>JGI24739J22299_10000578_pt1 | contig 13185 bp, 13 predicted proteins | sample KBSCornC5_FD_22299 | JGI IMG/M metagenome (IMG submission 22299)
CGTGGCGACGAGCCCTTTTTTGATGGCTTGGTGACGTGGCGTGACGTGGCCTGCCTCACCCTAGCCGTGGCTAGCGTTAGTCACGCTGAGGCTGCACTGCGCTCCCGCGCGCTGACAGCGTCGCCGGAAAACGCAGAGGCCTGAAGCCGGGCGGGATCTAAACCGCCGCTGCCCGCGCCGGAATACGACCATCCGGGCCATAGAAGCCGGCCTTCTTCGGCACCACCACCTGCAATGCTTCCAGCGCCCGCTGGTTGTAGTCCATGCGCACGCGAATCAGCTCACCGTTGTTCGTATTGGCGCGGCGCGCGCGTTCGGCGGCTTTTTGCAGCAGCGACCATTGCGCGGCGAGCCGCTCGTCCGTGCTGGCGGCGAGTTCCATGCCGGCCCAGCCGCCCGGAAAACCCATGCCGGCGAGCAGTTCGTCGCGGCGGGCCTCGAGCTGCGCGAGCTCGCCGATCAGCGCGGTCTTTTTCTCGATGACCGAGGGCAGCAGTTCGACCGGCGACAAGGCAGTAAGCGCCTTCGTCTCCAGCGTCAGAACCGAGGCGAACGCCTCGACGGCGGAATACTCTTCGATGAGGGTGGCAAGCAGGGCGTCTTTCATCTCAACAACTCGCTGAAAACGGCGGCTCGCGCTGGATTTGCGAGCCGGGTTTGTCGAACGCCGCCCGGCCATTCACCGTACTTCGATGCGTCGATTAATTGCCGGTCGACGAGGATTTGTTCTGCAACAGTTCGCGCGCGGTGCTCAGCACGCCGTCGGCGATCTTGCCGGAGTCGATCTGGAGCGTGCCGTCCTTGATGGCCTGCTTGATCGACTCGACGTGCGCCGTGTCGATGTCGGCCGAGCCGGACGCCGCGAGGCTGCGCAAATGCTGCGACAGACCCGACAGGCTGACGCTGGCGTCGCCCGAGCCGCTGGAACTGGTTTGCGAGGCAGTGCTCGCGGTCTGCGCGCCGCTGTTCGCGGGCGCCGCGTCGCCTTGCTGCGGGCGGGACACGGCATCTTTCAACGTCGGCAGATTCGACTTGGTTTGGGAATCGACTTTCACGATTGGCTTCCTCTACGATTTGATTCTGATAACGGCAAGCGTCGATCAAAACTTTAGCGCAATCGCTCCAGCTTTTTCCTTGTCTATCAAGACGATCCGGCCCTGATACGGGCGGCGCGGCGCAAACGCTCGCCACGCGCGGATCGTTGTGTTTCACAGTTGAATCTCCACCGTCGAACCGTCCTTGACGATGCCCGAGATGACCTGGCCGTTGGCGGTCTTCACGCGAACCTGCTGACCCGGCGACGCGTTGTTCATCGCGCTGCCTTCCGCCGAAATCGCAAAACCGTCGCCGGCCGCGACGACGCGCACGGTTTGTCCGATCGATACCGCCGACGCGCTTTTCAGCATGTCGCGGCGCAGCGGCATGCCGGCGGAAACGCGCGTCAACGTGACCGAGCCGAGAGCCTGCGACGGGTCGGTGACGATGGCCTGCGGCAAGCCCGTCAGATCGCCCTCGCGCGCGACGAGATCGGCGGCGGTGAGGACTTCACCGGCCGACATCGCGCGGCTCGCGAGGTAATACGTGGCGTGCAGCGAAACGCGCGCCTGCAGATAAATCGTCCACGGACGCTGGCCCGCGCAGCGCACACCGACGGTCACGCGGCCCCACAGGCGCGCGCCGCTCGGCATGAACGGCTCGAGCATCATGCAAGCCGCGAGACCGCGCGGAAACGCGGGGGCGACCGTGATGTCCACCTTGCCCGGCAATCCCGCCGATTGCTGTTGCAGGAACGCAAGCGCGACGGCCCGGATCGCTTCGGGGTCTTGCTGGCCGGGGAGCGGCGCGGGTTGCGCAGCGGCAGCCGCTGTCGTAGTCGCAGCCGTGCGCGGATTCTGTTGCGCGGGCGCGGATGCGACCGTTGCCGCTGGCGCAACCGCTGATGCAACGGCCCGCGTCGCCGACACGCGAGCAGCCGCAGTATTCGTGGAATTGGCCGACGCTTTAGAGCGCTGCGCGACCGGTTTGCCGTCCGCGCCGAACTGCGGCGGCTCGCCGCGCGATGCGAGCGTTTCGAAGCCGTCGTTCACCGAGGAGTCCGCCGATGCCGCAGTTCCCGAAACACCGACCGCTGCGCGGCTCATCGCGCTCGACGGCGCATTGACCGCGACCGGCTGAACGCCCGCGGCGTCTCTCGCGCTATTCGTCGACGGCGCTGGCGTGACGACAACCGGCACGACGCGGCGCGAAGCCTGCATCGCATTAATACTGACGTTGGCGCGCGCGGGCGCGTCGGTCGGACTTGCCGTATCGCCAAGGTTCGCCGAACCGCCACGGCCCGGCGCGGGAATAGTAACGACGCCGTTTGCATCCGGCTTGAAATTCGTGCGAATCATCTGCGGCGCGGCAGGCGTTTCGCCGGCGCCCGCAATGACAATAGAGCCGCTCGCATTAGCGGCGCGCGCGAATGGATCGGCGTCGCGCGTCGACGGGCCACGGCCCAGCGATTGCGCGGTGGCCGCGGCGAGCGTGGCCGCCGAGCCCGTGCGTTTTGCTGGCGTCGCCTGCATACGTTCTGCAAGCGCGGCGAGCGCCGCCGGGTTCTGTTCGTTGGGACCGGCAATCACGATCGGGCCGTCCGCCTCGCCAGCATGCGCAGCATTCGCGAACAGCGCGACGCCGCCAGCCACAGACAAAGACCCAGCCACAGACACCGCCAGCGACGACCCCACCACAAGTCTCGCAACCACGCGCAACACGGCCGCACTCATGCGATGCCCCGCCGCGCTTCTTGCGCGGGGCGTCGGATCGAAAGTGGGCTGGTCCATCGCGGTTCTCCATCGAATGCATTCGGTACGCCTTGCATTCTATTGAGCGTGCCCTTTGCGCAAACGTTGAATAGAAGCCCCCTTTCCCGGTTATTCGTCCGATTGCTGCTTGCGTGCCGCCCATAAGATGCACCTCATGCAAAAAGGCTTTCCCGCTCGATGCAGCCCTCACGCGAGGTGCACGGGAAGCCTCGGGACCGTTCTCCGGAGATTCTTATGCTGGACAAACTCGATGCCGAATTCGCCTTTGGACGTGAAGCGCTCGATGTGCGCGCTTACCGTCAGGAGCTCCTGTCGTCGAATATCGCCAATGCCGACACGCCCGGCTANAAGGCGCGCGACGTCGACTTCGCTTCGTCGCTTGCGGGCGCGCTGAAAAAGACCGGCGCGGCCGGNCACACCGCGTCGAACACCGCGACGCTGCCGCTCGCGCAACCGGCCGGCGTGACGAGCGGAATGTCGATGGCGGCGACCGCGCAGGGCCACATGCCCGGCAAGTCGACGTTGAGCCCCGCGGGCGGCTCGCCCGACGACTACCGCAATCTGCAATACCGCGTGCCGACGCAACCGGCGCTCGACGGCAATACCGTCGACCTGGACACCGAGCGCGTGCAGTTCGCGGACAACACGTTGCACTTCGAATCGGGCATGACGGTGCTGTCGAGCCAGATCAAGACGATGCTGTCGGCGATCCAGTCGGGCTCGTAAGCGGCTAACGGCCGGATAACGGTCCGCACGCAAAGCAACACGCAGTACGCAAGAACAATCGCTACGGGAACTCATTTGAAGCCGGCTCTAACCGGCAGGAAAGGTCAGCAAACATGCCTTCTTTGATGAACATATTTGGTGTTGCAGGCTCCGCGATGTCGGCGCAGTCGCAACGGCTCAACGTGACGGCGTCGAACCTCGCCAACGCCGACAGCACGACCGGCCCGGACGGTCAGCCGTACAAGGCCAAGCAGGTCGTGTTCGGGGTTGCGCCGATCGGCGGCGCACGCACGGGCTCCGGCCAGCAGGTCGGCGGCGTNCAGGTCACCGGCGTGGTCGACGACCCGACGCCGATGAAGACCGCCTACGACCCCGGCAATCCGGCGGCCAACGCGGACGGCTACGTCACGCTGCCGAACGTCGATCCGGTGCAGGAAATGGTGAACATGATTTCGGCGTCGCGCTCGTACCAGGCCAACGTCGAGACGCTGAACACCGCCAAGACCCTGATGCTGAAAACGCTCACGATCGGAACCTGAGGAGAGCCCCTTGACCACCAGCACCACCATCGGCAACAACGGCACGACCGTGTCGCAAACGCTGCTCGATACGATGAACGGCACGAACAGCGCGTCCAGCTCGAGCAGCTCGACGAGTTCGACGTCCGGCACGTCCGGCACCTCGGCGACCGATCTGCAGAACACCTTCCTGAGCCTGCTCGTCGCGCAGTTGAAGAACCAGGATCCGACCAATCCGATGGACAGCTCGCAGATGACCTCGCAGCTCGCCCAGATCAACACCGTGTCCGGCATCAGCCAGTTGAACACGACGTTGAGCTCGCTCGCGACGCAGATGTCGGCAGGCCAGCAGTCGCAAGCCGCGCTGCTGATCGGCTCGACCGTGCTCGCGCCGGGAAGCTCGGTGTCGGTCGCGAGCGGCAAGGCCGGCGCGTTCGGCGTGCAGCTCGCCAATTCGGTGAACGACCTGCAAGTCGTCGTGAAGAACTCGGCGGGCCAGATCGTCAAGACGATCGATCTCGGCAAGCAGTCCGCGGGCACGATTCCGGTTGGCTGGACGCCGACCGACTCGGCCGGCAACGCGCTGCCCGACGGCAACTACACGATCAGCGCGGTCGGCACGATCAACGGCCAGCAGGCCACGGCTACCACGCTCGCAAGCTCGACGGTGCAAAGCGTCGTCATGCAGAGCAACGGTACGCCGGGCCTCGTGCTGTCGAACGGCACGACGGTCGGGCTGACCAACGTGGCCGCCATCCTTTGATCCAGATTCAGATTCAGTCAGTTACGACTTTCCAGACACGGAGACCGTCATGGGTTACCAACAAGGTTTGAGTGGTTTGTCCGCATCGTCGAGCGATCTCGACGTGATCGGCAACAACATCGCCAACGCGAATACCGTTGGCTTCAAGAGCGGCGCGGCGCAATTCGCCGACATGTACGCGAATTCGGTGGCGACGGCCGTGGGCAACCAGATCGGCATCGGCACGAAGCTCTCGGAAGTGCAGCAGCAGTTTTCGCAAGGCACGATCACGAGCACGAACCAGGCGCTCGACGTCGCGATTAACGGCAACGGCTTCTTCCAGTTGTCGAACAACGGCTCGCTCGTGTATTCGCGCAACGGCGTGTTCCAGCTCGACAAGAACGGCTTCATCACGAACGCGCAGGGCCTGCAACTGATGGGCTATGCGGCGAACAGCACGGGCGTCATCAACACCGCGCAGACCGTGCCGCTGAGCGTGCCGACCGCGAACATCGCGCCGAAGGCGACCACCAACATTGCCGCCGGCCTGAACCTGAACGCGCAAGACCCGCTGATGCTCGGCACGCCGAGCGTCACCGCGGCCACGACGAACGCGGGCACGCTGACCACGCCTGGCGCGACGATCACCAACACGGCGTCGGGCACGAACAAGGACAACTACACCGTCACGTTCACCAGCGCGACGGCCTACACGGTGACCGACACGACGCTCGGCACCTCGACGACCGGCACCTACACGGCCGGCTCGCCGATCTCNCTCGGCAACGGCCAGACGGTCACGTTCAACGGCGTNCCCGCGACCGGCGACAGCTACGCGATCGCGCCGACGCCGGTGGCCTTCAACCAGAACAGCTCGTCGACGTATAACTACTCGACCAGCACGACGGTCTACGACACGCTCGGCGGNTCGCAGACGGTCAACATGTATTTCGCCAAGACCGCGGCCGGCACGTGGGACGTGTACGCCGGCGTGTCGACGGGCACCGCGTCGCTCGTGGGCCACGCGAACTTCAACTCGTCGGGCACGCTGCTCGGCACGACCGACGCGTCCGGCACGGCGACCACCACGCCGTACGTATTCAACTTCTCGGTGCCGACCACCGACGGCTCGGCAACGCCCCAGGCGCTGACGCTCAACATTGCCGGCACGACGCAGTATGGCGGCAAGGACGGCGTGAACTCGCTGCAGCCCGACGGCTACGCGGCCGGCACGCTGACGAGCTTTACGATCGGCGCCGACGGCACGCTGACCGGCAACTACTCGAACCAGCAGACGGCGGCGCTCGGCCAGATCGTGCTCGCCAACTTCTCGAACCAGAACGGTCTCGTGAACCTCGGCAACAACGAATTCCAGCAGACGTCGCAATCGGGCGTCGCGCAGATTTCGGCGCCGGGTTCGACCAATCACGGCGTGCTGCAAGGCGGCGCGGTCGAGAACTCGAACGTGGATCTGACGAGCGAACTGGTGGACCTGATCACCGCGCAACGCAACTATCAGGCGAACGCGCAGACGATCAAGACGCAGCAGACCGTCGACCAGACGCTCATCAACCTGTAAGCGAGCAGGACGGACCCATCATGGATCGGCTGATCTACACCGCGATGTCGGGCAGCACACAAGCGCTCGAACAGCAGGCCATCGTTGCGAACAATCTGGCGAACGCGTCGACCACCGGTTTTCGCGCGCAGCTGGCGACTTTTCGCGCCGTGCCGATGTCGTTCGGCGACGGCAGTTCGATCAACGACAACACCACGCGTACCTTCGTGCTGTCGTCGACGCCGGGCGCGGACTACACGCCCGGCCCGATCCAGCAGACGGGCAATCCACTCGACGTCGCCATCGAAGGGCCGGGTTGGCTCGCCGTGCAAACCGCCGACGGCAACGAGGCCTACACGCGCGCCGGCAATCTTCACGTCGACCAGAACGGCCAGCTCGTGAACGCCACGAATCAGGTGGTGCTCGGCAACGGCGGGCCGATCTCGGTGCCGCCGGGTGCGCAGATCACCATCGGCCATGACGGCACCGTGACCGCGCTCACGCCGGGCGATCCGCCGACCGCTGTGGTGACGATCGATCAGCTCAAGCTCGTCAATCCCGATCCGCAAACGCTGACGCGCGGCGACGACGGCCTGTTTCGCACCGCCGACGGCAATCCCGCCGACGCCGATCCGGCCGTGGCGGTCGCGGCATCGCTTGAAGGAAGCAACGTGAATCCGGTTAGCGCGATGGTCTCGATGATCACCAACGCGCGCCAGTTCCAGATGCAGACCAAGCTGCTGGAAAGCGCCGACAAGAACGATCAGTCGGCTAACCAGTTGCTGAGCTTTAGCTAACGGGCCGCTCACGCGCCCCTGGAGAGAGAAAGAATATGAATCGCTCACTTTACATCGCCGCTACCGGCATGAATGCGCAACAGTCGCAGATGGACGTGATCTCGAACAACCTCGCGAACGTCAGCACCAACGGCTTCAAGGGCTCGCGCGCGGTGTTCGAGGATCTGCTGTATCAGACCGTCCGCCAGCCTGGCGCGAACTCGACGCAGAACACCGAATTGCCGTCCGGCATCCAGCTCGGCACGGGTGTCCAGCAGGTCGCCACCGAGCGTCTGTACACGCAGGGCAATCTGCAGCAAACGGGCAACTCGAAAGACGTCGCCATCAACGGCCAGGGCTTTTTCCAGGTGCAGATGCCCGACGGCACCACGGCCTATACGCGCGACGGCTCGTTTCAGACCAACGCGCAAGGCCAGCTCGTCACGTCGAGCGGCTACCAGGTGATCCCGGCGATCACGGTGCCGACCAACGCGACGTCGCTGACCATCGGCAGCGACGGCGTGGTGTCGATCACGGTTGCGGGCTCGACCAACAGCCAGCAGCTCGGCTCGATGCAGATCGCGACCTTCATCAACCCGGCNGGTCTCGACGCNAAGGGTGAAAACCTGTTCGCGGAAACGGCATCGTCGGGTGCGCCGAACGTCGCGCAGCCTGGCCTGAACGGCGCGGGCACGCTGAATCAGGGCTACGTGGAAGCATCGAACGTGAACGTGGTGCAGGAACTGGTGAACATGATCCAGACGCAGCGCGCTTACGAAATCAACAGCAAGGCCGTGACGACGTCCGACCAGATGTTGCAGACGCTTAGCCAGATGCAGATTTAACGCGGTAGCCAGCAGGAATTAACAGGCGGTAATCAAGATGTCGTACTTCACTCGTAATCCGGTTCGTTCGCGCATGGCCGCGGCGCTCGTGCAGCTCACGCTGCTCGCCGCGCTCGGCGGTTGCGGCCTCGTGCCGAAGCAGCCGATCACGCAGCAGCCGATGACGGCCATGCCGCCGATGCCGCCGCAAGCGCAGTCGCCCGGCTCGATCTACAACCCGGGTTACGCGGGCCGGCCGTTGTTCGAAGACCAGCGGCCGCGCAATGTCGGCGACATCCTGACGATCGTGATTCAGGAAAACGTCAACGCGACGAAGTCTTCCGGCGCGGGCGTGAACCGCAACGGCACGACGAGCTTCGACGTGCCGACGGCGGGCTTCCTCGGCGGCCTGTTCGGCAAGGCGAACCTGAGCGCGAGCGGCGCCAACAAGTTCACCTCGACAGGCGGCGCTAACGCGTCGAACACGTTCAACGGCACGATCACCGTGACGGTGACCGGTGTGCTGCCGAACGGCAATCTGATGGTCAGCGGCGAAAAGCAGATGCTGATCAACCAGGGCAACGAGTTCGTGCGCTTCTCGGGCGTCGTCAATCCGAACACGATCTCGAATCTGAACGCCGTGTACTCCACGCAGGTGGCCGACGCCAAAATCGAATACTCCGCGAAGGGCTATGTCGACGAAGCGGAGAACATGGGCTGGCTGCAACGCTTCTTCCTTAACGTGTCGCCGTGGTGATCATGGGTACTGTTTCATTCCGCTTCTCAGCGCTTGCCGGCAGGATCGGCCGGACGCTCGCCTTCGTCGCGCTCGCGTGTGCGGCGCTGCCGGCGGCGACGCCCGCTCATGCGGAGCGTCTGAAAGACCTCGTGCAGATCCAGGGCGTGCGCGACAATCCGCTGATCGGCTACGGCCTCGTCGTCGGTCTCGACGGCACGGGCGACCAGACCACGCAAACGCCGTTCACCACGCAGACGCTCGCCAACATGCTGGCGAACCTCGGCATCTCGATCAACAACCAGGCGGCCGGTTCGAGCAACCAGCAATCGTCGCTGTCGAACATCCAGTTGAAGAACGTCGCCGCGGTGATGGTGACGGCGGTGCTGCCGCCGTTCGCGCGTCCGGGCGAACAGATCGACATCACGGTGTCGTCGCTCGGCAATGCGAAGAGCCTGCGCGGCGGCACGCTTTTGCTCACGCCGCTCAAGGGCGCCGACGGCCAGGTGTACGCGCTCGGCCAGGGCAATCTCGCGGTCGGCGGCGCGGGCGCAAGCGCGAACGGCAGCAAGGTGCAGGTCAATACGCTGGCGGCGGGCCGCATTGCGGGCGGCGCGATCGTCGAACGCGCGGTGCCGACCTCGGTATCGCAAGCGGGCACGATGCAGCTCGACCTGAACGAAATGGACTACGACACCACGCAGCGTGTCGTGGCCGCGGTGAACAACGCATTCGGCGGCGGCACGGCGACGGCGCTCGACGGCCGCACGATTCAACTGCGCGCGCCGAGCGATCCCGAGCAGCAGGTCGCCTTCATGGCGCAGTTGCAGAACCTTGATGTGAAACCGGCGCAAGCAGCCGCGAAGGTGATTCTCAACGCGCGCACCGGCTCCATCGTGATGAACCAGATGGTCACGCTGCAGAGCTGCGCGGTCGCGCACGGCAATCTGTCGGTCGTGATCAACACGCAGCCGGTGGTGAGCCAGCCCGGCGCNTTCTCGAACGGCCAGACGGTCGTCGCNAAGCAGTCGCAGATTCAGATGAAGCAGGACAACGGCGCACTCAAGATGGTGACGGCCGGCGCGAACCTCGCCGAAGTCGTGAAGGGGCTCAACGCATTGGGTGCGACGCCCGCGGATCTCATGTCGATCCTGCAGGCGATGAAAGCGGCGGGCGCTCTGCGCGCCGACCTGGAAATCATCTAAGGAAGACAGCAGATGAATTCGGATACGACCAATTCCGCCGCGGCGGCGAACGATCTCAGCCAGCGCTTCGCGCTCGACGTGCAGGGTTTCGCGAAGCTGAGCGCGCAGGCGAAGGCATCGCCGCAAGCCGGCATGAAAGTGGCCGCGCAGCAGTTCGACGCGGTCTTCACGCAGATGATGCTCAAGAGCATGCGCGATGCGACGCCGCAGGACGGCCCGTTCGACTCGCACGACACGGCCACCTTCACGTCGATGATGGACCAGCAGTTGTCGCAGCATCTGTCGCAGAAGGGAATCGGCGTGGCCGACGCGATGCTCAAGCAGTTGATGCGCAACCAGGGCATGCAGGTAAGCGGCGTCAATGGAGCCAATGGCGCAGGCGGCTTTGCCGGCATGGCCAATGCGCTCGGCGGCGGCAGCGGCGGCGACGAAGGCCAGACCGCGGCGCTCAACGCGCTCGCCAAGGCATACGGCAATGCGCAGGCGAACGGTCAGCTCGCGATGGGCAAGGGCTACTCGGCCAACAGCGCGCTCACGCCGCCGTTAAAGGGCGACGGCAGCTCGCCGAAGGTCGACGCTTTCGTCGACAAGCTCGCGGGTCCGGCGCAGGCGGCAAGTGCCGCGACCGGCATTCCGGCGCGCTTCATCATCGGCCAGGCCGCNCTCGAATCCGGCTGGGGCAAGAGCGAGATCAAGAAGGCGGACGGCACGACGAGCCACAACGTGTTCGGCATCAAGGCGACGAAGGACTGGACCGGCAAGACGGTTTCCACGCTCACCACCGAGTATGTGCACGGCAAGCCGCAGCGCGTGGTCGAGAAATTCCGCGCGTATGACTCGTATCAGGAAGCCATGACCGATTACGCGAGCCTGCTCAAGGGTAATCCGCGTTACGCGCAGGTCATCAATTCCGCGCATGACGTAAAGGGTTTTGCCAACGGCATGCAGCGCGCCGGTTATGCCACCGATCCGCATTACGCGAAAAAACTGATGTCGATTATGGACAAGATGGGTTGAAGAGAGCATGCGACGGGGCCACGCGCGTGACAAGACGGAAGAGGCCGGCTGCCGGACGGCAGCCGGTCTACCCGCGAAACCGGGTGTGAAAACCGGCGCGGCCAATAAATGTGGTTAAAAAACGGCCGACGATTTACCGACGCGTTATCGGCGAGTTACCCGAGCTTTAACGTTTGCGCGAAGCGATTCTAAATAATTCATTGGGCGCCCCTAAATTTTAGCGGGATACTGCCGCTAATCCGTTAGAGCCCATACCGGAAGCGTCAATGTCCGGTTGAATGCGCGTGCCGCGGTCCGCATGAAAAAGACCGCCCGAAAGCCCCGGCAGGAGCTCTGGCACGTGCCCGCAAGAACATGCATACCGGCAAGCCCATGGAAACCAATCAGTCGAACGGCCAAACCGACACGCAGATGCAGCCGCACGTTCCGTTAGACGACAGCGCCCACGATTTCGGCCGTCGTAATCCGCTGGAAATCGGCGTTCAATTGCGCAATCTCGTCAATCGGGGCGACTTCCTCACCGTGCAATACGCGGGCGGCCAACTGGTCACGCGCCTGCTCGACGTCGATGTGCGCGGCCGCACCTTCACGTTCGACTGGGGCGCGTTGTCGGATCAGAACCGCGGTCTGCTCGCCGCCGCGAGCTGCCAGTTTCACGCGGCGCCCGAGGGCGTGCGCATGGAGTTCGGCACAGGCACGCCGCGCGANACGCGTTTCGANGGACTGCCCGCATTCGAAGCNGACTTTCCGGAAGTGCTGTTCTATGTGCAACGCCGCGAGTATTTCCGCGTCGACGCACCGATTCTCGATCCGTATGTATGCACCGGCCGTCTGCCGGAAGGCGATTCTTTCCGCTTCGAAGTGCACGACCTGTCGCTCGGCGGCGTCGGCATGCGCACCGCCGACGAGCGTGTGGCGGAACTGCCCATGGGCACGCGTCTGGACGACTGCGAACTGGTGCTCGGCTCATTGGGGCGCCTGTCGCTCGATCTGCAGCTCGTGTCGCATCGGTCGCTCGCGCTGCCTAACGGCACGCAGCGTTACCAGCTCGGCTTCCGTTTTCTGACGCTGCCGGGCAGCGCGGAAAACACGCTGCAGCGTCTCATCACGCAACTCGAAATGAAGCGCCGCTCGCTCGTTCGCTAACGAACGGGCGGGAGCAGAGGCGAAGCAGAAGCGAAGCGCGCGGGGTGTATGCAGGCCCGCGCCGCATCGGCCTCGCAAACGTTGCATCAACGTTGAACCAAAGTCTCACAAGCGTCGTGAATGGCCTCAATTTTCCGTCGCAAAAGCCGTTAAACAGTCTGTTCAAGTAACGCGGCGGCATGTGTACGGTGTCGCCCTTCAGGATGACGCATGTCCAATCTCATCAATCTCGGCCTCAGTGGACTGAACGCAGCCCAGTGGGGACTCACGACGACCGGCCAGAACATCAGCAACGCGTCGACGCCGGGCTACACCATTGAAACGCCGGTCTTCGCGGAAACGGGCGGCCAGTACACGGGTTCGGGCTTCCTGCCGCAGGGCGTCTCGACCGTCACCGTCACGCGTCAATACAGCCAGTATCTGACGACGCAGCTCAACAACGCGCAGTCGTCCAGCAGCTCGCTGGCCACCTACAACTCGTTGATCTCGCAACTGAACAATCTGGTCGGCAGCCCGACTGCCGGCCTTGCCAGTGCGATCACGGGTTATTTCACGGGCATGCAGAACGTCTCGAACAATGCTTCGAGCCTCGCCACGCGCCAGACGGCGATGAGCGGCGCGCAGACGCTCGCGAACCAGATTAACGCCGCCGGCCAGCAATACGATGCGCTGCGCGAAAGCGTCAACACGCAGTTGAGCAACACGGTTTCGCAGATCAATAGCTACACGCAGCAGATCGCGCAGTTGAACGGCCAGATTTCCGCTGCCAGCACGCAAGGCCAGCCGCCGAACCAGTTGCTGGATCAGCGCGACCTCGCCGTGTCGAATCTGTCGCAACTGATCGGCGTGCAGGTCGTCAACAGCAACGGCAGCTACGGCGTGTTCATGAGCAACGGCCAGCCGCTCGTGTCGGGCGGCAACAGCTTCAACCTGGGTACAGCGCCTTCGACGGGCGATTCGAGCGAACTGTCCGTGCAGTACCTCGGCCAGGCGGGCGCGAATCCGGCCGCGGCGCCGCAAATTCTGCCGGACAGCAAGATTGACGGCGGCACGCTCGGCGGTCTCCTCGCGTTCCGCAGCCAGACGCTCGATCCGGCGGAAGCGCAACTCGGCGCGATCGCCGTCAGCTT
>JGI24739J22299_10000580_pt1 | contig 13171 bp, 6 predicted proteins | sample KBSCornC5_FD_22299 | JGI IMG/M metagenome (IMG submission 22299)
CGGAGGTGCCCGACGCGCCCTGTTCCTGCGTTCCGGCGATCACGCTGGCGATCAGCGCACCTTCCGGCGGGAAAAGGTTGCGATGGGTCCAGCTTCCCTCCGCGCGGAAGCCCTGGCCCGTGCCATAGCCCAGCTCGCCCGCCAGCGTGCGCGGCTTGCCCGCCTCCTGCGCGACCGTCAGGTCGACATATTCGGTGCCGTCCGGCCCCGGCTCGTTCGTCCTGACCGGATCGACCGAGATGCTGGAAAACAACCCCGTCGCCACCAGCGCCCGGCGCAGGTCGTCCACCTTGCGGCTGTCGTAGAGCTCGCCCGGCTTGAAGCGGCTGATGACCTTCATATGATCGGCGCCGAACGCCTGCCTTTCGCCCGTGGTGGTGATCCCCCGGAACGATCCGCGCGGTCCTGTCTCCACCGGCAGGGTATAGTCTCCCGTCGTGGTTGCGGGATCGAGCAATATGTCCCGCTGCCCCACCTTGGCGAAGGGATAGCCATTTTCCGGCAGCTTGACGCCGACATTGGCCTCCGCCCCCTCGACCGCGGCCGCGACGATATAATCGCCGGTCCTGAGCGGCAGGCTGTCGCGGATCAGGCCAGGCGGCACGGTCTGCCCGGCATTGATCACAATGTCCCCGATCCGGTAGCGCTTGCCCGGCGTAACCGAGATGACCGCCTTCAACGCCCCGTCATTCGCCTGGTCGAGCGATGCGAGCGCGGTCGCATCATAATAGCCTTCCGAATAGAGCAGCCGTACGGCCAGCGCCTCATCCTCATGGGCGCGGGCCTGCACCATGGCCGCCGTATCAGCCTTGCCGTCGCCATCGATCAGGGCGGAAGAATCGCGAAACGCCGGCTCCAGACCCGTCTTGCCGAAGCCATCCACCACGACCGAATAACGTACCGCCTGCGTCTTCTCATCAGGGTTGCTGTCGGTCGCGACCTGTATCGGAACCTGCACGCTGTCGAGCGGGGGCAGCGGCTGCGCCAGTTCACGCTCCTCCTGCGGCTCGGTTGGCGGAGGCAATTGCTGCGCAGCGCCGGCTGCCGGCATCTGTTCATCGATCCACTGATCGATCGAGGGCAAAGGCGCGCTTTTGTCAGCGGGGGCCTCTTCCACGCCGGGCAGGCGCGCCTCGAACTCGCTATCGGGCAGGATCGGTTCTTCCTGCTGTTGCGAAGGAGGCGACGTCTGCGCCATCAATGGGAGGGAAGAGGACGCCATCATCATCAGACCCAAGGCTCGCTGGACCCGCTTCTGCCTTGAACCCATGGAAACCGCTTTGCCCCTTTTGCCCTTCGCCCATGCAGGGCGGGAACAGCCAATACGCGCAGCGGGTTGCCAAAGTTCCGCCCGCGTCATGAAGAGGGGTGCTTCCCTCCGAATCCCAACCGGTCTAGACCGGCCGCATGACCATCGCGCTCAACATCACCCGTTCTATCCTTGGCCAGCCATGGCGGTGGCGCGGGGGCAATGGCGACGGGCGCGATCCCGGCTATCGCCCGGATGATCTGGTCACGCAATTGCTGCTGGCGCGCGGCTGCCCGCGCGATGCGGTAGAGGCGCATCGCAACCCCACCATCCGCCATTTCATGCCCGACCCCAGCCTGTTCCGCGACATGGACGCCGCCGCCGAACGGCTGGCCGATGCGGTGGTGCGCGGCGAGGATGTGCGCATCTTCGGCGATTATGACGTGGACGGCGCGACCAGCGCGGCGCTGCTGATCCGCCTGTTGCGCGATCTGGGACTTGCGGCGCGACCCTATATTCCCGACCGGCTGATGGAAGGCTATGGCCCATCCGGCGAGGCGCTCGTCAGGCTGGCGCGAGAGGGCGCGACGCTGATCGTCACGGTGGACTGCGGCGCGCAGGCGTTCGACGCGCTTGCCATGGCCAAATCGGCGGGCGTCGATGTCGTTGTCGTCGACCATCATAAATGTGCCGCCGCCCTCCCCGAAGCGTTGGCGCTGGTGAACCCCAATCGCCTTGACGAAGCGGAAGAAGCAGCAGCGCATGGTCATCTGGCGGCGGTGGGCGTCGCCTTCCTGCTCGGTGCGGCGTTGATCCGCGTGCTGCGCGGGCGCGGCTGGTTCGCCCAGCGCGCCGAGCCGCCGTTGATGGAACTGCTCGACATCGTCGCGCTCGGCACGGTGGCGGACGTGGCGCAATTGAAGGGGCTCAACCGCGCATTCGTCGCGCAGGGTCTCAAGATCATGGCGAAGCGCCGCAATATCGGCCTTTCCGCCCTGATCGACGCCAGCCGCCTGACGCGGGCGCCGCTTTGCCATGATCTGGGCTTCGCGCTTGGCCCCCGCATCAACGCCGGCGGACGCGTGGGCAAGGCGGATCTGGGCGTGCGGCTGCTCACCACCGAAGACCCGGCGGAGGCGGCCAGCATCGCCCGGGAACTGGATCAGCTCAACGAGGAACGCCGCGTCATAGAGGCGGCCGTGCAGGCGGAGGCGGAAGAGCGTCTTGCCGCGCAGGGCAATCGGGCGGTGGCGCTGGTGTCGGGCGCAGGCTGGCATCCCGGCGTGATCGGCATAGTCGCAGGACGCATCAAGGAGAAGGCCGGACGTCCCGCCATCGTCGTCGCCATCGATGAGGATGGTACCGGCAAGGGATCGGGCCGCTCCATCTCCGGCGTCGACCTGGGCGCGGCGGTCCTGGCGGCGAAGGACAGCGGCCTGCTGGTCGCGGGCGGCGGCCATGCCATGGCTGCCGGCCTGACGGTCGCGGCGGACAAGATCGATGCGCTGGCCGACTTTCTCGACGAGCGCCTTGCCAATGCGGTGGCGAGGGCGCGGGACGACCGCGCGTTGCTGATCGACGCCGTGCTGGCGCCTGCGGGCGTCAATCCGGACTTCGTCGCCGCCATCGACGCCGGCGGTCCCTATGGCGCGGGATGGCCTGCACCGCTCATCGCGTCCGGACCGATGCGGGTGGTCAAAGGCGGACATCGTCGGCAACGGACATTTGCGCGCCATCATGGCAGGCGATGACGGCCGCTCGATCAAGACCATCGCCTTCCGCCAGGCGGAATCCGATCTGGGTCAGGCCATTCTTGGCGCGCCCCGCGACCGGCGCCTGTGGATCGCGGGCCGGGCGAAGATCGACGATTGGGGGCCGCGCCCCGCCGCCGAACTGCATCTGGAGGATGCCGCCTGGGCCGATTGAGCAGCGGATCGGCAATTTTTTGCCCTGCGTCATTTTCATGACGAAAAGGGGGTTGACCGTTCCGGAGCCACCGCCTAATGCCCGCCTCGCTTCGCAGCGACGCCCAAGCGAACCTGCTGTGGCCCCTTCGTCTAGCGGTCTAGGACGCGGCCCTTTCACGGCTGAAACACGGGTTCGATTCCCGTAGGGGTCACCAATAAACTCAAGGAGTTGATACTCCTTGGGCGGAAAGAAGCAGAAGTGCCGTGGCGCATTCCTGCGACCTGTTGCGACAGCCACCCCTCAATGGAAATCGCGCGATTGCGGCAATATCCGAACATCGCGCGGATGTCCGCGGGCGTGATCGTGACGCATGCGGGAAGGTTCCTGCACATCGGTTTGAGAAAGCCGCGACAATTCCGCAGTCCGGTCGTGCACGCGGGAAGCCATCAGGTGGACCACGCCTTCCTTGCTGCGCTGCACTTCCCCTTCGACCAGCATCAGTCGCGACGCCATGACCGGGCGCCGCTGCAGTTCGAACAGCCGTGCCCACAGCAGGACATTGGTGATCCCCGTCTCATCCTCGATGGTGATGAAGACCGCATTGCCCTTGCCCGGCCGCTGCCGCACCAGCACCACGCCGGCGGTCTTCACCAGCGTCCCGTTCTTCGCCGCCGAAGTCCGGGCACAGCTCAGCACCCCCTCCGCCGCGAAGACCGGGCGCAGGAATTGCATCGGATGCCCCTTGAGCGACAGGCGCGTCACCAGATAATCGGCCTCGACATGTTCGGACAGAGCCATGGCGGGCAGCATCGCATCCGGCTCTTCCCCCAATTCCTGCGCCTTGGCGGCGGCAAACAGGGGCAGTTCATTCGCGGGCGTCCGCCGCGCTTCCCAGAGGGCGGCCCGCCGGTCCCGTCCCAGCGACCGGCAGGCATCGGCATCTGCCAGCAACCGCAACGCCCGTGCCGGCAATCCCGCGCGCCGCGCCAGTTCTTCCATGGTGGAAAACAGCCCTTCCTTCCGCGCCGCGACCAGTTGCTTCGCCCAATCCTGTCGAAAACCATCCACCTGACGCAGTCCCAGACGCAGCGCCAGAGCCCGTCCCTCCCCCTCGCCCCGCCCGCTGTCCCGCGACCGCAGCAGCGGTTCGAGCGCATTGTCCCACCCGCTCATATTCACATCGACATCATGCACGGTGACGCCATGATCCCGCGCATCCCGCACGATCTGGGCGGGAGCGTAAAAGCCCATGGGCTGCGAATTGAGCAGCGCGCAGGCGAACACCGCGGGCTGATGACATTTGATCCAGGCCGACACATAGACCAGCCGCGCGAAGGACAACGCATGGCTTTCGGGAAAGCCGTAGCTGCCGAAACCCTCGATCTGCCTGAAGCAGCGTTCCGCGAATTCCGCTTCATAACCCCGCTTCACCATGCCCCTGATCATCTTCTCGCGAAAATGGTGAATGGTGCCGACATTGCGGAATGTCGCCATGGCGCGGCGCAGGGCATCGGCTTCCGTCGGGGTGAAATCCGCCGCAACGATGGCAAGCTTCATCGCCTGCTCCTGGAACAGCGGCACGCCATAGGTCTCGCCAAGCAGTTTCTCCAGCTCATCGGCTGGCCCATGATGCGGCGACGGTCGCGGATAGCTGACCTTCTCATCCCCGCATCGTCGCCGCAGATAGGGATGGACCATATTGCCCTCGATCGGTCCGGGACGAACGATCGCCACCTGCACGGTCAGGTCATAGATCGAACGCGGCTTCAGGCGCGGCAGCATGTTGATCTGCGCCCGGCTTTCGACCTGAAAGACGCCGATGCTGTCGCCCTTGCACAGCATGTCGTAGACGGCCTCGTCCTGCGCATCGAGATCGACCGTCAGCTGATGGTCGCCCAGCCCCTGTTCCCGCATCAGGTCGAACGCCCGGCGGATGCAGCTCAGCATCCCCAGCGCCAGCACGTCGACCTTCATCAGACCAAGGGCGTCGATGTCATCCTTGTCCCATTCGATGAAACTGCGATCCTCCATCGCCGCATGGTGCAGCGGCACCGTCTCGTCGAGCCGGTTCTGCGTCAGCACGAATCCCCCCACATGCTGCGAGAGATGACGCGGAAAGGGCTGGGACAGCAATTGGTCGACGATCGCCTTCAACTGCGCGATCTGCGGATTGTCGAGCGCGAAGCCCGCCTCCACGATCCGCGCATCGTTCATGTCGCTGGAATAGCTGCCCCAGACCGTGCTGGAGAGGCGGGCGGCCACATCCTCGCTAAGGCCCAGCACCTTCGCCACTTCCCGCACGGCGCTGCGCGAACGGTAATGGATGACGGTCGCGGCGATCCCGGCACGATGGCGGCCATAGCGTTCATAGATATATTGCATGACCTCCTCGCGCCGCTCATGCTCGAAATCGACGTCGATGTCGGGCGGTTCATTGCGTTCTTCGGATACGAAGCGCGAAAAGAGCAGGTCGTGCCTGAGCGGGTCGATGGACGTCACGCCCAGCAGGAAGCACACCATGCTGTTCGCCGCCGATCCGCGTCCCTGGCAAAGGATTCCCTTCGTCCGGGCGAAGGCGACGATGTCATGCACGGTCAGGAAATAATAGGCATAGTTGCGCTTGGCGATGAGACCGAACTCTTCTTCCAGCAACTGGCGCGCCTTCCGGGGAAGACGCGCGCCATAGCGGGCGTGAGCGGCGGACCAGGTCAATTCCTCCAGCCATTGCTGCGCCGTCCATCCTTCCGGTACGGGCTCATGGGGATATTCGTAGGAAAGCTGATCCAGCGTGAAATGCACCCGGTTCAGGAACCCTATGCTTTCCGCCACCGCCTCGGGGCAATCGCGAAACAGATGGGCCATTTCGGCGGGACTATGGATATGCCTTTCCGCATTCGCCTCCAGCAAGCGTCCTGCCTTGGCGATGCCGGTGCCTTCGCGGATACAGCTCAGCACATCCTGCAAGGGGCGCTGCGCCGCGCCGGCATAGAGCGCGTCCATGGTCGCCAGCAAAGGTACGCCCGTCGCCACGGACAAAGCCTTGAACTGCGCCAGCCGCCGCGCGTCCCGTCCGTCCCGGCGCAATGCCGCCGCCAGCCAGACCCGGCGCGGGGCAAGGCGCGACAATCGGGCCAGCAATCCTTCCAGGTCGGACGGAGCAGGCGGCGGCACGAGGCTGAGATGACCCTGCCTGATCGCTTCCTTCGACGGCCGGTCGTCATAATCATATTTCACCGGCTGGCGATGCGCGGTCTGCCGGGTCGCGGTCGAGCCAGGCATCACGATCAGCAGCAGGTCATCCAGATAAGCCGTCAGATCCTCATAACGCAGGATGCAATCACCCTTCACCGATCGGAGATTGCCGACGGTCAGCAATTTGGTGAGTTCGCCCCAGCCCCGCCGCGTCGCCGGATAGGCGACGATGTCCGGCGTGCCGTCCACGAAAACCAGCCTGGCGCCGACGATCAGCCGCAGGTCGGTCCGGCAGGCGCGCTCCTCCTCCGCATCGAGTTCCAGCGGCTGTCCCGCCTCCTTGCGCGCCTCCAGCAAGGCGGCGCGCATCCGTTCGGGCCAACGCTTGCGCGCGACATGGGCGCGAACTACTCCGGCGACGCTATTGCGGTCGGCTATTCCCAACCCTTCAAGCCCCTGGGCAATAGCGCATGTCACCATGTCCTGCGGATGGGATGCGCCGCGCAGGAAGGAGAAATTGGTGGCCGCCACCAACTCGGCAAAGGGCGGCGCCTCCGGCCCGACCGGCGGAGGCTCGCCGCGCGATTTGCGCCGCCCCTTTTCCCGCCCGGCTTCCAGCGCGTTCCGTTCGCGCCTGTCGATGGATCTGGGCCTGGACGGATCAGGCCCCTTGCCATGCCGTTTCATGCGAACAGGCCATGGATGTACCAGCCGGGATGCTCTGCCTCGGCGCCGTAAAGTCCATGACGAAAAATCCAGTAACGCCGTCCGCGCGCATCCTCGACCCGGTAATAATCNCGGGTNAGNCCCACGCTTNCGCCTTCCAGCGCGCCATCGCTGGCGGTCCACCATTGGGGCGCGATGCGTTCGGGGCCTTCATAGCGCGTCACTTCATGCAATACCTTGCGCCACCGGAAACGATGGGGCGGGCCGTCGGGCACCTCTGCCACCACATCGATCGGCTGGGGCGGATCGAACAGATGGAGCGGGCGCATGGGCGGTTCTTCCTGCGCGCCTTGCGGCCAGTTCATGGGCGCCCGGCTTTCCACTGCGGGCAGTGCAAGCTGGGCCTGTTCGGGGATATGGCTGTCCCTCGGATGAAGCCGCTGGATGCGCGCCCGACCCGCCCGGATCGACAGCCGGTCGACCAGGGCGGAGACGCTTTCCTCGCGACGCGCCTCTCCACCCTCCAGCGCCAGTTGCGTCGGCGCCATCGGTTCTGTCTGCGGCACCGTGAGGCGCAACATGTCGAAACCGAAACCGGGATCGAGCGGATCGGACAGCGCATCGATCCGTTCCTGCACCAATCGCATGATCGCAGGCGCATCACGCACCGGCAGGCCCGTTTCCACCCGCAATGGAAAGGCAAGGCCATCGCTGCGAAAGAACAGCGCCTCGAAGCGCCGCCCCCCCTGGCCGCGTTCGCTGAGGCGATCCCCCGCCTCGGCCGCCATCTCCTCCAGCGTCCTGAGGGCAAAGGCGGTGCTGCCCATGGGTTCGGCAAAACGCCGCTCGATCCGGATCGCCGGGCGCAACTGCCGGGGCGCGAGCGGCCGCCGGCCAAGGCCGAGCAGGTTATTCAGCGCATCCACAGCCTCCTCGCCGAAGCGCGACGCCAGCACCGCCGCCGGTCGCGCTGCCAGATCGCCCACGGTACGAAGCCCCGCGCGACGCAGCGCCACCGCGCTTCCCTCCTCCAGCCGCAATGCCTCCACCGGCAGGCGTCGCAGCGCCGCATCCTCATCCGCCGTCGCCCCGACCGGAAAACGGCACAGGGCGTGCGCACCCTCCGCCGTTCCGGCAAGGGCATGACGCACCCGCATGCCATGGCGCTCCAGCCGTTCTGTCGCTTCGCGCGCCAACATCTCCTCGCCGCCCCAGAGATGCGCACAGCCGGTAATGTCGAGCATCAGGCCGAAGGGCGAATCCAGCGCCGCCACCGGCGTATAGCGGGCGCAACCGTCGCACAGCCGCTCCAGCCAATCCTGATCGCCATGGGGATCGGCATCGAACACGCGCAGATCGGGCTCGCGCGCACGCGCATCAGCCAGCGTCATGCCGGGCGTCAGGCCCAGTGCCAGGGCATCCGCGTCGAGCGTCGCGAGCCGCATCGCGCCGCGCACCTGCTCAACGACGACGCCCGGCCCTTCGCCCTGCGCCGTCCAGAAATCAGGCCGCGCGATCCGCAGCCGGTCGATCGGCAGGAACGGGAACCACAGCGCCAGATAGCGGCGCCTGCCGATCTCGTCCTGCGCCGTCCTTTCCGCCTGCATCCTGCCCGCTGCCATTCCGTTCCCAGGCATCCTGTTCCCAAGCGCCCTTTCCAAGGTCATGGCGTTCATCGCGCCCACCTCCACTCTGTTCAAACATGCCCAGGCCATTGTTCCAGACCAGCCGCCAGCCAAGCCCATCCCGCCCCGCCCGCCGCCGCATCAGATACAGGTCGAAGGCGCTTCTGCCCGGCCCGCCTCCCGGCAGGGTCGGTGAGGGCGCCGCCGCCACGCGCCAGCGCGTGTCCGCTGCGCTGGGCACTGGATCGCCGCCCACGCGCAGCATGAAGGCCGTGACGCCGGATGCCTCCGCCGCCAGCGCCAGCCGTCGGCTGGCCGTCAGGTCGAGCAAGGGCGCCGGACCGCGCAATTCCACCACCAGCGATCCCAAGGCGGGGCAACGCAGCGCATCGACCGCCGCCCGCAACAGCATGGCATCATCAACCATCATGCCGATCAGCAGCCGCGACGGATCAATGCCCAATGCCGCCAATCCGGGGCCATAGAGCATCCCTCCGGCTCGACCGGCCGCCGCCGTGCGCAGCCAGAGCAAAGGCGCTTCTCCTGCCGCCAACCTCGCGAGGATGGAGGCCAGGCCTGCCGCCGCCGCCATTTCCTCCGTCGCGGCGAAGAATTCATGCACCCGGCCCCGCGCCAAACCTCCATCCAGCGCCTGGTCGAGCGGGGCATATCCGGTTTCCACGCGCGCATGCGGCTGCGCGGCTGGAACGCTCTCCAGCGATGCGATATGCCGCCTGAGGGCAGCAAGGGTCTTCACCGACTCAGCCATATAATGTTCCCTATTTGTTCTTTTCGTCCCGATGACGCGCCCTGTCAATCAGGCGCGCAAGGGCTGGCCCGGAAAGATGCGGGCGACGGACGATGCAGCCGCGCCTCGTTTATGGGAATGTGCCCGCCCTATGCCATGAGGCCAGGCTCCGGCAGGTCATGCCTTGGCCGAAAGAGCGCTCAGTTCCTCCAGGTCCAGGTCGCGTTCCAGTTCCTGAAGCGTCTTTTCGTCAATCTCTCCGGTCCGGTGGAGGCGCAGCAGTTCCGCCCGACCCGCGGCGATCGCCTTCAGCACCAGATCGAAATGAGCGTGGAGCGTCTCCGAAAACTGTTCCTCCTGCCCGGCATAGTCGGCCGACAATTCGGCATGGCGCCGATACCGTTCGAGCAGCCTTGGATGAAGCAGCGTGCCCTCCGCATCATAGGCGTGCCGCTCCACGACACCGACCTGCGCCTGTGCCATGGCGGCTTCGGCCTCGCTCATCGTCATGCGCGGGCGGTCGCTTTCCGGTTCCTCCAGCTTCACCAGCCGGATCACGGCGCCCAGCGTCGTTCCCTGCAGCAGCACGGTGCCGATGATGACAGCGAAAGACGCCGTCAGGATGAAGTCGCGACCGGGGAAATCCGCCGGGACACTGAGCGCCACGGCCAGCGTCACCACCCCGCGCATCCCCGCCCAGCCCAATATGGTGGCCGCCCGGAACCCCATCGGGCGATAGCCGCACAGGCCGGTCGCCCTCAGCCCGGCGATCACCGCATCCGATCCGAAAACCCAGAGGAAACGGGCGACGGTCAGCGCCGCCAGGATCGCCAGGACAGGCAATGCCATCTCGTCCAGCACCACCCCGAAACCGCCGACGCGTTCGATCACGTCGCGCAGCGACGATCCGATGAGGAGGAACACAAAGGCCTCCATCAGGAAGATCATCACCGCCCAGAAGGCCGTGCCGTTCATCCTGACCATGGCAGGGAAGACGACATGCTGGTACCAGCCGCAGATAAGGCCGGTGGTGACCGTCGCGATCACGCCCGAGACATGGATGGATTCCGCCAGCAGATAGGATGCCCATGGTGCCAGCAGCGAGGAAGCGATCATCAGATATTTGTCGTCCAGCCGCTTGACCGCCAGCACCCAGAGCGCACCGACGGCGATGCCGATCAGCGCGCCGCCCGCGGCCAGGATGACGAAGCTCTGCAAGGCGTCGACCATGCTGAAGGCGCCAGTGGCTACCGCAGCTATGGCGAAGCGGAAGAGCACCAGCCCCGTGGCGTCGTTGAACAGGCTTTCCCCTTCCAGCAGGATGGAAAGGCGGCGGGGCAGATGGACACGCTGCAACACGGCGCGGGCGGACACGGCGTCAGGCGGCGAGACAATGGCGCCCAGGGCCGCGCAGGCTGCCCAGGGGAGGCCCGGCACCAGCCAGTGCGCAACCACGGCCACGACGACCGTGGTGAAGACCACCGCCCCCAGGGCAGCGCCATTATGCCGAACATATGCCGCCGAAGATGCCGCAGCGCGATGAACCAGGCGCCGTCCATCAACAGCGGCGGCAGGAAGATCACGAGCACCAGTTGCGGGTCGAGCGAGATCACCGGCAAGCCCGGCAAAAAGGCGAACAGCGCGCCTCCGGCCAGCAGAGCGACGGCCGGCGGCAGGCCCAGCCTGTTGGCCGCATAATGCAGGACGATGATCGCCAGCAGCATCACGATCACCAGTTCGAACATCTCCATCGGGTGCATATACTCCCTCTTCCAAGCGGGCTGGATAGCCGCTGGCGGACCCCGGACCAAGCGGGCGGCGATCAAGACCCCTATGAAAAGCGCCACAGTCCATCCAGAAAGGCAATATATGCAATCAATGCGTGGAGTGGTCCTGCCCCATGACGGAGAAAAAACTGCCCTGGTGGCGCGGCGCCGCCATTTACCAGATCTATCCCCGCAGCTTCGCCGATTCCAATGGTGATGGCATAGGCGACCTTCCGGGCATCACCGCGCATCTGCCCTATGTCGCGTCGCTTGGGGTGGATGCCATCTGGCTTTCTCCCTTCTTCAAGAGCCCCATGCGCGATTTCGGCTATGACGTGTCGGACTATTGCGATGTCGACCCGATCTTCGGCACGCTTGCGGATTTCGACGCCCTGGTGGCAAGGGCGCATGAACTGGGCCTGCGCATCATCGTCGATCAGGTCTGGGCGCATACGTCCGATGAGCACCCCTGGTTCGTCGAAAGCCGCTCAAGCCGCGACAATGCCAGGGCGGACTGGTATGTCTGGGCGGATCCAAAGCCGGATGGAACGCCGCCCAACAACTGGCAGTCGGTTTTCGGAGGTCCGGCCTGGACCTGGGACGCGCGGCGCGGCCAATATTATATGCACCAGTTCCTGACGCAGCAGCCGCAACTGCACCTGCATCATCCTCAGGTGCAGGAAAGCGTGTTCGACATCATCCGCTTCTGGCTGGACCGGGGCGTCGACGGTTTTCGTATCGACGCGATCAACCATTCGATGCACGACCCGCGACTGCGCGACAACCCGCCCGCCCCCGAAGACGGCAAGGTCCGCACGCGCCCCTTTGATTTCCAGATCAGGAAATACAGCCAGAGCCATCCCGACATTCCGCTGTTCCTGGAAAAGGTCCGGAAAGTCTTCGACGAATATGAAGACCGCTTTACCGTGGCCGAAGTCGGCGGCGAAAACAGCGACATCGAAATGAAGGCCTTCACCCAGGGAAATAGCCGGCTGAACACCGCTTATGGCTTCGATTTTCTCTATGCGCCGGACCTGAGCGCCGATTTCCTGAGGACGGCGCTTGTCAAATGGCCAGCCCAGACCCATGCGGGCTGGCCAAGTTGGGCGTTCGAAAATCACGATGCTCCCCGCGCCGTCTCGCGCTGGGCCAAGAACATGGATGCGGAAGCCTATTGCCGGATGAAGATGCTGCTGCTGGCCTGTCTGCGCGGCAATATCTTCCTTTATTATGGCGAGGAGCTGGGGCTGCCGCAGGTCGACATCGCCTTCGAGGATCTGCAGGATCCCGAAGCCATCGCCAACTGGCCGCTGACCCTNTCCCGCGATGGCGCGCGAACGCCGATGCCATGGCGGTCCGATGCGCCCTATATGGGGTTTTCCNAGGCCAGGCCGTGGCTGCCGATGGGGGAAACGCATCGCGCNCTCGCCGTCGACGTGCAGGAGGCNCGGCCGGATTCCCTCCTGCACTGGACGCGACGGGTGCTGGCGCTGCGCAATGGGTCGCTTGCATTGCGGGCGGGCGCCATCCATTTCCGGGACGCTCCCGATGACCTGCTCCTTTTCGAACGCGCGCATGAGGATGAACGGCTGCTCTGCGCCTTCAACCTCGGCAGCCAGCCAGTCGCCTGGGCCCTTCAGGAGCCGTGCCAGCCCCTGCTGACGACAGGCGGAATGGAAAGCCGGCTCTTCCCGGCGGCGTCCGGCATGGTTGCAAGGATCGTCACCCCGGCACGATAATATCCATCGCCCTCATGCTGCACCGAGCGGTCGGCGCGCAACAGACATGCGGAAAGCGGATATTTTCTTAATCCAGATCAGATCGCCGCGCGAACTCTCGGCTTTCCGTAATTTCCTGGCCGGTCGGTCCCATAGAAGGGGGACCGGCGGTGCCGTTCGCTGTCATCTGGTCGGATTTGCTTTCGGCAAGTGGAAAAAGCGCGCCATCCGCGATTGTTCCGGGTCACTCTTTTCCATCACGCAAAACATGGTGGCTGCACGCTCGGCGGCCTCGGCCC
>JGI24739J22299_10000582_pt1 | contig 13144 bp, 10 predicted proteins | sample KBSCornC5_FD_22299 | JGI IMG/M metagenome (IMG submission 22299)
GAGGACCTGGCGCCGCTGCTGCACACCGAATGGCTGCTGGCGTCCTGCCTGATCGGCGCGGACGGCCCGCGCGAATGGCTGGAATGCGTGGACGCGAGCGGCCGCCTGCGCGCGCGGCTGCATCTGCTGCCGGACACCGACTACCTGGCCTGGGACGTGCTGCTCGGTGCCGGCTCGCTCGCCGGCGCGCCCGCTTTTCGCCGCGTGCAGCGGCCGTTCCGCGCCGCCGACGCGCGCCTGCTGCATTTCACCCAGCGGCGCCTGGGCAATATGGACGTGCTCGGCGGCAGGGACGCCGCACATCTTTCGGTGCTGGGAGAAGGCATCGCGCGCGAAGTGGTGCGCGCCGAGGCGNTGGAGATCGGCCGCCTCGNGTAAGCGTGTCCGGACACTTGTCCGCCTGTCCGTCGGTCTGTCCGCGGACAGCGCGCCCCTCCCGGGTGCCCACGCCAACTNGCTGAAAAACAAACCGAATCGATCGTCCTGGCGGTTGGCACAGCGCTTGCTGATACCGGTCCAGGGGCCACACATGTCCGTGGCCAGGGACCGATCATGATTCGCGATACTTCTGCTCAAGACCGCCTGGTCGAGGTCAAGCCCAGCCGCAAGCGCAAGCTCATCTTCATTGGAGCCGGCGTTGCCGCGGTGGCCGTGCTGGCGCTCGTGCTGCCGCAGGCCAGTCGCCTGTTCTCCGCCGATGCCTCGGTCAGCGGCTCGCGTCTTGCCTTCGGCACGGTCGAGCGCGGCCTGTTCGTGCGCGACATCGCCGCCGAGGGCAAGGTGGTCGCGGCGGTCAGCCCGACCCTGTACGCCACCTACGGCGGCGCGGTCACGCTGAAGGTGCACGCCGGCGACGTGGTCAAGAAGGGCCAGGTGCTGGCCAGCATCGACAGCCCCGAGCTGATGAACAAGCTGGCGCAGGAACAGAGCGCCGCCGACGCGATGGAAGTCGACTACCTGCGCTCGCAGATCGACGCCAAGAAGAAGCGCGGCGAACTGCAGAAGTCCTACGACAACGCGCAGATCGACCAGACCAGCGCGCAGCGCGACCTGCAGCGCTACCAGAAGGCCTTCGGCCAGGGCGCCGTGCCCAGCATGAACGTGGACAAGGCCAAGGACGANGTCGAGAAGGCGCGCATCACCCTGGAGCATGCCAAGGCCGATCTCTCCAACGACGGCGCCAGCCTCGACTTCGACATCAAGTCCAAGAAGCTCGCCCACGACCGCCAGGTGCTGCTGGTAAAGGACCTGCAGCGCCAGGTCGACGAACTCGACGTGAAGTCGCCGGTGGACGGCCAGGTCGGCCAGCTGTTCATCGCCGAGCGCGCCACCGTGGCCAAGGACGCGCAGCTGCTCAGCGTGATCGACCTGAGCAAGCTCGAAGTGGAAATGAAGGTGCCGGAAAGCTTNGCNCGNGACCTNGGCATCGGCATGGGCGGCGAGATCAGCGGCAACGGCAANACCTGGAAGGGCCTGGTCAGCGCCATCTCGCCCGAAGTGGTGAACGGCGAAGTGGCCGCCCGCCTGCGCTTCGAGGGCGACACGCCCAAGCAGCTGCGCCAGAACCAGCGCCTGTCCGTGCGCATCCTGCTGGACCGTCGCGACAACGTGCTGGCCGTGCAGCGNGGTTCCTTCGTCGACGAATCCGGCGGCGCCTACGCCTACATCGTGCGCGACGGCATCGCCGAGAAGCACCCGATCCGCGTCGGCGCCAGCAGCATCGACAAGGTGGAGATCCTGGACGGCCTGAAGGAAGGCGACCGCATCGTGATCTCCGGCACCGACAGNTTCAAGAATGCGGCGCGCGTCGCCATCAGCCGCTGACCTACCACCACTGCACCCTTACCGAAGGACGACACAACCATGCTCAAGATGACCCACCTGTCCAAGGTCTACCGCACCGAAGTGGTGGAGACCTACGCGCTGCGCGATTTCAACATCGACGTGAAGGAAGGCGAGTTCGTCGCCGTGACCGGCCCGTCCGGCTCCGGCAAGACCACCTTCCTCACCATCGCGGGCCTGCTGGAAACCTTCACCGGCGGCGAATACCACCTGGACGGCGTGGAGGTGAGCAACCTCAACGACAACGCCCGCTCCAAGATCCGCAACGAGAAGATCGGCTTCATCTTCCAGGCCTTCAACCTGATCCCCGATCTCAACGTGTACGACAACGTCGAAGTGCCGCTGCGCTATCGCGGCATGAAGGCGCTGGAGCGCAAGCAGCGCATCATGGACGCGCTGGAGCGCGTGGGCCTGGCCTCGCGCGCCAAGCACTACCCGGCGGAACTGTCCGGCGGCCAGCAGCAGCGCGTGGCGATCGCCCGCGCACTGGCCGGCTCGCCGCGCCTGCTGCTCGCCGACGAACCGACCGGCAACCTGGACACCCAGATGGCCCGCGGCGTGATGGANCTGCTGGAGGAGATCCACCGCGAGGGCGCCACCATCGTGATGGTCACCCACGATCCGGAACTGGCCACGCGCGCGCAGCGCAACGTGCACGTCATCGACGGCCAGGTGGTCGACCTGGCGGAAGACCCGCGCTTTCACCAGCAGCAGGCGCGCGCCGGCGCGCCTGCATAAAGCTTTAAAGCCCCTCTCCCACCGGGAGAGGGGTTGGGGTGAGGGTACGGGCGGAGTGGAGCGTTGCGCTTCACCCGAACCCTCATCCGGCTGCCGCCACCTTCTCCCCGTACACAAAATTTGTGAACGGGGAGAAGGATTCGGAATTGGGAACTGATCTACTCATCGGACGCCTCCATGTTCGCCTACTACTTCCAGCTCGGCCTGCGCAGTCTCCGCAAGAATCCGTTGCTCACCGCCTTGATGGTGATGGCGATCGGCTTCGGCGTGGCGGCGTCGATGACTACCTANTCGGTGTTCCGCGCCACNTCCAACAACCCGATCCCGCAGAAGTCCTCGCAGCTGTTCGTGCCGCAGATCGACAACTGGGGCCCGGAAGACGCGCAGCAGAACCAGGGTGAGCCGCCGCGCGCGATGAGCTACACCGACGCGATCGGCCTGATGCGCGACCACAAGGCGAAGCGCCAGACCGCGCTGTATCCGGCCGGCCTGTCCATCGTGCCGGCGGACGCCAGCCAGCTGCCGTTCCGCGAGAACACCTACGGCGTGTACGCCGATGCGTTCCCGATGTTCGANATCCCGTTCAAGTACGGCCGCGGCTGGACCCAGGCGGACGACGACGCNCACGCCCAGGTCGCCGTGATCGGCCAGCAGCTCAACGAGAAGCTGTTCCGCGGCGAGAACAGCGTCGGCCGCGAGATCAACCTGGACGGCCGCAGCTACCGCATCGTCGGCGTGATGGACCACTGGGACCCGCAGCCGCTGTTCTTCGACGCGGTGAATACCGGCGGTTTCGACGATCCGACCCAGCTGTTCGTGCCGTTCACCCGCATGATCGAGCTGAAGGTGTCGACCAACGGCAACAACAACTGCAACAAGGATCCCGGCACCGGNTGGGACAACTGGCTGCATTCGGAATGCGTGTGGCTGGGCTTCTGGGCCGAGCTGCCGAGCAAGGCCGAAGCCGACGCCTACCGCAGCTATCTCAACGGCTATGCGGCCGAACAACAGCGCGCCGGCCGCTTCAAGTGGGCGCCGAATACCCGCCTGCGCAATGTGGTCGAGTGGCTGGACTACCAGAAGGTGGTGCCGCCGGANGCGAAGATCTCGCTGCTGGTCGCNCTGGGCTTCCTGGTGATCTGCCTGGTCAACACCATCGGCCTGCTGCTGGCCAAGTTCATGCGCCGCTCCTCCGAGATCGGCGTGCGCCGCGCCCTGGGCGCCTCGCGCAGGGAGATCTACACGCAGTTCCTGATCGAGGCCAGCGCGGTCGGCCTGGCCGGCGGCCTGCTCGGCCTGCTGCTGACCGGCGTGGGCGTATACGGCATCTCGCTGATCTTCGATCCGCAGGTGGCGCGCCTGGCCAAGCTCGACGTTCCGCTGGTGCTGCTGACCTTGCTGGTGGCGATCCTGGCCACGGTGATCGCGGCGTTCTACCCGACCTGGCGCGCCGCTCAGGTGCAGCCGGCCTGGCAGCTCAAGTCCAATTAACCCGAGGCGACGACCATGCTGCAGATCAAGCCCATTCTCGCCGCCCTCAAGCGCCACAAGGCCGGCACTATCCTGATCGCGATGCAGATCGCGCTGACCCTGGCGATCGTGTGCAACGCGCTGTTCATCATCCAGCAGCGCGTGGACCGCCTGTCGCGGCCCACCGGCATGGACGAGAACAACGTGCTGGCGATCCAGAACCGCTGGGTCTCGGTGGACGGCAAGGACACCGCCCCGCTGATCAAGGCCGACGTGCAGGCGCTGCGCCAGACNCCCGGCGTGCAGGACGCCTTCGCCACCAACTCGTTCCCGCTGCGCGGCGGCGGCTGGTCGACCGGCGTCAACCTGGTGCCGAAGAACGAAGGCAAGTCGACCGCGCAGACCACGCTGTACTTCGTCGACGACCATGCGCTGGCCGTATACGGCGCCCAGCTCATCGCCGGCCGCAACTTCACCGCGGACGAGGTGATCACCGCCGACCCGAAGGACATCAAGTCCACCGCGCAGGTGATCGTCACCAAGGCGCTGGCCGACAAGCTGTATCCGAAGGGCGACGCGCTGGGCAAGCAGCTGTACCTGGGCGGCAAGGACATCCCGCCGAGCACNATCATCGGCATCGTCGCGCGGCTGCAGGTGCCGTGGAACGGCACCTGGTCGGACAACTTCAACGACAACGCCATGCTGTTGCCGGTGCAGCTGACCAGCAACTACACGATCTACCTGATCCGCGCCAAACCGGGCCAGCTGGCCGACGTGGTCAANAGCGCGCCGGCGGCTCTGCTCAAGACCAGCCGCATGCGCGTGATCTCCGGCGACCGCGCGGTGCGCACCTATGAGCAAGTGCGCGGCGACGCCTACAAGAACGACCGCGGCATGGCCATCCTGATGGGCGTGATCTGCGTGATCCTGCTGGCCATTACCGCTGCCGGCATCGTCGGCCTGACCAGCTTCTGGGTCGGCCAGCGCCGCAAGCAGATCGGCGTGCGCCGCGCGCTGGGCGCGACCAAGCGCGACATCCTCAGCTATTTCCTTACCGAGAACCTGATGATCGGCGTGGCCGGCGTGGTGATCGGCGTGGGCCTGGCGATCGGCATGAACCTGTGGATGGTCTCGCAGTTCGAGATGGCCCGCCTGTCGATCGTCTACGTGGTGGTCGGCGTGGTGGCGCTGCTCCTGCTCGGCCAGGCGGCGGTGCTGGCGCCGGCCATGCGCGCGGCGAAAGTGCCTCCGGTGGAAGCCACGCGCTCGGTGTGAGCGTGCGGCGATCCCCTTCCAACCAGAGAGAATCATGAGCGGAATGTTTGTCCACAACCTGCNGCTCGGCGCGCGCAGCCTGCGCAAGAACCCGGTGCTGACCGCGCTGATGGTGATGGCGATCGGCTTCGGCGTGGCGGCGTCGATGATNACCTACGCGGTGTTCCGCGCGGTGTCGGGCGATCCGATCCCGCAGAAGTCCTCGCAGCTGTTCGTGCCGCAGATCGACAACCGCGGGCCGCAGTACAACAACGGCGGCGAGCCGCCGGACGCGCTGAACTACACCGATGCCGTCGCCTTGATGAAGGCGCACCAGGCCAGGCGCCAGACCGTGCTGTTCGCGGTGCGCCTGTCGGTGCTGCCGGAGGACGCGCGGAAGGCGCCATTCAAGGTGCCGGGCTATGCGGCGACCGGCGATTTCTTCCCGATGTTCGACGTGCCGTTCCAGTACGGTTCCGGCTGGAGCGCCGCGGACGACGACGCGCACGCCCCGGTCATCGTGATCAGCCGCAGCCTCAACCAGAAACTGTTCGGCGGCGCCAACAGCGTGGGCAAGGAGATCGTGCTGGACGACCAGCAGTACCGCGTCGTCGGCGTCACCGAGACCTGGGATCCGAAGCCGCGCTTCTTCGACATGTTCAGCGGCCACGCCTACTCCGAGCCCTCGCAGGTCTACATCCCGTTCAACCGCGCGATGGATCTGAAGATCGAGACGGCGGGCAACAACAACTGCGGCGGTGGCGGCAAGCGCGGCGACGACCGCGAAAGCTGGCTGCGCGGCCAGTGCGTGTGGATCAGTCCCTGGGTCGAGCTGAGCAGCGCGACCGAGGTGGAGCGCTACCGGCAGTTCCTGGCCTCCTATGCGGATGACCAGCGCCGCGCCGGCCGCTTCAACTGGGCGCCGAACGTCCGTCTGCGCGATGTGCCCGGCTGGCTCGAATACAAGCACGCGGTGCCGCCGGAAAGCCGCATCGCGCTGGTGGTGGCGGTGGGCTTCTTCGTGATCTGCCTGGTCAACACCATCGGCCTGCTGCTGGCGAAGTTCATGCGCCGCGCATCGGAGATCGGCGTGCGCCGCGCGCTGGGCGCATCGCGCGCGGACATCTACCGCCAGTTCCTCGCCGAGGCGGGCATGGTCGGCCTGGCCGGCGGCCTGCTGGGCGTGGTGCTGACCGGCGTCGGCATGCTCGGCGTGGGCCTGGTGTTCGAGCCGGAGATCGCGCACCTGGCACGGCTGGACCTGTCGCTGGTGTCGCTGGCCCTGCTGGTGGCGATCGCCGCGACGGTGCTGGCGGCGTTCTATCCGACCTGGCGGGCGGCGCAGGTGCAGCCCGCCTGGCAGCTCAAGTCCAACTGAGGCGAGGAGATCAAGGCCATGGAAATCAAGCCCATTCTCGCCGCGCTGCGCCAGCACAAGGCCGGCACCATCCTGATCGCCATGCAGATCGCGCTGACCCTGGCGATCGTATGCAACGCCCTGTTCATCATCCAACAGCGCGTGGCGCATCTGTCGGAGCCCACCGGCATCGACGAGCCGAACATCTTCGTGATCCAGAACGAATGGATCGGCCAGACCAGCAGCGCCCAGGCGGATGCGAAGCTGCGCAGCGACCTGGACGTGCTGCGTCGCGTGCCCGGCGTGAAAGATGTCACCACCAGCAACTCGTATCCGCTGCGCGGCGGCGGCTGGGACGATGGCGTGCGGCTGAGCGCCGAACAGATCGAGGACAGCTCCGACGCGACGATCTATTTCGCCGACGAGCACTTCCTCGACACGCTGGACCTGAAGCTGGTCGGCGGCCGCAATTTCCGCGCCGACGAGATCCAGCCCATGAGCATGCGCGACCGCCTGGCGCCGCCGGTGATCATGGTCACGCGGGCGCTGGCCGAGAAACTGTTTCCCGGCGGCAGCGCCCTGGGCAAAACGGTGTACCTGGTCGGCGGCCCGGCCACCATCGTCGGCGTGGTGGACCTGCTGCAGGCGCAGAGCGTCGCGCGCTGGGCGTCGAACTTCGCGTATCGATCGGTGATCGTGCCGCGCCGCATGGCGATCGCGGAAGGCGCCTTCTACATCGTGCGCACCCAGCCCGGCCAGCTGGAGCCGGCCATGATCGCCGCGCGCAAGGCGTTGTTCGCGGACAACCCGCGACGGGTGTGGGACGACAAGGAGGGCATCCTCAGCTTCGCCGAGGTGCGCTCGATGGCCTACGAAAGCGACCGCGGCATGGCCGTGCTGATGGGCGTCATCAGCCTGGTGCTGCTGGCGATCACCGCCGCGGGCATCGTCGGCCTGACCAGCTTCTGGGTGGGCCAGCGGCGCCGGCAGATCGGCGTGCGCCGCGCGCTGGGCGCCACGCGCGGCGACATCCTCAGCTATTTCATGACCGAGAACCTGTTGATCAGCGTGGGCGGCGCCGTCGCCGGCGCGGTGCTGGCGATCGCCATGAATCTCTGGCTGGTCACGCGCTTCGAGATGCACCGGCTGTCGCTGTTCTANGTGCTGGCGGGCGTGCTGATGCTGTTGCTGCTGGGTCAAGGGGCGGTGCTGGCNCCNGCNATCCGCGCGTCGAAGGTATCGCCGGTGGAGGCGACGCGCTCGGTGTGACCGCGCGCATCGCTCATCAGGGACAAAAGAGGGGAGAGGGCATGTTCACGTATTACCTGGAGCTCGCGCTGCGCAGCCTCCGGCGCAACAAGGTGCTCACCGGACTGATGGTGGTGGCCATCGCGCTGGGCATCGGCGCCTGCATGACCACGCTGACCGTGCTGCACGTGCTGTCGGGCGACCCGATCCCGGCCAAGAGCGCGCGGCTGTTCTATCCGCAGCTCGACCCGCAGGACATGGACGGCTACCGGGAGGGCGAGGAGCCGCCGGAGCAGGTGACCTGGATCGACGGCCAGAACCTGCTCAAGGCCAGGCGCGCCCAGCGCCAGGCGCTGATGACCGGCGGCGCGGTGCCGGTGCAGCCGGCGCAGGCCGACGTCGAGCCGTTCTTCAGTGACGCGCGCTACACCACCGCGGATTTCTTCCCGATGTTCGAGGTGCCGTTCNTGTACGGCCNGGGCTGGAGCGGCGGCGACGACGACGCCAAGGCACGCGTGGCGGTGATCACGCGCAAGCTCAACGACAAGCTGTTCGGCGGCAAGGACAGCCGCGGCCAGATCGTGCGGCTGAAGGACACCGCCTTCCGCGTGGTCGGTGTACTCGATGACTGGCGGCCGAATCCGCATTTCTACGATCTCAACATGGGCAACTACTCCGAGTCGGAGGAAGTGTTCTTGCCGCTCTCCACCTCGCGCGACCTGGTCCTGCCACGCAACGGCAGCACCAACTGCTGGGGCAGGGGCGGCGGCAACGACGGCGATCAGGTGGAGAACGCCACCTGCGTGTGGATGCAGTTCTGGGTGGAGCTGGCNAGNCCNGCGGACGCCGCGGCGTACAAGACGTTCCTGGAGAACTACTCGCGCGAGCAGAAGGCGCTGGGNCGNTTCGAGCGCCCGGTGAACGTGCGCCTGCGCAACGTGATGCAATGGCTGGACCAGGAAAAAGTGGTGCCCAGCGACGTGCGCCTGCAGAGCTGGCTGGCGATCGGCTTCCTGATCGTATGCCTGGTCAACACCGTCGGCCTGATGCTGGCCAAGTTCCTGCGCCGCGCCGGCGANCTCGGCGTGCGCCGCGCGCTGGGCGCGTCCAAGCGCGAGATCTTCAAGCAGCTGCTGATCGAGGCCGGCGTGGTCGGCCTGGCCGGCGGGGTATGCGGCCTGCTGCTGGCCTTCATCGGCCTGTGGCTGGTGCGCCAGCAACCGGCGGACTACGCCTCGCTGGCGCGGCTGGACCTGGTCATGCTCGGCGCCACCTTCGCGCTCGCGGTCGGCTCCAGCATCGCGGCAGGCCTGCTGCCCGCCTGGCGCGCCTGCCAGGTCGCGCCCGCGCTGCAACTGAAGAGCCAATAAGGGAGACACCATGGCCATCCGTCCCATTCTGTCCACCCTGCGCCGCCACAAGACCACGGCCTTGCTGGTGGTGCTGGAGATCGCGCTGACCTGCGCCATCGTGTGCAACGCGGTGTTNCTGGTCACCCAGCGCATCGACCGCATCCACATGCCCAGCGGCGTGGCCGAGCACGAGCTGATCCAGATCGGCCTGGCCGACATCGGCAAGACGCCCGACGAGCATGCCCGCACGCTGACCGACCTGGCCGCACTGCGCGCCATCCCTGGCGTGACGGAAGTNGCCTCGGTGAACCAGATACCTTTCGGCCGTTCGTCGAACAANAGCGGCATCAAGCTCGATCCCAAGCAGAACAAGCCCACCGTCAACGCCACCAACTATTACGGCGAGAACATCGGCCAGACCCTGGGCGTGCAGCTGGTCGCCGGGCGCCTGCTGCAGCCGGAGGACCATGTCAGCCTCAAGGAGGCGGGCCAGGCCTTCAAGGAAGGCAAGACCGAGGGATTGCCGCGCATCGTGGTGATCACCCAGCCGATGGCGGAGCGCCTGTTCCCGGGCCAGTCGGCGCTGGGCAAGACGATCTGGCTGGGTTCGGAAGTGCCGTTGCAGGTGGTCGGCGTGGTGAAGAACCTGGTACGCCCGTCGATCTGGAACGACGCCGAGGCGCAGTACAGCATGATGCTGCCGATGCGGGTGGAGGATAACCAGTACCTGATCCGCACCGCGCCGGGCCAGCGCGAGNGCGTGCTGGCNGCCGCGATCGAGGTGCTGAAGAAGAACAACCCGCATCGCATCTTCTGGCAGAAGCGCACCTGGGACGAGGTGCGCCAGAAGTTCTTCGACAGCGACCGCTCCATGACCGGCCTGCTGATCGGCGTGTGCGTGGCGCTGCTGGTGGTCACCGCGCTGGGCATCGTCGGCCTGGGCAGTTTCTGGGTGGCGCAGCGGCGCCGGCAGATCGGTGTGCGCCGCGCGCTGGGCGCCACCCGCGGGCACATCCTGCGCTACTTCCAGACCGAGAATTTCCTGCTCGCCACCATCGGCATCGCGATCGGCATGGTGCTGGCCTACGGCATCAACCTGTTCCTGATGGTGCATACGAATTGCCGCGCCTGCCGGCGATCTATTTTCCGGTCGGCGCGCTGGCGCTGTGGCTGATCGGTCAGGCCGCGGTGCTGGGGCCGGCGATGCGCGCGGCGGCGGTGCCGCCGGTGGTGGCGACGCGCTCGGTGTAAGCGTTTTTCAGGAGAAAACGGATGTTCGGCTACTACCTCGATCTCGCCCTGCGCAGCCTCAGGCGCAACATGGTGCTGACGGCGCTGATGGTGCTGGCCATCGCCGTGGGCATCGGCGCCAGCATGACCACGCTGACGGTGATGCATCTGCTGTCCGGGGATCCGCTGCCGGGGCGCAGCGACAAGCTGTTCTACGCACAGGTGGACGACAACCTCTCCGCCGGCGACTACAAGGAGCCGCTGGACAAGCAGGGCTATCAGTCCACCATCGACCTGTGGAACGCCCGCCAGGCCGATCGCCAGGCGATCGTGGTGGAAAGCCCGGTGAAGCTGCGCGCACCGCAGACCACGCTGCCGCCGNTGATGCTGTCGATGCTGTCCACCACGGCGGATTTCTTCCCGATGTTCGACGTGCCGTTCCGCTATGGCGCTCCCTGGCGCGCCGAGGACGACGCGTCGCGCGCACGCGTCGCGGTGATTTCGTCCGACCTCAACGACAAGCTGTTCGGCGGCGCCGACAGCGTCGGCCGCACGCTGCGCTTGCGCGATACCGACGTGCGCATCGTCGGCGTGCTGGGGCGCTGGCGGCCGTCGCCGCAGTTCTACACCGTGGCCGGTGGCCGCTTCGCGGCCGGCAAGACCGCCGACTTCTACAGCAAGCCGCAGGACATCTTCACGCCGTTCTCCAGCGCGCTGGAATTCAACGACGGCAACTTCTACCAATACACCTGCTCGCAGCCGCCGGCGACGCCAGGCCATCTGCAGAACGCGCCGTGCGCGTGGCTGGGCCTGTGGGTGCAGTTGAACAGCCCGGACAGGGCCGCGGCATACAAGCGCTTTCTGGATGGCTACGCGGCGCAGCAGCAGGGGCGCATCCTGCGCCCGCAGAACACGCGGCTGCGCAGCCTGATGGAGTGGCTGGATTTCCAGGGCGTGGTGCCCAGCGACGTACGCCTGCAGACCTGGCTGGCGTTCGGCTTCCTGGCGATCTGCCTGTTCAACACGATCGGCCTGCTGCTGGCGAAGTTCCTGCGGCGCGGCGGCGAGATCGGCGTGCGCCGCGCGCTCGGCGCCAGCCGCGGCGCGATCTTCTGCCAGTGCCTGGTCGAAGCCGGGATGATCGGCCTGGTCGGCGGCCTCGGCGGCCTGCTGCTGACCCTGCTGGGGCTGGGCCTGGTGCGGAGGCAGCCGGTCGCATTCGCCGACATGGTGCACCTGGATGCGCGCATGTTCGCCTTGACCTTCGTGCTGGCGATCGTGACCAGCCTGCTGGCCGGTTTCCTGCCGGCGCTGCGGGCGAGCCGGGTGGCACCCGGCCTCCAATTGAAGACGCTCTGAGGTGTGCATGGAAATCCAACCCATCCTGGCGGCGCTGCGCAAACATCGTCTGGCCACCTTGCTGATCGCACTGGAGATCGCGCTGGCCTGCGCGGTGCTGTGCAACGCCTGCTTCCTNATCGCCAACCGCCTGCAGGCCATGCAGGTGCGCAGCGGCGTGGACGAGGCCGCGCTGGCGACCTTGCAGATCAGCGGCTTCGAGAACAGCCAGGCCAACGACATCAACGCGCGCATCCTCGCCGGCCTGCGCGCCATTTCCGGCGTGCAGTCGGCCAGCGTGCTCAACTCGATTCCCTTCGGCGAGCACCGCGGCCGCGTAGGCATCATGACCGACGCCGAAGGCAAGCATTTCGGCGGCGTGGTCGAGCTCTACATGGGCGGGCCGGGCAGCCTGGAAGCGCTGGGGCTGCACGTGGTGGCGGGGCGGCCCCTGCAAGCGGACGATTACCAGCCGTTCGAGGGTGTGTTCCCCACCTCCGCCTCGGTGCTGATGGCGCGGGAGCTCTCCGATCACCTGTGGCCGGGCGCCGATCCGTTGGGCAAGACCTTCTGGGTGGACAAGTGGTCGTACCGGGTGGTCGGCATTGTCGATTACCTGGTCACGCCCTACCCAAGCTATGCCGGGCGCAGCGCGCCGGGCTGGTCGGCGTTCGTGCCGGCGCAGCCTGGGCCGATGATGGCCGGCAGCTACCTGATCAAGGCCGCGCCGGCGGATATCGGCCGCGTNCTGCGCGATGCGCGCGAGATGGTGGCCAAGGTCGCGNCCGACGCGGTGCTCGACCAGGAAGGCTCGCAGACCATCAGCGACCTGCGCAATCAGTTCTTCCAGCAGGATCGCATCATGGCCTTCATGCTGGTCGGCGTGATCGTCGCCCTGCTGCTGGTCACCGCGCTGGGCATCGTGGGCCTGGCCAGCTTCTGGGTGCAGCAGCGGCGCAAGCAGATCGGCATCCGCCGCGCCATCGGCGCAACGCGCGGCGACATCCTGCGCTACTTCCAGACCGAGAACTTCCTGATCGTCAGCGGCGGCATCGCGCTGGGCATGGTGATGGCCTTCGCGCTCAATCTGGCCCTGATGAAGTTCTACGAGCTGCCGCACCTGCCGCTGTACTACCTGCCGGTAGGCGCCATCGCGCTGTGGGCGCTCGGCCAGCTGGCCGTGCTGGGCCCTGCGCTGCGCGCCGCGGCGGTGCCGCCGGTGGTGGCGACGCGCTCCGGCTGAGGCGAAAAGCAAAGAGCCTGCGCAAGGCAGGCTCTTTGCTGCGATCGCGCAGCCGGTGTTGCGCCGCGCGCG
>JGI24739J22299_10000586_pt1 | contig 13106 bp, 13 predicted proteins | sample KBSCornC5_FD_22299 | JGI IMG/M metagenome (IMG submission 22299)
AGTTCTTCAACGCCTTTTTCATCATCGCGTGCGCGCCGCTGATGAGCTTGCTGTGGAATTGGCTCGCGCGCCGCAATCTGGAGCCGACGATCCCCGTCAAGTTTGCGATCGCGCTGGTCCTGGTCGGTGCGGGTTTCCTCTTCCTGGTGTGGGGCGCATCCATGGTCGGGCCGAGCTACAAGGTCGGCGTCTGGTGGCTGGCAGGGCTCTACCTGATCCACTCGGTGGCCGAACTCTGCATATCGCCTGTCGGGCTTTCCATGGTCACCAAGCTGTCGATCGTACGCATCGTCGGCATGATGATGGGGCTGTGGTTCCTATCCATCTCGGTCGCACAATATGTGGCCGGCATCGTCGCGCAGGTGGCGAGCGTCGAGACTGTCGGCGGGCAAGTCACCAACCTGCAGGTCAGCCTCAACACCTATACCGGCGTCTTCTGGACGATCGGCTGGATCTCGGCAGTGATCGGACTGCTGCTGCTGGCGCTCTCCCCCTTGGTCAAGAAGTGGATGCATGGTGTCCAATAAGCCTGCCATTCTCATTTTTGCTGCGCTCGCGGTGGCCGGCTGCACCGACACTCCGCCACGCTCGGCAGGCGCTCCGCCGCGCGCCGGCGAGCGTATCGCCGAACCGTGGAAGAGCGATCCTTTCCCGTCCACCTATCATGCCTATCCGGGCGTTCCGACGCTGATCACCAACGTCACCATCTATGATGGCGAGGGCGGTCGGATCGACGGCGGGTCGATCCTGCTGGCGGATGGCAAGGTCGTGGCGCTCGGCAAGCAGGTCAGCGCCCCCGCTGGGGCGACGGTGATCGACGGAACAGGTAAGTGGGTCACGCCCGGCATAATCGACGTGCACAGCCATTTGGGCGACTACCCCTCGCCCTCGGTCAAGGCGCTGTCCGACGGCAATGAGGCGACCTCGCCCACGACACCTGAAGTGTGGGCCGAACATAGCGTCTGGCCGCAGGATCCCGGCTTCAGCCGTGCGCTCGCCAATGGCGGCGTCACCACGCTGCAGATCCTGCCCGGGTCGGCCAATTTGATGGGCGGGCGTTCGGTGACGGTGAAGAATGTCTATGCGCGCACCGCGCAGGGCATGAAGTTCCCGGGCGCGCCTTATGGCTTCAAGATGGCGTGTGGCGAGAATCCCAAGCGCGTCTATGGCAATAAGGGGCGCGAGCCCTCGACGCGAATGGGCAATGTCGCGGTCGATCGGATGACCTGGGCGCGGGCGGTCGAATATAAGCGCCGCTGGGATAAATATGAGCGTGATTTCGACCGTGAGGGTGGCGACGCGCCTTCACGCGATCTCGCCCTGGACACGCTCGCGGGCGTGCTCGACGGCCAGATCCTGGTGCACAACCATTGCTACCGCGCCGACGAAATGGCCAATGTAATCGATATGGCCAAAGAATTTGGCTACCGCGTTACCGCCTTCCACCATGCGGTCGAGGCTTACAAAATCGCCGACCTGCTCAAGGCCAACGACATTTGCGGCGTGGTTTGGGCCGACTGGTACGGCTTCAAGATGGAAAGTTATGACGGGATCCCGGAGAATCTCGCTATTCTCCAAAAGACCGGCACCTGCGCGATGATCCACTCGGATGACGAGAATGGTATTCAGCGCCTCAACCAGGAAGTTGCCAAGGCGCAGGCTGCGGGCCGCCGCGCAGGCATTGTCATCCCCGACGAGGTTGCGTGGGAATGGCTCTCCTATAATCCTGCCAAAGCGCTCGGCATTGCCGATAAGACGGGGAGCCTGAAGCCCGGCAAGATGGCGGACGTCGTGTTGTGGAACGGCAATCCGCTCAGCGTCTACAGCCGCCCCGACAAGGTCTGGATCGACGGCGCGTTGCTGTATGACGCGCATGACCCCAAACGACGGCCCGTCTCCGATTTCGAGCTCGGTCAGCCCGGCGAAGGAGATGTGAAATGAGGAACCGCAAGATCCTCCCCGGCACGGGGACGGGGACCATGCGCAGCATGGTGGAGGGGGCTCGCCACATGCGTTTCGCCCCGCCGCCATCCCCCTCCGCCGCTTCGCGGTCCCCCTCCCCGTTCCGGGGAGGATTGATCGCCCTCGCGCTCCTCGCCGCCCCGGCGTTTGCCGAGACGGTGGCCATAACCGGCGGCACCGTCGCGATCGGCGACGGATCGCAGCCGATTCCGAACGGCACGGTCGTGATACGCGATGGCCGGGTGGTCGCAGCTGGCGCCAATGTCGCGGTTCCACCGGGGGCGCGCGTGGTGGATGCTACGGGCAAGTGGGTATCCCCGGGTATGGTCGCTGGTTTCACCAGCGAGGGCATCGTTGACGGCGAGGGGATCGACGAAACCTATGACGGTGCCGCAGGCAAATCGGTGTTCAATGCGGCCATCGACGTAGCGGTCGCGGTCAATCCGACGAATCAATCGATCGCGATCGACCGCGCCGGCGGTGTGACTCGCGCGCTGGTTTCACCCGAANCCGGCAACAGCGTGTTCGCCGGGCAGGGCGCGGTGATCGACCTTGGCGCGGATGATGCGCCAGTCACCAAGCCGCGTGCCTTCCAATATGTCGAGTTGGGAGAGGACGGCGCAGGTAAGGCCGGCAGCCGGCCCGCCGCTTATGTGATGCTGCATGACGCGCTCGCCGCGGCGAAGGCAGTCTCGCACGGGGGCGATTGGGGCCGGAGCAAGGACTCGTTGATCACACGTGCCGACGCTGCCGCCCTGGTGCCACTGATCGAAGGGCGGATGCCGCTTGTCGTTCATGTCGAGCGGGCAAGCGATATCCTCCAGGTCCTGTCGCTCAAGCAGGACTATTCCGCGCTCAAACTCGTGCTGCTCGGCGCGAGTGAGGGCTGGATGGTGGCACCCAAGATCGCCGCGGCGCACGTGCCCGTGATCGCGGCTGCCCTCGCGGATCTGCCGGCGGCGTTCGAGCGACTGGCGGCGACCGAATCCAATGTAGGGCGCCTGCGCCAAGCGGGCGTCACCGTCGCTATCTCCAGCGTCGACGTCTCCACTACGGGCGGGCAGCGCAACCTTAGGCAATATGCCGGCAATCTGGTCGGGATAGGAAAGGTGCCGGGCATGGCGGGACTCGATTGGGGCGCGGCTTTCGCCACCGTCACCTCGATGCCCGCTGCGGTGGTGGGGATGGATAACGAGATCGGCTCGCTCCGCGCCGGCCGCCGCGCCGATGTGGTGATCTGGGACGGCGATCCGCTCGAACTCTCCTCTGCTCCGGTCGCCGTCTGGATCGACGGCGTGGCGCAGCCGCTCACCAATCGTCAGACGCGATTGAGGGATCGCTATCTCAATCCGCAAGAAGGGGCTCTGCCCAAGGCTTACGAGCGATAGAATATGCGCCGCCTTGCCCTCGCCGGATCGCTGCTGGTCGAGGCGGCGCTGCATGCTCAGGCCTATCGGCCGCCGGTGCAATCCGGTCCGAAGGGGCGGCCAAGCGCCTGGATCACCAAGCAGATGGGCGTCGGCACCTGGTGCGCCTTCAACAAGTTGGCGCCCGCCCAAGAGGGGCTGGATGTGGGCGATTACGACACCGAAAATCGCGTGATGATCTGGCACGATCGCCGGCGGCTGAACGCGATCGAGATATCGAACGAGAACGAGGACGGCTCAGCCGACGACGTCTATTATCTCGATGCGCAGCAACAGATCACGCGCATGGTCCGGACGGGGCATTCGGGTGAAGGCCCGATCTTCAGCGTCACCTTTGTGCCCGACTGGACGAGGCGACTCGTCCTTACGCCGGCTTCCAAGGAGGTCGTCCGGCGGATGGAGCAGGCAGAGCTGGAAACCGAGATTACCGATTGGCCTAAATATGCGAGCTTCGCGCGCATGCCGTTCCGCAATCTCATTCGCCTGAAACCGACCGTATCGATACGCCCAGGATGTGCGTCCGCCGCGGATTGAGTGCGCTCCTTCGCGCCGTTCATCGCCGCGAAAGCCAACATCGCCTAAATGGCCATTTGCGGACCGGGCCCCTCTGGCGGAGGCTTTCCAAGCCCCGTGATGTCGGACCGCATCGAGCGCGCTCGGTGCAGGTTCGGACGACCCGACGGTCCTCCCCCTTCCAGCTCCGAGAGCCTCGATCGAAGTGACTTCGATTGGAGGAAATCATGAACGCTCTCATTGAGCGCCTTATTGCGACCCATCGCATGCTCAACCGGGAAATCCGGCGCGAGCTTAGCCGTCGTATTCCCGACCAGCTGCGTCTCACGCGGCTCAAGAAGCAGCGATTGGCAGTCAAGGACCAACTGTTCCGGCACGTGCCCGAAGCGGCCGAGCTGCGCCGGATGGCACGTAAATTGTTCAAGCGCTTCCGGCCTGATCGGCCGGTGCGCGTGGGAGGCTGAACCATGGAGAATATTTGGCAAACCAACCAAGCTGCAGTCGCCGCACGTTATGATGCGGGGCTGAAGCGGCATATGGTCGGCATCTATCGGACTATGGCGGTGGGGCTGCTCGTAACCGGTGCGGTCGCGTGGGGCGTCGCAAGCACGCCCGCGCTCAGCGCCGCAATCTTCGGTACGCCGCTCAAGTGGGTGGCGATGCTGGCACCGCTCGCTTTCGTCATGTTCTTCTCCTTCCGGATCGATCGGATGACGACCAGCGGGGCCCGCGCAGCCTTTTACGGCTTCTCGGCCTTGATGGGCGTGTCGCTGGCGAGCCTGTTCCTGGTCTTCACCGGAGTCAGTATCGCGCAGACATTCCTGGTCGCTGCGATCATGTTCGGTACGGTGAGCCTGTGGGGCTATAGCACCAACCGCGATTTATCGCGCTGGGGCAGCTTTCTGATGATGGGCGTGATTGGCGTGGTCGTGGCTTCGCTGGTCAATATCCTGCTGGGCTCGTCCACGCTCCACCTGATCATCTCGCTGGTCGGTGTGGCGGTATTCACTGCGTTGACCGCATGGGATACGCAGCGGGCCAAGTCGGAATATCTGGCTTATGCCGGTACTCAAGCTGCGGAAAAGCTGCAGGTGATGAGCGCGCTCGGCCTCTATCTGAACCTGATCAACCTGTTCCAGCTCCTGCTGACTTTCACTGGCCAGCAGCGCGATTGATAGCCGTGCCGCATCTGCGGGTCGCGTGGCGTGCAGGTATGGAGGGCGGGGCTTTGCGTCCCGCCCCCCTTCCGCTGTAAGAGCGCCGCCGAAGGGACGAACAGCAGGCATGGCGCGCAAATATTTCGGCACCGACGGCATTCGCGGCCGCACCAATGAATGGCCGATGACGGCCGAGATCGCGATGAAGGTCGGCCAGGCGGCGGGCGCACATTTCATGCGCGGCAAGCATCGCCACCGCGTGCTGATCGGCAAGGATACGCGACTCAGCGGTTATATGATGGAAAGCGCGCTGACTGCGGGCTTCACCAGCGTCGGCATGGACGTGGTTCTGGTCGGCCCGATGCCGACTCCCGCTGTCGCGATGCTGACCCGATCGATGCGCGCCGATCTGGGTGTGATGATCTCCGCCAGCCACAATCCGTTCGCGGACAACGGCATCAAATTGTTCGGCCCCGATGGCTACAAACTCTCGGACGCCGACGAGGCGAAGATCGAGAAGGCGATCGACGGCAAGGTACCCCTCACGCCTGCCGAGCAGATTGGCCGTGCGCGGCGCGTGGATGACGCGCAAGGGCGCTACATCTCGATCGCCAAGTCCACTTTCCCCGATCATCTTCGGCTCGACGGGCTGCGCATCGTGATCGATTGCGCGAACGGCGCCGCGTACAAGGTCGCACCCGATTCGCTATGGGAACTGGGGGCGGAGCTGATTCAGATCGGGGTCACGCCCAACGGCACCAACATCAACGACAAGGTCGGATCGACCGCGCCTGCGCAACTCCAGGCGAAGGTGATCGAGACGCGGGCGGATATCGGCATAGCGCTCGACGGTGACGCCGACCGGCTGATCGTGGTCGACGACAAAGGCCAGATCGTCGACGGCGATCAGCTCATGGCGCTGATCGCGACCGCCGCGGCGCGCGATGAGAAGCTGAAGGGCGACGGCATCGTTGCGACGGTCATGTCCAATCTGGGCCTCGAACGCTTCCTCTGGGGGCAGGGAATAGCGCTCCACCGCACGCCGGTGGGCGACCGTTATGTGGTCGAGGCGATGCGTGCGGGCGGCTACAATATCGGTGGCGAGCAATCAGGCCATATCGTGCTGGCGGATTATGCCACCACCGGCGACGGGCTGATCGCGGCGCTGCAGGTGCTGGCGGCGCTAGTCGAAAGCGGCCGCCCCGCGCACCAGTTGCTCAAGCTGTTCGATCCGCTGCCGCAGCTGCTCAAGAATGTCCGTTATTCGGGCGGGCAGCCGCTCGACGATGAAAAGGTCAAGAAGATCATCGCCGATGCGGAGAAGGAGTTGGAGGGCACCGGCCGGCTGGTCATCCGCAAATCTGGCACGGAGCCCTTGATCCGCGTGATGGCCGAGGGCGAGGATGAGGGCAAGGTCAACGACGTGGTGGATCGGATCTGCGACGCGGTACGAAAAGCCGCATGACCATTCCGCGCGTCCTCGCGATCGCGGGCTCTGATTCGGGCGGTGGAGCGGGCATTCAGGCGGACATCAAGACAATCACGATGCTCGGCGGCCATGCGATGACCGCCATCACCGCCATCACCGCTCAGAACACCATGGGTGTAAACGAGATCATGCCCGTTCCTACGGCCATGGTGCTGGCGCAAATCGATGCGGTCGTGAGCGACATCGGCGTCGACGCGATTAAGATCGGGATGATTGGATCCGCAGAGACCGCGAACGCTTTGGCCGAGCTGCTCGATTCCGATCGCGGGGGCAACGACAACACCTCATCTTCGCTAAAGCTGGTGTTCGATCCAGTGATGGTGGCGACGTCGGGTGCGCTCCTCGCGGACGATGCGACGGTAGCGGCGTTCAGGCTGCTCATGCGGCGCGCCACCCTCGTGACACCCAACATTCCAGAGCTGGAAGTGCTGACCGGCGAGAAGGTCCACGACCTTTCATCGCTGATGGCAGCGGCGCGAAAGCTGGGCAGCGAAGTCCGAACAGCGGTCCTCGCCAAGGGCGGACACATGGCCGGAGACAAGGTGATCGACGTCTTTGTCTCGGGTGAGAAGGATCCGTGGATGGTTCATAGCGAACGCCCCCGGATCGACACCCGCCACAGCCATGGCACGGGCTGCACTCTGTCGAGCGCCATTGCCACTGCGCTCGCTGCAGGCATATCGCTGCATGACGCGATTGAGCGGGCGCAGGCTTATGTCCGCGCGACGCTTGAGAGCGCACCTGGCCTCGGTGCAGGTCATGGGCCTATGGGTCATGGTCTGGGCCGGGCGCATTTTCCCGAAGCGATCGACTGACGCGGCGGCTCTGGCTCTCTTCGACGGATGCTGGCAATGCTCCGACAAAAGAGGAGGGACCAGCCGGATGAACTACAAGATCACGCGCGCACTGTTCGCCGCCTGGATGATGGCCGCAGCCCCAGCGCTGGCTGCCGGCCCGTGGGTGCGAAGCTGGGAAGCGACGCCTGTCGAGATTCCAACCGCTTGGCCGGGACATCCGGTCATTCCGATGACGGATGTGACTTTCCGTACCGCCGCTCGCGTGAGCGCCGGAGGCAGCAGCATACGGCTGCGCCTGACGAACGAGCTCACCGATGCACCGCTCGGGATCGGCGCAGTTCACATTGCGCTCGCCGGCCCTGACGGTGCGCCGCGCCCCGGTACGGATCGGATCGTCACCTTTGCCGGCGCACGATCGCCCACTATCCCGCCGTTTGCGCCGCTGGTCAGCGATCCGGTTGCAATGACCGTGCCGCCGCTTTCGAAGCTCGTGGTCAGCATCCACGTGCCCGGCGAGGCAACCCGCGCCACAATCCACTCGCTCGGTGTCGAGACCACCACGATCGTGGCGGGAGATCAGACCGCTGCGGCGACCCTTTCAGGCGGGCGCACGACCACGCAGCGCTTCATTCTGAGCGGCATCGACGTGTCGGGCGGTCCGGCCACTGCCACGATCGTGACACTCGGCGATTCGATCACCGACGGGGCGGCGTCGACGAACGATCAGGATCGGCGCTGGCCCGACGTGCTGGCCGAGCGTCTGAAGCGGGCTGGCATCACCCGCTTCGCGGTGGCCAACGCCGGCATTTCGGGGAACCGCCTGCTCCAGACCAATGCCGGGCCCCCCGCGCTGGCGCGGCTCGATCGTGACGTGCTGGCCGTGCCGGGCGTGCGTTATGTCGTCGTGCTCGAGGGCGTAAACGACATCGGCTCGGCCAAGAATGCCCATATGCCGCCGCCCCATCCGGAAGACATCATCGCTGCCTATCGCCAGATCATCGCGCGCGCGCACGATCATGGTGTGAAGGTCTTCGGCGCGACGATCCTGCCCTACAAGGGCGCGGGCTATTGGTCCGAGGAAGGCGAGGCGGTGCGNCAGGCCGTCAATCGCTGGATCCGCACGCAAGGCAATTTCGATGCGGTGATCGATCTGGACCGCGCCGTTGCCGACAAGGCCGATCCGCTGAGGATAGCGGCCGCTTACGACTGCGGCGATCACCTTCATCCCGGGGATGCAGGCTACAAAGCGATGGCTGAAGCAGTCGACCTGAGGCTGTTCCGGTAGAAGGGGTGGCGATGCGCCGATTCCTTCTGCTTCTTCTTGCCCTGCTCGGAGCGCCGGCTGTTGCCGCTCCGCCCCTGGTGCTGGCCGCAGCGAGCCTTCAGGAGAGCCTGAATGCCGCGGCTGATGCCTGGGCGGCGAGGCACCATGAGCGGCCGGTCCTATCCTTCGCATCCTCCTCGGCGCTGGCCAAGCAGATCGAGGCCGGGGCGCCGGCAGATATCTTCATCTCGGCCGACGAGCGGTGGATGGACGATGTCGTCCGGCATGGTCAGGTCCGGTCCGGAACACGCATCCCCTTTCTTGCCAATCAACTTGTCTTGATCGCGCCGGTCGCCTCGGCGAAGTCGGTCGCGATCAAGCCCGGATTCCCGCTGGCGAAGCTGCTCCGGGACGGCAGATTGGCCATGGGTGAAGTGAGCTCCGTGCCTGCGGGCAAATATGGCAAAGAGGCGCTGACGAAGCTCGGGGTATGGGCTGCGGTGGCAAGCCATGTCGCCGGCGCCGACAATGTCCGTTCGGCGCTAGCGCTGGTCGAACGCGGCGAGGCGCCGTGGGGCATCGTCTACGCGACCGACGCCTACGCCTCGAAAAAGGTGAAGATCGCGGGCGTGTTCCCGGAGGGCAGCCATACGCCGATCACTTATCCGATTGCCTTGCTGTCCGCCTCAGCCAGCCCGGATGCCGAGAGCTTCCGGCGCTTTTTGATCTCGAGGGCGGGCAAGGCAATCTTCAAGCGTTACGGCTTTCAACCCAAGTGATGTGCGTCTGTGCCCGATCTGTCATCCCGGCGGAGGCCGGGATCTCAGGAGGCTCAAACGCCGGCTTCACGCGAGGGATTCCATCGCCTGAGACCCCGGCTTTCGCCGGGGTGACGATACGAGGATGACGCTCACGCCGGACGATTGGGAGGTAATCCGCCTATCGCTCAAGGTCGCCATCGTCGGCGTAGCGGCAACGCTGCCCATCGCCTTCGCGCTGGCCTACGCGCTAGCGCGTGGACGCTTTCCCGGCCGGATCTTGCTCGACGCCATAGTTCATTTGCCGCTGGTGCTGCCGCCGGTGGTGACGGGCTGGATATTGCTGATACTCTTCGGCCGGACGGGGCCGATCGGCGCATGGCTCGATCATGTATTCGGCGTCACGTTAATGTTCCGCTGGACGGGTGCCGCGCTCGCCGCGGCAGTGATGGCACTTCCGCTGATGGTGCGCGCAATGCGACTTTCGATCGAGGCCGTGGACCGGCGGCTCGAAGGTGCGGCGCGCTCGCTTGGCGCCGGACGTTGGCGGACCTTCGCCACCATCACCCTGCCGCTGTCGTTGCCGGGAATCCTGGCAGGCCTGGTGCTGGGCTTTGCGCGATCCATCGGCGAGTTTGGCGCGACGATCAGCTTCGTCTCTAACATTCCCGGACAGACGCGAACGCTTCCGATCGCGATCTACACCGCGCTGCAGCTGCCGGAGGGCGAAGGGGCAGTGGTACGGCTTGCGTGCGTCTCGGTCGCGCTATCGCTGGGTGCGCTAATCGCTTCGGAATGGCTGGTCCGGCGGCAGGGCGGGCGCGCGCATGTCCTTTGAGGTCGAAGTCGAGAAGCGGCTAGGAGAGGCCGAAATCGCTGCGAACTTCACCAGTGGCCGAGGCCTGACTGCGCTATTCGGCCCCTCCGGCAGCGGCAAGACCAGCATCCTCAACATGATTGCGGGCCTGCTCACTCCTGATCATGGACGGATCGCGGTCGGCGGCGAATTACTGTTCGGCAATGGCGTCGATCTGCCCCCGGAGGCGCGTCACGCGGGCTACGTCTTTCAGGATGCGCGCCTTTTTCCGCATCTCCGGGTCCGCGCCAATCTGCTTTATGGCGCGCGGCGTGGGACGAGCCGGATCGGGCTGGATGAGGTCGTCGATCTGTTTGGCCTGGAGCGCCTGCTTACACGCTGGCCGCGCACGCTCTCGGGGGGCGAAGCGCAGCGCGTCGCAATCGGCCGCGCTCTCCTGTCGAACCCGCATTTCCTGCTGCTCGATGAGCCGCTCGCTTCACTCGATCAGGCGCGCGCAGACGAGATCATGACGATGATCGAGCGTGTGCGGGACGAGCTGGAGCTGCCGATCCTCTATGTCAGCCATAATCGGGCGGAGGTGGATCGGCTGGCATCGCAAGTGGTGCCGATTCGTCGCTAAGATCTCGACCGGAGATATAATCGCGCCACAGCAGGATCAGGACTGCCATGGTTGCGGGGCCAACAAATAAGCCGAGCAGGCCGAGGCTTTCGACGCCGCCCAAGATGCCGATCAGCACCCACAGGAAGGGCAGGCGGGTCGATCCACCGATTAGAAAGGGGCGAACGAAATGGTCGGCGATCCCGACCACCACCATGCCTATCACGAAGATCGCGACCGCCCAGCCGATCGCACCCTGGCCGATCAGCATCAGCCCGGCGATGCCGAACATCACCGCCGCGCCGAACGGGATCATTGCTGCGACTGCGGTCAAAAGTCCGAGCAGGAAGGGGTGCGGCACGCCGGAGATGAGATAGAAAACCGCCATCACCGCGCCTTCGCCGATCCCGACGAGCACCAGCCCGTCTATCGTGCCACGCACCGAGCGGATGAGCTGTGCGCCGACGCGATCGCCCGAGCTGCCGAGCAGCCGCCTGCCGCCTGCCTGCAACTGCTGAACGAAATTGTCGCGCTCGCGCAGCAGGAAGAACAACGCGAGCAGCGTGAAGGCAAAGACGACGCTGCGATGGATCAGGTTACGGCCGAGGATCGCCGAATTGCCGCCGAGCAGCGAACCCTTCACACGATCGAGCTGGAGCGCGGTGCCTTCGGGCGTAGCGAGATTCGCCTGCCACCAGTCGGAAATCTCTTTCGCGAAGGGCAGGTTCTGGACCCATTCGGGCTCAGCCAAACCGTTGGCGCGTGCGTCAGCAAGCCAAGCGACGACCGTCCGCGCCTCGCGCGCCGCTTCGACCACGCCGATCGTGAGGGGAGCGAGTACCAGCACGGCGATCAGCACGGTCGCGATTGTCGGTAGCCACGCCCGCCGTCCACCCGGCCAGCGCAATTCGGCGCGCGCATAAAGTGGGTCGATCGCGATTGCGATAATCGCCGCCCAGATCAGCGAAGGAATGAAGGTCGCGCTGATCCAGACGCCCAGCAGCGCTACCAGCGTGCCGAGCAGCGCTTTGGCGATGCCGTGCGCACGCGTGTCGGTTACAATCGGACCCTCCGCCATGACGTTTCTGTGCCCCCGACCGCGCGAGCGTGCAAGGACATCCATATTCATAGCGCCGGCGGGATCTGTGATCTGTGGATATCGGGGACGTTACGCATCCGGCTGATGACGGCTGAGTTTTGCCCTGCCATAATCGCCGCAATGGCCCAGCCCCGCCCTTTCTTCCGTAAACGCGCCAGCCAATTTCCGCCTGTCATCGGTTGTGACGAGGTAGGTCGTGGAGCGCTCTGCGGGCCGGTGGTGGTCTGCGCAGTTTGGTTCGACCCGGAAGCGCTTCCTAAAGGCATCCTCGGTCGGCTCGATGACAGCAAGCGGATCGAACGCGAGGAGCGCGAGGAGCTTTACCCGATCATCGCGCGCGTCAGCCGCGTGAGCTTCGCGGCCCGGTCTGCGCGTTACATCGACGTCTATAATATCCGCAACGCGACGCTGCAGGCGATGCATCAGGCGGTTACCCGTCTCTCGATCGACGCGCCCGTGCGGATCGACGGAATCGATGTGCCGCGCGGTCTCTCCGGCGATGCCCGCGCGGTGGTGAAAGGTGACGGTAAGGTGCCGCAGATCGCCGCCGCCTCGATCATGGCAAAGGTGATGCGCGATCGGCTGATGGCGCGACTCGGCCAGCGCTATCGCCATTATGCGTGGGAGAGCAATTCGGGCTACGGCACGTCCGCGCATCGCACTGCGATCGTCGCGCACGGCCATACCCGGCATCACCGGCAATCGTTCGGGGATTTGTTCTCTGGGTTGGGGCAAGCGGCGCTCGAACCGGCGGAGTAGTCAGCTTCCGGGTGTCGGCTTGTAGGTAAAGTCGAAGGCGGCTGACCAGTTCTTGCCCGCGTCCTGCGTAACCTCGCCCCATTGGCGGACCGATCCATCGGGATTCCGGCGATAGCGCATGCGGACCAGTCCATCCTTGCCGGGGGCGACGAAGTTGGGCCACTCGCCATCGATCGTCATTGTGTCGCCGGCCAGACCTCCCTGGAACATCACGGTCGCGCCGCTCGAATCGATCCAGGTCTGGTGCCATTTGCCGTCGCGCGGGTCCCAGGCGCTCAGACTGCCACCTCCGGTTCCGCCGAGGGGCATCCAATTCTCGCGTACCGCACAGCCATTGTAGAGTTTCTCGATCAGGCTATGCGCGACCAGTTTGGTGGTGCCGGTTGGGTAGACATCCCAACGGCCTATCCAAAAATCGAACTGGCCCCGCTCGGGTTGTGCGCACGCATTGGCGGGCGGCTTC
>JGI24739J22299_10000593_pt1 | contig 13063 bp, 10 predicted proteins | sample KBSCornC5_FD_22299 | JGI IMG/M metagenome (IMG submission 22299)
TCTCGCGGCGCATAGGCCAGCTCGCGTTCGCCCAGCGCGCGAGACGCTGTTTCCGCAAGTGCGTTGCGCTTTCGGCGCTGGAGTTCATTGGCCATGCCGGTGCCGTCCACTTCCGAAACCACTCTAAATTACATCCTTATCCATATCAACTTTCGTACATATTTTGCCAGTCATGGCATTCCGAGCCTCCGCTGCCGCCAATTTTTGAGCATGTGCAGCATTTGCAGGATCTCGAAACCACACGAATATGTTGCGTGTGACCGGCATTCTTCTGCCCTTCCGGCTCTCCGATGATGGCCCATGGCACGCGACATAAACCCTATCCTGATCGTAAAAGCCATGGCATGCGAGGTTTTAACTGGCCTTCTTGCGGGCAACTGGTCTTAAAAGGAGACCCGTCCGGCGAGCCAATGCTTTCCGACGCCACGGCTTTCAATAAAGGCTTTCGCTCATGAAGCGCTTGATTTTTCTGCTTGCTGCACCCGCGTTGCTGGCATCTGGGACCGCCTGTCAGAGCGCGAAGCTCGAAAAGGGGCCGACCGCGGCCCAGCTCGGCGTCTATCGCCTCGGCAGCGGTGATGCGCTTCGGCTCATCGTCTATGGCGAGGATCGGCTGAGTGGAGACTTCAAGGTCAGCGATACAGGAAACATCGTACTGCCGCTGATCGGCGACGTGAAGGCGGCAGGCCTTACCGTGGACGAACTGACCCAGGCTGTGATCGCTGCCTATTCCCGCAACGTTCTCAAAAATCCGCGCGTCGCGATCGAGATCACGAGCTATCGGCCCTTCTTCATTCTGGGGGAGGTTAACAAGCCGGGCCAATATTCCTTCATTCCCGGCATGACCGTGCGGCAGGCGATCGCCACCGCCAACGGCTACACGCCGATCGCGCGGCAGAAGATCGTCAATATCACCCATTGGGGCGAGAGCGAGGAGCGCTCTTATCGCCTTGAAGCCGCGACCGTAGTGCGCCCCGGCGACACGATCCGGATCGGGGAGCGCCCGTTCTGAGCAACGGCCTTCCCGCCGCCGCTTCAGCGATGGGAGCATCGGAGACCTTGCCCGCCTCCCCTGTCCGGACTGAAGAAGCCAGCCGGCCAAGGCTGACGAGTCTCGATGCGATCCGTGGCATTGCGGCGCTCGTGGTGGTGATGGGCCATTCGATCGACGAGGCGGTCCGGCTGATCCAGTCGCCNGCCGTGCATGACGTCCTGCAATCGTTGAGCATNGANTATATAAGTCTCGGGCGGATCGGCGTCGTCGCCTTCTTCTGCGTCAGCGGCTACGTGATCCCGTTCAGCTTCGCGCACAAGCGCCCGGTGCCGTCCTTCCTGATCGCCCGCTTCTTCAGGCTCTATCCGGCCTATTGGGTATCGATGATCGGAGCGCTGCTTCTCGCGGTGGCTCTCAGTGATCCCTTTCCCCCGCCAGCCCAGATCCTCGCCAACATCACCATGATCCAGCTCGCGCTGGGCCAGCCCGATCTGATCGGCGTCTATTGGACGTTGTTCTACGAGCTGGTGTTTTACGGCCTGTGCCTCGGTGCATTCATCATCGGCCGGATGCAGTCCCCGCCCTATCTGCTGGCGATGATCGCGGGCTTGAGCGCACTCGGTCTGGTCGCGGCGGTGCTTCGCCATTCGGGCATGGCGACGGGCGTGCCGATCGGCCTGTTCCTGTTCCTGGCGATCATGCATCTCGGCACGCTGGCGCGCGTTTCAGATCGTGACGCCACGCCGCAGGCCCGCCGCCATTTCGCGATCGGGCTCGCGATCATTCTTGTCACCACCGGCCCGATCGCGGGGATAGGCTTCATCCAGAAGGCGGCGAATCAGCGGCTGGTCGCCGATATCCTCAGCCTCTATGNCGGCCTTGCCCTGTTCTTCGCGTTGCGCCGGCGGGATGACCTCGCGACCACGCCGCTGCTATTCCTCGGCAGGATCAGCTACTCGCTTTATCTCATGCATCCGCTCTGCCTCGTGGCGCTGGTCGCGGTGGGGCATATGCTGGCCCCGCCGTTTGGGGCGCTGTTCATAGTGCTGTCGGTGCCGGTCGCGTCGATCCTGCTTTCGACCGTGACCCAGCATTTCGTCGAAGAACCGTCGAACCAGTTCGGCAAGCGGCTGCGCAGGATGCTGCCGGGTGCCTGAGGAGGCTGCCAGGCCGACCGGCAAACTGGATTCGGTTCAACTGCTGCGCGCCATTGCTGCCAGCATGGTCGTGATCGGCCACCTGATCGGCGCGGCCATCCACAAGGCGGATGTGCTGGGACCGTTCGAAAGGCCGCACTTCGCAGGGGGTGCGGGGGTCGATATCTTCTTCCTGATCTCCGGCTTCATCATGGTCTACACCAGCGGGCGGATGTTCGGCAGCGGCCGCGGCGCGCGCGAGTTCCTGATCCGGCGGCTGGTGCGGATCGTACCGCTCTACTGGCTCGTGACCCTGCTCACGCTGGGGCTGGCGATCGTGGCCGGCAACCATCTCCCCGGCCCGCTGGAGACGGTTGCCAGCTTCCTGTTCTTTCCCGTCGACACCAGCGGGCGCGGCGACGGCTTCGCCTTCCCGATCGTCGATCTGGGCTGGACGCTCAATTACGAGATGATGTTCTACCTGCTGTTCGCGACCTTCCTTCCGTGGGGCCGGGAACGCTGCGTCGCAGCCGTATCAGTCATATTGATCCTACTCGTCGCGATCGGTGCGTTCACGGCGCCGGACAATGTCACGCTCCGCTTCTGGACCCAGCCGATCATTCTCGAATTCGGCGCCGGCATGATCCTCGCGCTGCTCCATCTGCGCGGTTTGATCTCGCTCGGTTTCATAACGAGGATCGCACTCGCTGCCGCCGCCGTGGCGCTTTATCTTTGGGATCCGTTCGGACTGTTCACATTGAAAACCACCCCCAACGGCTTCGCGCGTATTGGAAGCTGGGGCCTTGCAAGCGCAATGCTATTGATCGCTGCAATCTCCGGGCCGGCCCCGCTTTCGGGCGTATTTGGAAAGGCATCAGTCCGCCTCGGCGACGCGTCATACGCACTATATCTGCTGCATCCGTTCGCTATCCTCGTCCTGCTCCGGATTGCGGATCGCGGCCTGTTCGGCGGGGACTATGCAGCACCTCTGTTCATCTTGACGGGAATCGTGATGGCGGCGGTGACGTCAGTCATATTCTATCTGCTGGTGGAACGGCCTGGGACCGTCACGCTCACCCACCTGCTCCAGCGGATGGGCGTCCCGATCGGGCGGGAGCCGCTGCCCCCTGCCCTAGCGAATTGAACCGCCCCCGGGACATCCCGTGAAGTTCACCAGCATGATCTCAGGCGGCACGCCGAGCCGCAGCGGCGGCCCGCTCGTGCCGATGCCGGAGGTGACGATCATGCGCTTCGGGCCATTGCGGTAAAAGCCCCGGACATAGCGTTCGGCCGGCCATCCGATGTCGAAGCCCAACCCCCGTCCGAGCGCGATGACCGTATGGATCAGCGGCACCGTAAGCCCCGGCAGGATCTGGCCGCCATGCGTATGCCCCGTAAAAAGCATGTCGCCTGTCGAGCCCATCCGCTCGATCATCAACGGATTATGCGCGAGCCAGATCGTCAGCGGCGGCGGCGGTGTGCGGGTGGTTGCGAGCTTGCCCGCATAGCGCTCCTCGACCAGAACCGGATTGGCGGTGTTCGAGGTGATCTCCGCCACACCCATCACCGCGACCTCCGGCGCGACGTAAGCGTCGTTGACGAGCGGTTTCACGCCGACCCGCGACAGGATCGCGGAAATCTGCTCCGCGCCGTCGCTGATATCGTTGTTGCCGAGGATCGCGAAGGTGCCGATGCGAGGCCGCAAACCGGCCAATGGCCTGAGACCCGCCAGGCGGCCGGCATCGTCGGTCGGCCACCACTGGCTGAAATAATCGCCTACCATCACCACCAGATCAGGCCGCAGCGCGTTCGCTTTATCGACTGCNTGGCGGATCATCTCAGGTCGGGCGGTCAGCGACGAAACGTGCAGATCGCCCATCACCACGACACGAAACGGCCGGGACGTGCATTGCAATCCGGCCGCATGAACCGTGTAGCGCGCAACCGTCACCGGCGCGCGGGCGCCCGCCACGCCGATCACGATCAGGGCGAGTCCGCCTGCGAACAGGGCGAGCAGAATCCGGAGGAAGGCTTTTCGCATCGGCAAGCGGGTTGATTGCACGGGCAGGCCGCGCGATGCAATTCGAAGCGCCATTGTCTGCTCGCGCCGATGCGGGGATATAGGGACCGCCGCGAACACCGTGCGTGGCCGAATTCGAAAGGAATGTCGCCTCGATGCAGCGCAGTTACGCAGCCACCGCANCCATGGGGCGCCGGCCCTATGCGCGCGAGCTGCTGATCATGGAAACGGTGATCTGCGGCGTGGCATCGCTGGCGCTGGCGCTGATCGCGTACCGGAGCGACGCACCCGCCTGGTCAGTGGCTGCGGCGGCGATATTCTGCTGGGCGGTTGCGCTCGTGTTCCGGCTGAACAGCCGGGCGGGCGTGCTGTTCATCCCCATCATCATCGGCAGCGCGTCGTCGCTGGTCGCGCTTATCATGATTGAATTCGGCGCGGACATTCCGGAGCTTGGCATCGTCGGCCAATCCAACGGCTGCACGGCGACCTACGTCTTCTACGCGATCATATTCTACTGGTCCTATCTCTGGTTCTTCTCCCTGATGGTGGGCCCGGAACCCGCGAAGGATCAGCCGATCAGCCTGTTCTTCGATCGCTATGCGATGCTGATCGGGATCGGGATCGTCGGGTTCACGATATTGATCTGCGCCTATCTGATCCTCGGCGGGCTGCGGAACGGCTTTCCGCTGCTCGCGGGCATCGATCGCTTCGTCTATCGCCGCCTGGCGACCGACAAGATCATGCTGATCGCCCTGAACCTCAAATGGATGTTCGCCTTCTCGCTGGGCATGGTGGCGTTTTTGCTGCCCGTTTCCCGAACCATTAAACTGTCATCGTCAGGAACATTCGCGTTCCTGAGCCTGCTCTATTTCCTTTTCGGGGACAAATTCTTCACTCAGCTGGTCTCCGTGGCGACCTTCTTCGCGCCCTATTTGTATAATAATTACAAGAAGCTCCGGCGCAATATGCTGCTTTATTGCGTCATCGCTGGCCTGCTCGCCGCACCAGCTTTCGGCGTGACCTGGTTCATCTATTCGAACAACGGCCTGGAAAGTTCGGAAGCTACTTTCAAGCGCCTGACCGGCCGCATGGCTGGCCAAGGCGAGCTTTGGTATCTCCAGAACGAACTGGGATCGAACATCCTCAACTGGGACCAGCAATTCGTCGAGAACAACTATCACGCATTGTTCGTGAAGGATGTCGGCCTCTATGCGATCCGCACTGGGATCGGACCCAACTATTTCTCCAACCGCTATGCCCCGGACGACATCCGCGCGTCCATGATGCGCAATGCCGGCACGATCACCTATACCGCCGCCCTCGAACCTCTGGGACTGGCGGTGTTCGGCTGGCTGGGCCTCGTGGCCGTGATGGTCTTCGCCGGACTCGTCACCGCACTGACGTCCGTCTATCTCGTCCGCGCAATCCGGTTGCGCTCGGTCCTGTCGGGCGTCTTCGCGGTGTTCATCATCGTCAATGTGCGATCGTTCCTCTATCAGGGCGCGCCCTGGCAGATATTTGGAATCTACGCGCTCAAGTGGTTTGCCGTGATCCTGCTTGCCGAGCTGATCATGATGGCAGCGAACAGGATCGTGAAGGCGGCGCCTATGATGAATCGGGGACGAACCGTAGGTGTGATTCGTTAAGCCGTTGCTCCATGCGGCGGCCCTGCCCTCCAACGGTCGCCAGTACCCCTCGGTTCGACGCGCTGCACTGCTCCTTCGCACTTGCAACATGCAGCCCGATGGTGTCAAACGCCGCGACTGTTTAGTGAGCGAGGGTCCGAAGTGGATCGCGACGAAGTCGTCAAGGAAATGAACCGTTTGACGGCGGTCGAAAAGGTCGCGTTCCCGCTTATAGCCGCATTTCTGGCCCTGTGCCTCGGTGCAACGCTGCTCGTTACCTTCAGCGGCCAATTGCCCATCCTGAACCAGAGCTTCGGGCTTCAGCGCGCGATTAATCTTGCCATCATAGCCGGCGCCGCGGGCATGATCGCAATCCTATTGCTGGCGATGGCCGTGCCGCGCCTGATCTGGGTCGGGCGCTGCGTGGCGCTGCTCGTGCTATTCCTTGCCGCACTTGAGGTGGAGCTGAGGATCTTCGATCATCTGGCTATCTCGGTCGATCATTCGCTGGTCGATATCGCGTCCCGGCCGGTCAAGGCAGGCGACGCGGAAATCTTCCTGCCTCAATCCACGGAAATGTCTCCCCTCGGCTTTCGCTGGGCGCATAAGGAACCGATCAGGAAGACCGGCTACCGTGTGCTGATGCTGGGTAACAGCTTCGTTCATGGCTCGGGCACCACCTTCGCAACGAATTATCCGCAGGTGCTGGAACGCTTGCTGCAAAAGCGCTTCCCCGACCGCAAGGTGACGGTGATGCCCGCCGGCGTGAACGGCTACGGCGTGGTCGAGGAGCATCAGCTTTATCGCTACCTCATCAACAAAGGCTATGATTTCGACCTCGTCGTCCTCAACTACACGACCGGCACCGATCCCAGCCAGAACCAGCCCGGCACGCGGCTGACGGTCATCGCCGGGCAGAAGCAACGGCTCCATGACAGCGCCTTCCTGCGCGCCTTCTATCCGCTCAACTATTATACCGCGCGCTACCTCATCTATCTGCGCGGCATGTCGAAGACGGTTGACGCGCCGGTCAAGGGCAAGGCCGGACCGAAGGACGCCGACGGCTGCCCGCCCAACCCCGGCTTCGCGGCATCGACCCTGGAGCGGGTGAACTATTATTACCGTCCCGACGGCGTGAAGCGGGTTCCGATCGACATGAGCATTGATGCCCTGATGGCGCTCGGCAAGGATGTGCGGGCCAACAAGCAGAAGTTCATGACTATCCTCCTGCCGGATCGCAACGCCGTGCTGGAAGGATCGCGCAGCCGCTTCGCCGGATCGCCGATGGACTGGACCTGGATCCGCGACCGGATTTCCCGCCGCGTCGGCAGCGGCTGGCCGCTGCTGGACATGTCTGATCTGTTCAACAACCGCCCAAACCTGTTCTTCTGCGGCGACGGCCACTGGAACGATGAGGGCAATCTCTACGGCGCGAACCTCGCCGACGAATTTCTGAGCAATCACATCAACTGAAGGACTGATCGTGGCATCTTCCGACGAAGCAATCATGGAAAAGCTGGGCGATATCTTCATCGACGTGTTCGACGATGACGAGATCGCCCTGACCCTCGAGACGACCGCGTCTGATGTCGACGGCTGGGACAGCCTGACCCACATCCGCCTGATGCTGACCGTCGAACGCGCCTTCGGAGCCAAATTCTCGGCGACCGAGATCGGCAAGCTCAAGAATATCGGCGATCTCGTAGCGCTGATCCGGCAGCACGGCGGCTGACCCTTTTCCCTGACGGAGCAATATGTTCATGAGTGCCGAGATTTACAGTGAGTTGCGTTGGCTGCCGAAGGCACCGGAAGATTTCCGCAAGCGTTGCGAAGCGGCCGCCGCGAGCGACACGCCGGGTTCGTCGCTGCGCCTGCTGGCCGGACATGGTCTCGACGAGAACCAGCTGACCCGCCTCGCCCGTACGCTCGCGAAGCTGCGCACCGAGGCGCGCGATCTGTCCCCGCTCGCCCCGCTCAAGCTCGGGATCGTCAGCAATTCGACCAGCGATTTCCTGATCCCCACCATCGTCGCCAGCGGCCTGCGCCATGGCCTCGCGATCGAATGCGTGGCGGGCCATTATGATCAGGTCGTGCAAAGCGCGCTTGATCCGTCCTCGGACATCAATCGCGCTGGCTGCGACGCGGTGCTTATCGCGGTGGATTTGCACGGACTTCCGCTGAGCCTCGCCGATCTCGGCAATGCGGAGGCCGCAACCGCACAAGTGGAGAAGGCGGTCGGCTATATTCAGTCGATCGCGCAGGGCTTCCGCACCCATGGCAAGGCGGCAAGCCTCGTCCAGACCCTGGCCCGGCCACCGGAACTGCTGTTCGGCAATATGGAACGCACCGTGCCCGGCTCGATCGCGTGGCTGGTCGATCACTTCAACCGGCGCCTGGCCGAGACGCTCGCCAAGGGCGATCTGCTGCTCGACGTCGCCGGGATGGCCGAGACGGTGGGCCTCGCCAACTGGCTCGATCCGACGCTCTGGAATCTGGCGAAGGTGCCGTTTTCCGGAAATTACCTCCCTTTCTACGGCGATCAGGTCGGCCGCTTGCTCGGCGCGTTGCGCGGCAAGAGTCGCCGGACGCTGATCATGGATCTCGACAATACGCTCTGGCACGGCGTGATCGGTGACGATGGTCTCAAAGGCATCGTTATCGGTCAGGGCGATGCGACCGGGGAAGCTCATCTGGAGCTTCAGCAAGGTGCGATGGCCTTGCGCGAGCGCGGCGTAGTGCTGGCAGTCTCGTCCAAGAATGACGACGATGTCGCGCGCGGGCCGTTCCGTGATCACCCAGACATGCTGTTGCGCGAGGAGCATCTCGCCGTGTTCCAGGCGAACTGGAACGACAAGGCGACCAACATCGCCGCGATCTCCAAGGAATTATCGCTCGGCATCGACGCCATGACCTTCATCGACGACAATCCGTTCGAGCGCAATTTCGTGCGCGAGAGCCTGCCGACCGTGGCCGTGCCCGAACTGCCCGAAGATCCGGCGCTCTATGCTCGCACGTTGTTCGCGGGCGGCTATTTCGAGGCGCTCGCCTTTTCGGACGAGGATCGCGGGCGGGCGGATTTCTATCGCGACAATGCCCGCCGCCTCGAACTTCAGGAGCAAGCCGGCGATCTCGAAGGCTATCTCCGCTCGTTGGAAATGGAAATCACCTTCCAGCCGTTCGAGCCGGTCGGCCGCGCCCGCATCGCCCAGCTGATTGGCAAATCCAACCAGTTCAATCTCACCACCCGCCGCTATACCGAGGCGCAGGTCGAGGCGATGGAGAATGACCCGGACCTGTTCACGCTTCAGGTGCGGCTGAAGGACCGCTTCAGCGACAATGGCATGATCTCGGTGATCATCGGCCGCAAGACCGGCGAGGACTGGGAAATCGACACCTGGCTGATGAGTTGCCGCGTCCTCGGCCGCCGCGTCGAGAATGCGGTGCTGCGCGAAGTGATCGATATTGCCCGGTCAAAAGGTGCGCGCAAGCTGATCGGACGCTACATCCCGACCGAGCGCAACGGCATGGTACGGGATCACTACGAAAAACTCGATTTCACCCCCGTCTCGACACTGGAGAGCGGCGAGAGCGCGTGGGAAATTCCAACCGATTACGATGTGACCATTCCCATCCCCATGTCGGTGGTCCGGCTTGGCTAAGCGGAGACGCGCTCGATGAGCGTAACATCAGTCCTGTTCGTCGCCTTCGCCATTGCGGTGGCCGCGCTCTATTCGCTCTGGGCCAATCCGGCCTGGCGCAAGATGCTGATGCTCGTCTCGAACATCGCCTTCGTGCTGAGCTTCACGACAGCACCGAGCGCGCTGGCGCCCTATGTGGCGTTCCTGCTGTTGGCATTCGTGTCCGTCCGATCCGCACAATATCTGCCGGGCAGGTGGCCTTCGATCTTGTTCATCGGCGGCACGACCGCGATTTTCCTGTGGTTGAAGAAATACTGGTTCGTCGGGGCGGTCGTGGAGTTCCTGCCCTTCGCCTACCTCACCGTCGGCCTGTCCTATGTCTTCTTCCGTGTGATGGGCCTGATCATCGACGCGCGGCAGGACGAGCGCCTGGCGCGGGTCGGGCCGCTCGATTTCTTCAACTTCGCGATGAACTTCCCGACGCTGATCGCCGGCCCGATCGATCGCTATCAGCAATTCGAGAAGGACTATCCGGTCACGCTGCCGGACGTCGGCCACGCGCTCTATCGCGCGCTGGGCGGCTTCTTCAAGATCATCGTCGTTTCCTACATCTTCACCGCCATTCAGGAACATTATGCCGCCGCGCTCCTGACCGGGCCTGACGCGACCAACCGGCTGCTGCTCGGCTTCATGGCGATCGGCAGCTATCCGCTGGCGCTCTATTTCAACTCGTCGGGCTATGCCGATATAGTGATCTCGATCGGCGTCCTGTTCGGCAAGCGCTACCCGGAGAATTTTAACCGGCCGTTTCTGGCCTTCTCCTTCATCGAATTCTGGTCGCGCTATCATATGAGCCTGTCGAACTGGCTCAAGGACTATATCTACACGCCTCTGCTCACGAGCCTGATGCGAAAGGTGCCCAATCCGGCGCTCGATCCCTTCATCGGCGCGATCGCCTATTTCGTGACCTTCTTCCTGATCGGTATCTGGCACGGCTCGACTGTCGCCTTTGCCGTCTACGGCTTGCTGCTCGCGATCGGGGTTAGCATCAACAAGCTATACCAAGTCTATCTCGGCAAATATCTCGGCCGGAAGAAGTATCGCGAGCTGAGCGGCGGCTATGTCTACCGCAGCCTCATGCGCGGTCTGACCTACACCTATTACGCCTTCTGCATGATCTTCTTCTGGGCGACCATGGACACGACCCTGCAGATATTCGATCGCATGAGCGTCGGCGGCCTGCTCGTCAGCCTCGCCGCGATGGTGATCGCCGCCGCTATGATCGCCAGTGCCATCGAATGGACCCTGGAGCATGCGGACAAGGGCGCCGCAGCGATGTCGCCTTACGCCCGATCGGTGGCCGCGTCGCTGCTGGTGCTGGGCTGCCTGGCGACGATGATCATCACCGCCAACGTCGATTCCAAGATCATCTATCAGGCGTTCTGAGACTGGCCCAGATCCGGTCGTAAAGCCGCTGCCCGATCCACGCGGCCACCACCGCTACCGGCAAGGCCAGCAAGATGATCAAGGCCGCCCTGCCCTGCCAGCCAGCGGGATCGTGGATCTTGAGGAAGAAGGCGTAGACCGGCCGGTGAAACAGGTAGAGAAAATAGCTCGCCTGCGCGACGAACAGGATCCATCCCCAGCGCGGCAGCTTCGTCTCCCACGCCATCGCCGCGCCAAACAGAGCGGCTGAGAGCGCCAGCGCCCAGGGCATCGACCAGACGCTGCTCTCGATCATCCGCGTCTCCGAAAGCGACGAGATGCCGGCCGCTGGAATAGCCGCCATCAGCCCGAACAGCAGTAGCTTGCGCCACTTCACGTCATGCGCGGCCAGCCACAGGCCGAGACAGTAGGACGGCAGATACATGGCAAGGCGCGGGCTTACCGGCTCCCATTGCAGATGCGCTGCGCCGGACAGCAAAGTCAGGCCAGCCACGACAAGCAAAAATGTCCACCCATTCCGCCGCGCCGCCATCAGCAGCGGGGTAACGGCATAGAANAGGACGATCATCGTGATAAACCAGAGCGTGAACGGCGCCGGCCCCCACAGCATCGCCACCAGCAGCGCCGCTTTCGTGAGCGCCGCCATGTCGCCCAGCTTCAGCACCATGAAGATCAGGCACGCCAGCACGAATGGCGGATAGATCCGCCCGAACCGCCCGAGATAGAAATCCCGGAGCGGCCGCGTCTCCAGGGGCACATCCTTCAGCCCCATCAGATAGCCCGAAACTAGTACGAACAGCCCGAGCAGCGCCACCGTCACATGATAGGTGATCCCGTTCTTCCCGTCGGCCAACTCGGGCAGATAATCGAACACATGCCAGATGCCGACGATCCACAGGATGCTGAACGCCCGCACCAGATCGATCGCCGCGTTGCGCCGCTGTGGTCCGCGCTTATCGGTCATTCATCGCCCCGCCTCGGCATACCGGCTTGTTCGCACTCGCAGCATCTATCCCCCGCGCAAGACCGCGTCTATAAACGCCCGATGACGGCTGTCCGACAATCGCTTTCGCTTGCACGTGCACATCATCTCCTATCGGACTGCTAATGCTCGGTAATCTCGCTTCAATGTCCGGGCTGAGCCTGTTCAAGGCGGTTGTCCAGTTCGGGATCACGACGCTCGTCGCTTTGTTCGTGCTGCCCGGCGAATATGGCCTGATCACCTTTTCGCTGCCGATCATAGGCTTCATCGCGGTGCTCACCGACATGGGGCTGGCGAGCGCCATCGTCCGCCAGCCGGACCTCACCCGCGAACAGGCCGGGGGCGCGTTCAGTTTCTCCTTCACCATCGGCGTGATCGCCGCGCTGCTGCTGGGCCTCACCGCCTATCCGATCCAGCACTGGACTGGCCTGAACCATCTGGCCCCGGTGCTGATCGCGCTGGCGCTGGCGGTGTTCTTCACGATCGTGGCGGGCGTGCCGCGTGCGATCATGGAGCGGTCGCTGCGCTATCATCGCGTCGCCATGATCGAAGGGATCGGCACGCTCGTGGCGGGCCTCGCCTGCACGGTTTCCGTGTTTCTCGGCGCCGGCATCTGGTCCGTGGTGCTGTTCCACGTCACCCTGCAGGGCTTCCGCGCGACCTGCTTCCTGATCGAGAGCCGACACGCCATGGCGATCAACCGCCAGTGGCGCGCGATCACCGGTCTGCTCACCTTCGGCTGGTGGGTGCTGGCGACCAACCTGCTCAACTTCGCTGCACGCAATGCCCAGAACCTGCTGATCGGCGCCTGGCTCGGCGCGGTCGCGGTGGGGCTTTACGGCCTCGCCTACCAGTTCATGATCCTGCCCCTGATGGCGATCACCTGGCCCGCCTCCGGCGTGCTGCTCGCGACGCTCAGCAACAAGGCGAATACCGACGACGCGCATTTCCGCCAACCGATCCTGGGCGTGGCGCTGATCACCGCGCTGATCTCCTTCCCGCTGATGATCTGGATGACGTTCGGGCTCGCCTTCCCGATCCACACGCTGCTCGCTCCGGGCTGGGAGCATATGATCCCGCTGCTGCAGGTGCTCGCCCCGCTGGGCGCGATCCAGTCGCTGTCCTCTTACAACGGCGCTGTGCTGCTCGCGCGAGGTCATTCGAGCCTTCAATTCTGGATCAATCTCATCACCAGCGCCGTGCTGCTCGTCGGCTTCCTGTT
>JGI24739J22299_10000598_pt1 | contig 13000 bp, 1 predicted proteins | sample KBSCornC5_FD_22299 | JGI IMG/M metagenome (IMG submission 22299)
CGATTATTCGGTGGCTGACGAGGGCGTGACGGTCGATCTCGGTACGGGCCTCGGCAGCGGTGGCGAAGCGACGGGCGACCAGCTCTTCAACATCGAGAAGCTGGTCGGCTCGCTCTGGGCAGACGTCCTGCGCGGTTCGGCGGGAGACGACTGGTTCCAGGGGCTGCGCGGCGACGACATGATTTCGGGCGGGGCCGGATCGGACAGCTATCTGTTCGGCTTCGACGATGGCCATGACACGATCATCGAGCAGGGCGCTGAAAGTGACGAGGACCGGTTGGTGCTCGCCTCGGCACTGCGCCCCGCCGACGTCTCGGTGCTGCGCGAGGGCGATGATCTCGTGCTCGAATTCGAGCGGCAGGACGGTTTCCTGGTCGATACCGTGCGGGTGAAGGATCATTTCCTCGGCCGCGCCACGGGCATCGAGGACGTGGTCTTTGCCGACGGCACCAACTGGGACCGCGCGAAGCTCGATGAACTCCAGCATCTCGGACGCCTCAATGCCGCCGACGATGTCATCAACTTTGCCTATGAGGATGTGCCGGTCGTGATCGATCCGGCAATGCTCACGGCCAACGACACGGTAGACGGTGCCGGTCTGCAACTGACCTTCATGGGCGTCAGCAACCCGCTACATGGCAGCGTGCAGGTGCTGGCCGACGGCAGGATCGCGTTCCGCGGCGACCCCAACTATAACGGCAAGGCCTTCTTCAACTACACGGTACACGATCAATATGGCCGCGAATCCACCGCACGCGCCGAAGTGCGGCTGACGCCGGTGAACGATGCGCCGACCGCGGTTGCCGATCCGCTGGTTACCGGCGTCGAAGACGAACTGATCTATATCCGGCTCGATAACCTCCTTGCCAATGACTTCGATGTTGATGGCGCCGATCAGGGTCTGCACATCGTCGGCATCAAGCCGTTGGACAATGCCGCCGGTCAGCCGCTTGATGCCTATAGGTCGGACTCCGACGGCTTCATGCTGGAGGGCAGCGGGGTCGCGGGCAAGATCGAGGGCGGCTATCTCGTCCTCAAGCCGCGTCCCGATTATTTCGGCGCGGCGGGCTTCCAGTATATTCTCGCCGATGAACTGGACGCGACCTCGACCGCCAGCGTCGAAATCTACATCACCCCGGTCAACGATGCGCCGCGCGCGACCGGCACGCAGCACAGTGTCAGGCTGGGAACCTCGGCTACGGTCTCGGTCGCCGATGTGCTCGGCCAGACCTATGACATCGAGGGCGATGCCGTCACCTTCGTGGGCCTGCATCCTGGCGCGGACGAAAACGCCGCGAACAATGGCGCTGTCACCTATGATCCGGCCACCGGCACGATCGTGTTCACGCCGGCCGCGCTCGGCTTTGCCAGCTTCGATTATGAGGTGATCGATGCGCGCGGCGCGGCGACGACGCTTTCCTATAATTTCAAGGTCCGTCCGCTCAACGATCCGCCCCGGGCCAATGCCGATTATGGCCTGCGTACGCTGCAGAACGAGGTTCTGGTCATCGACCCGGCATCGCTGTTGGCCAACGATACGGATGAAAATGGCGATGTCCTGACGCTGACCTCGATCTCGCGCTTCGCCCAGCATGGCAAGGTACGCCTTCGCGATGACGGCATGATCGAGTTCCGTCCTGTGGCCAATTATAATGGCGGCGACGGCTTCGACTACACTATCACCGATGGGCGCGGCGGATTCTCGACCGCCCATGTTTCGATCACCGTGATGCCGCACAATGGTGCCCCTGAATTGCGAAACGATCAGGTGAGCGGGCTGGAAGATCAGCCGCTCTTCGTGATCCCGGGCGAGGCTTTCGGCAACGATCTCGATCCCGAAGGCGATGTGATCTTCTTCCACACGGTCAATATACTGGGTGTGGTTGATCATCGCTTCCTCTCAGGCAACTTCACCGTCGAAGCGCGGATGGCGGATGGCTCGGCCCTTGCGTCCTGGCTCTCGTTCGACCCGGCGGCGATGCGTCTTTCGGGAACCGCACCGGCAGGCACGACCGGGCCGGTCTCGGTCGATATCTGGGTAACGGACCCAGCCGATGGCCGCGTGTTCAACTATCGCGCCGACCTCTCTGCCGATGCGCTGGCAACCGGCGTGACCCTGCGCGACCAGGTCCTCAAAGGCTATGAAATCCGCGCGCCTTTTGCCGTGGATTTCAAGTTCGGCGCCAACGACCTCGATGCGGCGACCGGCGTTTCCGCGAGGCTGGCGGATGGTTCGGCCTTGCCCGGTTGGCTGGCGTTCGATGCTGCGACGCTGCGCTTTACCGGCACGCCGCCGCTCGGCACGCCGGACACTATCGCTGTGACGTTGACCTTCACCCATCCGGCGCCCGATGGCGGCGCGCCGCTGACGCGCACCGACACGGTCAGCCTTGCCATGGCCGATCTCGCTGCGGGCATTACCTATGACAGCCACCTGGCACTGTTCGATCCGAAGCATGGCACGGTCAACGCCGCGCTGATCGGCGACCGTCCATTGCCCGACTGGCTGCGCTTCGATGCCGCCACCCGCAGCGTTGCGCTCTCCGGCTTCGATCCCGAGGCAGGCGATCAGCCCGTGCGCTTGCAGGTCGTGTTCACGCCCGCGCCGCGCACGCTGCCTGATGGCACGGTGGCGACCAGCAATCGCGGCTTCACGCTGGAATTCCTGATCGATCCGCATGGCGATCTTGCCAGCGAACTCGCTGGTGTGAACAGCGTTCTGGCGGGCGATCCTTATTTCACTGCGCTGGGTATGTTCGCTGTCGATCTCCATGGCGCGGGCGCAATTACAGCCACGCGCGAAAGCGGTGCGCCGCTGCCGTCCTGGCTTGGTTTCGATGCGGCAAGCCTCTCGTTCACCGGGACACCGCCGCCCGCCTTTATCGGTGCGGTGCCGGTGCGGATGGATGTCGCGGCGGGCGGTACCCTGCCGGACTTCTCGCTCATCACCGAGGCGGTGATCGATGACACGATCAAGCTGGCCAGCGCGGACGGTGTGTCCGTCAGCGTCAGGCCCAACGAGATCGACCTCTCGGCGCCGAAGGACTTCAACGGCACAGTGGTTCTTTCCTACGACGCGAATGACGAGAAGGGTGCGGTCGCGGCTGATCCGGCGCTTATATTCTTCGACGTCAAAGCGCAGCGCGAACGCCCTGGGACGGTGGCCGACGAAATCGCCGCACGGGAAGGCGAGGCGAAGCGTTTCGCCGTCACCGATCTGATCGCCAACGATTTCGACCAGGATGGCGACCGGCTGCGGGTGCTTGCGCTTGGCCAGCCGGCCAACGGCACGGTCACCCTCGAACTCGCCCATCTCTCGATCGATGCCGCAGCGACCCTGGGGGCAGCTTCGGGCGCGAGCTGGAGCGCTACGCTGGCCGATGGTTCGGCTTTGCTAGCCTGGTTGGCGATCGACGCGGCGACGGGCATGATCTCGGGCGACATTCCGCTCGACTATAAGGGCACGCTCGCGCTTGGTGTGACCCGCACGCTGGACGGCACGGTCAGCACCGCCACGATCAGCCGCAGCCTGGACGGCAATGCGGGCGCTTTCGCACTCTATACCCCTGCCGATGGCTTCTGGGGCGATGACGGCTTTGCCTATACGGTAACCGACGATCATGAGGGCGCTTCGACCGGCTCTGTGACCATGCATGTCGCACCGGTCAACGCCCCGCCGTTCCCGCAGACCGACACGGTCAGCGGTTTCGAGGACACGTCACTCACGATCGATCCGGCGCAGCTCCTTGCCAATGACGTCGAGGTCGATGGCAGCCCGATGCGCCTCGTTTCGGTCAGCAATGCTGCGCATGGCATCGTCAGCTTCGATGGCACCTCGATCCTGTTCACGCCCGATCATAATTTCGATGGCGAAGCGGGTTTCGACTATGTCGTGACCGATGATGCCGATGGGTCGAGCATTGGCCATGTCAGGGTAGGGATCGCTTCGACCAACCGCGCGCCGATTGCCGCGACCGATGTCTTCGAGACGGTCGAGGATACGCCGTTCATTTTCACCGCCGCCGACCTCCTCGCCAACGACAGCGATCCGGACGGCGATCCGTTCACCTTCCTGTCGATTTCGCGCAGCGGTCCGCAGGGCCGCATCGTCGAACTCCCGGGAGGGCGCTGGCAGTTCGTGCCCAATGAGAATGTCAATGGTCCGGCGAGCTTCAGCTACACCATTGGCGACGGACGCCTTGCGACAACCGGCACGATCACCTTTGATATCGCCGCGGTCAACGACGCGCCGATCGCCAACCCCGATGGGGCGGGCACCGGCAATGATCCTGAAGGCCTATTCCGCACCACGCAGGACCAGTCGGTCACCATCGACTTTGCGACCCTCATCGCCAACGATCGCGACGTCGAAGGCGACCCATTCAGCGTGGTCGAGGTCTTCAACGGCGACCAGGGCAGCGTGGTCCAGAACGGTAACAGCGCGGTGTTCACGCCAAATGCAGGCTATTTTGGCGATGCCGGGTTCAAATACCGTGTCACTGACAGCCATGGTGCAACCAGCGTCGGCTATGCGACGATCCTCGTTTATCCCGACGTCCCCCTGCCGATTCCGGTTTCGGACCGCGGCTTCGAGGTGCTCGAGGACGGCTATCTCGATATCGATCCCGCGCTGCTGCTGGCCAATGATGTCGCTCCCGAAGGCTCGACGCTGACCTTCGTGCGGATCGATGGCGCAACGCAGCTGGAAAATGGCCTGTGGCGCTTCACCCCGTCGCCCGATTTCTATGGCCAGGTGGAACTCACCTATTTCATCCAGAACGAGCAGGGCTTCCCGGTCTCGACGACGCTGGCGATCGACGTCCTCCCGGTGTCCGACGCCCCGGTGGCCGAAATGGATCATCTGGCGACTGCCGAGGATACGCCGCTGCTGCTCTTCACGAGCCAGCTGACTGACAATGATCACGACGCCGATTTCAATGCCTTCACCGTTACGCGGATATTCGGCGCGGTCGGGCTGACGGTCACAGATCTCGGCTTCGGCCAGCTGAGGGGCGATCCGGTCGCCGATTTCAATGGTGTAGCTGGGTTCGACTATCAGATTACGGACAGCACCGGCCTCAGCGCTGTCGCCCATGTGACCGTGGATGTCACGCCGGTTAATGATGCGCCCGTGATCGCGGCGATCCCCGTGCTCAAGGGACTGGAAGATCATCTGTTCAGCGCCACCCTGCCGGCCGGTTTCGTCAGCGACGTCGATGGCGACGCGCTGCTCGTCGAGGTACGCGGGGCAGGGGGAGCGGCCCTGCCGTCCTGGCTCGTCTACGACCGCCAGACCCGAACGCTGAGCGGCAATCCTCCCGCGAACTTCAATGGTGCGGTCGGGCTCGAAATCTTTGCCTCGGACGGCACGGCCGAGACGGTGCGTGCGCTTCTGGTTTCGATTGCGCCGGTGAACGATACGCCAGAGGTGATGGACGGCGTGGGCGATGTTGCATTCACCGAGGATAGTGGTTTCGTCTACGCGATCGAGGCCAATGCCTTCCGGGACGTCGATGGCGACACGCTGACCTATGAGGTGACATTGGCCAATGGCGATCCATTGCCTGGCTGGATCAGTTTCGATGGCCTGANATTGTCGGGTAATGCCCCTGCGNACTTCAACGGCGACATCGCCCTTCGNGTGACGGCCAGTGACGGCATGTTGAGCGTGAGTGACGAGATGCTGCTCCATGTGACGCCAGTCAATGACGGACCGAATCTCGTTCATCCACTGGACGACTGGCACAAGGCCGAAGACTGCGCGCTCAATATCGCGGTACCGATCGACGCCTTTGCCGATGTCGATGGCGATCTGCTGGTCCTGAGCGCCAGCCTTCTCGACGGCTCGGCCTTGCCAGACTGGCTGCACTTTGACGGCAGCCATTTCACCGGGACGCCGCCTGAGAATTTCAACGGCATGTTCGATATCCGGGTGACCGCCAGCGACGGGGCGCTTAGCGTCAGTGACGATTTCCGACTGACTATCGACGCTGTGAATGACGCGCCGGTCCTAACAGCTACTGTTGACAATCGGACAACGGCGGAAGACGTTCCCTTTAGTCTTGTGCTTCCGAGCGGTTTGTTCACCGACGTCGATGCCGGAGACGTGCTGACCTTGACGGTCACGCTTGCAAATGGCGCTTCGCTTCCCTCCTGGCTGCATTTTGACGCAGCGAGCCGGACATTGTCCGGGACCCCGCTCAATGGGGATGTCGGTATGGTGGCCGTCAAGGTCATTGCCACTGATGGAGCAGGCGCAAGCGCTTCGACGACGTTCACCCTGACGGTGACCAACGTCAACGATGCACCGGCGGTGGATGTCGGTATGAGCAATGTCTCGATCACGGAAGATACGGCGGTTGACTTCAGCCTTCCGTCGAACGTCTTCAAGGATATCGACGGCGATAATCTGACGCTGACCGCGAAGCTGGCGGACGGATCGGATCTCCCATCCTGGCTCCTCTTCAATGGCAGCCGCTTTACCGGTACGCCGCCGTCCAATTTCAACGGGGCCTATACCATTCGCCTAAGGGCGGACGACGGCCAGGCTTTCGCCACCAGCGATTTCGTCTTCTCCGTGACGCCGGCGAACGATGCCCCCGAACTCGCGCAGGCGCTGAGCGATGCAACAGCGACGGTCGGCGTACCAATTTCGATCGCGATCCCGGCAGGTGCTTTCACTGACGTTGACGGTGATACCCTCTCACTGTCCGCATCCTTGAGCGATGGCAGTGCTTTGCCGTCCTGGATCAGCTTTGCCAATGGAGTGCTGGGCGGTACCGCTCAGGCAGGGAGTGCGGGCAATTACACTATCCGCATCACGGCAAGCGATGGGCAGGCAAGCATCTCCGATACTTTCCTGCTGGTCGTGGCCCCCGGCGGCGGCCATGCGCCGACGCTTTCCGTCCCGTTGGCGGATGTTTCCGCCTATCGCAATGCCGCAATAGACATTGCGATACCGGGCGGTAGCTTTGTCGATTTGGACGGGGATNNGTTGACATACAGCGCNACGCTTATTGATGNCACCGCGCTCCCGTCCTGGATCAGCTTTGCAAATGGGCACTTCACGGGAACCGTTCCTGCCACCGCCCTTGGCGATCTCGATATTCGGGTTGTCGCCAGCGACGGTTCGGCGTCGGCCAGCGACGTTTTCCGCCTGTCACTGACGATCCAGACCGGGGCGCCGCTAACGGCCGCGCAATATCAGCAAATCGGTGCGGGCAATGACCGTGTCGTCGGGCGAGGAGCCGCGAACACCGCAATCGATGGCCTCGGCGGCGATGACTGGCTGACGAGCGATAGCTGGGGCGTCCGCCTCATTGGCGGAGCAGGTAACGATGTGCTCGAGCTGCTTGGGGATGATAACTGGGCGCAGGGTGGAACCGGCGCGGATTATTTCATCTTCGATAGTTTCTCGCTGATGCGTTCCACCAGCTACGGTACGCAATGGGCCACCGTTGAGGATTTCCAGGCCGGGATCGACAAGATCGGCATTGTTAATGGGACGGGCGGAATTTATTCCTTCAACGATCTCCAGGCCGTGATGACGCAAAGCGGCTCGGATGTGCTTATCAATCTCAAGGGCCTGCCACAGATCACAATTCAAGGTGCGACGCTTGCTGCGCTGAGCGCCAACGATTTCTGGTTTGGCAGCTGGCAGACCGATGGTGGTTTTGGAGCGGCACCTGCTGCGGGAAGCGTTCCATGGCCGAACACCACGGAAACCTTAACGTTCTCCAGCAATCAGATCGGGAATGAGAGCGAACGTATCGTCGGCAATGGTGCGGCCAATACCACTGTAGACGGGCGCGACGGCGATGACTGGATCACCGCGGATAATGGTGGCGTGACGGTATTTGGCGGCCGGGGCAATGACGTTATCGAGCTGTCGGGGATGGATGGATATGCCGAAGGCGGTCCGGGCTACGACTATTATGTGTTCGACGGCTCAATGCTCGAATTTGCGCCTTGGGAGACAAATTGGGCGCATCTGGGTGACTATCATGACGGCGTCGACAAGATCGTTTTCCTGAACGGTACGGCGGGTCTGACGAGCTTTGCCGATCTCCAGCCGCTGATGAGCCAGAATGGCGACGACGTGCTCATCGCATTGCCGGGGCTTCCCGACATCACCATTGACGATATCGACCTTGCCGAACTTGACGCGACCGATTTCCTGTTCGTCAACCAGGCAGCAAACCTCAAGGCCGGCTTTGCGGGACAGGCCCTGAAGCTTGGCACTACGATCGGGCTCGCAACGATCGCGGCGAATGGCTTTGCGAACGTCTCGATCATCGGCACGAGCATGAACAACCTGCTCGATTTCTCTGGCGTGGCGCTGAGCGGCATCACGCTGATCGATGGCAAGGATGGGGATGATGTGATTGTCGGATCAGCGTCCGCCGACACGATCCAGGGCGGCAACGGAAATGATACGCTGAGCGGTGGTTCGGGTGACGATGTTATCGTCGGGGGAGCCGGGGACGATATCCTCAACGGGGGCGACGGCAATGATCTATTCAGGATCAGCGGAGCCAGCGAAGGATATGATGCCATCCAGGGGGGTGCGGGAACCGACACCATTGCAGCGCAGGCAAACAACACTGCCATCGGCTTGACTGCGCTTGGAGGGGTCGAAACGATCACGGGCGGGTCATATACCGGCGTGTATATCCGGGGTTCCAGCGGTGATGATGTTCTCGACTTCACCGGCGCGACGTTAACAGCGATCACGAAGATCGATGGTGGAGCAGGGAATGATATCATCCTGGGGTCCGCAGGGAATGACGTAATCCTGGGTTCCGCCGGCGATGACACCCTCTCAGGTGGCAACGGCAACGATACGTTCCAATATACGGGAACCGCTGCTGGCAACGATATTGTCGATGGCGGCGCGGGCACCGATAGCATCGTTGCTCTGGCGAACAGCACGATCATACGATTGGCTGGATTGTCGAACGTTGAAACGATTTCGGGTGGCAGCTTCACAGGCGTCAAGATCGCAGGCAGCGGGAACGCCGATGTTCTGGATTTCTCCAACGTGACATTGACAGCGATCACGTCGATCGATGGCGGGGCCGGCGACGATGTGATTACCGGCAATGCAGCGGCGAACACCATTACCGGCGGGAACGGGAATGACTGGCTGTCGGGAGGCGATGGAAATGATACGCTTACCGGTGACGAGGGCGATGATATTCTGAACGGCGGCACGGGCAACGATGTGTTGAACGGTGGCAATGGTATCGATTGGGTCGATTATTCCGAGCGGACCGCAAATATGGCGATCAATCTTGGCCTGACGATCGCTCAGACGGTCACGGGGCTTGAACTCGATACGATCTCAAATGTCGAGAATGTTCGGGGAGGATCCGGTAATGATACGCTGACAGGCAATTCCAGCGCCAACATTCTGGCCGGTGGTGCCGGCAACGATACGCTGAGCGGCGCTGGCGGCAACGATACGCTTATGGGCGGCACTGGGAACGATGTCATGGACGGCGGTGCCGGAACTGATACGGTCGATTATTCGGAAATGACCGCAAATCTGGCGGTCAGCCTCGCCGTCACCACGAGCCAGACCGTTGCGACGGGTAAGACTGATACGATTACGAATGTCGAGAATCTCGTGGGTGGCTCTGGCAATGACACATTGACGGGGAGTAGCTCGGCTAACCTGTTGTCCGGCGGAGCGGGCGCAGACCGCATTACGGGTGGGGCTGGCAATGATATGATTGACGGTGGATCGGGGTCGGACGTGGCCGTCTTCTCGGGCCTGTCGACGACTTATTCCGTCTCGACCCTAAACGGCAGCATCCAGATCGTCGACAATGCCACAACGCAGGATGGGAATGACGGAACCGACACGCTGACCGGAGTCGAGATCGCCGAATTCAAGAATGGCGTGCAGATCGGCCTCTCTGCCCCCGTCATCCTTGATCTTGACGGAAATGGAGTGAACACCGTTTCCGTCGCTGATAGCCGCGCCCGGTTTGATTTCGACGGGAACGGCTCGCTGGAAAAGACGAGCTGGTTTGCTGCCGGTGATGGAATGCTCTTTCTTGATCGGGACGGCAATGGCACGGTTTCTGGGGCAGGGGAGTTCAGTTTCATCAACGATCTGGCGGGTGCACGCTCGGACCTTGAGGGGCTACGAGCATTCGACAGCAATGGCGACGGCCTCATTTCGGCGCTGGACAATCGTTTCGCTGACTTCAAGATCTGGGCTGATGATGGAGATGGCATCGCCTCTGCATCTGAGATCATCTCTCTGGATCAGGCGGCCATTGCATCGATTTCACTCTCGAGCCACTATGTGAACGGAGTAAACGGTGTCGGCGATGTTGTGGCGATCGGGACGGGAGAGTTTACTCGTACCGATGGCTCGACATCTGGCCTGCTGGATGCGATGCTCGCTTACTCCGGCACGGAAGCGAACGACTTCTCGGTTGACGGCCTCGCCGTCCCGACAGTCAACCTTGCCGTAACGTCGGATAAGATGGCGGGCACCTCCGGCGACGATAGCCCGGCCGGGAGCAGAAAGCCGGCCCAGATCGATGGTCCGGCAGGTGGCGATACGATTACTGCCGGATCGGCGGGCGATCTCATCACTGGCGGCGCGGGGAATGACATGCTGACCGGCGGGGCCTGGATCGACACCTTCGCCTATCGCGCGGGTTTCGGGCTCGATAGGATCAACGGATTTCCCGTCACAGACACCAAGCATGACGTGCTTCAGTCCGACCGCAACGTGTTTTCCGACTGGGCGCATTTGCTCGGAGCGACGACTCAGGTCAGCAGCGATCTGGTGATCGCCCTCGATCCGACCGACAAGATCGCGCTCAAGAATGTCGCGATGTCGAACTTCACGTCATCCGATGCGGGCTTTGCGTGAGGAGTGAAAGCAAATCGTTCCTGAAGCGAAGGACACTGTCGGTCGCATTGGCCGGTAAATCGGCAGCGTTGCTTCGGAAGCATAGGATTTATGGGAAGATGAAATAGCGGATTCCGGGATGCGCGCGTGACAGCCAATCAGCATCGGTTGGTCTGGCAACTCCGGAAGCGACATCAGGGGAGAGCAAATATGATGTTTCGGCACAGGCTTGCCTGGATGCTCCTGGCACTTCCACTCCTCGCCGGATGTGGACATAAAGGCGGGGATGGGGCCGCAAGCGCCAGGCCCACGCTTAGCGGCGTCATCTCCTCTGCTCCTGAGTTTCTCGATCAGGGTTCCAATTGGACTCCCGTAAAGCGGCTTGCCTTTTATTCGCAGGATCAAGGTGTTGATTACCGCTGAGAAGTGACCCAGGCAGGGCACAAATTTCCACTGAGAAGTGACCCATGTTGAACTCACCCCTGGCTTTGGTGAGCGAGGGGTCATGGAGTGTTGGACATGGCGTTATTGAGCGTTATCCGGCGCTGGCATTTCCGCGATCATCGTAAGCGCTAAAACACTCCCACTGGGAGGCTAGGCGGCCTGATCGATGACGGCGCTGGCGGCGGCGCGGCTATCTACCCAGTTGTAGGGGAGCAGATCATCGACCGGATCTGCGTCGCCGCGCAGGATGATGCGGGCGAGGACATCGGTGAGGTAAGCCTGAGGGTTGATGCCGCCGAGCTTGCAGGTTTCGATGAGGCTGGCGAAGGTCGCCCAGTTTTCAGCTCCCAGGTCATGGCCTGTGAACAGGGCATTTTTCCGCTGGAGGGTAAGCGGTCTGATTGATCGCTCGACAGTGTTGTTGTCCAGCTCGATCCGCCCATCGTCGAGGAAGCGGACGAGGCCTTTCCAGTGGTTGAGGGTGTAGCCGATGGCCTCGGCCGTGTTGGAGCTTCGCGGCAGCTTGGGCAGCATTTCCTCAAGCCAGGGTCGCATGTCGGCGATAATCCGAGCGGATTCAGCTTGGCGGATCGCCAACCTGTGTTCGGGACTGGAACCTCGGATACGAGCCTCGATCTTGTAGAGGCTGGCGATCCGCCTTAGCGCCTCATCGGCGACAGGGGCGTTGCCGCCCTTGGCATCGTCGAAGAAGCCACGCCTGACGTGCGCCCAGCAAAAGGCAAGCGTGCCCGGGCCGCCCTTCCGGTCCGGCACCTCGATATGCTTGTACGCGCCATAGCCGTCGCATTGGACGATGCCGGTGAACTCCCCGAGCAGCTTTTCCGCCCAGACTTTTCCGCGACCGGGCATGTAGGTGTAGACGACGGCCGGTGGATCGGTGCCCCCATGCGCGCCATCATCACGAGCGATCGCCCAGAGATATCCTGTCTTCACCTTGCCGGTGCCGGGCGCCAGGACCTTAGCTGTGGTCTCATCGACGAACAGCCTCGCGCCCGTCAGGAGATCAGCTTTCATCCGGCCGGTCAGGCGCCCGAGCCAGGCAGCGGCTCGGCCCGCCCAGTTGCACATGGTTCCCCGGTCGATCTCAATGCCCTGACGCCGCAGCGCCTGTGCTTGCCGATAGAAGGGCATGTGATCGGCATATTTCTTGACCAGAACATCGGCGATCAGCGCCTCGGTGGGAAGGCCGCCTGGCACCACATGCTTGGGTGCGGGCGCCTGGAACACGCCGTCGCTGCAGGCGCGGCACGCCATTCTCGGCCGGGACGTGACGATCACGCGATATTGGACCGGGATCACATCAAGCCGGCTCGATATGTCGCTGTCTATGCAGTGCAGCGTGCCTCCGCAGCAGGGACATTCCTTCTCGTCTGGAAGGATCACTTCCTCAACCCGGGTCAGGTGCGCGGGCAACGACGCCCGTGCTGTCCCGCTTTCCCTCCACGCCCGTTCCTTCTTCTGGCCTGCCGCCTGCTCGCCAAGCGCCTCCAGTTCAGCACGGGCGACGTCGAGATCATCGAAGGCAAGCGCCAACTGATCTTCGCTCAGCTTCTCGGACCGCTTCCCGAATGTCGTGCGGGTGATCTGGTCGATGATATGCTGCATCCGAGCTTCACGCTCGAGGCCGGCCAGGACCATCGCCTTGAGGGTGGCGACATCGTC
>JGI24739J22299_10000599_pt1 | contig 12985 bp, 15 predicted proteins | sample KBSCornC5_FD_22299 | JGI IMG/M metagenome (IMG submission 22299)
ACCCGACGGCAGAAAAAGCGAAAGAGGCCGCGGGATTTCCGCTAGTCGAGCTGCGCGAGCCGCTCGCAAAGATGATTGAATCGAACAATGCGGCAAACGCGGTGCTCGAGGAAAGAGGCGGAGGCCTTGTCGCCCGAGCGGATAAGGTTGTAGCCCGAATACTGCATGAAGTGACAGGGCCTGTTGCCAACTTCGTAGCTAAGGCTGGCGACGTAGCAAGCGTTCGGATTTTCACTGCGTGCATGAGTCTTCGTACGCACACGACCATTATCTACAAGCCCGTCGAAGGAACAGTGAACCAATGGATTTCCTACATGGCGCGACAGATGTACGAGCAGATGCCCGCGAACAAACGTCCAAGCCTGGGCTCGCTCAACGCCAACCTGCGTAAGTCCTTTCGGGAATCGTCTCCCAAAGAAGGTCCAATCAAGGTTCCTCAGTTCATCGTGTTCGATGCCAGCGAAGCCGTTGGAGCGTCGTCGGGGGCAACGTCCCTGAGAGGCAGGGGGGCCGCAATCTTCGCTCCGGGCGTCCGCGCGGTATTGACGGAAGAAAATATCAATGAAAGCTTTCTTCCGAAGTTCCGGGCAATTACCCAGGGCGAGACCGGCTACGGCGTGATTGGCGTCATCTTTAATGTGGTCAACTGGATGCTGGCAAGCAAGGAGCTGGAAAAGTCTAATGCCCTCAACCGCAAGGAAAATCGCGACAAGTTCATAGCCGCTATCGTTTCGACCTGCGCTGCGACCACGCAGACGGTTGGCAATGCCATGAAAGCACTCGGCGAACTGGAACTGCGTTTTTCGTCGGTCATGGCGAAATACGGGCCTTTCCTTGAAATTGGCGGTCGTGTGGTTGGCGCCGCAGCAGGTGTGGTCGGAGCGTGGTATGACTACAAGCAGTATCAGGCTGAGAGCAAACAAGGCCATGCAATGCTGGCATGGCTATATCTGGGGTCCATGGGTGCGAGTATCCTTTTGTGCATCGCCACCATCGCAGGAGCCACGTTCCTGATATTCCCGCTTATCATTATTCTGATTATCATCGGCATACTGATAGCATGGAAGAAGCGCCGCGAAATCAATGAATGGTTGAACAAGTGCGTCTTCGGTACGGGAGAGGAAAAGTTCTCCGAGCAGGATGAACGCAAGCAATTTGAAGCTCTGACATCGTAAGCGAAAAAGATATGGCGTATGACCACATGACCCGGGTAGCCTTGAACCGTCCGGTCGACGAGGATGAAGCAGCAAGGCGCATCGACGTCCGCAAACCGGTCGCAGACGAGGCTGCTGACGCCTATGCCGTGTTCGGCATGAACGATGTTTTCTTGGAGGTCTGTGATGCCTCATATTCGCAGGTCGGGTGGTGCCTGCTTGCCTTCCTGATTGGATTCCCTGCATTCGTATTTTTCACGGTCATCGCGATACAGGGCGCTGTGGAGGTGAACCCCGCTATGGTGAGGAACGGCGAGCAAGGTGCCTTCAGCATCGGGATGTGGGTTCTTGCCGTGGTGGGGGTGCTTTGTTGCGCGTTCACGGTAGTGCTTCTCCTGCGCGACTGCTTCAATTATCGGCACAAATCAGTACGATTCAATCGCAAGACTCGCATGGTGTATGCGTTTCGGCACAACGGCCCGGGCGGTGTCATCGCTGTTCCGTGGGATAAAGCATTCTTCTATGTACACCGGTCGCCCTCGAACTCAATGTTTGGCGGGGCACCCACTCTGATGCGCTGTTTCGTTCTTGACGACTCCGGCAAGAAAATCGTTGATACGTTCAGCTTTGGGCTGCGGACGGTCAACGGAGCGAAAGAGTCCACGCGCTACGGCAAACAGGTGCTTTATCAGGTCCAGGCCAACTTCGAGTTTATTCGCCGCTATATGGAAAGCGGTCCGGATTCGCTGCCACCTGTGAAAAGATATCTGCCGCGTGGGCCATCNCTTCGCGCCTCCGTGAGCGTTTGGTTCTACGGGCTGCGCGATATTGGCGGCGTTAGCGCAGGACTGCGCATTTTTTCCATCGTGCTCAGTGCCCCGGTCCTTTTGCTGTCGGCGCTTCACTACATTGCACAGCTAACCTGTCGCGAACCGATATGGCCGGAGGATGTCGAGGCTGCATGCAGCAATGCCCAGCCAGCGGTGGTAGCGAGAGTTTGACTCGTTACAGATACCGTCTTTTGCAATTGCCGATGAGTACCTTCCACCGGACTTCCTTGGGCGACTTGGAGCGGAAAAGAAAAAGGCTCATATTTCTGCTCTCGATACTGCGCTACAGCGCGCAACTGACGAACCGGGAGCCTACGCTATTCACGCGCGCATGCAACAGCATGGCACAAGTGGTTCTTGGTCGTCAGGCGAGGTATGGTCGGACGCGAAGACCGGCGATGGAAAAGACGCGCTGGATGAGAGCACGCTAAGGGCGAGGCTGCATGACTGCGCCACGCACGTATGTCGGTCGGCGTGCTTGAGAGCCGTCTTGGCCCGGACAACGCTGTTGTGACGGCACTACGTGCGCTGGAAAAGCAGGATATTGAAAACGCGAAGGCGCTTCGCAAATCGGAGCAGAGCGGAAGCTAGGCCTTGCGCGGCGTCAAGCGGCCAAATGATGTTCACGCCATCGCGACATCACTGAAGCGGCGTTGAGGCCATGTGATATTGGTATTGAGTGAAAACGAGGGTGCCCTAACATGAGTCGCAGATTCATTCTAAAAGACGACAGGACGGACCACAACGGCGTAGTGCTCGACGGCATCGCGGGTTCATCTTTCGACGGCCGGCCGTTGGCTTATCTCGGGGCGCCTGTGATGTGTCACACGTGCAACTTCGAAGGCATCATCGTCACTGATGGCTCGCCTCACAACGTGAACGTTATGGGTAAGCAGGTCGCGCTCGAGAACGATTTGTGCCAGTGCAAATGTCAGCCGCTTCCAAAGCTGGTGGCGTCGCAGACCATGGGCTCGCTAAGTGTCTGATTGGCGCCAGCCCATTGAGGTTCAGCCTCGGCTAAACCGCTTTGTGTTCAACGAGGCTACGCGTCTAGCTAAAATGAGCCCGATGCCCTTGGGCTTTCGCCGGTGTGACGCTCGGTGACCTCACGGTCTCGCCAATGTAAAAAGAAGGTAGTGACGGTTCTACGGCTGGCCCTCCGGCCAGAACGCGACGGCCCAACCGTCGACATTACGAAGCGACGAAGTCCAGCAGACGAGACTGCGGCACCAATTCAGCCGTGAACCGGCTGAACGGTCCGGTTACCGGCGGGCGGAAGGAAGTCGGCTGCAAAGCTTCGGCGGGAGTCGTCATGATGAAATTGCCCGCCTTTCGGCGGGTCTTTGTGACCTGGAGGCGAGGGATTTTGTTTACTTACCGGACCTTTGGAGCGGTAACTCGATGAAGCTGCCGCCTCGACCCGTGTGAACCGAGAAGACGGGCGGCCGGCCATATGGCATCGGCACAAAATGCCCAGCATCCGCGCCGGAAATTGAAACACGCAGCTTGCTACCTTTGCTCAACGTCCAGGCTATGGGCAGGAACGGGATAACGAACTCGGTTACAACGCCGGCCTCAACGCGCGCTGCATCCTCGCGATGGTAGGAGCGGAACGGCCACGTCGTCACATAGTTCGCTGGCGCGTCGGACGTCTTTCGGTGAATTGCCCGAAGCAGACCCTCGGTCATGTAAAACGCGTTTCCTTCAACGTCGACCTCTGACAGGTAGACCAATATCGACGCGTCGCCCTGGTCGATTGCAAGACGAAGGTTTGCAACTGCATGTCCTTCGAGGGACGCTGGTGCAGTCAGCGGCTCAGTGTCGTAGTGCAACATTGAGGCCGACCGCTCCTGCCAATCGGGGTAGTAGTCCACGATGCTCGCAGCACCAAGGCGCTCGTATCGCGTTTGGGAGCCGCTGGTCGTCTCGAAGTCGACCTTGAATACATTCACTTGAGATTCGCCCGGAGATTGGGTCAGTGAGTTTCCAGTAGACAGGCTCAGCCGCGTGGTTTCCGGAACGGGCGGCCACGTGGTCGCAGATTGCCACTGCTCCGCGTGGACGTTGTAATAGTGAATCGGCGCTTCGTCCGCCTGACCCGTCTTTTGCCCCAGCAAATGTGTGTCGAAGAACCGCAGCAGCTCTGCGAGCAGGTTGAACGCCGGAGCTGCTTGCTCTCGCCACGGCGAAACAAAAGTCCGCGCACCGTGGTCCCACGAGCCAAGAAGCAAGCGGTCATTGGGATTCGAGCGAGTCAGGAATCGCGTGATGGCGCCGTTGGCGTAGCCACCGCCGTCGTACCAGCCAGAGACCGAATAGATGGGAACGTCCTTCGAAATCTGGTCGAGGTAGTGATAGGGGCTGCACACGGCAAGGTTGAACTCGGGGTTGTGCAGCATCCCTTCGTCCCGGAAGGAGAATTCAGGTGCGGCTTCTGCCAGCGAGAAGTTGCTGCGATGCTTGCGGATTGCCGAAGCGAGCAGGGTGCCATCAGTGTCCTCATCGACACGGTGCGGCCCCTGGAGCCCCGGGTCCTCATAGTACGAGAACTTGCTGATGAGGTCGCGACGGTCATGGTCCATTGCCACCATCAGGTCTGAATAGGCCTGCGTCCAAACCTTTGAGAGCAGGCCGCCTGGGTACAACTGCTCGCTGTAGATGTCCGACACACCGAAGAGCGGCGCAATTGCTCTGACAGCCGGGTGACCCGTGCTGGCGAGGAAACATGCAGCCGCGCCGACGTATGAGATGCCAGTCGAACCAATGACACCGTTCGACCAAGGCTGCTCGACGGTCCATTGTGCGACTTCGCGATAGTCATCACGTTCCGTCGGAGAACGCAGCGCGTCGCGTGTGCCGAAGCTCGCGCCCGTGCCTCGCACATCGACGACCACAACGACGTAGCCGTGAGGCACAAAGAAGTCACGATAGCGGGCGGCGGCCGGTGCCGGTTCTGCAACGCTGCCATCGGTCTGAAAGCGCCGGTAGTACGGAGTGAAAATGAGCAGTGTCGGGAATTGCTGAGCCGACTCATTGCCTTGGGGAACATAAATGTCAGCAGCCAGACGGCAGCCGTCGCGCATCGTTATATATTGCGATGCGGGTGCAGCGGGAAGGTGAAATTCTGCGGGCCGGCTGGAGAGGTATTGGCTCGGAGGAACGCTCCAGGCCGAGTTCTTATCGTCGCGGTCAGACATCGTGGAATCCTTACTTTGTGTTCAGGGCAGCACTCTCGGCGCGCACGGGTTCGGCGTAAAGAAAGGCGGGCAGCGCGGCCTGTGCCAGGCATCGAACTACCGGAACGTGCTCGTCCTGGTAGTAATCTTCCGTGTGAAGAAGGTTGACCGTCGCCAATATCTTTCCCATCCAGAACACCGGCACGTTCAGAATGCTCGAGCAGCCAGTCGCCAGAATCGCCTCCGCGTCTGTGAAGTTGGCGACGATGTCGGCTTGATTGCGGCCGATGAATGGCTGCCCGGTCGCCAGGACTTTCTGTAAGCGAGGTGCGGAGTCAATGCGTTTGATGCCGCCCGACGCGTAAGAGTGGCTCACGTTGCTGTAGGCCCGGCTGACAATGCCCTTGTCGGTATGGACGGCGAGTACTGTGAGAAGCTTGCGGCCAACAACTTCGGCGATTGCACTGTCCAGTGCTTCTAGAGTCGACCGGGGCTGGTCAATCCGTGCGTGAGCCTCGGTGATGTTCCGTAGCCCAGCGACGAGTTTTTCAGAGAGCGTCATGCGTCGCTCCGCGAGGGAACCGGCAGGCCACCATCGTGACGGGCAGGCTTACTTTCCGCGGTTGCAATCTCCTCCAACGCCAAGCCGCGAGTCGGGATGCCAAAGATAAGGACGACAGCCGCACCAGTGAGCAAGATGCACGTCGTGACGCCAAACACGCCAGCGAAGCCAAGCGTCGGATAGATGAGACCGACGAGGATTGGGGCGATGATGGCGCCAATTCGACCGAACGAAGACGAGGTGCCGACACCGGTTGCGCGAAGGCTCGTGGGGAAGATTTCCGGCGTGTACGCATACACACCACCAAACGTTCCGTTCATGAAGAACGAGAGGCAGATACCCGCGACCGCGATTTGCCAGGTCGCGTCAGAGAACGCCATTCCAACTGCCGAGAGACCGCCCAGCACCATATACGTTGCAATCGTGCCTTGCCGTCCAAGGCGTTCGTTCAGGTACGCGGCCGACAGGTAGCCCGGGATTTGTGCGGCGTACATCAGCAACGAGAATCCGAAGCTCTTCGTGATAGTCATGCCATGCTGAATCAGCAGGCTCGGAATCCAGGTGAAGAACGCGTAGTAACTGAAGGCAATGGCGAACCACATCGTCCAGGACATCGCCGTCGTCCTGCGAAGCCTGGGCGACCAAATCTTGGCGAAGTTGCCGAAGAAGCTTGATGGGGCGACTTGCGCTGCCGCTTGCACAATGGACTCGGCGACTGGCTCAAAGGTCTGGCCTTCTTTAAGAACCAGTGCCTCTATTCGGTCCAGTGTAGCGTTTGCTTCGGCGGTGCGACCTCTGCTCTCGAGCCAACGCGGCGACTCAGGCAGGTCACGTCTCCACCACAGCAGGATGAAGATGGGCAGCGACGTGATAACTACGACGTAGCGCCAACCTCCCTCGAAGTGCGGGATTATCAGATTGCCAAACACCGCCGACATCACGTAGCCAAACGCGAAAAAGCCAGCAAGCGCGCCGGTAAAGGCGCCTCGATATTTTCGAGCCACGAATTCAGAGAGGAACGGCGCGACGATTGCACTTTCTGCCCCGGCGCCGAAGCCCGCGAAGATTCGAATGCCGTAGAAGGCTTGCCAGTTGTTGACTTGCGAGCTGATGAGCGAGGCGATACAGAAAATCACCAGCGCGGTCATCATGACAAACCGCCGTCCGAAACGGTCGCCGGCCAACCCTGCGAGCAGCGCTCCAAAGAAGAATCCGGTGTAGGTACTACTGGCGATAAGACCCGTCTGGAAGGGCGAGAGGTGCCACGCCTTCGCAATGGCAGGCAACACGAACGCCATTGAGGACGAGTCCATGGCATCGAACGTGTAACCGAGGCCGCCCATGAACAACAGCTTCTTGTGAAAGCCACAGAACGGCAACCGTTCGAGGCGTGCTGCAACGCTAGACATGCTCTCTCTCCCGCCCTGTGCAATTGCTCAGAAGGCATCTATTTCATTCTCCAGGAGTCCTCGTGTTTGCAGGGCCCCGCCCATGGTCCAGCTAGACCGCGTATCTGCATTTGACGACCACAGCGGTCATGCGTCAAATGCGAAAAACAATTCATAATGTGCGGAAAACGCACATGGATAGGACATGCTGAACGTACGAGAACTTGAGGCTTTCAGGGCCTTTATCGAATGCGGCTCCGTTACATTGGCTGCGGACAGACTGGGACGCACGCAGCCGCAGGTCGGGCGCCTACTGACGTCTCTGGAGGAAACGGTCGGCTTTCGGCTCTTCGACCGGGTCGGCAAGCGTCTTCACGCAACGCAGGAGGGTTGGCGGTTCTATGAAGAAGTCGACCGCGTCATTCGGGAACTCGAGTCTCTTACGAGGTCGGCCGGTCAGATTCGCTCGGGTGCGTCGGACCATCTTCGAGTCCTGGTCGCGCCGCACGTGACCAATGCGCTCGTTTCGCGGGCGCTTGTGCTCGTCCAGCAGAAGTTGCCGGCACTCACCGCAGAGGTAGCCTCGCGCGTGCGGCTCGACATCGAAACCTGGATTACGCGCGAACAGTTCGATGTCGGGGTCTGTGTTTTGCCTATAGACAATCCAAGCATCGTCGTGGAGCCGTTCCTGCATACAAGGGCAGTCATAGTTATGTCCGAAGGACATCCTCTCGCCGCACAAGACGTCGTCTCACTCGACGATATTCTCGACCTGCCGTTGGTGTCGACTCATTCGCGGTCCTTACTGCGCCAGCAGCTTGAGCGCATGTTCCGCGAGGAAAGGCGGAAGCCAAACATCCGCTATGAGACGACGAACGGCCTCGTTGCGTGCGAACTCGCTGCACAAGGGTTAGGAGTCGCGCTGGCTGACCCTTTCATCGCCATCTCATCGGGGACTTCGAACCTTGTAATCAGAGCGTTCGCCGAAGACGTGCCACTTGAGTACGGTTTCTTGTTTCCATTGGGCAAGACGCCATCGAAAGCGGCCAGTGTTTTCACTGACGCTGTGCGAGAAACGGTACTAGAACGCGTGAAGCAGCTTTCCTTGCCACAAGACGCGTTCACACTGATTTGATGCCGCCAGCGTGAGAAGCATTTCGATGGCGATACGCCTTTCCAGCCCACCCACTAGCTTTTTTTAGCGCGACCGTGGCATATTGCGACCACATTCACTTGGAGGCTACCTGATGGCTACGACTTTGGAAGCAATGCAGGCGAAGATTAGAAAATTGCAAGCCCAAGCGGATGCGCTCCTCGCGAAAAAATCGAGCGCTGTTATCGAGAAGATTCGCGGCCTGATGGTGGAACACGGTCTAACGACTGCCGACATTGATGCGCACACTGGCGGCAAAAAGCGTGGACCCAAGCCGGGCGCCAAGGCTGCCAAAAACGCGGTGCAAGCAATCAGCAAAACTAAGGGCAAGTTGCCCCCCAAGTACATCAATCCGAAAACCGGAGAGACATGGAGTGGTCATGCTCGGCCGCCGGCGTGGATTGCTAAAGTCAGGGACCGCAGTAAATTCCTGATTGCAGACGGCGCTCCAACGACGGTAGCTGGGACTAAGGGGATTGCGGGCAAATCCAAGCCTGCCGGCAAGAAGACGTCGAAGACTGCCAGCCGAACAGAAGCCGTCGGCAACTATGTGCGTGGGCCGCAGCCGGCCAAATATCGCGACCCTAAGTCCGGTGCGACTTGGAGCGGTCGTGGACCGGCGCCGGCGTGGCTGGCTGGTGCCAGGCACCGCAGTAAGTTTTTGATTGATGGCAACAGCACTGCGGCCGATGCAAAACCGGTGGTCACGAAGGAAGTTGCGAAGAAGACCCCGGCGGGGAAGAAAACTGCTGCCAAGAAGGCCATGAGCGCGAAGGTACCGGCAAAGAAAGCCGCGGCGAAAAAAGCGTCGCGCCAGAGCGTGGCGGTGCCCGCTCCGGTGTCCACAGTCGAGTCTGGCGCCGAGTTGACGACCTAATCATAGTTGTCAGGTGCCCGGTGGACCAGCGATTTCCTGATTCCACCGGGGACATTGAGCCGGCGACTTTTTATTGCGCCTCTGCTGCCTGACGGTGTGCGGCTTGCTGCTGAGCCTGCTGTTGTGCGTGTTGTTTGGCAAGGTGTCTACCCACAACGCAGCCACCGACCGCACCGACCACAGCATGGTGGCCAGCGTAGTGTCCGGCGACCCCGCCGACGACAGCACCCTTCAGGCATCCTGCAGCGTTCGCCGTGCCTGCCATTGCGAAGGCAAGCGCCGCTGCCATCAAGCTGGTTCTTATCAAGCTAGCGTTCATTCGAATACGCTCAGAGTTTCGATTGACGGGATGTGACGCCTTATTGCGTCGCTTCAATAGCCGCGCCATCCGTGACGCTCGCGCCACTCGTGTTCACGCCACTCATGACGGCGCCATTCTCGCTCGCGCCACTCGCGGCGTTCCCGCCATTCGCGAGCTCGCCAGTCATCGCCATAGGCGACTGCCACGGGTGCGGGACCGTACACCACAGGAGGCGATGCGTACACCGGTTCCGCCGGCACATACACGGCTCCGGGAACACCCAGCCCGATAGCTACGTCGACGTGTGCTGATGCTGCGCTTGAGGCTGCAAGCACTGCAAGGCCCAATGCTGCGCCGAGAATCTTGTTGTTCATTTTCCCACTCCTCGCACATTCGAGTGCAATGTCAATCACTACGGTTCGGAGTTTAGGAGCGGGCGCCGGACACATGTGAAACGGCGGTGCGAGAGTGGTAACAACGAATTACTGGCGGGGGCGCAGGGGCAAGATGAGCTGCGTTGGCGTCCAACACTGCCGCTCTTTGGGGGCGCTCGACTTAGGCGGAGGCTGCACAATGCACAGAGCTGGGCAAAGCGGCAGGAGCTAGGCTCGAACGAACTCAAGATGCTGAACGCTTTGATGCTCCGCTGGCACCTGACCAACGGTTCCTTCGACTGCTGGCAATCAGTGCGCAGGCGCGTAGATTTGCAACCATCGATAGCACGATGGCGCACGTGATGTAGTCAAGGCTGAGGTGCCGCGCACAGCCTCGATTCAAATCGAAGACCGTTCACAGCAGAAATCCCCAACGCCTTATAAATCGACCAGCGAGCGACAATTGCTCCGATTAGTTCATTGGTATCGCGAGCAGGTGGCGTTGACACGTACGATAGATGCTCCTCGTCGTCGGAGCAGCAAAGTCAAGGCGAAGTCTGCTATCAAACATCGACGCGAAGAAATTGGCATTCAGCGCAACGCCGGTCTCAGAGCTGATGCACTCGGCGACGTTCTGTGCCCAGCATGCAAGCTTCACACGACTAAGCAAGTCTCCGTCGCGCGAATTCTTCCTCGCCCAGCTTTCGGCTGACTCGACCGTATTCGCGGGTGTCATCCAGCGACCGGTGATGTGCTTCGTAAAAAGATGCGATATCACGAGAAAAGTGAGGAGCTCTGACCGCGCGTGGATATCCCATCGGGAGTACGTTGTCATCGGATATTCGTTCTTTCGACGGATGAAGACCAGTGTAGGACGGAACGGCGTAAGGTCAAGGAAACGACAAGGGCCATTTGATGGAGAAGTCGCGCCGCCGTGCGAAATCCATTCCGACGCCGGGTGCCAGGCTGATAGCAGTCGGTTTGCCGCGTCCCGGCACTGAACATTGGGGCTGCAGTGATTGCCCCTTGATGTCCGTCATCGTTGCGCATTGGCGTGACCGTCGACGGGCTGCGAGGAGGCAACTGCGCTGCAGCGTGAATCGTGGCGCAACACGCCCTATCATTCGACGCATAGGTATCGAGCAGCACGGCGTATCTGTCAGCGCACCTTCACTGCTTTAGCAATCGCCATTGGGGGGACCAAATATGCGAATCGCGATGAGGCTCGTCGCAGACGCTTACGACGCACTTGCTCGGGGCGATGCTGGCCCGCTCCTCGTGCTCATTCCAGCCGGCATCGAATGGAGAATTGTTGGGCCGGCAAGTCGGCCCCACGGCATCGTATGCCGCACGCCGGTAGACGTGCAGAAGTATTTCGGTGACCTTTTCTCCTCGGAAAGAATCACCAGCTTTGAGCCCGATGACTTCATCGACATGGGTGAGCAGATTGTCGTAATCGGCTTCGTTGCGTCGGCAACGGAGTCGACAGGCGAACTCTTCAATTCTCAATGGGTGCATATCTTCGATGTCCAGGACGGCCTGCGGACGCGCTGGTCCGACTTTCTGGATTCGTCCGTGCCCATAGCGTTGGACGTGCTGCCGCTGGCTAGCTCTGCTCCGAGCCCTCGGACGAGGGCGACTTGAGCAGAGTTTCGCCCACGGCCAACAGCTCTCGGACTCGGGAAAATGAAGAAGTGCCGTGGCCGTCGGTTTTCCGCATCTACATGGCCGCGACGCGGTGTATGAGCTATCTCGAGTCCGTGCAGAGAAAGAGCGATTGCATGCGCAGCCATATGCCCGGCTTCGCCTGAATTTTCCAGCGGGCCGACCGCTGGCTGGACTGTTCCATTCGGACCGCCGCAGTGCAGTCACACCCCGAGACATAGACCGGACATAATTCGTCGCATTCTCGGACCGCCAAATTGTGCAAGAGCAACTCCGACTCGAAGCAGGAGTACATTGAAGTTCGAGTCTGCAAGTCGACGCCGTGGTCCTTGTCATCGGCCTGTCAATACACGACTGAGACAAAGCTGCTGACCTCGCCACGTTGTGCGGTTAAAGTCTTGCGTTGATTATGCCGTTATTGACTCCGTTGAAAGAATTCGTGGGGTGTCGGAATGGCACTCAAGGACTATGAGTTGACAGTGTTCACGTCCCCCAAAATCCGACGCGGCTTGTCATCGATGAGCTGCAGGTAAATGAAGGACGCATCACGCGTGTGCCAGTTACGGTGAACGACCTGCATCTATGCGGCACATGACCGGCGAATGTTGGTCTTGGACAGAGAGAACGTCAGAAATGCTCCGGTTGAACGAAGACTATAACGGCGTTACTGCCAGCTACTCTCGCGGGTCCCAGTGGTCGTCTGCACTTTGCATCGCCGCTGCAGCTATGGCTCTCGCACTCGTCGGTTATGCAGCATGCGTTGCGAGACCCAGCCTCTTGTCGGAAGGCTGGCTCCTTGTTCCTGTGTGCCTGCTAGGTTTTGGCGTCCTCTTACATGCCGTTGTTCACTACGGCGTTCTTAGGTCGCCAATTCATATAACGGCTTCAGGGGCGGTTAGGCAGGCTTTCTGGACATGGCGATACCCGGGACCGTTCACTGCCACGTGTGTCAAGGTTACCAGGAAGGTCCCACGTTTCAAGATTGAACTGCATTACGCTGGCGCTCGTCAACGATTCGCCGGTAGCGAATCCGAAGGGGATACGATTGGCGTCGCTGTAAGGCTGGACGCCTGGTCACGCTCACGAATTACCGACGATAACTTGCCGCAGGAGCGGCGACGCTCATTAAGCCAACATTGGCTCATCGGTGGTTGCGTCTTCACGTCAGTCTGCTTGCCAATAGTGGACTATTTGCTAGACGGAGACCGCTATTACCTCGACGGGCTTGCACCGTATGGAGGTTGGGCAAGGTCCGCAATGGCCGTCTTTGCAGCTTTGGGCACGGCATGCTTGATTTTTGTTGTAGCCCAGTGGTTCGCGCGCCCGGTCCGCGCTAATGCCGCCGTCTGGCTTAGCGACATTGCTGCGGCCGTGTTGCTTATCGCCGGCTCTACAACAGTCGTTGGTCATTACGCGCAGTCGTTCGAAATGCGCATCGCTCCGGCGCAAGAATACGTCTACGAGCGGCCTTTTCAGATGGAAATGCGCGATACGCGCAAGGGTTG
>JGI24739J22299_10000602_pt1 | contig 12961 bp, 12 predicted proteins | sample KBSCornC5_FD_22299 | JGI IMG/M metagenome (IMG submission 22299)
TGCGTTCGACTGGCCGAGAAAGGCTTCGAGCGTGACGGCGGGTTCCTCATGGGTCGCGTCGTCTCGGTAGCGCAGGGTGTGGGTCATGCCATATTTCCTTCGTCACCCATGACGTGTGGTGTGGCGAAGGCCGAAACAAGCGCAGCGACACGAGAAAAAATTGGGAGGTTGATCAAGCGGCTATCAGCCATAGATCGCCGCCTTGAACGGGTCGATGCCGACCCGCCGATAGGTGTCGAGGAAACGTTCGCCCTCTTCACGGATGCCCAGATAGGTCTCAATCGCGGTCTCGACCGCATCGACGATGCCGTCCTCGCTGAAGCCCGGGCCGACGATCTTGGCGAGGCTTGCATCCTCAGCGCCCGATCCGCCGAACAGGAGCTGGTAATTCTCCTCGCCCTTACGATCGACACCGAGGATGCCGATGTGGCCGGCATGGTGGTGGCCGCAGGCGTTGATGCAGCCCGAGATCTTGAGCTTCAGTTCGCCAATGTTGCGTTGCCGATCGATGTCCGCGAAACGCTCCGCGATCTTCTGCGCGATCGGGATCGAGCGGGCATTGGCCAGGCTGCAATAATCGAGGCCGGGGCAGGCGATGATGTCGCTGACCAGATCGAGGTTTGGCACCGCGAGGTCGTTGGCTTCGAGCTGCTGCCAGATCGTGTAGAGATCGGCCTTCTTCACATGCGGCAGGACGATATTCTGCGCGTGGGTGACGCGAAGCTCGTCGAAGGCATATTTCTCGGCCAGATCGGCCATTACATCGATCTGCGTCGAGGTGGCATCGCCGGGGATGCCGCCGATCGGCTTGAGGCTGATCGTGACGACCGCGTAGCCGGGCTGTTTGTGTGCCGAGACATTCTGATCGACCCAGAGCGCGAAATCGGGATCGTTGCGGTCGATCTCGTCGGACAGGCCGGTCTCATAGGCCGGCGGCGCAAAATAGGCGGCGATGCGATCGAACTCGGCCTGGGGCGGATCGATGCCGAGCGCCTTCACATGGACGAATTCCTCGTCGACCTGACGCTTATATTCGTCAGCGCCGATCTCATGGACGAGGATCTTGATGCGGGCCTTGTAGATATTGTCGCGCCGGCCGTAGCGATTGTAGACGCGGAGACACGCTTCCATGTAGCTCAGCAGATCATTGGCCGGGATCGCCACGCCGATGCGCGGTGCGATCATCGGGGTACGGCCCATGCCGCCGCCGACATAGACGTCGAACGCCACGCCGCCATCGGCGCCACGAACCACCTGAAGGCCGATATCGTGCAGCTTCATCGCCGCGCGGTCATTGTCCGATCCGATCACGGCGATCTTGAACTTGCGCGGCAGGTAGCTGAATTCCGGGTGGAAGGTGCTCCATTGGCGGAGAAGCTCAGCCCACGGACGCGGGTCCTCGATCTCGTCGGCGGCAGCCCCAGCGAACTGGTCAGCCGAGATGTTGCGGATGCAGTTGCCGCTGGTCTGGATCGCGTGCATCTCGACCGAGGCGAGATCAGCGAGGATGTCCGGCGCTTCCTCCAGCTTGATCCAGTTATACTGGATATTCTGACGGGTGGTGAAGTGGCCGTAGTCGCGATCATATTTGCGCGCGATATGTGCCAGCATCCGCATCTGGCGGCTGTCGAGCGTGCCATAGGGGATCGCCACGCGCAGCATATAGGCGTGCAGCTGGAGATAGAGGCCGTTCATCAGGCGGAGCGGCTTGAACTGATCCTCGGTCAGCGCGCCGGAAATGCGGCGCTGGACCTGCTCGCGGAAATCCTCGACGCGGGCATCGACGATCGCCTGATCATATTGGTCGTACTTGTACATTAAAACTCTCCAGCCCGTTCGGTTCGAGCGAAGTCGAGAACCATCTTCGAGCGCAGCGAGAACAGCCTCGACTTCGCTCGGCAATACCCCTCGACTTCGCTCGGGGCGAACGGAGGAAGACGGTGCGAGGGACTCATATCACCCAGCTTCCCACCGTGGGGTCAGCCGGCTTGAGGCTGAGATCGAGCCGCACCGTCGGGCCGAGCGCACGGATGCGATCCTTGATATGCGCGGGACGGGGGCCTTCGGGCGTCGCAGTCGCATCGACGACATAAGGTGCATTGACGCGGCGCGCGGCTTCCTCGGTAGCGGCGATGGTNTCGGCTTTGTCGCCAGCATCGACAGCCTCCTCGACATGGATAGACCAGCCTTCACCAGTCCACCAGGTAACCGCNCCCGTTTCCAGATCATTTCCCGTGACGATTTTCAAAATTGTGTCTCCGCCTGAACGGCGAGGGTCCGTAGACGATCCTGCGCGTCGGACAAGAGGACAACTTCACCGACGACGATAATCGCCGGGCTCACCACCTTCTCGCGTTCGACCAGCGATCCGAGATCGGCAAGCAAGGTGCGCATCGCGCGCGCGTCTTCCAGCGTGCCACGTTCGAGCACAGCCACCGGCATGTCGGGCGCGACNCCGTCGGCCATTAGCTTGTCAGCGATCAGGCCGGCGCAGGTAACGCCCATGTAGACGACCAGCGTACGGCCNTGCCCTGCGAGTCCGGCCCAGTTCTGTTCACTAAGNCCTTTGCACTGCCCAGCGACGAAGCTGACCGCGCTCGACCAGTCGCGATGGGTAAGCGGAAGCATCGCCTCGGACGCGCAGCCGAGGGCTGCCGAAACGCCCGGGATGACCTCGACGCGGAGGCCCGCTTCCCGCACCGCTTCCACTTCCTCGCCGCCACGGCCGAAGATGAAGGGATCNCCGCCCTTGAGACGCACGACGATCGATCCGGCCTTCACATGCGCGACGATCAGCGCATTGATTGCTTCCTGCGGCATGGTGTGCCGGGCGCGCTGCTTGGCAACCGAGATGCGTTGCGCGCTATCCGGCGCATAATCGAGCACGCGCGGATCGATGAGGCCGTCATGGACGACGACATCAGCGCTTTTCAGCGCCTCCACAGCACGCACGGTGAGCAGGCCGGGATCACCCGGGCCGGCGCCCACCAGGATAACGCGCCCGCGCGCGTTGGGATCAAGCAAACTGGCCATCGTGCCCCAATGGCCCGACGCTGCCGAAAATACAAACCAAGGCTTCTTGGGAAGAGGCTAGAATAGGTTTAGACGGGACGAAGCTCATTACAAGCCAATATCGTCGGAAAACTCAGCTGTCGCGCAGGCCTACCCCGATAGCGGCACGCATCTGATCACTCTCGGAAGAAGTCACCGGATAGGCGCATTGGTCCGCGGTATACTGGCCGCCAGGGCGNTGATTGCCCGAAAGGCCGAGACCTCCCACCGGCGTACCCAGCGGAATGGCATGGGTGGGACGGTTCCAGTTGATCACACCAGCGCGGANATTGGCCCAGAAGCGGTCGTAGTGCTCGACCTTGCGACTGATGAGTGATGCGACGAGGCCGTAGCGCGTCGCATTGGCCTCGGCGATGGCGGCGTCGAAGCTGTCGACNCGGATGACCTGCAGGATGGGGCCGAAATGTTCCTGATCGATACGGGNCGTGATGCGGGTCACGTCGATGAGGCCNGGGGTGAGATAGGGCTTGTCGGGATCGAGGCGGCGCATGTGATGAAGCGGCCGGCCNCCTTTCATGATCAGATCNAGAAAGGCTTCGTCGATCGCGTCAGCGGCCGGGTTGTCGATCATCGGGCCGAAGAAGGGCGCNGGCTTCGCCATCGGATCATCGACGATCAGGCGGCCCGTGAGCTTTGCCACCTCGGCAAGCAGTGCCTCATGCTCCTCCTCCGCCACGATCANGCGACGGGCGGCGGTGCAGCGCTGGCCGCCCGAAGAGAAAGCCGACTGGACCACAATGGCGGCGGCTGTGGCGACATCGGGCGAGTCCCACACGACAATGGGATTGTTGCCACCCATATGAAGCGCCGTCAGCTTTTCAGGCGTATCCGCCAGCATGCGGCCGAGCGACCGGCCGGCCTTCGTGGAACCGGTGAAGATCACCCCGGCTGCGTCGGAATGCTTGGCGAGCGCTTCAGCCTCGCGTGCATCGCCGTGAAGCAGCCGAAGAACCCCTTCCGGAATGCCGGCGTCCTGGAAGCAGGCAAGCAACATCATGCTGGTTGCCGGGGTACGTTCGGAGGGCTTCCAGACCACGACGTTGCCGGCGATCAGCGCGGGCAGGATATGGCTGCACGGGATTTCGGCAGGCGACACCCAGGGCGTTATCACCGCCATCACCCCGTGCGGCTTGTGGCGCACGGCATGACGCGTGCCCAGGGCGCCTTCGGCGCGTTTGCGCGGNGTNCGTTCCGAATAGGCGGCGATGGCAGGCTCTATGTGCGCGATNACCGCTTCGATCTCGGCACGGGCTTCCCATAACGGGCTGCCGGTCTCGCGCGCGATCAGCTCGACGAAATCATCCATGCGGGCGCGGATCGCATTGGCGAAGCGGCGCATATATTCCATGCGGACGGCGATCGCGCGNGAAGTCCAGTCCGGCCATGCCGCGCGGGCGATTGCCACCTCGATATCGGCATCGCCGCTTTCCCCGGCCCAGACGGGTTCGCCCGTGGCAGGCTCGATCGAGGTGAAGGGACGGTGCATCAGCCGCGCAGCGCCCTTTTTGTTTCAGCAAAGCTGAAACGGCGGCGCCAGCCCGTTCCGCCACCCAACCTCCCGACAGGGTATCTTATTGGGAGGTTGGGTGGCGGAACGGGCTGGCGCCGTACCTCTGCGGCAGCAGAAACGATCTCAACCGCGCATAGCCTCGCCCATGCGGCGGATCGCCGCGATCTTTTCGTGAAATGCGCCCCAGTCATCATTCTTATCTATCTGCGCCCAGATCCGCTCAACCTCTTCTATATGCATCGAGCAGGGTTCGGCCATTGTCCAATAGTCATGTTGAGATATGGTAACCGGCGTGTAGCCTGCGATTTTCTCCCTGAATGAAGCGAAAACGGGCGCCGCATAGCGCGGTTCCGATTCAGGGTCACTGAGGCGCCCGCCGCGCCAATCGAAGAAGAAGCGATCGATAAGGATATCGCTCTCGCCAAGCGCTGACATCATCGCCTCGGCAAGCATCCGGTCGCTTGCCTCATCCNTGGGTTGGACGCCAAGGCGGGCCAGCAGGGCGCTATGCAGGTCGTTCGCAAAGATTGCCGGAAAAGCTTCGAGTTCCGGCACCAACGCTTCGGCATCGATGATCGTGCGGAGCGCCACCGCCAACTGGACGACATCCCAATGGATCGCCTGCGGCTGACGCCCGAAGGCGTAGAGACCGGTCTGATCGAAATAGGCGGCGGTGAAGCCGGGCTCCCATTTCGGGGTGAAGCGCCATGGGCCGTAATCGAAGCTTTCCGCCGTGATGGCGATATTGTCGCTGTTGAGCACGCCGTGGACGAAGCCTGCCGCCATATAGGAAGCGGCCAGGCGCGACGTGCCTTTCACCACGTTGCGGATGAGGCGGACGGGGGCGTCTTCGCCATCGCCGGCTTGCCCGTAGAGACGTTCGAGGCTGTAGGCGACGAGGCGTTTCATCTCTTCGGCTTGCTGGAAGGCGGCAAGGCGCTGGAAGCTGCCGATACGGATATGGCCGTGACTGAGTCGGACCAGCACGGCTGAGCGGGTGGGGGAGGGCTCGTCGTTACGGTCGAGCGCCTCGCCGGTTTCGATCAGCGAGAAGCTTTTGGACGTTTCCACGCCGAGTGCCTCAAGCATCTCCGTCGCCAGCACCTCGCGCATGCCGCCCTTGAGCGTGAGGCGGCCGTCGCCGAAGCGGCTGTAGGGCGTCTGGCCCGAACCTTTCGTGCCAAGATCGAGCAAGCGGCCCGCATTGTCGCGAAGCTGGGCGAAGAGGAAGCCCCGGCCGTCGCCAATGTCCGGATTGTAAGTCCGGAACTGGTGGCCATGGTAACGGAGCGCCAGCGGCTGCGGCAGATTATCAGGCAGGGGCGTAAAACGTCCGAAATGATTGGTCCATTGCGCATCGGCAAGATTGGCAAGACCGACGGCCTGATCCCAGTGCGTGTTGCGGAAGCGCAGGACATGCTTCGGGAAATCCGCGGCCCTTACGGGATCGGCAATGAAATCGGCGATGGTGCGTATCGCGGGATCGGGACGATATTCAGACGGTTGCGGGATCGCGGGCATACCGCGATATGGGGCCAGGTCAGAAGGGGTGCAACCATGGCGGCGTGGACCGACGGATATTGGTGGTCGAACGATGCGCTCCGGCTGCATTATCGCGATTATCCCGGCCCCGAGAGCCGCCCCCCGATCGTCTGCCTCCCCGGCCTTACCCGCAACGCGCGCGACTTTGCTGAGCTGGCCGAACGTCTGGCGGGGGAGTGGCGGGTGGTCTGCCCTGATCTCAGGGGCCGGGGCGAAAGCGCCTACGCCAAGGATCCGATGACCTACGCGCCACTGACCTATCTGCAGGATCTCGAGGGTCTGATCTACAAGCTGCAGGTCGATAGGATCATCCTGATCGGCACGTCGCTGGGCGGGCTGCTGACGATGCTGCTCGGCGGGACGGGGCATGCGCGGATCGCCGGCGCGCTGCTCAACGATATCGGGCCGGTGATCGAGAAGGCGGGGCTCGATCGGATCAGAGGCTATGTCGGCAAGCAGTCGAACTGGCCGACATGGCTTCACGCGGCGCGCGCCATCGCCATCAACAATCGTGAGGCCTACCCCGACTATACGCTCCAGCAATGGATCGACATGGCGAAACGCCTGTGCCGCCTCACCGAGAAAGGCCGCATCGTCTATGATTACGACATGAAGATCGCGGAGCCCTTCCGCCTGCCCGGTGGCGAGGCGGGGGTGGATCTCTGGCCGGCATTCGACACGCTCAAGGACATACCGTTGTCGGTAGTGCGGGGCGAGCGGTCCGATATCCTTTCGGACAAGACGGCCAAGGCGATGGTGAAGCGCCATCGCGGGCTCGACTATGTCACCGTGCCACGCACCGGACATGCGCCGACCTTGTCCGAACCTGAGGCGATAGCGGCAGTCGACCGGCTGCTCGCGCGGATCGAAGCCTGAGCTTGCCGGTCCGCATCCTTCATATCCATTCGACCTTCAATCTGGGCGGCAAGGAGGCGCGGGCCGTCCGCCTGATGAACGCCTTCGGACCCTATGCCCGGCACAGCATCGTCAGCACGGTGCCCGGTGCCTTGGGCGCAAGAGCCGCGATCGATCCGGGGATAGAGGTCGACTTTCCGGATGATCACCCGCCGGTGGTGGGGAAACCGGCGATCGGACGGTATTGGCAGCTCGCCCGCTATATGCGGGGTTTCGATCTCGTGCTGACCTATAATTGGGGGGCGATGGACGCAGTCGGCGCGCGGCGGTTGTTCGGCGGAACACCGCTGGTCCATCACGAGGATGGTTTCAACGAGGATGAAGCCGGGGGACAGAAGCCGGCACGGGTCTGGTTCCGGCGGCTGATGCTGGGGACCGCACATGCACTGGTGGTGCCGTCGCATACGCTGGAGCGGATCGCGATGACGTCATGGCGCCAGCCGAGAGGACGGGTTCAGCGGATCGCGAACGGGATAACCCTCGAACGCTACTCTTCCCGTCATGCTGAACTTGTTTCAACATCCACCAGGCCACAGGCGCCAGCGCAAGTCGGAGAGTGGACCCTGAAACACGGTCAGGGTAACGATGTGGTAGTGGGAACGATTGCTGGCTTGCGCGCCGTCAAGAATCTGGGTCGCCTCGTGCGAGCACTCTCAGCTTCCAAGGTCACGGGACGGCTCCGCATCGTCGGGGAAGGGCCGGAACGCGCGGCAATCGAGAGCGCGGCTGATGCAGCAGGCATGAGAGACCGGCTCGACCTGCCCGGCTTCAATCCCGATCCGGCCTCGGCTCTGCGCGAATTCGACATCTTCGCGCTTTCATCGGATAGCGAGCAGCAGCCGATTTCCGTCATCGAGGCGATGGCAAGCGGATTGCCGGTCGTCTCCACCGATGTCGGCGACGTGCGCGATATGGTCGCCGAGGAAAATCAGCCGTTCATCGTTCCCGTCCACCGCGAGGATCTGCTGGGGGACGCGCTTGCTCAACTCGCCGCAAATCCTGACATGCGTGCCAGTATCGGCGCCGCCAATCGTGCCAAAGCCTTGCAAATCTTCGACGAAAAGCGGATGGTTACCGCGTATCGCACCCTTTATGAGGAGGCGATGGAGGAGCGGGGGGCGCTCGGTTCGTAATGGACATAATTTCCGCGCAATTCGCGGCGGACCCCGCTATAGCGCGACGAATTTTATTCGGAGGGATGGTTGTTCAAGGGTCTACGGCCGATACTCTATGGCGGGCGCGAAGTTTGGCCGCTGATCGAAGGCGGCAAGGGTGTCGCGGTCTCCAACCATATGAGCTCGGGCGCATGGGCGGCGGCCGGCGGGATCGGCACCGTGTCCGCCGTCAATGCCGACAGCTATGATCCCGAAGGCAAGATCATCCCGCAAATCTACCACAAGCTGACGCGGCGGGAGCGCCACGACGAGCTGGTGGAATATGCCATTGCCGGCGCGGTCGAGCAGGTGAAGCGCGCTTTCGACATCGCGGGCGGCAAGGGCGCGATCAACATCAACGTGCTCTGGGAAATGGGCGGCGCACAGCGCGTGCTCCAGGGTGTACTGGAACGCACCAAGGGCCTTGTCGCGGGCGTGACTTGCGGCGCGGGCATGCCGTACCGGCTTTCGGAGATCGCGGCCGAGCACAACGTCAATTATCTCCCGATCATCAGTTCGGCGCGTGCTTTCCGGGCGCTCTGGAAGCGGGCTTATTCCAAAGCGTCCGAATGGCTGGCGGCGGTGGTCTATGAGGACCCGTGGCTGGCGGGCGGGCATAACGGCCTGTCCAACGCCGAAGATCCGCTTCAGCCGCAGGATCCGTATCCACGCGTGAAAGCGCTGCGCGAGACGATGCGCGAGGGCGGGATTTCGGACGATGTGCCGATCGTCATGGCCGGCGGCGTCTGGAACCTGCGGGAATGGGAGCACTGGATCGACAATCCCGAGCTGGGCGCTATCGCCTTTCAGTTCGGCACGCGGCCGCTGCTGACCCAGGAGAGCCCGATCCCGCAGGCGTGGAAGGACCGGCTGACGACGCTTGAGGAAGGCGACATCCTGCTGCATCGTTTCTCGCCCACCGGTTTCTATTCTTCCGCCGTTCGCAATCCCTTCCTGCGCAATCTTGAGGCACGTTCTGAACGGCAGATCGCCTTTTCGGGCGAAGCGGCGGGCGACCATCAGTTCCAGCTCGACGTCGGCGTAAAGGGCAAAAGCTTCTGGGTAACGCGCAACGATCTGCTGCGCGCACGCGAATGGTATGGCCTTGGCTACACCAGCGCGCTCAAGACGCCGGACAATACGCTCGTATTCGTCACGCCAGAGGAAATGAAGGTGATCCGCAAGGATCAGGCGGATTGCATGGGTTGCCTCAGCCAGTGCGGTTTTTCTTCCTGGGCGGATACCGAAGGCAATTCGACCGGACGTCTCGCCGATCCGCGAAGCTTCTGCATCCAGAAGACGCTGCAGGATATCGCCCATGGCGGGCCGATCGACGAAAACCTGATGTTCGCGGGCCATTCGGCCTATCGATTCAAGCAGGACCCTTTCTATTCGAACGGCTTCGTGCCGACGGTAAAGCAGCTCGTCGACCGCATTCTGACCGGGGATTGAGATGGCCACCGCGCTGGTGATCCAGCACGAGGATTATGAAGCGCTTGCCGGGTTCCAGCAACCGCTTGAGGCGCGCGGCTACGACATTGAACTGGTCAGCGTTCGGGATCGGCATTTCGACACACTGTCCTTTCTCGATCCCGATCTGCTGGTGATCATGGGCGGGCCGATGGGCGTGTATGAAACCGCCGCCAACCCGTGGATGAACCATGAGATCGTGCGGGTGGCCGAACGAATCATCGCGAACCTGCCGACATTGGGCGTGTGCCTGGGATCGCAGGTCATGGCGGCAGCCATGGGTGCGGTGGTCTATAGCGGACCGCATAAGGAAGTGGGGTTCAAGCCGGTCTCGCTGACCGAGGCCGGGCAGAAATCGCCGCTGCATGCGCTGGGTGACTCGCCGATCCTGCACTGGCATGGCGATACGTTCGATCTGCCGGACGGTGTCACCCTGCTCGCGTCGACCGATCTTTATCCCAATCAGGCCTTTGCCCGAGGTCCCAATATCCTGGCGCTCCAGTTCCATCCTGAAATGGGCGAGGATCCTAGCTTCGACATCTGGTGCAGCGAAGGCGAGCCGTTCATCGCCGCTGCCGGGACCGATGCAGCGCGGCTCATGGCTGACAATGAGCAATATGGCCCGACAGCCGTCGCTGCCGGGCGCATCATGCTTGATCGCTGGTTGGGCCAGCTCGAGAGGTTGGCCTAATCGCGGTAAACGCGATGCCCGCGTTTGTTGACATAGTAGCTGCGGCCTTCACGATCACGATACCAACGCCGGTGCTTCTTGTCCTTGTCGAGCGCGCCCACCACGGCACCCCCGGCACCGCCAATCAACGCGCCTTCACCGACGCCGAGGCCTGGAATGATGGCGCCCGCTACCGCGCCACCGCCTGCGCCGATGGCGGCACCCTTGACGATATCCTTGCCGTCCCCTGCGAAGGCCGGTGTGGTCAGCATGGCAAGCGCGCCAGCCATCACCGTCTTGTGGAGCATCTTCATTTTTTCATCTCCTTACGCCTGATACTGAACACTAAAACGAGGTTATGCCGTGGCCGTTCCGTTCGGGCGTTGCCGTGGTGGCCCGCAAGCGGCTAGATGACGCACGGCAACGGCAAACGGGGAGAGTCGGCTGCTGATGCGAACATGGGCGAAACTAATAGCGACAGCGGCGATGCTGGCTGCCGCAATGCCAACGCTGGCGGCGGAGACGCGGTCCGTGCCTTACTGGGCTTCGATAACGGCCGGGGACGCCTTGCTGCGTACCGGGCCGGGCCGTACCTACCCGTCCACTTGGCGGTATCGGCGCGCGGACCTGCCGGTGATCGTGCTTCAGGTGCACGACAGCTGGCGCCGGGTGCGCGATTTCGAGGGCACCGAGGGCTGGATGGCGGCGGTGCTGTTGAGCGCCGAACGGACAGCCTTGGTCGTGGGCGGCGTGCAGACCCTTCATGGCGCGCCGAGCACGGCGTCGCGGACGCTATGGCGTGTGTCGCCCGGCGTGGTGGGCAAGATCAGGCACTGTTCGGACGGATGGTGCGAATTCCGGATCGCCGGGAGGGCTGGCTATATCCAGACGAGCGGCCTGTGGGGTGTCGGCGCCGAGGAAATTCTGGAGTAGCCAGAGGAAGCCCCGTTCGCACTGAGCTTGTCGAAGTGCCCTTTTTCTTCAGAAAGAAGGAGGCTTCGACAGGCTCAGCCCGAACGGGGATGTGCGTTAAAGCTCAGTTCCAGCTGCTCATCGCCTCTTCGAGATTGACGCGGATCGCTTCGAAGAATTGCTCGGTGGTCATCCAGGGCTGTTCCGGCCCGATCAGGATCGCGAGATCCTTGGTCATCTGGCCCTTTTCGACCGTCTCGATGCACACGCGCTCGAGCGTCTCGGCGAAGCGGGTGACGTCCGGCGTGCCGTCGAACTTGCCGCGGAAGCTCAACCCTTGCGTCCAGGCGAAGATCGACGCGATCGGATTGGTCGAGGTCGACTTGCCTTCCTGATGCATGCGGTAGTGACGCGTCACCGTGCCGTGCGCCGCTTCAGCTTCGATCGTCTTGCCGTCGGGCGACATCAGCACCGAGGTCATCAGGCCTAGCGAGCCGAAGCCCTGTGCGACTGTATCCGACTGCACGTCGCCGTCGTAATTCTTGCAGGCCCAGACGAACTTGCCGCTCCACTTGAGCGCCGAGGCGACCATGTCGTCGATCAGGCGGTGCTCGTAGACGATGCCCTTCGCCTTGAACTTGTCCTTGAACTCGGCGTCGAACACTTCCTGGAAGAGATCCTTGAACTGGCCGTCATAGGCCTTGAGGATCGTGTTCTTGGTAGAGAGATAGAGCGGCCAGCTNCGGTCAGCCGCATAGTTCATGCTGGCACGCGCAAAATCGCGGATCGATTCATCGAGATTGTACATCCCCATCGCCACGCCCGAGGCGGGGAAATCAAACACCTCATATTCCTGGGTCTTGCCGTCAGCGCCCTCGAACACGAGCTTGAGCTTGCCGGCGCCCGGTACCTTGAAGTCTGTCGCGCGGTACTGGTCGCCGAAGGCGTGACGGCCGATCACGATGGGATCGGTCCAGCCCGGCACCAGCCGAGGCACATTCTTGATCACGATCGGTTCACGGAAGACGACGCCCCCCAGGATGTTGCGGATCGTGCCGTTGGGCGATTTCCACATCTTCTTGAGCTTGAATTCCTCGACGCGGGCCTCGTCGGGCGTGATCGTGGCGCACTTCACACCGACGCCGTACTTCTGGATCGCCTTTGCGCTGTCGACGGTGATCTTGTCGTCGGTCTCGTCGCGCTTCTCGATGCCAAGGTCGTAATATTCCAGGTCGATATCGAGATAGGGAAGGATCAGCCGCTCGCGGATCCATTGCCAGATGATGCGCGTCATTTCGTCGCCATCAAGCTCGACGACCGGGGTTTTGACCTTGATCTTTGCCATGCATGAATTCCTGTTGGGAGGGTTGTTGGGCGCGGCCTTAAGGCCTGATTCGCGATCGATCAACCATATGGGGCAGGCGTCGCGGAACCCGATGCGCCAAAAAGGGTCTATCCGTTTTCGATGGACGGCTTACAACGCGCACCCATGAACGATCAGTCCGACCTTGGCGGCCATGTCGCAACCGTCAAATGGCGATTTCCGACCGTGCACCCGGAAGGGCGCAAATATGTGGTGATCGCGGCGGCGATCACCTTGCTGTTCGCGCTGCTCGCCTGGGAAACGCTGGCCTGGCCCATGGCGGGCGTGACGATCTGGGTCGCGGCCTTCTTCCGCGATCCGATCAGAACGACACCGCGCGGGGCGGGGATGAT
>JGI24739J22299_10000605_pt1 | contig 12948 bp, 11 predicted proteins | sample KBSCornC5_FD_22299 | JGI IMG/M metagenome (IMG submission 22299)
GTTCGGGCTCGCGGCGTTCGAGTTCCGNGGTCGCGGGCTGCTGTTCGGCNTCGTCGTCCTGAGTTTCCTGGTGCCGTTCGACGCGATCGCGATCCCGCTGTCCACGATGTTCCGGGACTGGCACCTGACGAACACGTTCGCCGGGCTGGTGCTGCCGGGGATCGGCAACGGGATGGCGATCTTCCTGCTCCGGCAGTTCTTCCTCGGCATCCCGGCCGAACTCGTCGAGGCCGGACGGCTCGACGGCCTCGGCTGGTTCGGGGTGTTCCGCTGGATCTACCTGCCGCTGTCGAAGCCCGCGCTGATCGGCGCCGGACTGATGCTGTTCCTGTTCCAGTGGCAGGCCTACGTCTGGCCGCTGCTGATCGGCACCGACGCGAAACACATCCTCGGCCCGGTGGCGTTGTCCAACCTGCAGGGCCAGAACTTCACCGACTACGGTCTCGTGTTCGCGGGCGCCGTCGTCCTCACCGTCATCCCGCTGGTGGTCATCGCCGGCTTCCAGCGGTACTTCGTCCAGTCCGTGTCGAGCACCGGACTCAAGTGAAGGAGATCCCACAGTCCATGCAGCGATCCCTCATTCTCGATACCGATATCGGCTCCGACGTCGACGACGCGATGGCGCTCGCCCAGATCCTCGGCAGCCCGGACCTCAGCCTGGTCGAGGTGCACACCGTGTACGGCGACACGCGGCTGCGGGCCCAGCTCGCCCGGCGGTACGGCGTACTGGCCGGCCGGGACCTGGACGTCGTACCCGGTCTCGCCGAACCGTTGTCGGGCCGCGAGGTCTGGTGGGCGGGGCACGAGGGCACGCTGCACGACGACCTGTCCCAGGAGACCATCGGCGCCGGCACTGCGCCCGAGCGGCTGGTCGCACGGCTTCGCGAGCACCCTGGTGAGCTCGACGTGGCCGCGATCGGCCCGTTGACCAACGTGGCCAAGGCTTTGGAGNTCGAGCCCGAGGTNNCGCGGTGGATCCGGCATCTGTGGGTGATGGGCGGATCGTTCGGTGACGACAAGGCGGAGCACAACTTCAAGTCCGACGACGTCGCCGCGCAGGCCGTCCTGAACGCGGGGATCCCGACGACGGTCACCGGGCTGGAGATCACCCAGCAGGTCACGATCGGTGCCGACCTGCTGGGGCGGATCCGGGCCGCTGGTCCGTTGGGGGCGGCGTTGGGCGCGGACATCGAGCAGTGGTGGGCGTACTGGAGCGAGACGTGGAACGTGCCGCATGACCCGGTCGCGGTGCTTGCCCTGAGTCGCCCGGAACTGTTCGAGGTGTCCGACCCCGGCCGGGTCTCGGTCGTGGTCGGGGGTGAAGGGGCCGGGCGGAGTACGTTCACCTCTGATCCAGGCGGCACGGTGCGCATCGTCACGGGGGTGGATGCGGAGCGGGTCGCGGAGGAGATCACGGGGCGGATCGTGGCCGCGGGGACGGCTTACGCTGTGCAGCGTGGGGAGATCGATGGCGACGGCGCGTGATGTCGCGGAGCGGGCCGGTACGTCCACCGCGGTCGTCAGCTATGTCTTCAACAACGGCCCCCGGCCCGTCTCGGCGGAGACCCGTCGGCGCGTGCTGGAGGCCGCGGCCGAGCTGGACTACCGGCCGAACATCCTCGCCCGCGCGCTGAGCGCCGGCCGCACGTACTCGCTCGGCCTGCTGATCCCGCAGATCCGCAACCCGTACTTCGCGACGCTCGCCGAGCACCTGGAGAACTACGCGCGCCGGCATGACCACCTGCTGCTGATCGGTGACTCGGCCGGGGACCCGGAGCAGGAGTCGGCGCACATCGGCTCGTTCATCGAGCGCAAGGTGGACGGCGTTGTGCTCGTGTCGTTGCTCGTGGAGCCGGCGATCCAGCGGTTCGCGGCCGCCGGCGTACCGGTGGTCGCGCTGCATCCGGTGCCCGACGGGGTGACGGTGTCCACGCTCTCGATCGACTACGTCGCGGGCGCGGAGGCGTCGGCGACTCACCTGCTGTCGCACGGCTACCGGACCCTCGGCGTCGTCACCGGCCCCGAGGAATCACCCGGTACGGCGGAACACCGCCGCGGCATCGAGCGCGCACTGACGGCGCATCCGCGGGCCTCCGCGCGGTACGTCGCCGCGCCCGTCTCGCGATTCGCCGCGCGGGACGCCGTACGGCCGTGGTTCGCGCAGAAGCGGCCGCCGCGGGCGATCTACTGCTCGACGGACGAGCAGGCGTTCGGCGTCCTGTTCGCGGCCTGGGAGGCCGGGCTGCGGGTGCCGGAGGACGTGGCGGTGATGGGCTTCGACGGCACCAGCGAGTGCACGGTGACGATCCCGCCGCTGGCCAGCGTGCGGCAGCCGATCGAGGAGACCGCGCGGCGGGCTGTCGAATTGTTGCTCGATCGCACCGACCCACCCGCCGCCCGCCACGTCCTCGACTACGAACTGGTTCCGAGCACCTCCTGCGGTTGCACCGAATCCGGGTAGCCTGAACGGATGGCTGTCGAGTTCAATCACACGATCGTGAATTCCAGCGACAAGTTGGCGTCGGCGCGCTTCCTGGCCGGCCTCCTGGGTCTCCCGGAGCCGAGTAGCTACGGACCGTTCGCCGTGGTGCAGCTCGGGAACGGTACGTCGCTGGACTTCGCCGATGCCCATGGACAGCCGCACTCGCAGCACTACGCCTTCCTGGTGACCGAGCAGGAGTTCGACCAGATCCACGCCCGGATCGTCGAGCGCGGCCTCACCTACTGGGCCGACCCGTTCCACCGGCGCGAGGGTGAGATCAACACCAACGACGGCGGACGCGGTCTCTACTGGAACGATCCCGACGGGCACAACCTCGAGATCATCACCGTGCCGTACGGCGGCACCCCCTGACCGTGCAGGACCTAGGCAGGGGCCGGGCTGGAGTGGGCCGGACCTGAGTGGGCCCGCCGCACCGACAACCCGACGGCGATCAGTACGACGCCCCAGACGAGGGCCGTGACGCCCAGCAGTACGGCGATGCCGACCGCGCCCGCGCCAGGGTTGGCGGCGAACAGGATGCCGATGAACAGCGACAGCAGGCCGCTGACGACCAGCAGCCAGCGTGGCATCACCTGCTGACTGCTGAACGCGCCCGCGAGCTCGAAGATGCCGCGGATGATCAGCCAGATCCCCAGGATCCAGGTCAGCGCCTTGGCGGTCATACCGGGACTGGTGATCGCGAAGAACGCCGCGAGCAGGGCGATCACGCCGAGCGTGATCAGCCACAGCCGGCTGCCACTGGACTCCCGCTGGAACGCCTGGACGATCGACCCGATCCCGTCCACGAGGGCCCAGAATCCCCAGAGCAGAACCAGTGCGATCGCCGTGTGGATCGGCCACACGATCGCGAGAATCCCGAACACGATGCCGACCGCACCGCGCACCAGCAACATCTTCCACCCGAGAGTCAGCCAGTCCCGCTCCATGTGGACCTCCTTGTGGGTTCTTCCCTCCATGGTGATCCGGCGATGCATCTCACGGCAATGACCGGTTTACTGTGGGTGTGTGGCCCTGGCTGTCTGCCTGCTGTTCGACCGCCGCACCGATCGGCTCCTCCGGTCCCTGTGGGGCCGGCTGGAGGAACTCGGCGTGCCGACGCTGGAGACGCACACCCACGGCCACCACGTGCCGCACCTGTCGCTCGCAGTGCTGCGCGAGTGGGACCACGACAAGGTCATGAAGGCCGTGCAGCCGTTGCTGAGCGATCAGACGGTCGAGCTGTTCTTCGATGCGCTGGGCACGTTCCGGCGCGGCCGGGCCTGGTTGGCGCCGGCCGTGGGCGTCGAGGCGCTGCAGCTCCAGAGTGAAGTGGTGTCAGCGGTTGTCGATACGGGCGCTGATCTCCATCGGCACTACAGGCCAGGTAGATGGGTGCCGCACTGCACTCTCGCACCACGGGTCCCGTTGGTCGCGTTGCCGGTGCTGGCCGCGGCCGTGTACGACGTACTGCCCCTCGAAGCGACCGCGGACCGTGCCGCCCTTGTCGACAGCGGCACCGGCCAACTCTGGCCGGTGCCGACGCGCGGCTAGCCGGTGGCGTATTCGACGTGGAGCAGCGCCGCCCCTGCGGGCTTTCCGTCGTAGGCGCGGGCGGTGCGATGCCCGGTGCCGGTGATGACGAGCGCCAGGGCATTGCCGCTGGCCCAGCCTGGTCTGCCGACGACCTCTCGTAGCACCGAGCTGAGATCCGGGGTGCGCTGGTTCGCTCCGGCCTCTCCGACGAGCGTCCAGGCCGCCGGAGTCCATGTGGCCGCGGCCGTACCCAGGGTTCGGGTCGACGGCTTGGTCGACGACGTGAAGGCGGCGGCGTTGTCGGCGGACTGGGCGCGGACGGTCAGGCTCGTTGCCTCGCTCTGGACCTCGTCGGCCTCGAACTGGACGTAGGCCTTGGTGACCGTGGCGCCGGCCGGGATCGTGAGGCCCGGGAAGCGGAGGCCGACCTTCTGGTTGGAGCCGTCGTACACGAGCTCGAGATCGGAGCTGGTCGCGTAGTAGCTGCCGGTGGCGGACTCTTCGACGTCGTCGGCGCCGGCCGCGATCCGGGTTTCGAGCGTGGCCGACCCTGGAGCCGGCGCCGGTTGTACGACGACCTGCACCGTGTCCGAGGCAGTCAGCTGACCATCGGACGCGGACAGCTGGAGCACGTAGGTTCCGGCTGTGCCGAAGGTGGCGGGTGTGTCCACTGCCGCGGCGTTCGCGAAGCTGACGGATCCCGGGCCGCTGACTTGGCTCCACTGCGTGGTGATCGGGCCGTCGTCGGTCGCGGTTCCGTCCAGGGACGCCGTGCTCGGCAAGGTGATGGTCTGGTCCGGGCCCGCATCGACGACCGGCGCGCGGTTCGGCGGCGGCGTACCGGTTGTGTACTCCACGTGGAGCAGTGGCGCCCCGGCGGGTTTGCCGTCGTAGGCGCGGGCAGTGCGGTGACCCGTACCGGTGATGACGAAGGCGAGTGCGTTGCCGGCGGTCCAGCCCGGCCTGCTGACGACTCCCTGCACCACTGCGCTCAGGTCTGGTGTGCGCTGGTTCGCGCCGACCTCACCCACCAGGGTCCAGGCTGCCGGTGCCCAGGAGGCCGCCGCGGCGCCGAGAGTCCGGGTCGACGGCTTGGTGGTGGAGGTGAANGCCGGGGCGTTGTCGATCGCCTGGGCGCGGATCGTCAGGTTGGTCGCCTCGCTCTGGGTCTCGTCGGCCTCGAACTGCAGGTAGGCCTTGGTGATCGTGGCACCCGCGGGCANNGTCAGGTTCGGGAACCGCAGACCCACTTTCTGGTTCGAGCCGTCGTAGACGAGCTCGAGATCGCTGCTGGTCGCGGCGTAGCTGCCGGTCGCGGATTCCTCGACGTCGTCGGTACTGGCGGCGATCCGCCGATCGAGGGCCGACGATCCTGGCGGCGGCGCCGGCGCCACCACGATCTGCGCGGTGTCCGAGGCGGACAGGTCGCCGTCGTCGGCCGTCAGTTCCACCACGTAGGTGCCCGCCGTACTGAACGTCGCCGTGGTGTCGACCGCGGCCGGATCGGCGAACGTCACCGTCCCGGGACCGCTCACCATGCTCCACCGCGATGTCAGAACGCCGCTCGGCAGGCCGTCGTCGCTGACAGTCCCGTCCAGTGTCGCCGCGGCCGGAAGTACCACCGACAGATCAGGTCCCGCACTCACCCCGGGCGCCCGGTTCGAGGGCGCGCCGGCGTACTCCCAGTACCCGAGGTCCGGCGCCGCCCCCACGTAGTCACTCGCCGGGATGCTCAGCACCTGCTCGCCGTTCCAGGTGTACGACGACGTTCCGGCGTCGATCGCCGGGCTCCCGGGCCAGAGCCGGAAGTCCTCGTACAGCAGGGGATCGGCGAACACCGACGAGGTCGGAGGGATCCCTTCCTCGTAGTCGGCCGTGTTGTGCCAGAAGAGGTTGTAGGCCACGGCCGACGCGCCGGTGACCCGCCGGAGTGCGGTCGCCCTCGTCCCCGCGAAGATGTTGTTCAGAACAATGCTGTTCGCGCCGCCGACCACGCCGTAGTTCTCGATCGAGAAGGTGTTGTTGGTGACGTACACCCGCTCGGCCAGCGGGGCCCCACTGAAGTCCTCGTTGGTCTGCTGGTTCGGCAGGCAGCCGATCGAGGCCGCGCCGTTGTGGTCGAAGGTGTTCCGGTCGACAGTGACGGTCCGGCTCGAGGCACCGTCGGAGTCGATCAGCTGGATCCCGTCGGAGTCGTTGCGNACGAACCGGTTCCGCCGGATCACCACGTCGAGCGCCGGGCCGACGTACGGGTACATCCGGAACTCGATGCCGTCGCCCTGGTTCTCCTGGATCGTGCTGTCCAGCAGGGTCATCGCCACCCGGCCGTTGATGTCGATCCCGTCGTCGGTGTTGGCGACGAAGACGTCGTGGTCGAAGAGCGCGGTCGAGTCGTTGCCGAAGTCCGCACCGTCGCCGTTCGCCGTCAGGCGGCTGTGTGTGACGGTCACCCGCGCGTTGCCGCGGACACCGTCGACCCCGTTCGCGATCGTCAGCCCGTTCACCACGCTGCCGGCGGAGCGCGACCCGAACTCCAGTACGGCGTTGCCCGCGCATCCGGACGCTCCACCGCAGGCGTTCGCGACGTACCCGCTCAGGACGGTCTGGTCGATGTACGCCGGATCACCTGTGGTCTGGTACCAGGAAGCGAACGTGAGCACCTTGTCCTGGACCCACACACCGCCCGTGTAGGTGCCGGGTGCGATCAGGATCGTGTCGCCGCTCGAGGCCGCCGACACCGCGGCCTGCACCGTCGGCTGGTCGGCCGGAACCCTGATCACCGCCCCGGCCGCATGAACAGGCGTGCTGGGCAGCGTGACGCCGGCGATCGTCAGGGCGATCGCAGCCAGCAGGGCAGCGGGACGACGAGAGATGCGCTCCATCTTCGGACTGTAGGAGCGCCGGCGGGGCGTCCACACCGCCCAACTGGCGTAGATCGATCTGCTCCCCGCAGTACCCGAGATGTCTACCCCGGCGGTTACTCCGAGGCGCGGCGGAGGGCTTCGGACAGGCGCTCGGCGGCGGCCATGACGGCGGGGGCGTGCATGCGGCCGGGCTGGCGGGAGAGGCGCTCGATCGGGCCGGAGACCGACACGGCCGCGATCACCTTGCCGCTGGGGGAGCGGACCGGGGCGGAGACCGACGCGACGCCCTGCTCGCGCTCGCCGACGGAGTGCGCCCAGCCGCGACGCCGTACGCCGGCCAGGGCGGCCGCGTTGAACGACGCGTTGTGCAGACCGCGGTGCATCCGCTCCGGGTCCTCCCACGCGAGCAGTATCTGAGCGGCGGAACCGGCCGCCATCGTGAGCTGGCTGCCCACCGGGACGGTGTCGCGCAAGCCGGACGGACGCTCGGCGGCGGCGACGCACACCCGGTACTCACCCTGGCGGCGGAACAACTGCGCCGACTCGCCGGTGATGTCCCGCAGCCGTGCCAGCACCGGGCCGGCGGTCGCCAGCAGCCGGTCCTCGCCGGCGGCCGAGGCCAACTCGCTGAGTCGCGGGCCGAGCACGAAGCGTCCCTGCATGTCGCGGCCGACCAGCCGGTGGTGCTCGAGAGCGACCGCCAGGCGGTGAGCCGTCGGACGTGCCAGACCCGTGGCCGCCACGAGTCCGGCCAGGGTCGCCGGCCCGGATTCGAGGGCGGACAGCACGAGGGCTGCTTTGTCGAGAACACCGACTCCGCTAGAGTTGTCCATGAGACGATATTGCCGTCTCGAATCGTGGAACGCAAGTCGCTTCGGCAGCCCAATCGAGAGCACTGTGAGCGAAAGCACCCTCGACCACACAAACATTCTCAAGGGAGAGTCTGATGGGTAGGACGTTGTCGGAAAAGGTCTGGGATGCGCACGTGGTGCGCCATGCCGACGGAGAACCCGACCTCCTCTACATCGACCTCCATCTGGTCCACGAGGTCACGAGCCCGCAGGCCTTCGACGGGCTCCGGCTGGCGAACCGCCCGGTCCGGCGGCCGGATCTGACGATCGCGACCGAGGACCACAACGTCCCGACGTTCGACGTCGACAAGCCGATCGCCGACCCGGTGTCGCGGACGCAGGTGGACACGCTGCGCAAGAACGCCGAGGAGTTCGGCATCCGGATCCACACCCTCGGCGACCCGGACCAGGGCGTCGTGCACGTGATCGGCCCGCAGCTCGGCCTGACCCAGCCCGGGATGACCGTGGTCTGCGGTGACAGCCACACGTCGACGCACGGCGCGTTCGGCGCGATTGCCTTCGGCATCGGTACCAGCGAGGTCGAGCACGTGCTGGCCACCCAGACGCTGATGCAGGCCCGGCCGAAGACCATGGCGGTCACCGTCGACGGTGTGCTGCCCGAGGGCGTCTCGGCCAAGGACCTGGTGCTGTCGCTGATCGCGAAGGTCGGCACCGGCGGCGGCCAGGGCTACATCGTCGAGTACCGCGGCGAGGCGATCCGGGCGCTGAGCATGGAGGCCCGGATGACGATCTGCAACATGTCGATCGAGTGGGGCGCCAAGGCCGGCATGATCGCGCCGGACGAGACCACCTTCGAGTACCTGAAGGACAAGCCGCACGCGCCGCAGGGCCTCGACTGGGAGGCGGCCGTCGAGTACTGGAAGAGCCTGGCCACCGACGAGGACGCGTCGTTCGACCGCGAGGTCGTGCTGAAGGCCGAGGAGATCACGCCGTTCGTCACCTGGGGCACGAACCCGGGCCAGGGCGTGCCGCTGGCGGCCACGGTGCCGTCGCCGGACGACTTCGACAATGAGAACGACCGGGTTGCCGCCGAGCGCGCCCTGGAGTACATGGGCCTGACCGCCGGCACGCCGCTGCGCGACATCCACGTGGACACGGTGTTCCTGGGGTCCTGCACCAACGGCCGGATCGAGGACCTGCGGGCCGCGGCCGGGGTGCTGGCCGGGCGGAAGGTTGCCGAGGGCACCCGGATGCTGGTGGTCCCGGGCTCCGGACGGGTCCGCCTCGAGGCCGAGGCCGAGGGCCTGGACACGATCTTCAAGGACGCCGGCGCCGAATGGCGTGGGGCCGGATGCTCGATGTGCCTGGGGATGAACCCGGACCAGCTGGCCCCGGGCGAGCGCAGCGCTTCGACGTCCAACCGCAACTTCGAAGGCCGTCAGGGCAAGGGCGGTCGCACCCACCTGGTGTCGCCGCTGGTCGCCGCCGCGACCGCCGTCACCGGAACGCTGGCCGCTCCGGCCGACCTGCCGCCCGTCGCCGTACCCGCGAACGCCTGAGGAGCAACGGAATCATGGATGCCTTCACCCAGCACATCGGTACGGCGGCCCCGCTGCGCCGCAGCAACGTCGACACCGACCAGATCATCCCGGCCGTGTACCTGAAGCGGGTCACCCGGACCGGCTTCGAGGACGGGCTGTTCGCCGCCTGGCGCAACGATCCGTCGTTCGTCCTCAACCAGCCCGAGTACGACGGGGTCTCGGTGCTCGTGGCGGGACCGGACTTCGGCACCGGATCCTCGCGGGAGCACGCGGTCTGGGCCCTGCTCGACTACGGGTTCCGCGTGGTCGTGTCGTCGCGCTTCGGCGACATCTTCCGCGGCAACTCGGGCAAGGCCGGCCTGCTCGCGGCCCTGGTGACGCAGGAGGTCGTCGAGCAGCTGTGGACCACGATCGAGGCCGACCCGGGCACCAAGGTGACGGTCGACCTGGAGAACAAGACGATTTCGGCCGGTGACGTCTCGGCGCCCTTCGAGATCGACGACTACACGCGCTACCGGCTGCTGAACGGTCTGGACGACGTCGGCATCACCTTGTCCCACGAGGCCGACATCGCTGCCTACGAAGCAACCCGGCCGTCCTTCAAGCCGGCAACCCTTCCGGCCAAGGCCTGAAGCTCTCGCAGAGTGAACCCGGTCTGGTGACCTCCGAACAGGCGTGGGTCAGCTGCGGGCCCGTTGTCGGCAGCTGATTGTGTCGGTGGGGTCGGCGAGACTCCTCCTATGCCTGCCCATGCAGTTGTGTTCGACAACGACCTCACGGTCCTGGCCGCGGAGCGCGGTGAGGTACGACGACACTGCGCTGCCACCGATCGGCAGTCGCATGCTGTCGCCGCGTTGTTCAGGGATCGGTTGTGACGCTGCGGGCGTACAAGTACGCGCTGAACCCGACGCCTCGTCAGGCTCGACTTCTGGATGGGCATTGTGGCGCGGCGCGTAAGGCGTTCAACTGGGGTCTTGGCCGGGTCAAGGCGGTGATGGATCAGCGGACTGCCGAAGCCAGCTACGGCATTTCGGACGAGCTGTCGACGCCGGTGATCTCCTGGTCGATGTACTCGCTGCGCAAAGCCTGGAACCAGGCCAAGGACGAGGTTGCGCCGTGGTGGGCGGAGTATTCGAAGGAGGCCTATGCCTCTGGCCTCACACAGTTGGCCGCCGCGCTGAAGGGCTGGCGCGACTCGCGCAACGGCAAGCGGGCCGGGCGGTCGGTAGGGTTCCCGCGGTTCAAGTCCAAGCGCAGGGCGGTCAGGTCGTGCCGGTTCACCACCGGGGCCATCGGCTGTGACGAGCGGTACGCCGTACTTCCCCGGATCGGCCGGATACGACTGCAGGAGACACCCGCATCCGAACTGCTTGACGGCACGGCACGGATCGTGGCGGCGACGATCCGGCACGAGCGTGGCCGGTGGTTCGTGTCGTTCACCGTCGAACAGCAAACGCCCGCCCGGTCCCCGGAGCGCCCCGATGCCGTGGTCGGCGTGGACCTGGGCATCAAGAGTCTTGCGATCTTGGCCGATCCCGACGGCGAGCCGCAGACGGTACCGAACCCGAAGCACCTGGACGCGTCGTTGCGCAAGCTCGGCAAGCTGTCGCGGCGTGTGTCTCGCAGGGTTGGCCCGGACCGTCGTACTGGTCGGCTGCCGTCGAAGCGATGGCAGCGCGCCAACGCTCGCCGCAATCGTGTCCACCACGCGGTGGCGTACCAGCGCGCCGACGCCCTGCACAAATTCACCACTGCGATCGCGGCCGAGTACGGGACGGTCGTGATCGAGGACCTGAACGTGGCCGGGATGCTGAAGAACCGGCGCCTCGCCCGTCGGATCGCGGACGCGGGGTTCGGCGAGATCCGGCGGCAGCTGGCCTACAAGACCCAGTGGAACGGCGGACGGCTGATCGTGGCCGACCGGTGGTTTCCGTCGAGCAAGACCTGTTCGGTGTGTGGAGTGGTGAAAGCCAAGCTGCTCCTGTCCGAACGCGGTTACAGATGTGAGTCCTGCGGTCTGGTCATGGATCGCGATGAGAACGCGGCGAGGAACCTTGCCGCGCTGGCAGTCGACGTCAGTGGGACGGAGACGTTAAACGGATGTGGAGCCGACCAGAAGACCCGGTCAGCCGGGCAGGTGGCTGTGAAGCGTCTACCCGGCAGCTCAGTGCGTGAGACCGGGACCGCCTTGCCAGAGGCTGTGAGCGTGGAGCCAATGACTACGCACCTGCAACGGCGATAACTGTGGTGTTACCCTTCAGGGGTTGGAAGAACCAGGTGTGCGAGACCAAGGAGGTGAGGCGCTGATGACCAACAGCAGTGACCCCTCCAGACATACCGGTCTCGCTCGGCCTGTGGGGGGTCTTTTCCTCTAGTAGTAGCAGGGTCGGGCAGACGTGTGCTGATCACTCACCCGCACCACATCGCTCCTGGAGGACTCATGTCCGACCTGCGCCTGCGCACGTTCCGTGCGTTCAGCCGTACTCCGTCACTGCGCGCGGCCGCCCGCAAGCACGCCGCAGCCGCCGCGCCCGCGATCGAGCCGGCCGACAAGCAGCACCGCGATCCGCAGAAGCCCAAGGGACACAGCGTCGTCGACAGCGCGATCTACTGCGGCGGCAACCGGATCGCGTCCCCGCAGTCGCTCGCGGACACCTACACGGCGCTGCACACGTCGCCGCAGAGCCTGGCCTGGATCGGGTTGTACCGGCCGGACAGCCGCGAGCTCGCCTCGCTGGCGCAGGAGTTCGACCTGCACGAGCTCGCGATCGAGGACGCCAACGAGGCGCATCAGCGGCCCAAGCTGGAGCGGTACGGCGAGACGCTGTTCGTCGTGCTGAAGGCCGCGCGGTACCGGGACGCGACCGAGGAGGTCGAGTTCGGTGAGGTGCACGTCTTCGTCGGCCCGGACTTCGTGGTGACGGTCCGGCACGCCGAAGCGCCCAACCTGGCAGCGGTACGGCGCCGGGTGGAGCGCGATCCCGACCTTCTCGGCCGCGGCGCCGAGGCCGTGCTGTACGCGATCATGGACAAGGTCGTCGACGGGTACGCGCCGGTGGTCGCCGGTCTGGAGAACGACATCGACGAGATCGAGACCGAGGTGTTCCGCGGCGATCCGAAGGTGTCGCGGCGGATCTACGAACTGTCCCGTGAGGTGATCGAGTTCCAGCGCGCGACCAGGCCGCTGGTCGGGATGCTCGAGCAGCTGCGCGGCGGTTTCCAGAAGTACGGCGTGGACGAGGAACTGCAACGTTCACTGCGGGACGTGGCCGACCACGTCACCGAGGTGGTGGAGAAGGTCGACGGTTTCCGCGAGCTGCTCCGCGACATCCTGACGGTGAACGCGACGCTGGTCGCGCAGCAGCAGAACGAGGAGATGAAGAGCCTCGCGATCGCCAGCAGCGAGCAGAACGAAGAGGTGAAGCGGATCTCTGCCTGGGCGGCGATCCTGTTCGCCCCGACCCTGATCGGCACTGTCTACGGGATGAACTTCGACAAGATGCCGGAGCTGCATTGGGAGTACGGATACCCCTTCGCGATCGGCCTGATGGCCTTGGTGTGTGGAGGTCTGCACCAGATCTTCAAGCGCCGCGGGTGGCTCTGAAACCCCTGCTGGGACCCGTATCGGGCGAAATTGTGGCCCGAATCGCCTAAAACAAGGCAAATTTGCCGCGTTGGTGTTTGTGCATGGCGGTTTGAGTCCATAACGTTCCTGT
>JGI24739J22299_10000606_pt1 | contig 12941 bp, 8 predicted proteins | sample KBSCornC5_FD_22299 | JGI IMG/M metagenome (IMG submission 22299)
GCGGCCCGTCGAGCGAAAAGATGGTGAGGTCGACCGTCGCTTCCTCACCATATTTCATCAGCGTCAGACCCATGTCGATCGCGGCCGGCACGGCCGCTACGCTGAGTTGATAGAAGATCACGCGCCCTTGCTCGGCATCGGCGCGGCTCCGGAAATCCCACATCAAATCGGGCAACCGTGCCGGATTGCCGACCGGATCGCCCATGGCGATCCAGCTATGTCCCTGAATCTGATAGGCCAGAAAGGCATCTCCCTCGGCTGCGGTCAGGAAACGCTTGTCGCCAGTGAAAGACAGCATCGCATCGGTTCGATCGGCATGGACCAACGCACGGGTGAAAAGGTCAGGAGGTGGCAGCACGCCGGGCTCCACACGCCGCGGCGCCATCAGTGCCCGGATCAGCAGCGCAAGCGAAAGAATGCCGACCGCCAATTCCGTCCGAAGCGAACGCGCCGTGCCGCCATGCAAAGCGAAATGCCACCACATGTCACTGCTATAGCCGACATGCTTGTGCGAGAAGATCGCGAGTGCCGCCGACGTGCCGATCGCGGTCGCGAAGGCGGCAAACCAGGGCAAAGTTAGCATGTCGCCAGTCAACGCTGTGTGACGATAGAAAGCGCCGCGCGTCCATTGCAGCAGCAGCACGATGCCGAGCAGGACGGTTGCCTCCTCATAATCGAGGCCCTTGAGCAACGAAAAGACGATTCCGGCGATCAGGAGCATGCGCACCATCAGGAAGGCGCCATCGAGCCGCCGATAAAGCCCAGCCGCCAGCACCAGCAACAACGTGCCCACGAGGCTCGATGCGATGTGCGAGGCTTCGACGAACGGCAGCGGCACGATATCGCCGAGCAGCGTCATGCGCTCCCGCACCGCCGGCAGCGCGCCGGAGACAAGCAGNATCAACCCGCCTGCGAACGTCAGCGCACTAAGCAGCGCCGGCGCGACGGCATGGCTGACCGACTGGGCCTCNCCCAGCGCCTGCAGGATCGGCCGCCGCGCCCGCCAGCCTTCGCGCCCCGCCGCGAAGATNGCNGCGATCGTAAGGGGAAGNAGATAATAGATGCCCCGGAACACGAACAGAGCAGCCGCGAGGCCAGCCCGGTCGCCATGGGAAAGGCCCGCGAGCATCATCGCCTCGAACACGCCAAGCCCNCCCGGGGCGTGGCTCAGCACCGATGCCGCGATTGCCACGCCATAGGCGGCAAGGAAGGCCGGATAGCCCACCGACGCGCTTTCTGGCAGCAGCACGAAGAGCGTCGCCGCGGCAAGGCTGAGATCGAGCGCTGATGCCAGCGTTTGCAGAATCGCCTGTCCCGGCGACGGCAGGTTGACGTGCCAGCCAAACAGATCAAGACGGCGCACGAAGCCGGATGCGGCGATCAACCCGCCGAGACTGATCAGCAGCCCGGCCCCGATCAGGTGCAGAGCCGTCGGACCGATGATGTAGCTCGCGAGAGGGAGTGCCTCGCCGCGCCAGAGCAGCGAGACGCCGCTGACAAGGCTGAGCCCGAAGGTAAAACTGAGCCCGGCATTCGTCTGCACCCGCGCGACGTCACCCATTGTCAGGCCCGCCTGTCCATAGACCCGCATGCGTACGCTGGTGCCGGTAACGGCCGCCATGCCGAGATTGTGCGTGAGCGCATAGCTCAGGAAAGAGGCCGTCGCAGCCGTGCGATAGGGAAGCGGTCGCCCTGCCACCCGCAACGCCAGCACGTCATAGAAGGTGAGCGCGATATAGCTCCCCGTTGCCGTCGCGATGGCGATCAGCACGTCGCGCGGGCCGATGGCTGCGATCGCCGCGCGGACATCCTTGAAATGCACCCCTGCCAACATCTTGTGCAGCAGCACAAGCGCGAGACACAGGATCCCGGCGACCACAATGCCCCCCAGTGCCGCACGATAATGCTGGACGAAGCGCCCGACGCGACGCCAGCGCATGCTCACCGGCCAGGCTCCACCGATTGGATATCAGGCCACAACGCCTTGAACAGAAGATCGGGATCATGCTGGAGATAATGGTCACCGGGCAGCGGCACCCTGCGCACATTCGGAGCGTGCAGTAGCGGGCAGATGCTGTCGTTCTCCTCACGACCATAGATGCAGGTGAGCGGCACCCAGTCGATCTGCCGGGCGGTGTCGATCGCCTGCGCATCCGGTGTGCCCCAGCCGAAATATTCGCTCGGCCCGATGCGGTAATAGATATCGCTGGTTGGGACGACGAGAATGATGGCGGAGATCTTCCGCCGGATCGCATCGGGCAGCAGCGTTGAGCCGATATGTACCAGATCCGCGCCATAGGATTGGCCGATCAGCACGACCTTGCTTGCATGCCCAAGACGCAGGACCGAGCGATCGCCTCTTGCAGCAAGCCACTGATCTTGAGGGGGTTTTGCGACCGCCACGCAAAACTCAGAGAATTGACTCCCGTGACATGCAGCCCATTCGCTGCGATGCGTTCGGCGACTGCCGGCGACAGGCCGGTGTGAAAGCCCATATCGCCCGAAACGAGGACGACTGAAATCTTCGACTCGGGGCCAAGATCAGTGAACCGCGGATGCGCCGCATAGGTGATCAGCAGCGCGAGCCCCGACATGAACAGGGCGACGACGATCGCCGCGCGTTTCATTGACCGGCGGCCGCCACACGACCACTGCGTTCAAGTTTCCCCCAGCCAATCCAGAGGCCACGCGCCGCCTGTGCCACCGCCTTGATGACGACATAATACATGATCTGGCGATAGAGGATGCGCTGCGGTAGCAGCAGCCAGAGGAGCCGCCAGCGCTCGCGCCGTTCCAGCGCGAAGGCGATGATCCCGGCGAGCAGGTCAATTGCCGAGAAGATCAGCCAATAGCTGAGCATTTTCCAGAGCGTCGGCTCGGTCTGCGCCCAGCCATGCTGCTGCACCTGAAGCCACGTGTCAGCCATGCTGACGATCAGCGCGAGATCGATCACCGGAGAGATCATCGCAAACAGGATCTGGAACAGCATGGCCTGCGGCAGACCGACCCAGGCAAGCCCGCGCGGGATGCCAGTGCGCAAAATTGTCCTATGTTTCCAAAGGCATTGTAGCGTGCCATAGGCCCAACGGAAGCGCTGCTTCGCGAGCGCGGCGAAGCTTTCTGGCGCCTCGGTCCATGCCACGGCGTACTGATCATAATGAACCTTCCAGCCCGCCCGTTGGATGGCGATGGTGAGATCCTGATCCTCCGCCAGCGTATCGGGCGGGTAGCCGCCAATTTCGCGCAGCGTCGAAAGCCGCCACGCACCGACCGCGCCCGGCACCACCGTCATCGCGCCGAGCCGGGCCAATGCACGCCGCTCCAGATTCTGCGCGGTGACATATTCCAGTGCCTGCCAGCAGGTGACGAGATTGACGCGGTTGCCGACCTTGGCGTTACCGGCGACGCCGCCGATCTTGGGGTCCACGAACCAGCGGGCGAGCCGGGCGATGGTCTGCGGCTCAAACTGGGTATCGGCGTCGAGTGCGATCACGATCTCGCCTTTCGCACGCAGCAGGCCTTCGTTAAGCGCGCGCGCCTTGCCGCCATTCTGAAGCGTCAACAACGTAACGCGCGGCTCATCCGCGAAATGGCAGTTGATGATGTCGCTGGTGCCATCGGTCGACCCGTCGTCGATCACGATGACTTCGAGACGGACATCCATGCTCGCCAGTACGCGGCGGACTGATTGCTCGATCACCCGCGCCTCGTTGAACGCAGGGATCAGGACTGAGACAAAACGATCCGGATCAATCGTCGGAAAGACGGTGCGCCCCTCCCGCTTAGCCTGCCACAAGGCGAGGCCTGACAGCAGCACCGCGCGGCCTATCCCGATAGCGATCGCCCCCGCAAACAGCCAACCAAGCGCGGTGATGGCGAAGCCCAAGGCCGTGAACAGCGCGAGATCCGTAGCCGCGGCAAGTCGGTCGCTCTTCGAAATCTCCGGCATCACCTGATCGCGGGTCAGGCCCGCGAGTGTGGAAACGGGCACGAAGCGATAACCCTTGGCGCGCAGCGTCTCAATGATTGCAGGGAGCGCGGCCACGGTCTGCGAACGATCTCCGCCGGCATCGTGCAGCAGCACGATCTGGCCGCTTCGGTCACCGTTGGAGGCTTCGACCTGCTCTACCGTTCTGTCGGTGATCGCGTCGACGCCAGGTCGCTTCCAGTCACCCGGATCGACATGCAGACCGACCGCAAGATAGCCGAGTTTCTGCGCAGTATAGGCAGGTACGATTTCGTCGGTGGTGGTCGGCTCGGCATCCCCGAAATAGGGCGCTCGGAACAGGCGCAGCGACCGTCCCGTAAAGGCCTGGAACAGCCTCTGAGTGGCATTTACTTCAAGCTCGGTCTCACCCTCGGTCGCCATGCCGAGATTGGGATGGGTGTAGGTGTGATTGCCAACCTCATGGCCTTCAGCGATCATCCGATCGAGCAAACCGCGGTTGGTGAGGGCATTGTCCCCGATGATGAAGAAGGTGGCGGGCACATGCTCGCGTTTCAGCACGTCGAGGATCTGGGTGGTCCATACCGGGTCCGGCCCGTCGTCGAAGGTCAGCGCGACAAGACCCGGTTTGTAGCCCGTCCGTTGGATTGTGTAGAGACTGGGCAAACGCAGGAAAACGACATTGGCGATGGTGCCGTCACGCCGCTGGCTGACCCGGCGCAGACCAGGGATCGGCACCGATCCGATCTGCAGAATCTCACCATTGCCCTCGATGTCGACGTCGGTGCCCGCCGGGATCTGCTCAAGCACATTGGCCGATCTGGGGAGTTCGCGATGCCGGCCGAAAAGCTGCCAGAAAGAGGGATCTTCGGTGCCCAGTCGCCAGAGCGCGAGCTGACGAAAACCGGCCTTCTGGAGTGCGGCGAGCTGGTCATAGGCGGTGACCGCGTCCGTCAGCCAGACCTCATGATGGGTCGGGCCTTCCACATACGCGAAGTGGCTGTTGCCACTGGCCGCGTCGAACACTGGCTGGGCTCCGGATTCACGCGCCTTGAGCCACGCTTCTTCCACCGAATCCGCATCGGTCGGCCCATTATCCGCCCAGTCATAGGCATAGTTACCGACAGCAACGACCAGCTTGTCGGGATCGATCCCGCGCGACGCTTTGGCCACCATCCGCATCAGCCAGGGTAGCGAGGCGATCGGGCCAGCCGGCCCCCCTTGATAATGTTCATCATAGGCCATCAGGAACAACTTGTCGGCAACCGCCGCATAGGCCCCGAGATTCCATTCGGAGTTGTCGACCGGCACGGCCAGCGTAATCAGCCAGCCATGCGGCGCGAAGCGCGCCCGCGCTTCCTTGAGAAAGGTGAGATAGTCACGCTGCGACGCGGGGGGCAAATCCTCGAAATCGAAGAATACGCCATGCGCATCGACGGCCGCCAACATAGCGCCGATACGGTCCAGCGCCTTGGAGCGCGCGGCGGGATCGTGGAGCAAGGCAGCCATGCCCGGGCCATCCCATTGCCCGTCGATAGCATTCTGCACCATCGGCAGCAGCTTCGGCTGCCGCGTTGCTCCCTCGATGATCGCTCGTCCCTTGGCGTCCGGAAAAATGGTGAACCGATGGTCCGGGCCCGTGATCGAGGTCCAGCCGGCGATCAGCCAGTCGATGTCCTGAACATGACGGGCCAGCGACGCCGTGCTGGCATCATCCCATGGCACATGGAAGGCAACGCGCAGCGGCTTGCTATGGTTACCACGCCCGGCAAGCAGCCAGTGCGAGGCACGCCGGATCGTGTGATGGAACGGTGCCCGCGCCTTGGTGGCCCGGAGGGACGGATGCTCGACGTCAAAGGGCAAAGGTGCCTGCGGCAACACCGCCACGATCGTCGTGATGAAGGCGCCGACCGACAGGATCAAAAGCAGCAGGAATGCGATCACGCCGAGCCGAAAGCGCACGCGCCGACGTCCGGAGGCATCGTAGAAAACAGGGGGGTCTTGATTGCTCATCCACGCCAACAGAAGATGCGCTGGCAGAAAGCACGCCTTACTTCAAGCAGGAGTTCTTCAACGGCATAGAGCTTCGAGATCGCTCCCCGCCACTTCTGGCGCCAGACCAGTTATGAATGAACGAAGGCTTTCCGGTGGCGCGCAATTCCCATTGTGGCTTGGTCGCGAAGGCAACATCCTCGGGCACGCTCACCGGCCCCTCTGATCTCACTTGGCCGGACGGCCGTCAGAGCAAGAAGGCGAAGGGCCAGTCGGGTGACCGGGCGCGCATGATCCTGCTCCGCGTCGGATATCATCTTCCGGGGTCGACCCAGATCCGTGATTGCAGGTTATCGTCCTTCCGGAGGGGATTCAGCGCCGCCGCAAGCTTATCGGCGGGATCACTGCTTGCGAGCCCTTTTGCAATAGCGAAGACAAACACGGCGGATATCCATGTCAAGCCGATGGCGGCTCACCTAGCCAATCGCTATCGTATTGACGGCCGGCTTCGGGAATTGAGCCACTGATCGCGACGTGAGCTAAGGGCAACAACGATGTCGACGACTATTGTCGGACATTGCTGCTCGACATCTATGTGTGACCGTGATTGGGCTACCGAGATCCTGAATTGCCACTATATATGGGATATACCATTGTAAAATCAATGTCTTATATAAATATATCGCCTGTATAACATGTTCCAATAACGAAACAGTGAATAAAATATAATGCTATTGGCATATTTATGTAAACCAACTATGCACGGCGGGATGGCAAGATCAAGGTGATGGAGAGTGTCCATGCGTGTATATTCCCGGGATCACGAACATGCCGCATTGGAAGCGCCTGCTCCGGGTGATCTGCTGGCGCGCGCCGAGGCGCTAGTACCCGTTCTTCGTGAGCGGGAGGCCGCCGCCATTTCAATGCGGCAGGTGAGCTCGGAAACGATCCAGGATTTTACCGACGCCGGCTTCTTCAGGATCCTGCAGCCGCGCCGTTTTGGTGGCTATGAGCATTCCCCGGCGATGTATTGCGCGATCGCACGCACCCTCGCCGAAGGATGCATGAGCAGTGCGTGGGTTTATGGCGTCATCGCCGTGCATAACTGGCAGTTGGCGCTGTTCGATCCGCAAGCGGCGGAAGACGTCTGGGGCGGTGATGCCAATGTGCGGATCAGTTCCTCCTATATGCCGGTCGGCAAGGTCGAGCGGGTCGAGGGCGGCTATCGCTTAAGCGGCCGCTGGGCCTTTTCGAGTGGTTCCGCCCATTGCGATTGGGTGATCCTTGGCGCGCATATCCCTGCAAGGGATGGTCAGGGCGCGCCGGATCCCTGTAACTTCCTGGTGCCCCGCGCCGATTACGAGATCCTCGACACATGGGATGTCATGGGATTGTGCGCCACCGGCAGCAACGACATCCTGGTCAAGGATGCCTTTGTGCCGCATCATCGCGTCATTCGGGAAATGGATATGTTCGAGCAGCGTTGCCCCGGCCACGCCGTCCATGACGCGAGGCTTTACCGCATACCGTTTGCGCAGCTGTTCAATCGCACGGTTTCGACCACGTCGCTCGGTAGCCTTCGTCGCGCGCTCGACGTGTTCAAGCAGGGAATGCGCGACAAGCGCGCGACCTACACCGGGCAGAAGCTNGCCGCGGACAGTGCGATTCAGGAGGCCGCGGCTGAAATCAGCCTGACCCTTGACGATCTCGAACTGCGACTCGATCGCGATCTGGCCGAGCTTTGGGCGCGTGCCGAATCTGGCGACTGGCCGATCGCGCGCCGCGCCATGCTGGGCCTCTCTACTACCAGCATGGTCAGCCGTTGTGTGACAGCGATCGACAAGCTGATGCTGTTTTCGGGCGGCAAGGCTATCTATCGCGGCAATGTCATCCAGCAGGCATTTCTCGACATTCACTGCGCCCGCGCGCATGTCGCAAACAATCCATACCCTTATGCGCGCAACTTTGGCGCCATGGAATTCGGAGCGACCAACGATTGCTACGATATCTGAGCTTTCTTGGTCCGAGCTTTCTTGCGGTTCGGATCAGCAGTGGCGACAAGTCCCATCGTGCCCGGCGAAGACAATTTTCCGTCGCCGCCAATCTCCTTTCTTAAAAAGTCGACGAAGGCACGGACCTTGGCCAGCGCATAATTGCCTTTCGGAAACATGAGATACAGTGGGATTTGCTGGGTCACGAGGTCTGGCAGCAGCGCCTGCAGCCGGCCTTGCGCTATGTCCTCCTCCACTATGAAGGAGGGGAGATAGCTGATGCCGAGCGCTCCCAGCGCCGCTTCACGCGCCAAACGGACTGAGTTGGATGTCAGCGGCCCGCGATTGACCGAGACGGTGATGTCGTCGGACAGATGCCATTCCCCGACGCGCGACAAGTGGGTCTCGGATATGCAGACATGTTCCTTGAGGTCGCTGGGTACCATCGGATGGCCATGCTTCGCGAGATATTGGGGAGCACCGACCAGCACCATGCCATAGTGGCGCAGCCGGACAGTATCGAGATTGGAATCATATGGATCGCCGACCCAGAACGCCACGTCGAACCGCCCCTTCAGGAGATCGGCCCGGCTGTCCGACAGGTTGAGAAACAGGCGAATGTCCGGATATTCCTGCAGAAAGCGCGGGATGATCTTGGTCACTTCGAAGAGCGAGGAGACGACCGGCGCATTCACTTTCAGTTCGCCGCGCGGGCGCGCGAGCATGCCCGTCACCACCTGGTTCGCCTCATTAACTTCGTCGACGATGCGTGAGCAGCGCGTGTAAAGTTCCCGTCCCGCCGGGGTGAGGGAAACCGCGCGCGTGGTGCGATCGAGCAGCTTGACACCCAGCGACGCTTCAAGCCGTGAAATCTGCCGGCTGACCGCTGCCTTGGAATATCCGAGAGCCGCTGCGGCGGCGGAGAAGCCGCCTGTGCTCACCACCGCCGCGAACGACATCATGGCGATCACATTGTTGATTTCAGGTTTTTCATCCATGGGTTCATCTCGGGATTGTTCCGGGCTGAGTCAACAGCAAGCGCCATTGCAGGACCAACTCGCATATTGTTCACTATTGACAACTAATCATAAGAATATAGGCTTACTGTTGCAACGTAGTGATATATGCTCTAGCGCTGCGGAACGAGCCATCGAGGCCAGCCGATATATCTCGGGCGACTATATGGCCGGATCCCCGTGAACTCGTGGATATGTGGAGACCCATCATGACCATTGACACCGCCGACGTTGCGCAGCTCGACCGGCAGTCCCAGTTCCATCCTTTCACCGCAGTATCCGACCTGATGCATGAGGGGCCGACGGTCATGACATCGGGCGAAGGCGTGCGCGTTCGCGACATTGACGGACGTCAATATCTCGATGGTATGGCAGGCCTCTGGTGCGTCAATCTCGGCTATGGCCGGCGCGAAATCGTCGATGCGATCACGCGGCAGAGCGAGCGGCTCTCCTTTTTCCATACGTTCAACGGCATGACCACGGACGTCGTGGCGCAGTGTGCCGATGCCTTGCTGGCGCGCGCGCCTGTTCCGATGGCGCGCGTCTTCTTCGGTGCGTCAGGTAGTGACGCAAATGAAACGCAGCTCAAGCTGATCTGGTATTACAACAACCTGCGCGACAAGCCGCAGAAGAAGAAGATCATAGCGCGCTGGAATGCCTATCACGGCTCAGGTGTCGCGACCGCCAGCCTTACCGGCCTGCCGAGCATGCACAATCTGTTCGATCTGCCTCAGGGGCCGATTCTCCATGTCGGCACGCCGCATCATTATCGCAAGGCAGCGGAAGGTATGACCGAGCGGGATTTCTCGCGCTCGCTCGCCAGGGAGTTGGAAGATCTCATCGAACGGGAAGGCGCCGACACCATTGCCGCGTTCTTCGCTGAGCCGGTCATGGGCGCAGGTGGTCTGATCCCCCCGCCGGAAGGCTATTTCGAGGAGATCGTACCCGTTCTGCGCAAGCACGATATCCTGCTCGTCCTCGACGAGGTCGTATCGGGGTTCGGTCGTCTCGGCACTTACTGGGGGGCGCAAGCCTTTGGGCTCGAGCCCGATCTGCTCACGTCCGCCAAGGGCGTGACGAGCGGCTATTTCCCGATGTCGGCCTGCTTCATCTCGCCCAAGATATGGAGTGTGATCGAAGCCGCCGCCGACAAGACGGGCGTGTTCGGCCACGGCTATACCTATTCGGCGCATCCTGTCGGCGCCGCGGCGGCGTTGGCGACGCTGAAGTTGATCGACGAGCTTCATTTGGTCGATCATGTGGCCAGGGTCGGGCCTTATCTGCAGCAGGCCATGCACGATCGGCTGGGACAGCACCACGCGGTCGGTGAAATACGCGGGCGGGGGCTGATGATCGGTATCGAGCTGGTCAAGGATCGCGCGACGAAGGAGTCCTTCCCGATGCAGAACCGCACCGGGCGTCAAGTCCTGAAGGCGGCGGCGGCGCGGGGGCTCATCACGCGCGCGCTGGGAGACACGTTGGTCTTCGCGCCGCCGCTCGTGATCAACAACAACGAGATAGACGAACTGGTCGATACATTCGCGCGGTCGGTCGAGGACGTCCTGGCCTGATGTGACAGGCTCAAAAGGGGGGAGAGGATTTACCGTGGAGCTTTCATCACCGGCGGACGCACTGGCGCAATACGCCACACGGGCCGAACGCCTGAGCAAAGCGGGCCTCGCCAGTGCCGTGATCGTCGGCATCATCGGCGCCCTCGTCATTTTCATCACGCCCGGCTTTCTCGCGGTGATCGCGGCGGGGACGCATCTGGACAATGCCCATCTCGGCTATATCGCCGCGTGGGACATCAACGCGATGGCGGTCACGATCGGGATCAGCACTTTCCTGCTCACGCGCTGCGATTGGCGCATCGCTGTCGGGGCGGGGCTGGTGCTGATCGCGCTGGGTAACGTCATAACCGGCTTTGCGGCTGGCTATGCCGCCATCGCGGCCGCGCGGGTGGTTGCGGGGGCAGGCGAAGGCATTGCGATAGGCTTTTCGTTCGCCGCCCTCGGCCGGGCATCAAATCCGGACCGCGCCTTTTCAATCTATCTCGTCGCCGGCGCGGTGGTCAGCTCGATGCTGCTCTATTCGATGCCCTGGCTGATCACGCACTTTTCGCCTGAGCGCCTGTTCCTGGCCAATGCCATCGCCGCCATCGCCTGTGGCGCCTGCCTGTTCTTCTTTCCCGACGGGCGGCGGGAGGACGACATCTTCACGGCGGAGGGGCGGATCAAATGGGGATTGGCGATCGCCGCGCTGATCGGTGTGTTCTTCTACTTCTTCGCGACCGGCGCGATGTGGAGTTATACGGAGCGAATTGGACAAGCCAGCGGGCTTGGCCCGGACACCGTCGCGCAGGGTCTGTCGCTCGGCACCCTGGCTGGTGTGCTGGGTGCTGCCCTGGCCGGGTGGATACCGTCAAGATGGGGACGCACGATCCCGTTGGGCCTTAGCGGCATCGTGTCGCTGCTCAGCTTCCAGCTCTTCCTGGGCACCGTGCCGGCCACGAACTTCATCGCCGCGGCGGTCCTGCTGCTCTTCGGATGGAATTTTGCCCAGCCGCTGCTGTCGGGCCTTTGCTGCGAGGCGGATGGCCGCGGCCGTATAGTATGCGCGATGGGCGCGATCCAGACCTTCGGAACCGGCTTTGGCCCGGCGGCGGCTGGGGCGACGCTACATGACGGCGATTTCAGCACGGCGATCTGGCTGAGCTGCGGCATTCTGACGTTCAGCCTTGGCATCGTCACCCTGGCGATCCGTCATAGCCGCGGATGATGATCGCGCGTCGAAATTGCCGGGCAATCATCCGGTAAAGTTTGATGGACCGATCTTTGTTATGAGAGTTGGGCAGCTCGCCGGTCCTTCAGCCGCGCCGCAATCGTCCCTTTTACTCGCGACCATTCGTCGTTCGAGACGCTGAGAACGAACACGTCGCCAAATGTACCGTCGCCCATGGGAACGACATAGCGCAATATGCCGTCTTCGTTCGCGCCCAAACCAGCCACCGCTCGGCGCGAAGCAAGATTGGCCTTGTGAACAAGAAATTCCACAAGGCGGCATTGCAGATCTTCAAATGCGAACGTCATCAGCATAAGCTTGGTTTGCAGGTTCGCCACTCCCTTGCGATGAGCCGTTGCATACCATGTGAAGCCGATTTCAAGTTTCCTCCTCCAGGGATCGAATACGCGAAACCAGCTTGTGCCGATTGGCTCTCCAGTCTCCAGACAGACGGCGAACGGATAGCTCCTGCCCGCGCGATAGTCCGTTACGGCACGGCTAACATAGACCTTCATGTCTTCGGGACGCGGGACGAAACCCATGTCCCATTCGCTCTCGGTCGCAGTTGCGGCAGCCTGGATCAGGCCGGGGACATGATCCAGCGTCAACAGTTCCAGCTTGATACCGCCGGCTTCCAAACGGGTGATTCTCTCAGGCCAAGCCCACATATTTTCTCCGGGTCTTGCTGGAATTTCAGGATTTCAGTGCGGTTCTCAAAATTCGCCTCCACCGCGAATTTCGAACCATAATCTCAGAGGAACACCGCGCGGGACAGGCCGCCATCCACCGCGATGGATTCGCCGGTGATGCCGCTGCCGGCGTTGGAGGCGAGCAGGACGATCGGATCGGCCACTTCCTCCACCTCCAGCATCCGCTTCAGGGCTGCCGGCCCAGCGGCTTCGCGCTCGACGATCGCCTCAAAGGTCGTACCTTCCTCGGCCGCCATTTCCGCAAACCAGTCCTCGATATGCTCCGTCCGCGTCACGCCCGGATGAATGATGTTCACCGTGATGCCGTCGCGGCCCACTTCGTCCGACAACGTCTTAGTGAAGTGAACGAGCGCCGTGTTGCGCATGCCGCTCAGCGCTTCGGTGCAGCGCGCGGTCAGGCCGCCGACATTGACGATCCGGCCCCAGCCCGCCTTGCGCATGTGGGGAACGCATGCCTTGCACATGCGGAAATAGCCGAAGAGTTTGGTATTGAGGTCGAGCATCA
>JGI24739J22299_10000615_pt1 | contig 12774 bp, 4 predicted proteins | sample KBSCornC5_FD_22299 | JGI IMG/M metagenome (IMG submission 22299)
GACCGAGACCGTTGGTCCCGCCAGTGATCTTGCACCGATGCCCGATCTTGGCGTGGAATGGCCTGATCCTGCCAAGATCGATGCGGCCCCCGCCGCCAATGGCCCGACCGAGGTCAAGGGGATCGCGGCGGACAAGTTGCAGCATTATCGCGTGGTGCTGGAGGGTGCCGAGGCGCTCGGTTCGACCTTCCGCACGCGCTTCGATCAATTGTCGGCGCTCGTTACCAATCAGGGCAAGCCCGCCAATGCGGCGCAGATCAACCGCCGCGCGCGCGACGACGAGGATCTGGCGCAGCAGCTTCTGGCGGCGCAGGGCCATTATGACGGGCGCGTGGTCGCCACGGTCAATTCGACCCCTGCGAGCGGCGAAACCGTCGTGCATGTCCAGGTCACGCCAGGCGAGGCCTATCAATTCAGCGCGGTCGAACTGCCGGGGCTGGAGGGCGCGGGCAAGGAGGCTCCCCGCCTGGCCAGGGATTTCGGGATCAAGGTCGGGGATGCCGTCAATGCCGATGCGGTACTGGCCGCGGTCACTGCGTTCAAGGTCGAACTCGGCCGTCAGGGATATCCCTTCGCCAAGGTCGGAGCCCCCAAGGTGGAGATCGACCACCAGGCGGACAAAGCGGTGCTCACGCTGGACGTGACGCCGGGCGAACGCGCCCGCATCGGGCGGATCGTGCCGGCCGGTGCGCGCCCGCTCTTCACCGCCAAGCATCTACAGACGATCGCGCGCTTCCATCCGGGCGATCAATATGATGCCGCAATGCTGGACGATTTCCGGCGCGCGCTGATCGCAACCGGGCTCGTCTCCACCGTGACGCTTACACCGGTCGCGACTGCCGATCCCGGCGTGGTCAATATCGACGTCCATATCGATCGTGCTCCCCGTCGCACGATCGCGGGAGAGCTGGGCTATGGCACGGGCGAAGGCGTGCGCGTTGAGGCATCTTGGTCGCACCGCAACCTCATCAAGCCCGAGGGCGCGGTAACCTTCCGCGGCGTTGCCGGCACGCGCGAGCAATCGCTCGGAGCAACGCTTCGCCAGGCCAACTTTCGCGCGCGTGACCGCGTGCTCGCCGCGCAGATCGTCGCCAGCCACACCAAGTTCGATGCCTATGATGCGCACACCTTCACCATGGGCGCGAGCCTGGAGCGGCAGACCAACATTATCTGGCAGAAAACGTGGACCTGGTCGCTCGGCACCGAGTTCGTCGCGACCGACGAGCGACATACCGGCGATCCGACGCGCAAGACCTATCTGGTCGCGGCGGCGCCGACGAGCCTTGCTTATGACGGGTCTGACGATCTGCTCAACCCAACGCGTGGCTTCCGCCTGTCGGGCCGTGTGTCACCCGAGCTTTCACTGCAGTCGGGTACGCACGCTTATGCCAAGATCCAGCTCGATGCTTCGGCTTATCAGCCGGTTGGTTCGCGCGTGGTGTTCGCAGGTCGCGTTCGGTTCGGCTCGATCGGCGGCGTCTCGCGCGACAGTATCGCACCATCGCGGCGCTATTATGCGGGCGGCGGCGGATCGATCCGCGGTTACGGCTATCAGAAGATCGGACCGGTCGATCAGAATGGCGATCCGCTCGGCGGCAAATCGCTGACCGAGTTCTCGGCGGAAGCGCGCGTGCGCTTCGGCAATTTTGGGGTCGTGCCGTTCCTCGACGCGGGCAACCTCTACAGTTCGAGCCTGCCCAAGTTCAGCGGGCTGCGCTACGGCACGGGGCTGGGCGTGCGTTATTATTCGAGCTTCGGCCCGATCCGGGTCGATGTCGGCACCCCTCTCAACCGACGGCCGGGTGAATCGCGCGTCGCCGTCTATGTCTCGCTGGGCCAGGCCTTCTGATGGCCGAAGAAGCCGAGATCGCCGAAACGCCTCGCCGATCGTGGGGGTGGCGTATTTTGCGCGCGATCGGCATCGCGCTGCTCGGATTGATCGGGCTGTTTCTGGTCGCCTTGTGGAGCATCGACACCCAGCCCGGCCATCGGCTTATCGCGGATCATATCGGCAAGATGCGCCCTTCGAGCGGGCTGCGTATCAAGATCGGGCGGATTGAAGGGTCGATCTGGCGTCGCGCCACCTTACGCGACGTGCGTCTCTATGACCTCANGGGTCAGTTTTTCGAGGCGCCGGAAATCCGCCTCGATTGGCATCCCTTCGCCTGGGCGAATAACCGGCTAGACATCGATAGCGTCTCCGCGCCGCTGCTGATCCTGGACCGCCTGCCCAAGCTTAAGAGCAAGCCCGGCGGGCCTATCCTACCCGGCTTTGACATCCATATCGGCGCGCTCAGGGTTGACCGGCTGAGGCTCGGCCATGCGGTCGCCGGGCATGCGGAAACCGTGCGGCTCGCGGCCAAGGCGGACATTCACGGGCGTCGGGCGATGATCGGACTGCGTGCGGTATCGACCGCGCGCGACCGGCTCGTGCTCGATCTCGATGCAGAGCCGGACGGCGATCGCTTCAAGCTGGCAGGTACGCTCGATGCGCCCGCTAATGGCGTTGTGGCCGGGCTTGCCGGCCTGCATTCACCGCTCGCGCTCCGCCTAGGCGGCCGCGGTACCTGGCACGTGTGGGACGGCAGCGCACAGGGTACCTTAGGCGGACATAAGGTTGTCGATCTGGGTCTGGGCGTGCGCGACGGGCGCTACAGCCTGGGCGGCACGCTCGCCCCGTCGAGCCTGCTCAAGGGCAAGCTCCAGCGGCTGACGGAGCCGCGCATCAAGGTGCTCGGTGCAGGGACGCTCGTCGATCGACAGCTCAACGGCCATCTCAACCTCGCCTCCCCTGCGCTGCAATTTGCGGCAGCGGGAACGGTCAACCTCCGCGAAGGCGCCTTCGATGACTTCGGCATCGACCTGCGCTTGCTGAAGCCGCCCGCCTTGTTCCCGAACATGACCGGGCGCGACGTGCGCCTTCATGCGCGGCTGGATGGACCCTATGGCCGCTTCGCCTATCGCTATGCGCTGACCAGCCCGCACATCGCCTTCGATGCGACGGGTTTCGACACGGTCCGCGCGACGGGAGAGGGTCGATGGTCACACGCCCCGGTGACGCTGCCGATCCGGCTCCAGGCAGCTCAAGTTACCGGGGTGGGCACCGTCGCGGGAGGAATTCTGCGCAATCTCTCGGTCGCGGGTGCGCTCAAGATCGATGCCAAGACCTTGGTCGGCCGGGATCTGGTGCTTGCGTCGGACAAGCTGAAGGGCAAGCTGCAGCTCCGGATCGATCTGGTCACGGGCCGCTATGATGTCGCTCTGGCGGGAGGGCTCACCCGCTATCTGATTCCCGGCCTCGGCATCGTCGATGTCCAGACCAAGGTGACCGTCCTACCCGGCCCCGGCGGGCGCGGCACGGTGATTGCCGGTACCGGGCAGGCGATCGTCCGTCGTTTCGACAATGCCTTCCTCGCCAGCCTGGCAGGGGGCAATCCGCGGATCGACACGCGCCTCGTCCGCACGCCCGACGGGATCATGCATTTCTCGAACCTGTTGCTGACCGGGCCTGCGATCCGCATCACCGGCGCGGGTATCCGGCGCAGAGACGGGACCTTCCAGTTCCAGGGCCAGGGTACGCAGACGGGCTATGGCCCGTTCAAGATCGCGCTCGACGGGCAGATCGATCATCCCAAGGTTCAGCTTCTGCTCGACCATCCTGTCAACGCGCTCGGCCTCACCCAGGTCGCGCTCAATCTCGATCCGGTGCCGGAGGGCTTCCGCTTCCGCGCGGCCGGTGGATCGGCAACCGGTCCGTTCCAAGCCAACGGCCTGATCCGCACCGCGCCCGGGCAGCCGACCGTGATCGAGGTGGCGGATATCGCCGTCACCGGCACGCATGGAAAGGGGCGGCTGGTCTCCGGCCCTGGCGGCTTTACCGGCAGGATCGATCTTGCCGGCGGCGGCATTGGCGGATCGATCGGCTTCGCGCCCCAGGGCACGCTCCAGCGGATCGAACCGCACCTCACGCTGGCGGGGGCTACCATCGTTACCCAAACGCAGCCGCTGACGGTGCGGCGCGGCCGGATCGATGGCGCGATTCTGTTGGATCCGACGGGAGCGTCGATCGACGGCACGGTCCGCATGTTGGGCTTGTCGCGCGGCACATTGTCCCTCGCGCGCATGAGCGCGGAGGCGCATCTCAAAGGTGGCCAAGGCACAGTCGCGTTGACGGCTGCCGGCACCAGCCGCCGCGCTTTCGATGTACAAGCCAACATCCGGCTTTCCCCCGGCCACATGACGATCACCGGCAAGGGCAATATCGAAGGCAAGCCGCTGACCTTGTCCTCACCGGTCGAGCTGACCATGGCGGACAATGAATGGGCATTGTCGCCGACGCGGATCGATTTTGCGGGCGGCAATGCCACGCTCTCGGGCCATTTCGCGCGCGGCGTTGTCGATGTCGCTGCGGGCCTCGACCATATGCCGCTGTCGTTGCTCGACCTGTTCAATCCCCGGTTGGGGCTGGGCGGCTATGCCAGCGGCAAATTCAACTTCCATCACGTTGTCGGCACCGCGCCCACCGGACGGATCGATGTCGCGGTACGCGGGCTTACGCGATCCGGCCTGGTGTTGAGTTCGCAGCCGGTGGACTTAGGGCTGGCCGCGGTATTGACCGCCAACGGTGCGGCCGGACGTGCGGTGATCGTCAGCGGAGGGAATGTCATCGGCCGCGGACAGGCCAAACTTTCGCCGCTCCCGCCTGGCGACGATATCCTTTCGCGTCTCCAAAATGCGCCCTTGTTCGCGCAGCTGCGCTATGCCGGTCCGGGTGACATATTGTGGCGATTGGTCGGGGTCGAGACGATCGATCTTTCGGGTCCACTCTCGGTCGCGGCGGACGTCGTCGGCACCCCGGCCAATCCCCAGATTTCGGGGCGGCTTTCGAGCAACGGCGCACGCATTGAAAGCGCGGTAACGGGCACCGTGGTCGACAACATCAAGGCGAGCGGCAGCTTCAACGGTTCGCGCCTCGTTATCGATCAAATGAGCGGCCGCGCAGGTGCAGGCGGCAGTGTCACGGGCGGCGGAAGCTTCAGCTTCGGCGCGGGCAAAGGATTGGGCATCGATCTTAGGCTCAACGCGCAGAATGCGGTGCTGCTCAATCGCGACGATATCGGCGCAACTGTGACCGGTCCGCTCACGCTCAAGTCGGATGGGCGCGGTGGTACGATCGGTGGCGATGTGCGGATCGAACGCGGCCGCTTCCGTCTTGGGTCGGCAGCGGCCGCTGCGGTGCCCCGGCTCGAAGTCGTCGAGCTCAACCGGCCTGATGACGCGGACGAGGACACGATCCCAATCGTGCCCTGGACGCTCGATCTCAAGGCGCATGCCTCGAGCCGACTTATGGTGACCGGGCTCGGCCTCGACAGCGAATGGCGCGCCGACCTCGTCATCAAGGGCGCGGTCGACAATCCCGCGATCGCTGGCCGCGCGGATCTGGTGCGCGGCGGCTATCAATTCGCCGGGCGTCGCTTCGAGCTGGATCGCGGCATGATCCGCTTCACCGGCGAGGCGCCTCCCGATCCGGTGCTCGACATTACTGCGTTGGCGGACATCCAGGGCTTAAGCGCTACGATCCACGTCACCGGCACCGGCCTGCACCCGGACATCAACTTCCAAAGCACGCCCGCCCTTCCGGAGGATGAGCTGCTGTCGCGGTTGCTGTTCGGCACTTCGATCACCAACCTGTCCGCGCCTGAAGCGCTGCAGCTTGCCGCGGCGGTTGCCAGCCTCCGCGGCGGCAGCGGCGGCGGCCTCAATCTCGATCCGATCAACGCCGTGCGGCGCGCGGTCCATCTCGACCGGCTGCGTATCCTGCCCGCCGACGTGACGACGGGTCAGAAAACAGCGGTGGCGGCGGGCAAGAATATCGGACGGCGCACCTATGTCGAACTGGTGACCGACGGCGCGGGTTACTCGGCAACCAGCATCGAATATCGAATCACCCGCTGGTTGTCGGTGCTCGGTACCATATCGACCATCGGCCGGCAGAGCGTGAACCTTAGGGTATCGAAGGATTATTGACCCTGTTCGCCGGTGGCGCGGCTTTTCTTCGCCAAAACCTTCTACGCTTCCCCCCTTGCCTTAAACTGACTTTGGGAGAATGAGGGGGCCGTGGCGCGCGCAACGGACATTCCCGAGAACGATGTGCCCGCCACGCGCGACTCCGCGCTCACCCGGCTTGTCCGCACCTATGATCGCGCGCTCGGCCGTTTTTTCGAACGGCGCGTGCAAAGCAAGGCTGACGTGCCGGACCTGGTGCAGGAGGTCTTCTTGCGGCTGAGCCGGATGGAGGATCCGAACGCGATCGAGAAGCCCGAGCATTTCCTCTTCGTCACCGCCGCCAACGTCCTGCGTGATCGTGCGCGGCGTGATGCGGCGCAGCGCCGTGCCGCAGGTGACGAGACGATGATTTTGGACGCGGAGGGTTCGGATTTTCCTCCCGATCGCGTCTTGGAAAGTAAGCAGGCGGCGGAATTGCTGGCGACGGCGCTTAGGCAGCTGCCCGAGCGCACGCGTGATATCTTCGTGCTGCGGGTCCTCGAAGGGNTGAAGATGGCCGACGTGGCGCGTGCATTCTCGATCTCCACTCGCGCGGCGGAAAAGCACCAGGCGAAGGCGCTCGCCTTTGTCGCCCGGGCGCTGGAGGATTGGCGCCATCACTGATCCCACGCTCCTCGACGAAGCCGCCTTGTGGCACGCGCGCTTGCAAGACGTGCCGGATGTGGCCGTGCGCCAGAGCTTCGATGCCTGGATCGGCGCGAGCCCGGCGCGTGCCCAGGCGTTTGAAAAGATTCGCGCCGCGCATGAGCAGGCGGCGGCGCTTTCGCGCCAGCCCGCGTTGCTCGCGCTTCGCCAGGAAGCCCGCGCGCGTGCAGCCTTGATCCCGCCCAAACGGCGGTTCGGCAAGCGTCCGATCGCTGGAGCGATGCTGGTGCTGGCGGCAGCGCCGCTCGCGGCNTGGGGCTTCGAACGCTGGTACCCCGCGCCTGCGCAGGCGCCGTTCGAACAAACCTACCGGACGGCAATCGGGCAGCAGGCGCAGGTCTCACTGCCCGATGGATCAACCGTGCGGCTCGATACGGATAGCCGTCTGCACGTCTCCTTCACACGCAAGGAGCGCCGGGTGATCCTGGAAGGCCAGGGTTGGTTCGATGTGAAGGACGCTAATCGTCCCTTTGTGATCAAGGCGGCGGATCGCGAGCTCAACGCCGGCCCGGGCAGNTTCGATGTTCGGACCGATCCCGGGCTGGTCCGCGCTTACGCCGACAACGGCACACTTTCGCTTGCAGCGGGCTCCTCCTCGATCGCGCTTGGCGACGGCAAGCTGCTCACGGTACGCGGCGACGAGGCCGCGATCCGGCGACTGCAGGATCCCGCTACCTTCACCGGCTGGCGCAACGGCATGCTTCTGTTCGATGACGTGCCGCTGGCTACCGCGGTTGAGGAGCTTAACCGCTATCGCAAACAGCCGATCGGCGTGGCGGATTCCGCCGCGGGCGCGCTTCGCGTCAGCGGATCTTTCCGGNCCGCCGAGACGCCCGCTTTCGTGGACGCGCTCAAGCGGGGATTCCCAGTGCGCGTGATTCAAAACAAGGATGCGGGGGTGCTCATAGCCTCACGCTGACGCGTCGTGGCGCATGGCTTTCACAAAAAAAATGCAGCGCATGGTTCGGATTCCGGCGCGGCCTGCGTCTTACCTTCCGATGGTTCCGCAGAAGACGGAACGAACGTGGAGGAGAGACTTGGGATGGCGCGAGCATGCTCGACACATCTTGATCGTGGCTTTGCTCGCCACGGCGGTGTGGCCGGGCCGGTCGATCGCCGCGCCGCCGAGCTTGGCAATCGCGTCCGGCGATCTGGCCGACATGCTCACTGTCTTCGCGCAGCAAAGCCGTCAGCAAATATTATTCGCGCCCCAGGCAGTGCGCGGCAAGAAAGGCCACGCCGTTCGCGGCACGATGTCGCCCGATCGCGCGCTTGCGCGGCTGCTGGGCGGTACGGGCTTTCATGCCGAACATACGCCGGGCGGGGCTTATCTGATCGTGCCGGATCCGCCGCCCGTGGCTAAACCTGCTTCCCATCCCCTGCCGGCACCGCCGCTACCGGCCGTTGACCCCGCGCCACCGCCTGCGTCGCTGCAGGACATCGTGATCGTCGGCACGCCCGGCGGCGGCACCGGCCGGCGCGCTGCGGCTTATGCGGTGACCACGATCGACCAACCCGCAATCGAGCGGCTCGCCCCCGCCAGCACCGCCGAGGTGCTGCGATTGGTGCCGGGGCTGACGATCGAAAGCTCCGGCGGGAAGAATGGCGCCAACATCTTCGTGCGCGGCTATCCTTCGGGCGGCGACGCCGAATATGTGTCTTTCCAGACAGAGGGCGTGCCTTTCTTCCCGCCCGCGACCCTGTCCTTCCTTGAGAATTCACAGCTCATCCGGCTCGACGATACGGTTCGACGGGTGGAAGCGGTGCGTGGCGGCACCGGTGCGTTATTCGCCTCTGGCCAGCCCGGCGTGACGATCAATATTGTCCAGCGTGAGGGCGGCGCCGAACTGGAGGGCGCGGCCAAGCTCGGCCTGTTCAGCGATGGTGAGAAGCGCGGNGACGCCTATCTGTCAGNTCCGCTTGCTCCCGACACCCGCTTCATGATCGGCGGTTATTATTCGCGTGGCGACGGCGTGCGCTCGCCGGGGTTCGATGCCGATCGGGGCGGGCAGATCAGTGCCAATCTCCGGCACGATTTCACCGGCGGCTCGCTCCTCCTGTTCGGCCGCTATCTCAACGACCGCAGCCAATGGCTGCTGCCCATCCCCGTTGAGCAACACGGCCGTCATATCAGTGCCTATCCCGGCTTCGACCCGGGCAGCGGCACGCTAGCGGGGCCGGATACGCGCTACGGCCTGCTCAACGACGGCAGCCGCTACGATCTGGCCGACGGCCGCGGTGCGCGGATCGTCAATTTCGGCGGCAACCTCGAAGCGCGGATCGGCGAGGGCCTCACCGCGCGCGACAAGATGAGCTGGCTCGCCGGGCATGCCGACACGACCGGTCTGGTCTCGAGTAACGTCCCGCCGAGGAGCGCAAGCGCCTACGCTGCAAGCCGCGGCGGAACGCTCGGGGCGTTGACATTCGTGAAGGACGGCAGCGCTGCCTCACCCGATCAGGCGGTGGTTGAAGCGGGCATCTGGCGCGTATCGAAGCGCGTCACCGCCTTGGTCAACGACGCGACGATCGAATGGCATGCGGGCCCGAGCAAGGCGACCGCCGGGCTGTATGCGGCCCATTATAGTTCGCGCGACTGGTGGAATCTCGGCAACAATCTGCTGCTGACCGCTGAGCCCCGTGCGCGGCGGCTCGACTTGCGCCTTACCGATGGAACGATCGTAACGCGGCAGGGCTTCACCCGCGGGTCGACTTTCGCGGTGGACGCGCATTATCGCGGCGACGATCTCGCTTTCTATGCCGTGGACGAGGTGCAGATCACCCCTGCGCTGCGTGTAGATGCGGGCGTTCGGCACCAGCATCACAGCGTTGACGGCACGGTCGGGAACGACAACAGTGCGGGCCCGGGTGGACTCGATGGCAATCCGGCCACCTTGTACGACAACGCCGACGTCATGCTCGACGGCAGTTCACGGGCGATCCGTTACCGCGGTGGCGCCTGGTCCTGGACCGTCGGCGTCAATTACGACTTCAGCGCCTCCCTCGGCGCGTTCGGCCGGTTCAGCCGGGGCCACAGCTTTCCCTTCTTCGACAATCTGCGTGACGGCATTGCGGTCGCGCCCAAGGTGGACACGTTCGAAGGTGGCCTGAAATTCTCCACGCGCCTCCTGTCTTTCTTTGCCACTTTGTTCCGCAACCGCTTCGACGGACTCGCCACCACGGTGATCGCACAGGGCGCGCCAATCGCCTCAATCGGCGGTGCGCGCGCGACCGGCGTCGAGCTCGAAGGCGTTTTGCGCCCAGCCACGAATGTCTCGGTCGCCTTTTCGGGATCCTGGCTGAATGCCCGCTACCACCACTTCTTCACCGATGGCGGCCTCACCGATCTCACTGGCAACAGGGTTCAGCGCCAGCCGGCCTGGCAGTGGCGCGTAACGCCCGATTGGGATTTCAGCCTGGTAGGACGCAAGGCGGGGCTCCACGCGACATTGTCCTTCATGGGCGATCGCTGGTCGGACGTGCAGAACGAGCAGCGTCTGCCGCATTTCTACAAGCTCGACGCGGGCGCAACGATCGAGCTCGATCGTCATCTGGAGGTCGAGCTCGTAGCCGACAATCTCACCAACACGATCGGCCTGACCGAGGGCAATCCCCGTTACGTGGGATCGCAAGGCAGCGGGCCGATCTTCGCACGCCCGATACTCGGCCGCTCGGCCGAGATCAGCGCGCGCTACAAGTTCTGACATGAACACGCGGCCGCCCTCACGCAGTCCGCCCTAAGCGGCTCCGCTCCACCATTTCGCCTCCCGATCGCGCGCACCCCTGCTTCGCGAGCCGGCGGCCTGTTGCCTTTGAACACCCCCCGAAGAATCCCCCTCAGGAAGGAAGCAAAATGAAGGGTCTCAACATCCGAACTGCAGCGTTGGCGCTGCTAACCGGGACGGCGCTCAGCTGGTCGCCCGCGCTGGCGCAGGACGCCGCCCAGCCGGCGCCGGCCTCCGCCGGCTCGCCCGGCGCTCCGCCCGCGGCCGATGCGCCCGCGCAAGCCGAAGAGATCGTCGTCACCGGCAACGTCAACCGCGAAGGCCAACGCAAGCTCGACGCCAGCTATTCCATTTCGACCGCCAGCTTGGAACAGATCCGCCAGGTCCAGCCGCTCTCGACCGCCGATCTGCTCAAGATCGTGCCCGGCGTGTGGACGGAGACTTCGGGCGGCGAAACCGGCGCCAACGTCTTCATCCGCGGCTTCCCTTCGACCGGCGACGCGCCGTTCCTGACGATCGAGATGAATGGTTCGCCGATCATCGCACCCTCATCCCTATCGTTCCTGGAGGACAGCTCGCTGTTCCGGATCGACGACACGATTCAGCGGGTCGAGGTGCTGCGCGGCGGGCCGAGCCCGATCTTCGCCAATGGCCAGCCCGGCGCGACCACCAACTTCATCCTCAAGGAAGGCACGCAGGACCCGCAATTCTCGGTTCGCGCCACCTACGGCACCGAGAGCCTGTATCGCGGCGACGTGGTCGTGCAGGGCCCGATCAATGAGGATACGACCTACATGGTCGGCGGCTTTTACCGGTACAGCAAGGGTCTGCGCCACACCGGCTTCCGCGGTGACGACGGCGGTCAGATCACCGCCAGCGTCACGCACAAGTTCGACGCGGGCAAGCTGACCGTCTATGGCCGCTACCTCAACGACACCAACGCCTTCTACACGCCGATGCCGCTGCTCGCGCAGAACGGGAAGTTCCACACCTTCCCCGGCTTCGATGCACGCGACGACACGCTGGTCGGCAAGCAGATCGAACATACCCAGATCGAAATCGGGCCGGGCACCAATGGCGGCCCCACGCAGAAGAAGGATGTCGATCTGTCCAAGGGACGCGGCGCCAACATCTTCACCGCCGGCAGCGTATTCAGCTACGATTTCGGCGGCCTGGTGCTGCAGAACAATATGAACTTCACCAAGGGGCATGCCGATACCTATGCCCTGTTTACGGGCAGCAACCCGCAATCGGCCGCCGACTACCTGACCGCTGCGGGCGGCCCAGGCACGGTGACGTTCGCGGATAGCGGCCAGGCCGTGTCACCCACGCAGCAGGTGATCCAGGCGGGCATCTGGTCGGTGCAGAAGCACATCCAGAGCTTCACCGATGAACTGAAGCTGAGCCACGAGCTGTTCGAAGGCAATACGCTGACGGTCGGCGGCTATTATGCGCACGTCAAGGATCACGACACCTGGTACCTGGGCAACAGCGTGTTGCTCGCGCTCGAACCCCAGGCGCGCGTGCTCAACGCCACGCTGGCCAATGGCACGATCCTGACGCGCAACGGCTTCACGAGCGCCAACACGTTCGACGTCAACGCGCGCTACCGCAGCGACAATATTGCGGGCTACATCAGCGACGAATGGAAGATCGGCGATCTGCGGATCGACGGTGGCATCCGTGTCGAACATACCAAGCTGCACGATACGTATGAAAATCTCAGCAGCGGCGATCTCGATGCCAATCCACTGACCGCCTACAACAATAATGCCACCTATCTGAACGGCACCTTCAATTCGGTCAGTTACAGCAAGACGCAGGTCAGCTGGACGGCAGGTGTCGACTATGCGTTCAACCCGCATCTGAACGGCTTCCTGCGGGCGAACAGCGGCGCGCTGCTGCCGCAGTTCGACGATCTGCGCGGCAATGCGACCACGCCCAACCTGATCAAGCCACAGAAGGCCAAGCAATATGAGGTCGGACTCAAGACCTCGACGCACTTCTACGATCTGTTCCTGACCGGCTTTTACAATCGCTTCCACAACCTCCTCTTCCAGGACATCATCCAGAACCCTGACGGCACCACCACCAATCGCGTGCTGTTCGGCGGATCGCGGGCTTATGGTCTGGAATTCGAGGGCGCGGTGCGTCCGTTCCGTGGCCTGCAGATTGCGACGCGCGGCGTGCTCCAGAACGGCAAGTTCAAGGATTTCGGGGTGAATACGGGCAACAAGGTGGCACGTCAGCCGCGCTTCCTTGCGGCTGTGATCCCCTCCTATCGCTTCAACACGGGCTGGGGCGAGGCCAAGCTGTTCGCGACCTATACGCATGTCGGCAA
>JGI24739J22299_10000617_pt1 | contig 12764 bp, 8 predicted proteins | sample KBSCornC5_FD_22299 | JGI IMG/M metagenome (IMG submission 22299)
CGATGATAGTGCGGATTCCCGTGTGAAAGTAGGTAATCGTCAGGCTCCCTAAGCCAGAAACCCCCGCCCGAAAGGCGGGGGTTTTTGCATTGGCGCGAAGGAAATTTCCGATGTGCTGACGTGGGTCGCCGCTCATCCTGAAAAGCTATACGGTAGCGGACCTGACTGGCCTGGCCCGTTGCACGTGCAGAACAATCGTCGTTTGTCACAGTTACTAACGGTGCAGAGTATCGGGCACCGACCTACCGAGACGGATGACAACTCGCGACGCCCACCATGGGCAATGCGCCGATCACATTGGCGTGATGATAAGTCGCTTGTCCTCGACAGTAATCCGTACGCGCTCTCCTGCCTCGAATCCAGCGTCCTCAAGCCATACTCTCGCTATTTTGATCCATGGGAAATACGTCGTGTTCAGCTTCCGGTGCGCCCTGATGGCACGGAGGACGGTAGACAGGGAATGATGGCGCGCTGACTCTTGAACAGTGACGAAGCGTTCCGTTACGGGGATACGTGACTTATGATTGGCCTTAGCCATTTCCGACTCCTATGGTGAGTTGGTGGTGGTCAGCGGGTCGTATGGGTGGCAGCCCATGCGGCCCGCGCTCTTACTGCTTTTCTCTCTCTTCAGCCTTCCTTCGAATTCACGATTTCTAGCGTAGCTATCTTCTCTATCGCGCACGCTATGGACAGTTTAGTTCGTGGTGCATCTCATAAATCGATTTAGTTGCCGGATAGCCAAACGGGGGATGCGTGAAGGAGAGGCGTATCCAGTGCAAGCGCACGAGATGCCACAAACGTAGAGCGGGGCGCGGTAGGTGTCCGTGGCCCTGCTTGAGCGGTCGATTTTTTATCGAAGACCTTGAGGCATCCGCCGAACGGATACGGGCTCAGCCCTTCCATGTAGGCATCGTGATTTTGCGATGGGGTGAGTCGGTCCCTCAGCTGTAACGTGGTAATCAACCGTTTATCCCCGTGCGTTTTCCATTTCACCGGTACAGGTGCGAGAGGTCGCCGGACGCAATATTGACTTCGACCGTTGAGTAGACGGTGAGATGCGCGATGTGGGCCGAGATGACGCCGTCCACCAGGAGGACGGGCATCAGGTCCGGCTGGAGAGGGTCCATCCTCGAAAATGCTCGTCGGCATTGCGCCGATGCATGTTGACCGTAGGAAATCGTAGAAATTTTCAAGTTCAACGGGCCGGTGCGGGTGCGCCTCTCTTTGGGCGGACTTGACATTACACGGTTCGAGCCGTTCTTCACCGTTCCAAAGGTAGAATCACTCTGACCTGACTCATTGCACTTGCGCAATGGGCGATATACGAATACCTGCCGCACTCACGGATACCAATGAACCATCAGGCGCTGTCATCCTTTATCTGGTCGGTCGCCGACCTGCTGCGTGGCGACTACAAACAGTCTGAATACGGCAAGGTCATCCTGCCGTTCACTATCCTTCGCCGCCTTGACTGCGTGCTCGAGGCCACGAAGCCGAAAGTCCTGACCGAACTTACGTCCATCAGTAAAATCGGTCTCAATCCCGACCCGCTCCTGCGACGGATTACCGGACAGGCGGTGTACAACACCTCGCCGCTGGACCTGGTGACGCTGCTCGGCGACCAGGACAACATTCGCAAGAACCTGTACGACTACGTGGCGAAGTTCTCGCCCGACGCGAAGGACATCTTCGAGCGTTTCGATTTCCACACGCAGATTGAGCGGCTGGCCAAGGCTGACCTGCTTTACCTCGTTGTAGAGAAATTCGCGAACATCGACCTGCATCCCGAGGCTGTCGATAACACGCAGATGGGGCTGGTCTTCGAGGAGCTCATCCGCAAGTTCGCGGAAATCTCGAATGAGACCGCAGGGGAGCACTTCACGCCGCGTGAAGTGATTCGCCTGATGGTGAACCTGCTGTTCATCGAGGACGACGAGGTGCTGCAACCAGGCAATGCCGTTGTGCGCACCATCTACGACCCGACGGCAGGTACGGGCGGCATGCTGTCTGTTGCAGGCGAGTTCCTGCTCGAACACAACCCAGCCGCACGCCTGAACATGTTCGGCCAGGAGCTCAACGACGAATCCTATGCCATCTGCAAGGCCGACATGCTCATCAAGGGGCAGGATGTCGGCAATATCGTCGCTGGCAACACACTGTCCGACGATGGTCATGCTGCGCGCAAGTTCGACTACATGCTGTCGAACCCACCGTTCGGCGTCGAATGGAAGAAGGTCGAGAAGGCCGTTCGCAGGGAGCACGAGGACAAGGGCTTCGATGGCCGCTTCGGTCCTGGCCTGCCACGGGTCTCGGATGGCTCGATGCTATTCCTGCTGCACCTCGTCTCGAAGATGCGGCCGGCGGTCGATGGCGGTTGCCGCTTCGGCATCGTGCTGAACGGCTCCCCGCTATTCACCGGTGGTGCCGGCTCGGGCGAGAGCGAAATCCGTCGTTATGTGCTGGAAAACGACCTGGTCGAAGTCATCGTGGGTTTGCCGTCCGACATGTTCTACAACACGGGCATTGCCACCTATGTGTGGATTCTGTCGAACAAGAAACAGGCAGCCCGTAAAGGCAAGGTGCAGCTCATCGACGCCTCCAGCTTCTGGCAGAAGATGCGCAAGTCGCTCGGCAGCAAGCGCAAGGAGATGTCGGACGAGCAGATTGCAGACGTAACGCGCCTGTTCGGCGGTTTCGTGGAAGCGGAGCTTGCCACCGTGTTCGATGCGAGGGGCCGGGAAATCGCGCGGCATGTTGTCGCTGCCGGTGAGCGCGTGCCGGAAACTAGGTCTGGTGAGACCATCAAGCTCGCGCCGATTTCGCGCATCTTCAGGAACGAGGAATTCGGCTACACGACCATCACGGTCGAGCGACCGCTGCGCGATAAACACGGCGAGATTGTGCTCGGCGTGAAGGGTAAACAGAAAGGAAAGCAGCAGGCCGATAGCGCGTTGCGTGATACAGAGAACGTGTCGCTTTCAGAGGACGTCGCTGCGTACTTCGAGCGCGAGGTGCTGCCGCATGCGCCCGATGCCTGGATTGACGAGGACAAGAGCAAGGTCGGCTACGAAATTCCGTTCAACCGGCATTTCTACGTGTTCGAGCCGCCGCGAGATTTGCACGCGATTGACGAAGAGTTGAAGGCGGTGTCTGCCAACATCATGAAGATGCTTGAGGAGTTGGCGGAATGAGCTTGCCGAGTTATCGCAAATATAAAGATAGTGGTGTCGAATGGCTGGGCACGATTCCAACGCACTGGCATGTCGACCGTTTCAAGGCTTCGATTATCTCGTGTAGAAATGGCATCTGGGGAAGCGAAGCTACGGGCGACAATAATGACATTGCATGTGTTCGGGTTGCAGATTTCGACCGCACAACGTTGGCTGTCAAGAGCGAAATTCCGACTATACGAAACGTCTCCCAAAGCGAACGTGCTGAACGTCTGCTGACTCGCGGCAATCTTCTTCTTGAGAAATCGGGGGGAGGCGAAAATCAACCAGTTGGTCAGGTGGTGATTTACAACCTGGATATACCGGCTGTCTGCTCTAATTTTGTTGCAAAAATGGAGCTTGCCCCCCAAATGTTTCCGGAGTATTGGAATTATGTTCATGCTGCCGCTTATTCGATTCGATTGAATGTTGGGTCAATAAATCAGACATCGGGAATCCAGAATCTTGACCAGACTCGTTATTTTGAAGAGCGAGCACCATTTCCACCCATCGATGAGCAGGAAGCCATCGCTGCGTTCCTTGACCACGAAACCAGCAAGATTGACGCCCTGATTACCGAGCAGGAAAAACTCCTCGAACTGCTCGCGGAAAAGCGTCAGGCCACTATTTCGCACGCAGTCACGCGTGGGCTCAATCCCGATGTGCCGATGAAGGATTCGGGAGTGGAGTGGCTGGGGGTTGTCCCAAAGCATTGGGATGTGATTCGTCTTGCACAGCTTTTCCACGAAATCAGTGAACCGGGGGAGGATGCGTTACCCATCCTCAGTGTTTCTATCCACGATGGTGTCTCCGATGGAGAACTCGACGAGGATGAAATGGAACGTAAAGTTACGCGAAGCGATGACCGTTCGAAGTACAAGCGCGTTGCGCCGGGTGACTTGGTTTACAACATGATGCGGGCGTGGCAAGGCGGCTTCGGTTCGGTGGAGGTTCCCGGAATGGTCAGCCCTGCGTATGTTGTAGCGCGGCCAATCGGAAGAAATTTCGTTACTGGCTATATTGAGCAGTTGCTTCGAACAGCAGCAGGTGCCAAAGAAGCGAAGAGGTATTCAAGAGGCGTTACCGATTTCCGCCTGCGGCTCTATTGGGACGAGTTTAAGAATATTTGTGTTCCGCTGCCACCGAAAGGCGAGCAAGTAGCAATCATGCATGCGTTGGATGACTCGAATGCACGCATTGATGGCTTGGCAACTGAGGCACGAACGGTAATTGGCTTGCTTCACGAGCGGCGAGCAGCCCTGATTTCTGCAGCCGTCACCGGCAAAATCGACGTCCGTGAGCACTCATCGGCCTTGGTGGCCGCAGCCTGAAACAGACAAGAACGAAACAGCCCCGGGGATAGCATGAGCGACCTGCACCAGGAACATCATTTCGAAACGGCCATCTGTGAACATCTGGCGCAGCACGGCTGGCTGTACGAGCAAGGTGATGCAGCACCGAATTACGACCGGACCAGCGCGCTCTATCTCCCCGACCTGCTCGCATGGATTGAAACCATCCAGCCGGACGCCTGGCAGACTCTGACCAAGAACCACGGCACGACTCTGACCACAGTGTTGGCCGAACGCATTCGCAAGAGCATGAGTGAGCGCGGCACGCTCGACGTGCTGCGCCGTGGTGTCGAGATGCTTGGCCTTAAGCAGCCACTTTCACTCATCCAGTTCAAGCCGGCACTCGGCCTGAATCCGGAAATCCAGAAGCTTTACGCGGCCAACAGACTGCGCGTCGTGCGGCAGGTGCGCCACTCGCTGAACAATCCGCACGACGCCATTGACCTCGTGCTATTTGCCAACGGCATCCCGGTCGCAACGGTCGAACTGAAATCTGACTTCACGCAAAGCGTCCAGGATGCGGTTGACCAGTACCGCTTTGACCGCAATCCGCAACCAAAGGGTGGCGTCACAGAACCACTGCTCGGGTTTCCGGGCGGCGCGCTGGTGCATTTCGCCGTCAGCCAAAGCGAAGTGCAGATGACGACGAAGTTGGAAGGCACGAGCACCTACTTTCTGCCATTCAACCGCGGCAGCCAAGGCGCAGCCGGCAATGCGCCGAATACGAATGGCTATGCAACGGCCTACCTGTGGGAAGAAGTCTGGACTCGCGAGAGCTGGCTTGAAATCCTAGGCCGCTATCTCATCGTCAAGCGCGATGACAAGAAGCAGCCGAAGAGCGTCATCTTCCCTCGCTATCACCAGCTCGACGCCACCCGAAAGCTGGTCGCCGACGTTCTGCAGAACGGTCCAGGCCAGCGCTACCTGATTCAACACTCGGCCGGCTCCGGCAAGACGAACTCGATTGCATGGACCGCGCACTTTCTCGCCGACCTGCACGATGCCGCGGACAGCAAACTGTTCGACAGTGTGCTTGTCGTCTCGGACCGCACGGTACTCGACGCCCAGTTGCAGGAAGCGATTTTCGATTTCTCGCGCACGACCGGCGTTGTCGAAACCATCACCAACGAGAACGGCAGCAAGAGCGCGTTGCTATCGCAAGCTCTGAAGGGCGGCAAGAAAATCATCGTCTGCACCATTCAGACGTTCCCGTTCGCGCTGCAGGCTGTGCAGTCGTTGGCTGCCACCGAAGGTAAGCGCTTCGCCGTGATTGCCGACGAGGCGCATAGCTCGCAGACCGGTGAAGCCGCCGCGAAGCTCAAGCAGCTTTTGTCCGCCGAGGAATGGGCCGACCTGCAGGACGGTGGCGAAGTCGATACCGAAGCATTGCTCGCGGCACAGATGGCTGGGCGCACGGGCAGCGCGGGCCTGACCTATGTTGCGTTCACCGCGACACCCAAGCAGAAGACGCTGGAGCTGTTCGGTCGCCCGAACGCCGATGGTCTGCCTGAGCCGTTTCATGTGTACAGTATGCGCCAGGCCATCGAGGAGGGCTTCATTCTCGATGTGCTGAAGAACTACACGACCTACAAGCTCGCGTTCAAGCTGGCAAACGATGGCAAGGAATACGACGAGAAAGCGGTGGAGCGCAGTGAGGCCATGAAAGGCATCATGCAGTGGGTTCGACTCCATCCGTACAACATCAGCCAGAAAGTGCGGATTATCGTCGAGCACTACCGTGAGAACGTCCGACCGCTGCTGAATGGCAAGGCGAAGGCGATGGTCGTTGTCGCGAGTCGGAAGGAAGCGGTTCGCTGGCAGAAGGCCATTAGGGCATATATCCAGCAGCAGAACTACCCGCTCGGCGTCTTGGTCGCATTCTCCGGTGAAATCGACGACCCGGAAAGCTATCCGGCACCCGTCACCGAGACGAGCAAGGACCTGAACCCGGGCCTGAACGGTCGCGACATCCGCGAGGTGTTCGCGAAATCTGAATACCACCTGCTTCTGGTTGCCAATAAATTCCAGACGGGCTTCGACCAGCCGCTATTGTGCGGCATGTACGTCGACAAGATGCTCGGTGGTATCCAGGCGGTGCAGACGCTATCGCGCCTGAACCGCGCGCATCCCGGCAAAGACACCACGTACGTTCTCGATTTCGTCAACGACGCCGACGAAACCCTGAAGGCGTTCAAGACCTACTACGAGACAGCCGAGCTTGAAGCGAAAACCGACCCGCATCTTGTCTATGACCTGCGTGCGAAGCTGGACGCCAGCGGCCATTACGATGACTTTGAAGTTGACAGGGTCGCGAAGGTCGAGCTCGACCCGCAGGGCACCCAGCAGCAGCTCAGCGCCGCGGTTGCACCCGTGGCCCAGCGCCTGCTGACGAAATACAAAGTGGCCCAGCAGGCCCGTGCTGCGGCGGTTGAGCAGAAAAACGTAGACGCCGAGCAGGCAGCCAAGGACACGCTTGATGCGCTGGTGTTGTTCAAGGGCGACATGGGTGCATTCGTTCGCCTGTATGCATTCCTGTCGCAGATTTTCGACTACGGAAATACGGACATTGAGAAGCGCTTCTTGTTCTACAAGCGTCTGATTCCCCTGCTTGAATTCGGACGTGAGCGCGATACCGTTGACCTTTCGAAAGTCGTGCTGACGCACCATAACCTGCGCAATGCAGGCAAGCGCGCGCTCGACCTAAAGCAAGGAGAAACGCCGAAGTTGCCGGCGATGGACGAGGTCGGCACTGGAGCTGTCCAAGATAAAGACAAGGCGCTACTGGACGAAATTATCCAGAAGGTGAACGGCCTTTTTGAGGGCGAACTGACCGATGATGACCAGTTGGTCTACGTCAACGGCGTTATCAAGGGCAAGCTGCTCGAGAACGAGATGTTGGCCCAGCAGGCCGCGAGCAACAGCAAGGAACAGTTCTCGAATTCGCCCGATCTGGTGAGAGCCATCACGGATGCCATCATTGATGCGTTCGACGCACATACCAAGATGAGTACCCAGGCGCTCGGCTCGCAGCGGATTCAGGACGGTATCAAGGATGTACTGCTCGGGCCCGCACAGCTATATGAAGCGCTGCGTGCCCAGCATGCAGGACCAAATAGTCACCGACAATGAAGGTAGGTCTGGATAACAAACCTGGGGAGATTGTGAGTGGATAACGCTCTGCGTCTCGAGATGCATTATTACCTGCAGAATGAATTGCATGCGATGGACGCTATGGTTCGCAACCGCTGCGAATCGGAGTTTCTCGCGACCGTCTCACATATCACGCAGGTCCTGGGAGTCGAACTTCGCTTCGAGGCGACTGTGCCCACCGAAGGTGGATTCCGCGACATATGGAAAATCCTGTGCGCCAATTCAGGTCATCCTCTAGCAATTGCACTCCTGATCTTGATGTTAAATCAGACTATTGAAATCTGGAAAGCTCCATCGAAACCGAATCCCGAGCTGGAAAGACAGCAACTCGAAATAAACAAATTGACCATCAAGCACTGGGAACTGGAGAATCGCCGCTCGGAGCTGGAACTTCATAAACTGGAGCGTGATAATCAAGGGCCGTCGCCGTCGCGACCATCACTAGCCCCCGATGGCGCCGTAGTTACCGGCACTCTGACGCCTTCTCAGCAGGCGGATTTTGGGCAGGCACTATCAGCGGTCGGGACCTCGAATGCGAATGGCATAGCAAAGTCAGCGGAAAAATCTTTCCAGTTGCAACTCGACACTAAGGTAATCACGCGTCGTTCCAATTTTTACAAGCAACTCCTGGCGTATGGGGACGCTACAGCGGTCGGCTTCCGAACTCTTTCCTTCGAAGAACCCAACCCAGACGAGTTTATTATTGAGCGGTCGCAATTCAACACATTTATCGTACAGACGAATGAGCTACCACCCGATGTCTGCGAGGCCTTGATTGAGATAGTTTCCCCAGTAATCTCCGGGAGAGACATGAAGTGGAAGGGCCTCAGAAATGGAGATGTCATCTCGTTCGCTATGAACGATAAAGCGTTCAAGCGGCAGGTATTTCATAACGAGGTCAGCTTCCAGCATGGGGATAGCATCAGGTGTGTGCTCGAAGTCGATAGAAAACTCAATGAAGTGGGGATGGAGACGGTCACTGGTTATCGGGTAACAACTGTACTCGATAAAATTGACGGCAAAGGCAACGCATATGAAATGCCTCAGGGGCGGAAAAAGCGTTTTGCAGACAAGCAGCCGAAGGGTGCTCAAGCGGACTTGTTTGGGGGCTACGAGCAAGACGCAGCTACTTAGCCTTACCTTGCTCGTACCGCCAGCGTGCGCGAGCGTAGCGCATCCGCTGTCATTTGGCCGAACTGTTTTGCCCTTTGGTTCCGGCGCATGATGACACCATTTCGGCAAATTCAGTCTTGAAAGCGGTATCGTCGAGGAGGTACACCCGGAGAAGGCGCTGGCGGTCCGCTGGGCTTAGCGACTTAGTCTTGATGCCCCACTGTTGACGCAGGCCGGTCAGTCTTTTTTAACTTTAGCATCAGCTGCCTGAAAATACGTTGGTCCGTGCAGCATGAGAATGCTGCCCCCAACGTGAGGCTAGCCAAAAAAACCGTCGGTCAAAAATCCGTTCGGCTGGCCTGTATTCGATAGGCGGCTCCGTCCGGCCAAACTAACGCCGTCTGCTTTTCGATGCGCGCGCCTTCTGTTTGCGTAAAACAGCCTTCTCAAGCTTGACGTGCCGATTCCACTGCTGAGCTGCGCGAGCCGCCTCAGCGTAGATTCCGGGGCTGAACTTCATGCTGGAAAACATGCGCAACAAGACGGGCGATAGCTCGATCTTGCCCTGCTTCAGCATGAAGGGGATTTGCCGCGCGAAGATCATCGCCGACAGGCCGCCGCAAAATATGCTGATTTGGTACCAAAGCGCTTCGTACTGCGGCATCGTTTTTGATTGCACGTTCAACAAGACCAACAATGTAATGGCATACAGTGCGGCAAACAGAGCGCACAGGACGATACGCAAGCGCAATGGAAGATTGCGGCCAGCCACTTTGATTGTCGCGCATTCACGGATAGCAAAGACCGCATATAGGTAGAATGGCGAGCCCAGCAACGCCAAGTCTAGGTTGTACCAGCTATATCGCTCGGACGACAGTGAAGATAATAGAACCAACGTCAGTCCTGCGAGGCCGCAGACATATAGATCCGTCTTGTTATCATCGTAGAATTTTTGCCAGTATGGTGAATTGCGTCCCGCCAACGCAACTGCGAAATCGCAAAGGTACAGGGTCGCTGTTCCCCAAGACACCGCGCCAAAGCCCAATTTATACGTGGTCTCGAGCAGATCCCTCGACGGTAGGAATAACCCCCATATTGTGCCGATAAGCAGAACGAAAACGACTAGGTACTTCGTGGCGTTAAATGGGTATATCAGATCGCGCAAGATTGCCGCAGCAGCACGCGGCATGATCCACAACCAAAGCATGCACATGGCTACGGCCGTCATGACACCCATCAGCGTGAAACCCAAAACCAGATTGACTAATACGGTTTGCGCGGTTATCCCGTGGCGACTGGAGAGGCCGGCGACGAGAGCCCCGCCACGACTGCTGTCCCAGTGCGCGTATGTGCCAATCGCTACCGCAAGCACAGCACCTGCGAGCATCGTTAGCATGAGTTGTGATGCAAACTTTTTCCGCATCGCCGGTAGATCGACAGACTGGCACGCAATCAGAGCCAACAAGACGGAACAGGCAAAGCCCGCCGACAGTCCAAGGTTTAAACCGAGTTGCGCTGCCTGTCGCCATGTCGCTGAACCGTTCGCGCCTGCCGCAAAGGCGCTGGAGATGAGCCAACACAACGACGCTATAAGACCGAAGTACAAAGTGCTCACTGCGGTGCCACAAATCACGCATAGTGCTGTAACGCCTATCGTTGGCAAAACTGGTTTCATCTGCTCCTCCCGATCTTCACGGTGACCCGATTACGATTCTCGACTTCTCCGGAGGTTCGCACGACGACTCGACTACGTTGACTTAGCGAATGGCCTCGGGATTGCACAAATGGCACCGCTACGGGCGGACCTTTCTCAGCGCCTAAATCTCGTGCCAGGTAAGGAGGTGCTACAGCGATTCCGTGACCACGTGAGTGAGCTATATAGCGTATCGGCAACGGAGGCAAAAATTATTGATGCAATGCGGCTTGATGAAATCGCTGACGACATGAAGGGGCTTTTGCGACAACTGGAACAGTTCCGCACTCAAACTGTCTAGCTCGGATGCGCCTTCAAGCGTGCCTTGCCGCACGTCAAATTACGGGCATCCCGGCGATATGGTGCGCCGGTGACCAAAGAGGCCGCGGTATATGAAATATGGGCTATCGCAGCCTAAATCGCTTCCCCAACACCGCCCCGCAGCACAGGCCAGAGACGGTGACAGAACTCGGGCTGAAAAAGCCCGCTGATCGTTGCCGCGAATGAGAGAACGAAGGCTACCTAAACCGACGCAGCCCTCATTCTGCCGGCTCTGGCGATAGCCATACGCCGTCATTGAGCTATCGGAGCGCATCCATCGATAAATGTCTCAACGGATGCCTCCCAAAATCTCACCTTATGGCTCCTGCTGCGGCGACTTCAAACGTCAATATTCCCCGCCCGCAACGCATTCGACTCAATAAACGCCCGCCGCGGCTCGACCTCATCCCCCATCAGCGTAGTAAAGATCCCATCCGCCGCAATAGCGTCCTCGATCTGCACCCGCAGCAGTCTTCGCACCGCCGGATCCATCGTCGTTTCCCACAGCTGCCCGGGGTTCATCTCCCCCAGCCCCTTATACCGCTGCTTCGAAACGTTCCGCTCCGCATCCGCCAGCAGCCACTTCATCGCGCTCTTGAAGTCGCTCACAGCCATACTGCGCTCACCACGCTTAATGACCGCACCTTCCCCAATGAGCCCCTTGAACGTATCCGCGGTAGTCACAAGCTGCTGATAATCCGCCGTGTGCTGGAATTCCTGGTCGATGACCGAAACCCGCACGTTCCCGTGATGCGTCCGCTCGACATGCAGCGACCGTTGCTCACGAACCGGGTCGTACGAAGGCACAACACGCACGTCGTTCTTGAGCGCGTCATCATGCAACGCGGCATGCAAAGCCTTCGCCGAAGCCTCCGTCGAAGCCTCGTTGGAAAGATCGATCGCCACCCCATCCATGACCGCTTCAAGCGCGGCCGGGTCATACAACCGGCTCAACCGCTCGATCACGCTCTTCGACAGCAGGTACGACCGCGCCAGCTCCCCAAGCGCATCACCGGAAATCGCCGCTGCGTTCTCGCCAGGCACCAGCTCCGACCCTTGCAGCGCCAACCGCAGCATATGTGCGTTCAGCTCCGTATCGTCCTTCAAATACCGCTCGTCCTTGCCCGCCTTGATCTTGTAAAGCGGCGGCTGCGCGATATACACATACCCGCGCTCGATCATGTCCGGCATCTGGCGATAGAGGAACGTGAGCAGCAGCGTGCGGATGTGCGCACCGTCGACGTCCGCGTCGGTCATGATGATGATGCGGTGGTAGCGCAGCTTGTCGAGGTTGTAATCGTCCTTGCCGATCCCGCACCCAAGCGCGGTCACGAGCGTGACGATCTGCTCCGACGACAGCAGCTTGTCGTAGCGCGCCTTCTCGACGTTCAGCACCTTGCCGCGCAGCGGCAGGATGGCCTGGAACTTCCGGTCACGCCCTTGCTTGGCCGAGCCGCCTGCCGAGTCGCCCTCGACGATGTAGATTTCGCACTTCGCCGGGTCTTTCTCCTGGCAGTCCGCGAGCTTGCCGGGCAGGCCGACGCCGTCGAGCACGCCCTTGCGGCGCGTCATTTCGCGCGCCTTGCGTGCTGCATCGCGCGCACGCGCGGCTTCGACGATCTTCCCGCAGATGATCTTCGCATCGAGCGGCGTTTCGAGCAGGAACTCTTCCAGCGCCTTCGCGACGACTTCTTCAACCGGCGCCCGCACTTCGGACGACACCAGCTTGTCCTTCGTCTGCGAGCTGAACTTCGGCTCCGGCACCTTCACCGATAGCACGCACGACAACCCTTCGCGCATGTCGTCGCCGGTCGTCTCGACCTTCGCCTTCTTCGCGATTTCGTTGTCGGTGATGTACTTGTTGATGACGCGCGTCATCGCGGCCCGCAGGCCGGTCAGGTGCGTGCCGCCGTCGCGCTGCGGAAT
>JGI24739J22299_10000622_pt1 | contig 12727 bp, 14 predicted proteins | sample KBSCornC5_FD_22299 | JGI IMG/M metagenome (IMG submission 22299)
AAGTTGAATGCTAGGCGGGGCGGAAGTCACCTTCCGCCTCGTCGAGTATATAAAGCCGGCCTTCCGCAATCGAGAAGTGCGCACCGTGAAGCTTGAGCGTTCCGGCTTTCTCGCGGTCCGCGATCCACGGAAATGTCCGCAGGTTCGCCAGGCTCACCTTCACCGCCTCATATTCCATGTCGAGGAAAGCCGCCCGGTCCAGCTCCGTGTGACGTGCCCGAACTTTGTCGCGAACGCGCTCGAGCATTCGCACCCAATCGGCGATGAATTGCCCGTGGCCGTGGCGCCGATCGTCGAACTGGCCGGTAAGAGCCGCCGAGCAACCGCCGCACATTCCGTGACCCATCACCAGGATTTCGCCGACGTTGAGCTGGGTCACCGCGAATTCGAGCGCGGCCGACACACCGTGAAAGCCCGAACTGGTCTCGTAAGGCGGGGCGAGGCCGGCGATATTGCGGACAACGAACATTTCGCCGGGGCGGGCGTCGAAGATCTGCGCCGGTTCCACCCGGCTGTCGGCGCAGGACAAAATCATGACCTGCGGNCTTTGTCCCTCGGCCAGCTCCGACCAGCGCTCGCGCTCGCGGACCCAGTCGTGATCACGAAAACGGCGATAACCTTCGATCAGCTCGGAAATATAGGACATGAGCACCGGCTAGCCAGACGGGGCAGGGGTGGCAAGGCTCGCCTGCAGTCGCTATCTGCCCGCTCATGAACGCTCCTGCTGCAGTTCCCAAACAGCGCAAGCCCGACTGGATCCGGGTCAAGGCGCCGGTCAGCGAAGGCTATCACGCGACCCGCCGGCTGATGCGTGAGCTCAATCTTGCGACGGTTTGCGAAGAAGCGGCTTGCCCGAACATCGGCGAATGCTGGACCAAGAAGCATGCCACGGTGATGATCCTCGGCGACACCTGCACGCGGGCCTGCGCCTTTTGCAACGTCAAGACGGGCATGCCGCGAGCGGTCGATCCGCTGGAGCCGGAGCATGTTGCAACAGCGGCCGCGGAGCTCGGACTTGAGCATATTGTCGTGACGTCGGTCGACCGCGACGACCTGCCGGACGGCGGCGCAAGGCAGTTCGTGAAGGTGATCGAGGCGCTGCGGAAGCGCACGCCGCAGACCACGATCGAAATCCTGACGCCGGACTTCCGCAACAAGAGCGAAGAGGCGGTCGATGCCATCGTCGCCGCGGGTCCCGACGTCTACAATCACAACCTCGAGACCGTGCCGAGGCTCTATCCGACGATCCGGCCTGGTGCGCGTTACTATGCTTCGCTGCGGCTTCTCGAGAGCGTGAAGCGCAAGGCGCCGCACATCTTCACCAAGTCGGGCGTGATGGTCGGCCTCGGCGAGCAGCGCCTCGAAGTGCACCAGGTCATGGACGACATGCGCTCGGCGGGCGTCGATTTCCTGACCATGGGCCAGTACCTGCAGCCGACGCCGAAGCATGCGAAGGTCGAAGAGTTCGTCACTCCCAAGGCGTTCGAAGCTTATGCGGCGATTGCCCGCGCCAAGGGCTTTCTGCTCGTCGCTGCCTCGCCGCTGACACGGTCGAGCTATCACGCCGGCGACGACTTCAAGAAGATGCAGGCAAATCGCAAGTCGCAACTGGAGCGTTCGAACGGCTGATGCCGCGCCATAGCGAGACCAAGCACCTTTTATACCCGCCTGAACAATTGTTCGACCTCGTCGCCGACGTTGCCCGGTATGACGAGTTTCTGCCGTGGGTCGTGGCGGTGCGGGTCCGCTCGTCGAGCGAAGCCGAGACGGTCGCTGACCTGGTCGTCGGCTTCAACGCTTTCAAGGAACGGTTCACCAGCCGNGTGGTGAAGGAACGGCCCGAACGCATNTGCGTCGACTATGTCGAAGGTCCGCTCAAATATCTGCACAATGAGTGGAAGTTCGACCGCGCCGCGGACGGCGGGACCGACCTCGGCTTCTCTGTAGATTTTGCCTTCAAGTCGCGACTGTTCGAGACCTTGGCCGGGTCGATGTTCGACCGGGCCCTGAGGCGGATGACGACGGCGTTCGAACAGCGCGCCGCAGCGCTTTACGGGATCAAGAGTTCGAGCGCGCAGAGCGCCGCCTGAAGCCGGACGCCGGCGCGGCCTTCGTCCTTGAATACTTTCTGATCAGCGACGATCTTTGCCGGATCGGCGTTGCGCTCGGCCAGGGCGAACACGACTGTACCGACGGGCTTTGCGGGGGTTCCGCCGCCCGGCCCCGCAATCCCTGTAATGGCAACCGCGACGTCAGCCTCGGACGCGGCGAGGGCACCGCGAGCCATGGCCCAGGCTGTCGCCACGCTGACGGCACCGAAGGTCTCGACCACGTCGAGGCTGACATGGAGTTCGCTGATTTTCGCAGCGTTCGAATAGGTGACGTAACCCGCTTCGAAAACGTCTGAAGATCCCGCAATCTCGGTGATTGCAGCGCTGACCAGGCCACCGGTGCAGCTCTCCGCCACGGCAATCTTGCGCGCAGCCTTGCGATTGGCTTCGACGACGTCGCGGGCCTTGTCGACCAGGATTTTGGGGAGGAGAGTTTCCATCAAGTCGCGCAGATTTTTGGAGACCCCGACTTGTCTCCCCCGACGTCGGCAATCGAGAAAAAGGCCGTGACGAGGACGCCTACCTTCTCCGCGGGCATCGGACTCAACGCGTCGAGGAAGCTGTTGAGATCATCGCAGCGATTGGAATCGGCTTTTTCCACGGCTTTGCCTGCAAGCATTTCGCCCACCCCGTTGAGTATAGTCTTGTCGCTCATCAAACGAGAGTCGGGATCGTCGCCACCAAGCGCACGCAGCGCTTCGGCCGCGGAATGCTCGCGGGCAGGCCGCTCTTTCTCCAGACGATTGGCAAAATCCGTCGCCGCGGTTGATTTCAAGAAGGCAGTTGCAGGCAGGCTTGCAGTGCACCTCTTCCGGGTCGCATCGATGAGGAACGGCATCAGCACGATCGTCGCGTCCCGAACTTGCGGTTTGGGAATGCACTTCGGCGCTGTCTGAGCGTGAACGGCCGACGGGATGGACATCAAGGCCAATGCGATTTTGAACTTCCCAGGCTTACTCATAACTTCCCCCGCAAATTGCGAGTTCAGGCTAGCACAGCGCTTAGGTCCGACAAGGGCATTCGGATGCTCGCTATGGCTTGCGCTGCAATGCCTTCGCGACGGCCAGTGAATCCGAGGCCTTCGGTCGTCGTCGCCTTGATGCTGACCTGATCAAGCCCGAGTTCGAGAATCTCGGCAATGCGCTGGCGCATGGCAGTTCGGTGCGGGCCGACCTTCGGCTCCTCGGCGATGACCGTACAATCCACATTGTCGATGATTGCTCCACCGGAACGAACGAGTTCGGCTGCACGACGCAGGAACAGGTCAGAACTTGCGCCCTTCCACTGTGGGTCGGAGGGCGGAAAATGTTCGCCGATATCACCACGCCCTGCGGCGCCCAGCAAAGCGTCGGTAATGGCATGCAGAACGACGTCAGCGTCGCTGTGGCCGGCAAGGCCGCGGGAGTGAGGTAGAGAAATGCCGCCGAGCATGATCGGGCCTTCACCCGAGAAAGCGTGCACGTCGAAGCCCATCCCCGTTCGCGGAGCGAGCGTGCCGGCGAGCCATTGCTCGGCACGCGCCCAATCAGCCGCGGATGTCAGCTTCTCGAGCGCGGGGTCACCTACGACGGCAGCCACTGACATCCCAGCCGCTCGGACCACGGTCGTTTCATCGGTCGGCGCGCCACCCGACCAGGCGGCATAGGCGCTGCGAAGCGCCTCGGTTCTGAAGGCCTGCGGGGTCTGCACGCGCATTAGATCGGAACGGTCGACGCTCTCGTCGATCATCGTTCGTCCACGGGCGAGCGTATCGCCGACTGGCAGGACCGGCGCAGCTCCATCGTGGAACTCCAGCGATGCCACGAGGCGGTCGATCACGTTCGCAGGGCAAAACGGACGCGCGGCGTCGTGGACCAGCACTGCGTCGGTTGTGATCGCCCGAACGCCAGCCTTGACTGAATCAGCGCGCTCGGTGCCCCCGATCACAAACTCGCCCACCGCGAGGCCCTTCAACGCCTCGGTAGCCAGCTGCTGCTGACCCTCGCCAATCACGATGCGGACGTCCCTGATCGCCGAATGCTTGAGGAATGGCTCGATTGCCCATCTCAAGATCGGCTTTCCAGCGAGAGACCGGTATTGCTTGGGCAATCCGCCCCCTAAGCGTTTGCCCCTGCCGGCGGCGACGATAAGCGCTGTAACGGTCACGGCTGGGCGCCTTGCCCCTCCTTGGCGGCTCCTGTAAAGGCGCGCCCTCTCATGCAGATGCTGAAGCCCATCAAGATCGGCCCGGTTGAGGTCGCGTCGCCAGTCATTCTGGCGCCGATGACGGCCGTCACCGATTTGCCGTTCCGCCGAGCGGTGAAGCGCTACGGCGCCGGCTTGACGGTCAGCGAAATGATCGCGAGCCAGGCAATGGTCCGCGAGACCCGCCAGTCGCTTCAGAAGTCGCTGTGGGATCCGTCCGAAGAGCCGGTATCAATGCAGCTCGCCGGCTGCGAGCCGCAAATCATGGCCGAAGCCGCCAAGCTCAATGAGCAGCGCGGCGCCGCGATTATCGACATCAACATGGGCTGCCCGGTGAAGAAGGTGGTCAATGGCGAAGCCGGATCGGCGCTGATGCGCGACCTTCCGCTCGCCGCACGCCTGATCGAAGCAACGGTAAAGGCGGTGAAAGTCCCAGTCACGTTGAAGACACGGATGGGCTGGAACCACGAAAAGCTGAACGCGCCGGAACTCGCCCGGATCGCCGAGAGCCTCGGCGTTCAGATGATCACCATCCATGGCCGAACCCGCTGCCAGATGTACAAGGGCGAAGCGGACTGGGCGTTCGTGCGCAGCGTGAAAGAGGCGGTGTCGGTGCCGGTGATCGTCAATGGCGACATCTGCTCGATGGAAGATGCACGGACGGCGCTTCGGCAGTCCGGCGCTGATGGCGTAATGATCGGCCGCGGCGCTTATGGCCGGCCCTGGCTGCTTGGCCAGGTCATGGCCGACCTGTGCGGGGGAGGAGTTCGTCCCGACCCCAGCCTCGATGAGCAACTCGAGGTCATGCTCCAGCAGTATGAGGAGATGCTGTCGCTCTACGGCACTCACACCGGCGTCAATTTGGCCCGCAAGCATATCGGCTGGTACACCAAAGGGCTGCCGGGTTCCGCCGAGCTTAGAAACAAGGCGAATCAACAAGATGACCCCGCGGTAGTTGTATCAATGCTGCGTGCATTCTACTCGCCGTGGCTGGAGCGTGCTGCGGCCTGAGCGGTATTTCACCAACACAAGTGTGTTTTTGATGCAACGGCCCGAAATGCCGTGCTAGGGCCAACGGTAATGGATGCCCGCGTGGCCGAATCGGCAGTGACATCGAACAGACTGAGCTGGCTGGAACGCGAACGCGCGAGCGGGCGCTTCTACGACCGCGCTGCAATTATCAGCGGAATTTTCCTGGTCGGGATGCTGGGGGTGAGCTTCTGGCTGTTCCGCTTTGCCAAGCCGGGTTCTCTGCTGTGGCCGCCAGTTGTTGCCCTGTTGCTGATCGCAAATCTAATCCCCGCGATCGCTTTAATGGTGCTGTACGCGCGCAAGATTGCGACTCGCCGGGCAGAGGAAAGCGGGCTCGGCAGCGGCCGACTCCACGTTCGACTCGTCGCGCTGTTTTCGGTCGTCGCTGCAGTACCGACAGTGGTCGTCGCCATTTTCGCATCGGTTCTTCTGCAGAGCGGACAGGAGTTCTGGTTTTCCAATCGCGCTCAGGGAATGTTCGAAAAGACGACCTCACTGGCGCAAAGCATCTACGATTCCGAGGTCCAGCGTGTCGCCAGTGAGACCGTGACCGCAAGCCATGACCTGGCCGGTTACCTGCAGCAGATCTCGATTGAAGACCCGCGGTTCGCCGAGGCTTTCACCAAGCTTCAGGTCTATCAGCGCAGTCTCTCAGAAGCGGTCATCTTTACCTATGGGCGCGATCGCCAGGTGCGCTCGCTGGCCCTCGTAAGCCCATACGGCCGCCCGCTAATCAACGTGATTACCCCCGAGCGTGTCGCAGCCTTAAATGGCCGCGAGGTGGTGGAAGTGAGCTCGTCTGATCGGGTTGGAGCGCTGACGCGGCTGCCCGGTGTCCCCGATACATATCTATACGCGGCCAAGGTCTTCGATCCCCAGTTCAGCGACCAGCTGACGAGAGCCAATGATGTGCTCAAAGACTATCGGTCGCTGCAAAACAGGCTGCGGATCAACCAGCTTCGCTTCAACGCGGCGCTCCTGCTGGGCGCTTTGGTCATCGTCGGGCTGGCCATCCTGGCGGCGCTGAAGATCGCCGACTGGATGGTTCGACCGGTGGGCGAACTGGTGACGGCCGCGGGCCGGATCGAAGAAGGCGATTTCTCCACCCGGGTCCCGGTGACGAACACCGAGGACGAGATTCACACGCTGTCGACAGCGTTCAACCGAATGAGCGGACGGCTCGAAGAGCAGACCGGTGCTCTGAAGGCCGCCAATACCCAGCTGGATGCACGCCGGGCGTTTATGGAAGCCGTGCTGTCGAGCGTAACTGCTGGAGTGGTTGCGCTCGATTCGAACAACCGCATCCTGCTGACCAATCGTTCCGCCGAGACCCTGCTCCAGAAGGGGCAGGAAGAAATCGAAGGCAAGCTGCTGGAAGAAGCATCGCCGGAACTCGACGAGTTCCTTCGCGGTGACCAGGGCGAGGCCAATGTCACTGTCGTCGTTGGCGGGGACCAGCGCACGCTGGCGGTGAAGCGTGTTCGCTACCAGGACGGAAGCGTTCTTACATTCGACGACATCACTGATCAGCTGACCGANCAGCGCCGTGCCGCATGGTCCGATATCGCGCGGCGGATCGCTCACGAGATCAAGAATCCGCTCACGCCCATCCAGCTCGCCGCCGAGCGACTTCAGCGCCGGTTCGGGCAGGACGTCCCTTCCGACAAGGAGACGTTTGAGCGCCTGACAGGGACGATCGTCCGCCAGGTCGGCGACCTGCGGCGGATGGTCGACGAATTCTCCAACTTCGCGCGCATGCCCAAGCCGGTCTTCCGCGAGGAAAACGTCCACGACATCGCGCGCCAGGCCTTGTTCCTGCACGAGGTCGCGCACCCCGGGCTCGCTTTCATCCTCGATCCCCCACAGGGCGAGTTCGAGATGGTCTGTGACCGGCGACAGCTCAGCCAGGCACTCACAAATGTCGTAAAGAACGGCGTCGAAGCTATTGAAGGACGAAAGAATCGCGGCGAACACAGTCTCGCCGGCGACCGCGTTGAGCTGAAGCTCCACACCGAAGACCATCATCTGGTCATTGACGTAATGGACACAGGCATCGGTCTTCCCGAGGACCGGGAGCGTCTCACCGAGCCCTATATGACGACGCGGGTGCGCGGCACCGGCCTCGGCCTCGCGATCGTGAAGAAGATCGTCGAAGAGCATATGGGCGAAATCGCATTCCTCGATCGGCCGGGCGGGGGAACCCACGTCCGCATCGCCTTCGACACCGACAAGCTCGCAGCCCTGGACCGTGAAAGTCCATCTGCGGAACCTGAAGCAAACCCCGAACCAAGTGAGGATCAGGCCTGATGGCTTTGGAAGTGCTCGTAGTCGACGATGAGGCGGACATTCGCGAGCTCGTCAGCGGAGTGCTCGAAGACGAGGGCTATGCCGTGCGGACGGCGGCCGACAGCGACCAGACGCTCGACGCCTTCGAGGAGCGGCGTCCGTCGATGGTCTTGCTCGACGTCTGGCTGCAGGGCTCCAAGCTAGACGGACTGCAACTGCTGCAGGAGATCAAGAGCCGCGACCCGACCATCCCTGTGCTGATGATCTCGGGTCACGGCAATCTCGACACGGCAGTCGCTGCGGTGAGGGAAGGAGCCGTCGACTTCATTGAAAAGCCGTTCGAGGCCGAGCGGCTGCTCTATCTGGTCGATCGGGCTACCGACACCGAACGGCTTCGGCGCGAGAATGAGAGCCTTCGCCGGCAGGTCGGGCANGAGGAGCAACTCCACGGCACGTCGGTCGCGATCAACACCGTNCGCGCNACTCTGAAGCGTGTCGCTCCGACCGGAAGCCGGGTGCTGATCACGGGGCCGGCTGGCGTTGGCAAGGAAATCGCCGCGCGGATGATCCATAACTGGAGCCCGCGAGCGAAGGCGCCCTTCGTCGTGCTTCCAGCGGCGATGATGAGCCCGGACCGCGTGGAAGAAGAGCTGTTTGGCAGTGAGAAAGACGGCGTCGTCCGCCCCGGCCTCCTTGAGCATGCCCATGGTGGCACTCTGTTCCTGGACGAAATCGCGGACATGCCGCTGACGACGCAGGGCAAGATTCTGCGAGTCCTGACCGACCAGAGCTATCACCGCATCGGCGGTCAGCGTCCGGTGAAAGTCGACGTGAGGGTGCTCTCGGCAACATCGCGGAATTTGGCGGACGAGATAGCTGCTACTCGCTTTCGCGAAGACCTGTTCTATCGCCTCAACGTCGTCCCGGTGCGGATTCCACCGCTGCGCGAACGCCGCGAGGATATCCCCGAGCTGGTCGACTATTTCCTGGCGCGTTTTGCCGCCGAGCGGCACATGCCGACCCCCTCCATCTCTGAAGAGGCCATGGCGGCACTGCAGGCTCATGATTGGCCGGGCAACGTCCGACAGCTCCGAAACATCATCGAGCGCACCATCATTCTGGCACCGGGCGATCGCGTTTCCTGCATCGAGGTCGATTTGCTCCCGCCCGAAGTACTGGAGAACCAGAACGCGATGGGCGGATCGACCGCGGCCGTCGCGATCATGGGCAGCCCGCTCCGCGAGGCCCGCGAATCCTTCGAGCGGGAATATTTGAAGATCCAGATTCGGCGCTTTTCCGGCAACATCTCACGCACAGCGTCGTTCATCGGAATGGAGCGCTCCGCGCTGCACCGGAAGCTGAAAGCTCTCGGCATCGGGGAGAAGCGGGAGGACGAAGAGTAACAAGGTAAGGCGTCATGGCTGCCCGTGCACTCGCTCTCCAGGACCATTTCCTCAACGCGATCCGGCGCGCCAAGACGCCGGTGACGATCTTTCTCGTCAAAGGCGTGAAGCTGCAGGGCGTTGTGACGTGGTTCGATGCCTTCTCGCTGCTGCTGAGGCGGGAAGGGGCCTCGCAGCTCGTCTACAAACACTCGATCTCGACGATCATGCCGGCAGAGCCTCCGCCGGATTTCGTACCCACCAATGGCGTTGCCGACGGCGCCAAAGCCGCGCTTCAGGACCTGTTCCTGGCGGCGGCCTCTCGTGACCAGGAGCGGATGACGTTGTTCCTAGTCAACGGCGTCATGCTCCAGGGCACGGTCACGGGCTTCGACCAGTTCTCGCTGGTTCTCGAGCGGGGAGGGCAGATCCAGCTCGTCTACAAGCACGCCATTTCGACCCTTCAGCCAGCCCATGCCTTAAAGCTTGGCGGCGAGGCTGACGGAGAACCGGAGGCCAACGCTGAATAATTTCGATGGCAATGGCGCAATCGAGGTCGCCCGCGGCGAGCGGGCGGTCATCGCCGTTCCCGAACTGCCGCGCGAGGGCGCCCGGCGGTCTGCCGAGGCGCGTGTCAAAGAAGCGGAGGGTCTAGCGGCGGCGATCGGGATCGACGTCATCGCTGCCAAGCCATTTCGAGTGCGCTCGGTCCGACCGGCGACCTTGCTGGGGAAAGGCCAGGTCGAGGAAATCGCCGAACTTGCAAAGGAGGAAGAAGCGCGGCTGCTGATCGTCGACGCTCCATTAGCGCCGATCCAGCAGAAGAATCTCGAGGATGAAGTTGGAACCAAGGTCATCGACCGGACCGGTCTGATCCTCGAAATCTTCGGCGAGCGAGCGGCCACGGCCGAAGGCCAGCTGCAGGTCGAGCTTGCCCACCTCGAATATCAGGCTGGTCGCCTGGTCCGAAGCTGGACCCACCTCGAGCGCCAGCGCGGCGGCTTCGGCTTCCTCGGCGGTCCCGGTGAAACTCAGATCGAGGCCGACCGACGGATGATCCGGGACCGAATGGCCAAGATCCGGCGCGAACTGGAGCAGGTGAAGCGGACGCGCTCGCTGCATCGCGACAGGCGCCAACGCGCACCATGGCCGGTTATCGCGCTGGTAGGCTATACGAACGCTGGAAAGTCCACCCTTTTCAATCGCCTAACCGGCGAAACGGTTTTCGCCGAGAACCTACTGTTCGCCACGCTCGACCCGACCATGCGCGATATCCGCCTGTCGGGTTTCGACAAGGTGATCCTCTCCGACACGGTTGGGTTCGTCTCTGACCTGCCGACCGAGCTGATCGCAGCTTTCCGGGCGACACTCGAAGAAGTGCAATCGGCCGACCTGATCGTCCATGTCCGCGACATGTCACATCCCGATCGCGAGGCGCAGAGCGAAGATGTCGAGGATGTCCTGAAGTCGCTCGGCCTGGCGGACGAGGGGGCTCCGCCGCGGCTTGAGGCCTGGAACAAGGGAGGATGTCCTGAAGTCGCTCGGCCTGGCGGACGAGGGGGCTCCGCCGCGGCTTGAGGCCTGGAACAAGGTTGATCTGCTTTCAGACGAGGAGCGAACTCGGCTGCTCGAAGAAGCGAAACGGCGCGAGGACGTTGTCCCGATCTCGGCTCTCACGGGCGACGGCCTCGACTTACTGCGCGATCGAATGTCCGACAAGCTGCGCTGCGGTGAGCAAATTCACGAAATCCGGCTTCAGGCGGGCCAGGGTGACCGAATTGCCTGGCTGCACGCCCGCGGTGAGGTACTCAACCAGATCCTCAATCATGACGAAGTTCAATTGTCCGTGCGTCTGTCGCCCGAGAATTGGGCACGGTTTCAGTCGCTCGGCGCGAGCTGACCCTTCTTGGCTTCGACCCAGAGCGCTTCCATTTCGTCGATCGACATGTCCGCAAAGCCTGGTGCTTGCTCGATTGCCCGGAAGCGCCGTTCGAACTTGTTGGTGGCTTCGCGTAACGCTGCTTCAGGTTCGATATTAAGTTTGCGGGCCAAGTTAACGACAGCAAATAGAAGATCACCCAGTTCCTCGAACATAGGCTGATGCTCGGTTTCCGCCTCAAGCTCGGCCAGTTCCTCGTGAATCTTCGCCCGCGGACCTGATGCATCCGGCCAGTCGAACCCCGTACGCGCGGCGCGCCGCTGAAGCTTGGCGGCACGCTCGAGGGCCGGAAGCGCAAGCGCGACACCGGCCAGGGCGCTCTTGTCGGGATCCTTGGCGCGTTCCTCGGCTTTAATGATTTCCCACAGGTGATGGCCGCCATGCTCGGCATCGCCAAAGATGTGCGGATGCCGGCGCTCCATCTTGTCGCAAATGCGCGTGATCACATTCTCGAGCGTAAATTTACCGGCGTCTTCGGCCATTTGTGCGTGGAAGACGACCTGGAGCTGCAGGTCGCCGAGCTCGTCGGCGAGCGCTTCCATGTCGTTACGAGCGATGGCGTCGGCGACTTCGTAGGCTTCCTCGATCGTGTAGGGCGCGATCGTTTCAAACGTTTGCACGCTATCCCATTCGCAGCCGGCCTTCGGATCGCGCAGCCGGCGCATGATCTCCACGAGGCGTTCAAGCGGCATTGAGGGCCCCGGGGGGCCTTTTCCCCGCTTGAACTGAAAGTATGATAATATGCATTATGTAAATATCCACATAGGTCAGGGGACCAGAACCAGCCATCGCCCTTCTACGCCCCACCGTTGCAGCGACGACAGATAGTTCATGCCAAGCACGTTGAGATTGTCGTTGTCCGCAACTTGCACGCCGACATCCCGGCGCTCGATAGCGCCGATCCTGAGCTGTTGGGCTCGTCCGCTCGATACGCGAATGAGGCCATTTCCGGTGCGGACAAGCTGGTCTGGATGCTTCGAGACGATCACGCCGGCGCGGATCGCCGTTTCGCGGTCGACTGTCGTCATCGTGGCTCCACTATCGACCAGGAACTTTACTGGAATCCCGTTGACCAACCCTTCAACCCAAAAATGCCCGTCGATGGCCATTGGGATGCGGGTTTCGTGACCCTGGATTACCGGAGCGCCGATGGCTTCTGCCCGCAGGCGCTGTCCGACCCAGCCGAAGTTGTCACGGAAGGTAAGCAAGACGAATCCGGCCGAGAAGATCGAGATCCACATCAGTGCGGTGGTCAACAGCTTCGCCCACGGCTCCCGGCGAGTCATCAGCGTTCCGAGGACGAGCATGGCGGCCATGAGGATGTAAACGCCGCCAAGCATCAGGTCGTTGGTCACGGCTGAAGGACCAGGTAATTGCCCTCGACACGCCAGCTGCTCAGCGTTGAAAGGAAGTTCATTCCCAACAGGTTGGTATCGTCGTGCTCATTGATATCAATGGGGAATTCCGTCCGTTCGATCGATCCCACCTCGAGCTTGTCTGCCCATCCCTTGATGACCTGCGTCGTTCCGTTTGCAGTCGTGATGACGGTCCGCTCGGATCCGACCGGCATCTGCGTCGCTCTTGCGGACTCGAGTGAAACCGTCGTCACGGTTGCGCCGCTGTCGATCATGAACCGCAAAGGGTGTCCGTTGACCGTTGCATCGACCCAGAAATGGCCGTCATCGGCCATCGGAATCCGCACCGTCTGGCCGTCCGAAATCGACGCCCCGGTAGCTTCGGCGCGTAACCGCTGCCCAACGCTCGTGAATTCGCTTCGAAAGGAGAAGATGATG
>JGI24739J22299_10000624_pt1 | contig 12724 bp, 10 predicted proteins | sample KBSCornC5_FD_22299 | JGI IMG/M metagenome (IMG submission 22299)
AGCAGCCACCAATAGCCCGCCAGGAAGGCCGAAATCCCCATCACCATGCGGGTGAGCAGCGGCAGTTGCTGGCCCACCGTATCGAATTGTTCCACCACCTTGGGCACGACGAAGATCATCAGCGCCGCGACCACGCACACCGCAAAGGCAGCGAGCACGGAAGGATAGGCGATGGCGGTCAGCACCTTCGATCGGATCACCGCCTGCCGCTCCATCAGGTCGGACAGGCGCTCCATGATCGTGGGCAGGCTGCCTGAACTCTCGCCCGCTGAAACCATCGCGCGATAGAGCGGCGGAAAGCTCCTCGGCTCGGCGCCCAGGGCATCGGCCAGCCGACGCCCCTCCAGCACGCCCGAATGCACCTTGCCGACAATCGCCTGGACATGCGCCTGCTCGCTCTGCCGTCCGATGGTGCGGAGCGACTCCTCCAGCGGACTGACCTGGATCAGCGTCGACAATTGCCGGGTGAACAGCGTCAGTTCCTTGGCGGAGAGGCGGGGCGCCCGGAAGGACAGCCCTGTCCGTCTGCGCGCCTTCTCCATCGCGCCAGCCTCGATCCGCACGATGAACAGCTTGCGCGAGTCCAGCTTCGCCCGCGCGTCCTCGACCGTCTCAGCCTTGATCGCGCCGCTGCGCTCCCGTCCGGCGGGGTCGATGGCGATATAGTCGAACTCAGCCATCGGCGATGGTTTCCACCTCGCCCGCGTCGCGCCGCGACACGCGGATTGCCTCCTCCGCCGTGGTCTGGCCGTCGCGCACCAGCGCCCGCGCGGCCGAGCCCAGATTGGGCGCGTTCAGAAAGGCGTGGCGCGCGATCAGCGATTCATCGCCGCCATCGTTGATGAGCCGCCGGATGGTGTCGTCCACCCTGATCGCCTCGAACACGCCGATCCGGCCCTTGTAGCCGGTGCCGTTGCACGCCTCGCACCCGCGCGCGCGGTAGATGATCGTGCCCGGATCGAAGCCCAGCAGCGCGCTGGCCGACTTGTCCGCCTGCACCGGTTCGCGGCACTTCTGGCAAAGCCGCCGCACCAGCCTCTGCGCGATGACTGCGCGCAGGGTGGAAGCCAGCAGGAACGGTTCCACCCGCATGTCGCGCATCCGCGTGATCGCGCCCACTGCATCATTGGTATGGACGGTGGACAGCACCAGATGCCCGGTCAGGGAGGCCTGCACGGCGATCTCCGCCGTTTCCCGGTCGCGGATTTCGCCGACCATGACCACATCGGGGTCCTGTCGCAGGATCGCCCTCAGCCCCGCCGCGAAGGTCAGGCCGACCTTCGCATTGACCTGCGTCTGTCCGACGCCGTCGATCGCATATTCGACCGGGTCTTCGACCGTCAGGATATTGCGCGTGCCGTCATTGAGCTGCCGCAGGCCCGCATAGAGCGTCGTCGTCTTGCCCGACCCGGTCGGCCCGGTGACGAGGATGATGCCGTTGGGTTCCTGCAACCCGTCCCGGAAGATCCGGTCCGCCGCTCCGGCCATGCCGAGCAGGTCGAGGTTCATGCCCGCATTCTCCTTGTCCAGGATACGCAGCACCACCCGCTCCCCCGCCCGGCTGGGCAGGGTCGACACGCGCACATCGAGCAGTTTCCCGCCCAGCGTCAACCCGATCCGCCCGTCCTGCGGCACACGCCGCTCGGCTATGTCGAGCCGCGCCATCACCTTGATGCGGCTGACGACGACGGGCGCGACATGCGGCGGCATGCGCAGCGTCTCGCGCAGCACGCCGTCGATGCGCATCCGCACGATCAGCCCGGTTTCATAGGGTTCGATATGGATGTCCGACACGCCCTGCCGCGCCGCTTCCGCAATGATGCCGTTGATGAGGCGGATGGCGGGGGCATCGTCGGCGCTGTCGAGCAGGTCGTCGGCGGTCGGGATATCCGCGGCCAATATGTCCAGCTCGTCCGCCCCCACCTCGAGCGATCCGGCCATGGCGGCGGCGCTGCCCTCCATCGCATAATGATCCGACAGATGCCGGTCGAATTGCGCGGCATCGACGAAGCGCACGTCGAAGCTGCGCGCCAGATGCCGCCGCACTTCCAGCAGCACCCGCGGGTCGCTGCCCTCGCGCACGGCGATGGTCAGCCTCTCCCCATCCGGCGGCAGCATGACCACGCCATGCCGGCGGGCGAAGACATAGGGTATGTCCACCGCTCGCGGCGCGACATGCGGGGGGATATCGGCCGTCACGATCAGCGGCTCATTCATATCGACCTCCGTTCGGAAAGCCCCTCACCGCTTCTCTCCGCTGGCAGGAATCTGGACGGGCCGTACCACGCCGCTCGACTGCCGGGCGGTCGGCTCGATGATCTCGGCAGGCGGCTGCACCACCGCATCGCCCGGCCGGGGCGCGGCGGCGGGCGGCGTCGCGCCCATATAGTCGCGCACCAGCTCGTCAATGCCCGGTTCCTGGTCCGGATTGCGCTGCAACTGCATGCCGCGAATATAGCCATAGCGCTGCTGCGTCAGTTTCTGCGCATCTTCCTTGGACCGCAGGATGGTGGGCCGGATGAAGACCATGAGGTTGGTCTTGGTCCGGCTCTTGCTGCGCGACTTGAACAGTTCGCCAAGGCCGGGAATATCGGACAGCAGCGGAATGCGCTCGATCGTCTTGCGCTCATTGTCGTCCAACAGGCCGCCAAGCGCCAGTATCTCGCCATCGTCGACCGTCACGGTCGTCTCTATCTCGCGCTTGTTGATGATGAGGTCGCTGTCCTTGTTCGACACCGGGCCGGCGACGCTGGACACCTCCTGCTTCAGGAACAGCTTGATCGCGCCGCCGGTGTTGATCTGCGGCTTCACCTCCAGCTTGATGCCGACATCCTGCCTCTGGACAGTGCGGAACTGGTTGTCGAAATTCTGGGAGAGCGCCTCGCCCGTGGTCACCGGCACCTGCTGGCCGACCAGGATCGACGCCTTCTGATTGTCCAGCGTCATCACCGAGGGCGTGGACAGGATGTTGCTGTCGGTGTCGGATTTGACGGCATTGATGATCGCGCCGAATATCCCGTTCCTGCCGAGCGATGTCGCCACGCCGCCGAAGCCGCCGGTCGCATTCATCAGGCTGTCGACGGCCGCCTGTTGCAGCGTATTGGAAAGGTCGCCATTTTGCCGCGTCCTCGTCTCCGTCCGTGTTCCGTCGGGCGCCACGACGGTCGTCGTCGTCTCGCCCAGCCTGTCGGCGGCGACCGCCCCCGCCAGCGTCAGGATGTTGGGCGAAGCGTTGGAATAGTTGGTCGCCGCAAAACCGGTCTTGGTGCTGCCGATCAGGAACTGCACGCCCAGTTTCTTGGCGGCGGCGTCGCTGATCTCGACAATGATCGCCTCCACCAGCACCTGTTCGCGCCGCGTGTCGATCTGACGGATCGTCTCGCCCAGCATACGCTGCACATCGCTGTTGGCCGCGACAATGATCGCATTGGCCCCTTCGTAACGCGTGACGATGGCGGGGCCACGCGACGAGATGCCGTTGCCGCCCGAACCGACGGCGGAGGACGCGGCGGCAGGCACCGGGGACTGCGCGTTTCCAGCGGCGGGGGTGGAGGCGGTCACGGGCGAGGCGGTCGCCTGTCCCACCAGTTGCTGCAACACCGGCAGCAGTTTTTCCGCGTCGGCATGTTCCAGCCAATAGACGCGGATTTCGGTCCCGCTCGCTGCCTGCCTGTCAAGGTCGCGCGCCATCTGCGCCAGCCGCGCCACCGTCCCGGCGTCGCCCCGGATCGCGACGGCGTTGCTGCTGTCGATGGGGACGATGGTAGCCGGCTTCGCCGCCCCGTCGCCGCCTGTCGTCACCAGCGCCTGCAACGACGTCGCGATCTCTCGCGCTCCGGCATTTTTCAGCATGACCGTGGTGGTCGAGGCAGTATCCCGGTCGATCCGCGCGATCACCTGCCGGATGCGCCCGATATTGTCGGCATAGTCGGCCACGACCACGCTGTTGCCCGCCCGGTTCGCCGTCACCGAGCCATCCTTGCTGACCAGCGGCCGCAGCGTTTCCAGCGCGCTCGCCGCGTCGATGGAGCGCAGGCGGAACACCTCCGTCACGAACTGGTTGCGATTGGCCGCCCGGCCCACGGCGCTGGGCTGGCCCGCCGCGCCATCGGCCGGCTGGATGCGATAGGCGCCGCCGGGCGCCGGCACCGCCACCAGCCCGTTCGCCCGCAGGGTGGAGGAATATCTCGAAATATTCGGACCGGGACAGGGGGCGGTCAGTCACGACGGACACCTTCCCCGACACGCGATTGTCGATGATGAAGGTCCGCCCGGTCACCCGTGCCGCATCCTGGATGAAGGCGCGGATGTCGGCGTCGCGCACGTTCAGCGTCTGCTGCGCCATGACCGGCGATGCGATGGGAGCCGCCAGCGCGAGGGCCATGGCGGCGGTAAGAAGCGGTTTTCTGGTCATTGGCCTTGCAGTGTCAGGTTGATCGTGGCGGGCGAGGCCCCGCGTTCGACGGTCAGGGAAATGCGCGCGCCGGGCACGATCTTGCCCTGCAGCGCCTGGAGATCGCTCATCGATCCGATCGGCTGGCCGTCGACCTGGGTGACGATATCGCCGGGCTGGAAGCCCGCCTGTTGAAAGCCCGGCCCCCTGGCCGACAGGATCAGGCCGGTGACGCGTCCATTCTGCATTCGCGGGGTGAAGCCGACGTCGCGCTTCACCATGTCGGCGCCTGGATTGTCCATGCCCGCGATCGGCGAAGGCGGCAAGCCGGCCGGCGCTCCGCCATCCGGGGCGGCGGTCGGGGCCGGTTGGGACTGATCGAGGAAAAGCTGTTCCTCCGCCCCGCCGCGATCGATGGTGATATGGTCGAAGGCGACAGCCTTCAGCACCACGCCGGGCATGATCTCTTCCCCCACGGCGAAGCTGTTCTGCACGCCGTCCGGGCCCGCGACGATCGCGGACCCCAGCCCGGACCCTTCGTTCAGGCGAATGCCGTAAACGGTGAGCGCCAGCGAAGTCACGACGCCGCCGCCCGACTGTTGCAGGCCACCGCGATAAAAGGGGTCGAAGCTGGAAAACAGGGCCTGCCGCTCCGCGACGGGGAGGAAACGGGCCTGCCGCCCTTCCCACGGGCCGAAACTGCCGACCGGCGTCAGCACCGCCCAGACCAGCGCGGCGCATTGCAGCGCCAGCAGGCCAAGCAACAGCTTCTCGACGACCGACAGCCAGTCGATGGGCCGCAGCCGCCCGCCCAGGTTCCGGATAGTATCGCTGAAAGCCACACGCATGCGCGTCGTTCATCCCCCTTGATATCGGCGCTGCTAGAAAATGGGTCTTACTATCGGATTACACTATTGTGACGCTTTGAAGACAATCGCAACGATCGAAGCGACGGCGCTTGCATTTCGAGCGGCCAGCGTCGTCACCACCAGCACCGTCACCAAATGAGATCGTCCAAAGCGCCGGAGGTGATCGGGCAATCATGTACCGGCGGCGCTATTGCCTGACCAGCGATCGGTTCCGGCCGCGCCGAAACCGCCTATCCCTGCAATGCGGGAAGCAGCAGGATGAAGCGGGCGCCGCCTTCGGGGGCGTCGTCGATGCGGATGTCGCCGCCCATGGCCCGCGCCAGACGCCGCGAAATGTAAAGGCCAAGGCCGCTGCCGCCCGCATCGCTGCGGCCCAGCCGCTCGAACTTGTCAAAGACGCGCTCGCGACTGTCGACGGCTATCCCGCTTCCCTGATCCTGCACGGCGATCCAGGCCTGGCCGCCGGACCGGCCCGTCTCTATCCGCACGGTCGATCCCTCGGGCGCATAGCGCACCGCATTGCCGACCAGGTTCATGAGGATCTGCAAGGCCCGGCGAAACTCCCCGACGGCAGGCTCCGCTGCATCCAGCGCGGGTGGCAGAATGTCGATTTCCCGATCCCGCGCCTTGACCAGGAACAGACCCGCGGCGCGGCGTCCGATGTCGGCCAGGTCGACTTCCTCCGCGATCACGCTGAAATCGGGCCGGTCGATCGCCTGCAGGTCCGCCAGATCGTCGATCAGCGCCATCAGATGGCGCCCTGCCGCCGAAATATCATGGGCGTAGCCCAGATAGTCCGGCCGCAGCGCCCCCTCCAGTTGCGCGGCGATCGAATCCGCATTGGCGATGATCCGCCCCAGGGGACGGCGCAGGGAACGATCAAGCCTTTTCCCGAATTCGGCGGGATAGAATAGCAGCGGCTCCGGCGTGGCGAGCGGCGCCGACACCGCGCGGTCCATGGGCAGCGCCTTGCCCCGGTAACCCGCCAGTTGCCCGGCAAGGTCGAACATCGGAAAGCCCGACAGAATGAAGCGCTGCGCGGGGTCGCTCGTCAATCCGGCTACCTGGTCGCGAAAGGCGCGCCGCTGCGCAAAACCGCGCAGGATGGCGAGATCGCCGTCCGCATCGGCACGCAGTTCGAAATAGCTGGTGAAGCGGCTGCCCGGCACCGGCGGCGCGGTGGGAAGCGTTCCTTCGCTGCCCAAACCCTCCAGCACGATCTGGAAGCGCAGCTGCGTGTCGATCTGCCATGTCCAGCCGTCCGACAGGGCGGCGATGTCGGTCTCCCGCCGCGCCAGGTCGAGCGGGGGCGCCACTGCTTGCCGCTCATGCCAATCGATGATGGCAAGCTGTACCCGTTCGTCTTCGGGCCTGGCGCGCACCCACATGTCGATGTCGCCGCGCTCCGCCGCCGCGACCACGGGGCGGGACAGGGCGATGCCCAGATGCGTCGCCAGTCGCGCCATCGCCGCCAATTGCGGGATCGCCAGCGCGCTGCCGATGTCGCCACCCGCCTCCTGTTGCAAGGAAAGCAAGGGCGCGTCCGCACTCAGCAGCCGACCGTCCGAGGCGACGGTGGCCCGGATGACGGCGGGATGCGCCGGCATGTTCATCAACCGGCGATCCGCCGCAGATGATCGAGCTTCGCGCGCAGCGCCGCCGGTGCGCGCAGGGCACCCACCGCCGCGTCGGCCTGGGCCACGCTCAGTTCCTGATAGCGCATGGCTTCCCCGACGATGGTCGCGTCCGACAGGGATGGCCGCACCGGCCGCAGCGCCAGCAGCAATTGCCGGTAATCGCTGTCCGATCCGCCGAGCGCGCGGCAAAGAGCAGCGACCTGCCCCACTGGCCCCATGACCAGTATGTCGGCGACCTGCGCGCTCTCCATCCGCAATCTTCGCCCGGCGAGCGCGGCGAACAGCAGGAAATGCCTGTGCTGCAGCGCGGCCGCCATCAGTTCAGGCGCATCGGCATGGGTGTCCAGTTGACGGACCAGCCTGTCCGCCGCCGCGATTGGCCCCGTCGCTTCATCATGCCGGGCCAGTTGGCGCTGCGCCGCGGCTTCGACCACGGGCAGCACCGCTTCCGCATCGATCAGGCCGCTCCGCTGGGCGATGGCTGCAAGGCAGGCGGCGGCGGTCCACAGCAATTCCGCGAAAAAGCCGGCGGGCAGATCAGGCTGCATCGGCTGATCCTCCGACGCGGTCAGCAGCCAGCGCCCCTCCGCCAGCATCAGTGCGGCGAGCGCCTCACCCAGGGCAGGGTCGCCCGCTGCGAACAGCGGTTCCACCTCCGATTCGCTGCCCACGCCGCCATCGGGACCACCAAACTGGCGCAGCATCAGGCTGATCCCGCCGCGCATCTGCATATGGGCGAGCAGCGGCGGCGCCAGCAGCGTCGGTTGCGCACACAGGGTCGGCCAGCAGACGGGTTGCGGCCAAGGCGCCAGCGCAGCCGCAATTTCCGGCGTTTCCTCCAGCGCCAGGCGCAATCCGATCTCGATGGCGGTCAGGCATCCGCCCAGATGCCGCCGGGTCTCCGCCACCAGCGCGTCATGCCGTTCCCGTCCGTCATCGGGAAAGAAAAACGCCAGATCAATGGCATGGCCGACGGGCACGGCGGACAAGCCCGCCATGACTTGCGCCATTGGCCAGCAGTCCGCCCGGGTCGGTCCGATCAGGGACGAAAAGGCGCTCATGCCAGCCAGCATAATGGCACGTCGTTAAAATGCACTAAACCGTAACGGGCAAAATCGTTCAATTCCGGCGGAGCAGGACCATCGTTCCCACCGACGCGATGGCGCACAGCATCGCCAGGTCGAACGTCAGCGCGAGCGCCCCGGCGAGCGACGCCAACAGCAGGGGCAAGAGCGCGCTGGCGGGCGTGAAGATCATCCATGGGCGAGCTGGTCCCGCCTTCTGCCAGCGATCCGCCATCTGGATGATCGCCAGCAGCAGCGCCAGATAGGTCGCGATCGTTCCTTCTCCCGCGAGAGCGATCCCCCCCAGAACAAAAGCCGGCACGATAAAGGCGATCCAGCCGACAGGCAGCGGCCGCAGCGCCATCTCGTCCAGCCGGTCAGCGGTCTCCGCCAGCAGCAGCGACGCCAGCAGCAGGCAGAAGCCGGTGCCCGTCCAGAGCAGTTCGATCGGCACCAGCGCGATCGCCCCCAACGCCATGGCGGCAATCCGCACCTGCAATGCCGGAACCTGCATGCGCATCAGCGCCGGACTGATCAGCCGGGCGGCGGGGCCCAGCAGATAATGTTCGGCTGCACCCCGGACACGCCGGAGCCGCGGCCCGCTGGCAAGCACCGCCTGCGCCGCCAGATCCGCCTGCTCCTGCGTTTCCACCAGCGCGACGCGGCCTTCCATCAGGTCGTCCTGCGGCACGGTGATCCGGCGCGCGCCGGCCTGCACCGCGCCCCGTACCAGCGTCAGCGCCAGATCCCAGTCCCCGATCATGTCGAGCGTGTTGAACAACAGGTCCGGACTGACCCGGACGAGCCCGGCCCAGCGTTGTCCGGCATCGATTCGTTCGAAGGGAGCGCTGGCCCGGCTGTCGTCCGTCACCAGCAGGGCGTCACCCTGTTGCGCCGCCATGGCTTCGAAATAGTCCTGCCCGATGATTGCGCCATCCGCGACCAGCAGGGCGTCAGCGTCGCGGGGGGCATCGCGCACCATCGACACCATGTCGCGGACCAGTGCGATCGCGATGCCGTCAGCCGACAGCCGGTCGACGGCCTGCGACAGGGCGGGCGTGATGACGCTGACCAGGATCATCACCCGGTCGGCCCCTGCGCGCACGGCCTGCCGCGCCTGATATTCCACCAGCGTCTGTCCGGCGAAGTGCAGGCCGGCGCGCAGCGATCCGGCCGAATCGCCGCCAGCCCGGCTCGCGCTGAGAATAGCCGCAAAAGTCATGCGTGATGAAACCGACCCGATCCTTGTTTAGCCCACCTTGTTACAAGGCGGACGCGATCGCGCAAGCGGACTGACGCGTCAACCTTGCATGAGATCGTCGAGAGCGGCGCGCAACCGCCGCAAAATGCGCGGATCCCCCGGCGCGGCGTCGGCCGCTTCATCAGCCATCGCCATCAGGGCGGTCAGGCCGAAACTCGCGGCCAGCCCCTTCAGCCGCCATGCGGCGAGCTGCCAGTTCGCGTCGCAGCGCGAACGCCCCAGCAGATCGACCTGCCGCTCCGCGCTTTCGATGAAGGCGACGCGCAGATCCTCGATCAGCGGTCTGTCGTCGCCGACAGCGGCGGCAAGAGCGGCATTCAGGGCGCCTGGATCATAGGACATGGGGTCAACGCTATCTGGCTTGCGTTAAGTTTTGGTAACAGGGCATTTTCGTACGCGCAAAAGCTGCTAGGATGGCTCGCATGAATGGGGGCAGCACAATCGTCGAATTCTGGCGGGACAAGGAAGCACCGGCCGGTGACACGGCGCAGGCGGACGACACCCTGCTATTGAAACAGGCCGTTCTGGACCTGGAGGATGAGGCCATGGCCGCAGAGGGCGACGGGCATGGCATGCCGGCCGCGGCCTGGGCCTTCCTCGTCGCCGGCCTTGGCTGGACCGGCTTTGCCGGCTGGGCGACGCTGTCGTCGGGGCAATGGCGCGCCGGGCCCGCGGCATGGCCGGGACTGGTTGCGACCATCATGGTCCCACTTATCCTGCTGGGTGTCTGTTACCTGCTGCTTTTGCGGAACAGCCGCAGCGAATCCCGCCGCTATCTCGACACCGCCCGCGCCCTCAGGACCGAAGCGGAACTGCTGGAGCGGCGGGTTGCGCGAATCGCCAGCCAGCTCCAGACCGCACGCCAGACCATGCAGGACCAGGCGGAACTGCTCGACAGCTATGGCGCGGCCGCCAGCAGCAATATGGAGGCGTCGGCCGAGCTGATCGCGAGCCGCGCCCACAGCACCGCCGAACGCGCCGAAGCGGCCGAACGGGCCGGACTGGCGCTTGTCCAGCGCATGGAAGCGCTGGCCACCTCGATCCCGGCGTTGGAGGATCGCGCGACGCGCATGTCGGCCCAGATCGTCGACAACGGCCACGCGCTGGCGGAACGCATCGACATGCTGGAAGCGCGGCTGCATGCGCTGGGCGAGGTTTCCGACGATGCCCGCAGCAGGACGCTGTCCGCCACCAAGAGCCTGTCCAGCCAGCTCACGGAACTTCAGGAGGCCACGCGCTCGGCGACGCAGGAAGTGACCGGCATGGCCGATCTCGCTTCCGGCCGGATCGAGGCGACGACCCTGAGCGCGCGCAAGGCGATGGAAGAGAGCTGGCTCGACATCGAACAGAAGTCGATCGTGCTGAGCGGCCTCACCGAGCGGACCAAGTCGGAAATAGCGGAGACCACCCAGTCGGTCATCGCCCTGCTGACGCAGGAACTGAACCGCGTCGAGATCGACGTGCTGCACCGCCTGGAAACCACGCATGGGCGCGCCCAGGAAACCATGGCGGCGGTCGACGCCAATCTGACCGCGCAGGCCACATCGCTCAAGGCCCTTATAGAGGGTGCGCAGGCCGGGATCGCGGCCACCAGCCAGTCCGCCCTCTCAACCCTGGCCCGCGATGCCGAAACNGTGGAGGCCGAGCTGCGCCAGCGGGTGGAAGCGGCCGTGGNNCAGACNCATGAGGGCATCAGGCTGACGGACGAGGGCATCATCCACCATAGGGAGGCGCTGGAGGCGCTCATCGCCCGGTCGCGCGACAGCATCGCCGCCATCGGGGATGAAACCGTCGCCAACCTTGCGGATCATGTGGGTGAGATCGAAAGCCGCCTGCACCAGATCAATGATCTGGTCGAGGGCCAGCGCACGCTTGTCTCCGGCCTGCAGCGCAGCCTGGACGAGGCGGTCGATTCCGCGCAGTCCCGCTTTGCCGCGATGGAAGAGTCGGCCCTCGCCCGCAATGAGCGGCTGACCGAAGCGCTGTCGCGCCTGACGGCCGAAACGCAGCGCATCGACGCCGCCCTGGCGGCGGGCGGGCTGACCGCCGAAAAGCTGATAGGCAGCGCAGAAACGCTGATGGTCGCGCTTGATTCCAGCGTCCGCGAACTTGACGAAACCTTCCCTGCGGCGCTCCAGCGCTTCGACGGCAGGATCGAAACCAGCCGCACCCTGCTCGACAGTGCCGCGCCGGAGATCGAGCGGCTGGAGGCCATATCCGAGGCGCTGCTCGGCCGGACCCAGGAGGCGGAGGAGTTGCTCCGCGGCCAGGGACGCCGCCTGTCCGAATGGCTGGAAAGCACGCAAAGCGGCGTCGATGCCAATCGCGAATTGGTGGAAAAGCTGCGCACCGCGCTCGACAATGCGCATCAGGACGCGACCCGCATCACCGAAGGCGCGGGGCCACTGCTCGTCACGGCGCTGCTCCGCGTCAAGGACACGGCCGACCAGGCGGCCGAACGCGCCCGCCAGGCGTTGAGCCGCGCCATTCCCGAAGCGGCAAACGCGCTTGCCGACGCCAGTGAACAGGCCATGCAGCGCGCGATCGACGAAAAGGTCACGGCCCAGATCGAAATGGTCGCCAGGTGGCGGAGGAAGCCGTCAAGGCCGCCCATCAGGCCTCCGACCGCCTGACCCGCCAGCTCCTGACCATCGCGGACACCAGCGCCAGCCTGGAGGCGCGGATAGAGGAGGCCGATCGCGTCGCCGAAGACCGCGACCGGGACCATTTCGCGCGGCGGTCTGCGCTGATCATCGAATCGCTCAACAGCACGGCGATCGATGTTTCGAAGATACTCTCCAATGATGTGACGGATTCGGCCTGGTCAGCCTATCTGAAGGGCGACCGCGGCGTCTTCACCCGCCGCGCCGTCAAATTGCTCGACGCCGGCGAATCCCGCGAAATTGCGCTGCATTACGACAATGATCCTGAGTTTCAGGAACATGTGAATCGCTACATCCACGACTTCGAATCGATGCTGCGGATCATCCTGTCGGCCCGTGACGGCAATGCGCTGGGCGTGGCGATCCTGTCGTCCGACATGGGCAAGCTCTATGTCGCGCTGGCGCAGGCGATCGAAAGGCTGCGGCAGTAGGGGTTCCGCGAGCTTGGCGAATCCTGCCTCATGCTCAAGCGAAGGAGCATGAGGCGCTTACCATCGCCACCCCTTTCGCCAGACAGATTAGTCGGCCGTCGTCGGATCGATCGTCGCGCATATTCGGGCAATGCTGTTTGCGGGGAAACCCGCCATTTCGGCATGCTGGCGGATCAATTCCTCGCTCGGCGCACGATAGATGCAGTAGATCCTGTCGTCCGTCACATAGCTGTGGACCCATTGGATATCCGGGCCGAGCTGGCGCAACACATTGCAGGATCCCTGCGCCGCGCCCTTTAGCTGCTCACCCGATAACTGGCCGACGCCAGGCATGTCCCGTTCGATCACGAATTGCGGCATGACGTCCTCCCTTTCCGAAAAGACGCGCGGATCATAGGCGCTTCGC
>JGI24739J22299_10000626_pt1 | contig 12710 bp, 12 predicted proteins | sample KBSCornC5_FD_22299 | JGI IMG/M metagenome (IMG submission 22299)
GTTTAAATCCGGCAAAGTCTATGCGCTGATTGTAGTCATGGTTTTATTCAACACCGGATTTTACGGCTTGACTTTCTGGATGCCGACACTTTTCAGGAACTCCGGCATCGACAACAGCTTTCACGTTGGGCTTTACACCGCCATTCCTTTCGGCGCCGCTGCATTCTGCATGTTTTTCAACGCCAAGAAAGCTGAAAGGTCTGGTCGGATGCGCTTGCATGGAATGGTTCCTGTTTTACTGGCTTCCACCGGTCTTTTTCTGGCAACCCTCTTTCATGATCAGTTCTGGTTCTCACTTGCGATGCTGACGATGGCCGCATCTGGGATTCTTTCCTTGATGCCGATCTACTGGACCTTGCCCGGTCGAGTCCTGTCTGGTTCGGCGGCCGCAGCGGGGCTTGCGCTGATCAATTCCTGTGGTAGTTTGTCCGGCGTATTGGGGTCATTGATCATCGGTTATTCTGGCATTCAGGTGGGTATGTATATCCTTTCAGCCTTCCTATTGCTGTGTGGGATGCTCTTTTATCTGGTTTGTCCGGCTAAGACAGCGTGACCACGCGGCGATAGAGACTATCTGCCTGTCTCTATCGCCTACTTGAACAATGCGACGTTCGGCCGTTCAGTCTCTTTGGTCTCGGATGGCCGATGTGGGCTGATATCGTCCACCCTGGCCAATTCTTCCGAGCAGAAGTGCGTCGAATGGACTTGCCGCTAGAAAAGTGACGTCGTTGTCGCGCTCGTATACCACGCTCCCAATTTATGCGTCGATGTGCTCCGCTACGCGGATTGCACCGCGGTTGACGCTTTAGAGAGAAATAACGTTTGACGGCGGATTCGCACCGATCTACTTTCCTTTCTGGCAGAAACACCCGAAGCCTGTGCAGAGGGAAGAGGCCATGAAAACCACTTCGTTGACGTTGTATATCGACGGAAAGTGCCCGCTATGCGTTGTGCGTTTAGATCCCCTTCATGGCGCGGTCCCTGCCTGATGCACCAATTTAATGTCATGACCGACATGCGAAACGCGCCATACATCAAAAGCCGGTTGCTGATCGTCGCGGCGCTCGCGTTGCCCGCGTTCGTTTTCACCATCGGCTGTAAGTCGACCGCGACGCCGTCCGCGACCGCGCTGCGGGAGATCGCCACTGACGACGCTGCGCTCGCCGTCCGGGTGCACCGGGCGCTCGTCGCGGACCCGGGGTTGAGAGCGTTGCCGATGAGCGTCGCGACGTATCGGGGCGTTGTGCAGTTATCGGGATACGTGGATTCGGAGGTACAGATCCAGAAAGCGCTTGCCGTGACGCGCGGTGTGCCGGGGGTGCGATCCGTGAGCAACGATCTGCACCTCAGGTCGCAATGACGCGCCTTCGCCGAAAACAGATGACGAACCAAGTAACGCAGGAGAGGGCGCCAAAACGAGGGCTGTCTCACAAGCGACAGGATCCTGGCGCGAGACAGCAATGCGTGTGCTGCGCGAGAGCGGTTCCGCCAATGGCATAGTGCATCTGCGTTTTGATGACCATTCCCCTGCGCTCCATGACGGTCACCGGTTTCCGGGCCGACCGTGAACAACCCAGAACAGCCGTTCAAACTGACGCAACACAAGCGGCTGCTCATGGTGATACAACTGCCGCCTGAGTCTTACTGGTGCCGAAGACGTGAGCGGGTACAAGATTGGGTATAACGCTAGGCTTTTGACGAGAACGATTGATACACAAGGAAATTTGTGCATTTAATCGAATGGCGGTTAGCTGACGGGTAGCCGCCGTTTGAATGTTCTCGTCAAGGGCCGGAAGAGTGTTGCTTCGTGGCCGGTTGTTGCCTGACGCGGAACAGGCCGCAAGCGGACATTCATCCGCAATCCCAGGTAACAACGAACGTCGGCAAATGCCGAACTTCAGCCGGCTGGCCTACTAGTCAATGCGGTGCTTTTCATCGGTTTCACGATGACGACGATCGCCGTCCACGTGAAAATACTGACCGGTGGTCGTGAGCGACGCATGGCCGAGATTGTCACGCACGAGCCGCAAGTCGATCTGTTGGCCCGCGATATGCGACCCTACGCTGGCCTCAGATAATGCGCTGACGCCTGTTCCAGTTGATCGGCTCGTGGCGCATGCGTTTCGCCACGGGCACGCAGTGCGTCGGCTGTGCTGCCGAAAACCTGCTTGACGATGCGGTGCAGTGCGGCGCGCGTCAACGGTTTGAGCGACTGCCCGATCGGCAGTAACAGGGGCGTGTCTTCGTCCTGAGATGGAAGTGCCGGTAATCCCCGTTCGCGACGGTATGTCGAGAGGTCCGCCATCATCTCCAAAGTGGCTGGCACCAGCGGCTCCCTTGCCGCCTTTGCCCAGCACCTCCAGCCACCAGAGATCTTCGCCGTTTACGACCCGGCGGCAGAAGAATCGGCCCATCGTGTTTTTACCCACTTCAGTGATCCGTAAGCCACCCAGATAGAGCAGGGTGAACAGCCAACACGTGCGCGAGTAATGCTCGCGCTCGCGGTCCGTTTCTTTCGGCACCGCCTGAATCCAGGTTTTGACCTCAAGCCACAGCTCGGGCGACAGATAGCGTGTGATACGCGGCTTTTCCTGCCTCGAAGCTCTCCCGCACCATCGCCAGTTTCTCGTCCATCGACCAGCGCCGCTGACGCTGCGGCCCCCTCAATACTTCCATCACTTCTTGCTTGTTGTTAGTCATGTACACAGTCTTATGCCTACGGCCGTAGATCGATGTTCGCCACGGGAGGCAGCACCCGAGCCCAAGCAAGGATGGCGTCTGACGACTTCCATTCCGCGAGTAACGCGCTTTCTGATTTGGCCTGCACCACGCCACTATTGGCCTCAGTCGCATCCGCCTATCTGGTCTTTGCGGGTGATTTGGAGCTCTCGGGCGTGTCGACCTTTTCCAACATCGCCAGATCCGCGCAGTGCTCCTTCGAATCTGTTACCGCAACAGTAGCAATCTGATCGAACAGACTAGATAGAAGCCTCTCAGCGAGCATCAACTTCGCGAGCACCGGCAGCTTGATTTCTTCGCCAAAACCTGCTCCGATGCCGCTGACGCCCTTCGGCTTCCTCGGATGCCAGTTGACGGGCGACAACAGTCCGGACGCTGTCACGTCGTCACCGGTGAGGTTTGCCCGGCATGGTGCCGGGCGAGATGGGCAGAAAGGACGAACCAGCTATACCTGTCAGCTTGTTGACGCGAGGCAAAGCATCGCGGCGCACGAACAGATCGACTTGCGCCGCGCCGGCTTCGAGCGCGGTCGCGGCATTGTCGAACGCCGATGCGCTTGCGCCCACCACGCCGACTCGCTTGCCAGCTGGAGCACATTGTCGCGCTGCGTCCAGATCATGATCGATGCATACATGATGTCGCCGACGGAGCCTATATTCTCCTGCGATTGCAATCCCTTATCGACGAGCATGGCCCGTTCGCTGGAAACGCCTTTTCAGACCGAAGCCCCGCGGCTGTTCTTCCGTCAGAGACGTATCTCGGCGCCATCTCCTCCGACAATAGCGTTTCATAAGCGTTTCCTATTGCGCAAGAACGAACCCGTCTTGGCGCGATTTGCAGGAACGATATACCGTTATAGCCGTGTTGCAGCGGTGTCGTGCCTACTCGTTCCTGATCTGCATGAGCCGCTCCCCTTATATCCGGAAGCGAAGATCGACCATGTACAAAGCCATCAGGAAGAACCCGTCGGCGGCTCAGGCTGCCGAAACGATCCTTAGCGCATTGCGAGACATCCCCGTGTCTGCGCTCAGCGACAACATGCACCGCAACGTCGGCAGCGTGGGCCTGCACCCGTATCAACGGCCTGGCAAGAAGACGATGGCCGGCACCGCGGTCACGGTGCGCTCGCGTGGCGGGGATAACCTCACTTACCTGCGCGCGCTGGAGTTTTGCCGTGCAGGTGATGTCCTGGTCGTGGACGCGGGCGGCGATCTCAACAACGCCGTGGTTGGCGGCATCCTGTCGTTCTACGCAGCAAACATCGGCGTTGTCGGTTTGGTCATCGATGGCGCGATCCGCGATGTCGCGGAAATCCGCGACCGGGATTTCCCGGTTTATGCCCGTGCGGTCACACACCGGGGGCCGTATAAAGACGGTCCGGGTGAAATCAATGTGCCGGTATCGGTCGGCGGAATGGTGGTCAATCCGGGCGATATCGTCGTCGGCGATCAGGATGGCTTGCTGGCCATTCCACAGGACGCCGCCGAGCTTGTCATCGAAAAAGCGCTGGCCGTTCTGGAAGCCGAGGCTGAGACGATGCGGGCGATGAAGGAAGGCCGCTGGAACCGCGCGTTTATCGATGCGCTTGAAGCGCGATGTAATAACTGAGCCCCGCGTGGGGAAAAGGAAAGAGCCGACGTCCGCATCGCAACGTCGGCTTTTTTTTATGGGCGCTTTCTTTTATGTATGGCGACGAACGCGGCTTGCCGCGCCATCGTCGCCACGCGTGTGCGATCAATCGAAGCTCACCAGCACCTTCATCGATTTTGAGCGATCGGCCGCTGTCTGGAACGCCTTGACCGAATCCTGATACGGGAAAATGCCCGAGATCAAGGGCTTCACGTCGATCAATCCCTTGTTCAGCAGTTCGACGGCAATGGAGAATTCTTCGTGGAAGCGGAATGCGCCGCGCAGATCGAATTCCTTGGCAACAATCACGTTGATCGGCAACGAGATGTCGCCACCCAGGCCGACCTGGACGATCACGCCGCGCGGTTTGAGCACGTCGAACGCACCGCGCAATGCTGCTGCGTTGCCGCTCGCTTCGCACAGAACGTCGAAGCTGCCCTTGTCGATGGCGAATTGCTGAAGCGCGTCCGGCGTCTCCGCGATGTTAAACGCGAGGTCGGCGCCCACCTTTTTCGCGCTGTCGAGCGGCAGCGCATTCACATCAGTTGCCACGATCATCGCCGCACCGGCTCTGCGCGCGGCCGCCACGATCAACGCGCCGATCGGCCCACATCCTGTGACGAGCACCCGCTTGCCGAGCAGCGGACCCGCGCGCCGAACGGCGTGAAGCGCGACCGAGAGCGGCTCGGCCATTGCAGCTTCGGCATCGCTCAACGAGTCCGCCACGACATGCGCCTGTGAACGGTCGATTACGATCTCCTGCCGGAATGCGCCCTGCACGTGCGGCGTACGCATTGCGCTGCCGTAGTAGCGCATATCCAGGCAGTGGTTCTGCAGCCCTTGCTGACAGTATTGACACAGGCCACACGGCCGGCTCGGGCTGATGGAAATCCGTGTACCGACCGGCATATCCGTCACGTCGGATCCAACGCGCGCAACGGCGCCCGAGACTTCATGGCCCAGCACCATGGGCTCCTTGATGCGAATCGTGCCGAAACCGCCGTGGTTGAAGTAGTGAAGATCCGAACCGCAGATACCGCCGGCCCGAACCCGTACGAGCAACTGGTTGGCTTTCGGTTCAGGCGTGGGAACGTCCTCGATGCGCAGATCGAGTGGGGCGTGAATGACAAGTGCATGCATGGTGAGGGCCTATAACGGTGAATGCGGGATCAGCACGCTATACGGTAGCGTCTCAGGGCCTAGCCGACAAAGATCAAAGTTGTCTGGGCCGATAGTCGACGCTTATGGATGCTCATTCGAGCGCTTTGGTCATATTCTCGATGACCTTCTTGGCATCCGAGAACACCATCATCGTTTTGTCAATATAGAACAGATCATTGTCGAGACCGGCGTAACCGGACGCCATCGACGGTTCGTTGACGATCACGGTGCGCGCCTTATAGGCCTCCGGAATCTGGATCGCATAACGCACGTCGATGCCCTTGTTTGTAAGCTTATCGGTCAATTCCTTCGGCGCATGCTGTGCGCGCGACCGCGAGGCCGTAGCCAGGAACGATCACCACGCGCGGGATAGACGACGGGTGCGCCCTGAAGCAGGCGGAACTTATACTTGCCGGACAGCTTGCCGAACGCGATCACGGATCCGAGAACGTAATCGCGCCGATGAAGGTGCCGATGAACAACTCGACGCGATTGCCATAAGGCAGTTCGCTGCCGGTTGCCGCCAGTCCGAAAGCGGACGGCTCGGAGACTACCGCATAGGCAATACAAATGGCGGCAAGACCGGTCAACGAGTGCATGGCTGCAATGAGGTCGGGCATCTTGGTCATCTCGACGCGGACTTCGGCTAATTCGACCAATGTCGCGCCGGCCTGTGCGTAGCCGCTATCGGGGAAATGGGCGCGCTCGCCTGCAGTGCTTTGCACCAGAACGGTATGCTCCTGCGCGGCGAGTTTTTTTGACTGCTTTCCCGTGTGCCGGCGACACGCGTCTCGCCGGCGCGGCTTTCGGCGGAGATGCCGATTCTCATGAGTGTTCCTCCAGGAATCGATAGACGGAATTGGCGGATCGAGGCCCGCCTTTTGATGCCGGGACCGTGCATGGACGATCGGGACAGGATTGGGCGTCCCGATGCTGTTTGGCTTTCGGCGCGTTCTGTTGGGCGTCGGGCGACGCCCAACAGACCGTCAATACCGCAAATTAGAACTTGTGACGCAGACCGATCGTGGCTTCGAACAGCGAGTTGAAGCCATAGAACGGCTGGTTCGAGCCGGAGGCGGCGGCGAGGGTCGTCCATGCGCCGGTCAGGTGGTTGTAGTCCACGCCGACATAGACGTCGGTGCGCTTGCTGAGGAAATAGTCGAACGTCGGACCGGTCGTGATGCGCGTGCCGCTCCGGCCTGCGTGATGGACGAAGTCGATGTAGAACGGCAGATTGAGCACGAGTGACGGCGTGATGAAGTACTGGACCGCCGTGGAGAAGGAGTCGTTGCGATAGTCGGCCGGGTAGACGTGGCTGTAGATATACGAGCCGAACACCTTCGCCGCGCCGAACTTATACGTTGCGCCCGCGGTGAAGATCTTTTGCGAGCTGTCCGGGATCGTCACGCCGAAGTACGTGCTGCCATAGGTGCTGGTCGCAGGCGTCAGGCCGCCGATGTCGTTGACGATCTGATAGGCCGCGCCAACGCTCAAGGGGCCGTGGTCGTAAGAAAGGCTGACGGCCGGCGACGAGTTCTGGTGAGTATTCCCCGCTGCCCCGCCAAAGGTATACGAGCCCTTGAGGGTGAAACCGGCAAGCGTCGGCGAGGTATATCGCACGGAATTGTCCAGACGGCCGCCGCCAGTCAGACCGGCGCCCTGAAAGCCGACCGTGCCGGTGTAATTGGCGAACGCATAGATATCGTGCGTCCAGCCCATTTCATGCACCAGCGTGTATTGCCGGCCCATCGTCAACGTGCCGTAGTCGGTACTGCGCAGCCCCACCATCGCGGTGCGGCCGAACAGGCGGGCGGTGCCGGACGGCGTAGATTGCTGTGTCACGCCGGTATTCGGTGTAAAGCCGCCTTCGAGCTGGAAGATGGCGGCCAACCCGCCACCGAGATCCTCGGTTCCCTGCAGACCCCAGCGGCTACCCTGAATCTCGCCGCCACTACCCATCGTGAAAAGCTTCCCGCCGGATTTGTTCTGGTGGGTGTCGTAGCGCACCGCTTCGTCGATGATGCCGTACAGGGTGACGCTCGACTGCGCGTGCGCGATCCCAGAAATTGCCAGTCCAAGTCCAGTTAGTGTGCCTAATGCATGCTTTTTCACGAGTAGATCCCCTTGCAGATTGACGAAAAATGGAAAACTCCAAACCGACTGCCACGTCCTCTCAGCGCGGCATGTCTTTTTTATAAAGCGACGACGCGACATATTCGCTTCATCGCCGTACTCTCAGTTCAGTGCGGCGACCGCGGCGGCAATCTTCCTGCAGCCCTCATCGATATTGTCGATGCTTGTCGCGATCGACATCCGGAAGAAAGGTGAAACGCCATAGGCCGATCCGGCAACCAGTGCGACGCCGGCGTGTTCGAGCAGGTACAGAACGACATCTACGTCGCCCTCGATGCGCTTGCCTTGCGGCGTGATGCGGCCGATCATGCCGCCGCAATTGACGTACAGATAGAACGCGCCGCCCGGTGTTCTGCAACTGATGCCGGGAATCGCGTTAAGCGCTTCGAGTGCGTGGTCGCGGCGTTCCTTATAGGTCCGCACCGATTGCTGCACGAATGTCTGATCGCCGTTCAGCGCCGCGAGCGCTGCGGCCTGGCTGATCGAACTGGCGTTGCTGGTGGATTGGGACTGGAGCGTGTCCATGGCCGCGATCAGGTCGGCGGGGCCGGCGGCGTAGCCGATGCGCCAGCCGGTCATCGCGTAGGTCTTGGACACGCCGTTGACGACCAGGGTACGTGAGCTGAGTTCGGGTTCAATCGACAAGAGGTGCTGTGATGCCTCGCCGTCGAACCGGATGTGTTCGTAGATGTCGTCCATCATCACCAGCATCTGCGGGTGACGCAACAGCACATCCGCCAATGCGCGCAGTTCGGCGGCGCTATAGGTTGCGCCCGTGGGATTGGTCGGCGAATTGATGATCAGCCAGCGCGTGCGGGGCGTGATCGCCGCTTCGAGGGTGGCGGGCGTGAGCTTGAAACTGTCTTCCTCGGTGCAGGGCACGACGACCGGCACGCCGTCACAGGCGAGCACCATGTCCGGGTAGGACACCCAGTAGGGCGCGGGAATCAGGACTTCATCGCGTGCTTCAACGGTGATGGCGAGCGCGTTGAAAATCGCGTGTTTGGCGCCGCACGTCACGATGATGTGTTTGGGATCGTACGAAAGACCGTTCTCGCGTTGCAGTTTTGCCGCGATGGCGGCGCGCAGCGCCGGCGTGCCCGCGGTTTGCGTATAGCGTGTTTCGCCGCGCTCCATCGCGTCGAAAGCGGCCTGGCGAATATGCGCGGGTGTGTCGAAATCAGGTTCGCCGACCACGAGGTTGACGATGGTTTTCCCCTGCCGCCGCAGTTCCGCGGCCCGGTCCGCGGCGGCGCTGCTCGGCGAAGGCTTGATTCGCTGGACGCGGGCGGCAATTCGCGATGCACTCACACTTGACTCCTCGACGGCATTTGATGACGCCTCACCTTAAGCGCGCGAAAAACTTCAAGCCAAGACGTCTTTCCGCTGGCGCAATAACATCCACTTATGACAGGGCGGTACGCGTGCGCGTCCGGCATTTACCGATCGGGGGCCATGCGGGAATACGCTGACAGGCCACGCTTTTAGCGTTGCAGGAGCGGGAGCGAAGTTTTTTTAGGCACTGTGCGCGGCGTGGCGCTTGCCCTATCATTGTCGCCATCACTGAACGTTGAGACGCGACTACCGTGAACCTGCGGCGTTTGAAGTATTTCGTGAAGATCGTCGATATCGGCAGCCTGACGCAGGCCGCCGAAGTGCTTCATATCGCCCAGCCGGCGCTGAGCCAGCAGTTGATCACGCTCGAAGACGAGTTCCAGCAACAGCTGCTCGTGCGCACCAAGCGGGGCGTCACGGCCACTGAGGCGGGCGCCACGCTGTATCGCCACGCCCAGTTGATCCTGCGCCAGTACGAACAGGCTCAGGCCGACGTGAAGAGCGCCGGCCAGACGCTGTCAGGCCAGGTTTCTGTGGGGCTTGCGCCCGGCACCGGCGCGTCGGCGCTCTCGCTGCCGTTGTTGCGGACCGTGCGCGCCAGGCATCCGGACATTCTTCTCTACATCAACGAGAACTTCGGCACGACGTTGAGCGAGCTGATCATGAGCGGGCGTATGGACATGGCCGTGCTGTATGGCGACAAGCCCGTCCACGGCCTGTCGTTCCAGCTTCTGATGAACGAGGAACTGTTCCTCGTGGCGCCGCGCAGCATGGGGATCACGCAGGAACAGATCGCCGTGACGGAGTTGCGCGACGTGCCTTTGCTCCTGCCGCGTCCGTACAACTATCTGCGCAAGTACGTCGACGAGGGTTTCGCACGCGTGCAGATGATCCCCAAGGTCGTGGCCGAAATCGAATCCGCGTCGACCTTGTCAGCCGCGGTGAGCGCCGGGATCGGTGCGACCATCCTGCCAGATTCCACTGCACGGGTCGTGGCCGCGGCGGGCGACGTCGTGCAATGCCGGATCGTTTCACCCGTCATCAAGATCCCGCTTTCGGTGTGTCTGTCCGACCACTTGCCGCTTTCCGAGCCCGCCGCGGCCGTCAAGGACATCCTGTTGGAACTGGCCGGCGACCTTGCGCTCGACGTGCGCTTCGAGTCCGGTGCCGATAGCGCCGATACATAAGCGCGCCTTATCGCTACAAAGCCAAACCGTCTTGGCGCATTTTTTATGCGCCGGATACATTGAGTCCATCGTCGATCGCCCCGGTTCGCAGTGAGCCGGCGCGACGAGGCTAGCCGTCACGCGGGCGAGGCAACGGGAGATTGAATCTGGTTGCCGTACAGCCCCAGCGGTGCTTCGCGCACGCCAATCGACCGGCGCGCGTCCAACCGGCTACGGACTCAAAGATGGATCTCCAGAAGATTAAGGCGCTTATCGACCTGTTGGCGGATTCTCCGCTGGCCAAGCTCGAAGTCATCGAGGGCGAGGAACGGGTCAAACTTGTGAAGGCGAAACGGCGCGGCAAGCGGGCTGACGCGCCTTCGGGCGATGAACGTGTACCCGTGAGATCCACCCCGGGCACCCAGGGAAGCCAAGGGGCTCAATCACCGCACGCCGGGCCTTCGCAATCCATCGACACTCCCAAGGCAGCCCCCACAACCGCCAGTGAGGCGCAACTCGTTCGTGCGCCCATGTTCGGCGTCGTTCATCTGACGCCGGCGCCGGGCGAGGCGCCCTTCGTGAATCCCGGCGATACGATCAAGGAAGGGCAGGTGCTCTGCACGATCGAGGCAATGAAGATGTTCAACGCGATCGAGTCCGAACTCAGCGGCGCCGTTGTGGAGATTCTTGTGGCTCCTGGCAGCGAAGTGGAGTCCGGGCAGCCGCTGTTCCGGATCGGTTGATCGACCATGTTCAACAAAGTACTGATTGCCAACCGCGGCGAGATCGCGCTTCGAGTCCAGCGCGCCTGCCGTGAACTCGGTCTGAAAACCGTCGCCGTCCATTCCGAGGCCGACGCCGATGCACGATATGTGCGGCTCGCCGACGAGGCGCTGTGCATCGGTCCTGCCGCGCCGGGGCAGAGTTATCTGAACCGGGCCGCGATCCTGTTCGCGGCGCATGTGAGCGGCGCGCAGGCGATCCATCCCGGCTACGGCTTCCTGTCGGAAAACGCGGATTTTGCGGCGCAGGTCGAAGCCGCCGGCATGGCCTTCATCGGCCCCGAGCCCGACTCCATCCGCACGATGGGCGACAAGGTCGCCGCCAAACGGGCCATGCGTGCGGCCGGCGTGCCCTGCGTGCCGGGCCCGGACGGCGGTCTGCCGGACGACCCCACGGAAATTCTGCGAGTCGCGCAGGAGATCGGCTATCCGGTGATCGTCAAGGCGGCGGGTGGTGGTGGCGGACGAGGCATGCGCGTCGCGCCGGGCCCGGAGCAGTTGCTCGAAGCCGTGTCGGTGACGCGCGAGGAAGCACGCCGCGCCTTCGGCAAGCCCGAGCTCTATGTCGAGAAGTTTCTCGAGCATCCGCGTCACGTCGAAATTCAGGTCTTGTGCGATACGTACGGCAATGCCGTGTGGCTCGGTTCGCGCGACTGTTCGCTGCAACGGCGTCATCAGAAGGTCCTGGAAGAGGCGCCCGCACCCGGCATCGACCCGGAACTGATCCGGCAAGTTGGCGAGCGCTGCGCCGAAGCCTGCCGGCAGACGAATTACCGTGGCGCGGGTACCTTCGAATTTCTGTTCGAGGACGGCCGGTTCTACTTCATCGAAATGAATACGCGGCTGCAGGTCGAGCATCCGGTGACGGAAATGACCTCGGGCATCGACATCGTGCGGGAACAGATCCGGATCGCCCAAGGACACGCGTTGACGATCCGTCAGTCGGACATTCGCACGCTTGGTCATTCGCTGGAATGCCGGATCAACGCCGAGGACCCGTTCACCTTCGCTCCGTGTCCGGGGAAGATTTCCGTTTGGGAACTGCCGGGCGGCAACGGCGTGCGGGTGGACTCGCATATGAGCAGCGGTGCGGTCGTGCCGCCGTATTACGACTCGCTGATCGCCAAGGTGATCACCCATGGCGCAACCCGTCAAGAGGCGCTGGCGCGTATGCGCATCGCGCTCTCGGAGATGCGCATCGAAGGCATTCGCACCAACGTGCCATTGCATCAGGCCATGCTCGAGGACGAAGGGTTCGGTGAGGGCGGCGTCGATATTCATCATCTGGAGCGTTGGCTCGCAAAGAGGAAACAGACATGACGCCGACTGTTGAGCATGCGTCGATTGCGCACGGGGATGTAGTCGAACGGCTGCGTCCGGATTCACAGAGGACTGTCCTTGCAATGAAACAGGATGAATCGGAGCAGGCGCTTTGCATCAGCATGCTGGGTACGACGGCCATGCTGTTCGAAGCGCCGGGCGCGCTCGATCTGCATGCGCAGCGCCGCATCTGGACACTCGCCCGCGAGGTCGAATCATGGCCGGGCGTGCGTGAGGCGGTGCCCGGCGTGACCAATCTGATGGTGACATTTTCTACGCCGCCCGCGGATCCAGACTCGCTCGGCGCCGCGTTGCGCAATGCGTGGGCGGCGGCGGGCGAGTTGCAGATCGAAGGGCGGGTGGTGGACTTGCCGGTGGAATATGGCGGCGAGTTCGGGCCACATCTGCAGGACGTGGTGAATCACACTGGCTTGTCCATCGACGA
>JGI24739J22299_10000634_pt1 | contig 12638 bp, 7 predicted proteins | sample KBSCornC5_FD_22299 | JGI IMG/M metagenome (IMG submission 22299)
TCTTTCTACGAGTGTCGCAAATCAACGGCTGCGCCCATTGCATCGACATGCATACGCGCGATTTGCTCAAGACCATGGCGATCGACAAGGTTGCCCTCGTCCCCGTCTGGGCGGAGGTGCCGCACCTGTTTTCTGAGCAGTATCGAGCAGCGCTGGCCTGGGCAGAGGAAGTGACCAATGTCAGCACGACCCATGCTTCGGACGAAGCCTATGCCGCCGCTGCCGCCGCCTTTGCTGAAAAGGACTTGGTCGATCTCACGCTAGTGATCGCGGCAATGAACGCGTTCAATCGTCTGGGCGCGCCATTCCGCCTGCCCGTCGCCGCGAAGCCATAGGCTCGCGAAAGGGGGAGCATATCTTTGCTTCCCCTTAGACGGCACGCGACCAGAACGCGTCGTTCAGTGATTGAATATGGAACGACGGCTTCCGCCATAGCCTGCCATTTGCGTTTGCCCAACCGTATCAGCCAATGCTTGCCGACCAGCCTTTGACAGACCTACCCCATTTCATAATCTACGAGCAGTTCCGCTAGTTGCGGANTTGATCGCTGTGGGATGGCGGCGGAGCTTTCTTCCGGGTTGNCTGGTCATCGCGATTAAGCCCGCGTGACTACTAATCCAGAGGAATGAGCTCGGCGCGCTCCGCCCCATGACGGGCAACTAACCTCATCGGGAGACCGTGAACCCATAGGCGCTCCACTGTGATATCTTGCCAGCCACGCGGCAGTACGACGGCACGCCGGGGCCAGTGGGAGGGATCGTCCTCGGTCATTCGCAGACCGGGCATGCCGAACAGGAGCCCCGTCAGCATCGCCCCTATATTGGCGAGGAAGGGTCCGGCCGGGACGGATGAATCGGGGTGATCAGACCGATATTCGAGGCATTGGAGGAACCGGCCCGCATGATAGTCGGCGAAGGCTTCGTCGAAGAGTTTGAGCGCCAGGTCTCGGTCGCCTGCCATGGTGGCCCATGTCGGGTAGAAGGCGGCCAGCATCGGCGAGCCGACATAGTCCTTCCAGCGCGCAAGGAAAAAGGCGAGCGTCGCTTCACGGACCGCATCGGAGGCTGGATAGTCAAGCGGGAAAAAGCCGGCGAGCGGGGATGGCGTCGCGCCCTTGGGCTCATCGACACGAAAATCCTCATGGGTCGGCAACACATTATCACTCCGCGCNGGAAGGAAAAGACGCTNCTTCAGGTATCGCCAGCTTTTGGGAACGTCCCAATTACGCGCCTTGCCCAGGCGAATGGCGCGATCGAGCAGATCGTGGGCGGCCATCAGAGTGAAGGCGTCATTGTCCGGCGGCGTTTCGACTTCGGCCGGGCCGGTTGCCGCACGGATTTCCACGCCTCGTTCGGTATGCACCACCCGATCTTCTAGCCATCGAAGTACGCCTTGGATGGCCGGCCAGCCGAAATTTTCAAGAAAGGGCCTGTCACCTGTTGCTGCGGTATGGAGGGCGAAGGCGCGCGCCACATGAATGGAGATATGCGCCTCATATGCTGCGCCCGGTCCATCACCCGGCGTCGCTTCCTCGCTCGAAAGGGGCGCGGCCTGCCAAGGAAAACGCATGCCCAGATGGCCATCCTGATGGGCATAGCGGCGCGCGGTATCAAGATGTCGGGCACGAAAGTCGAGAAGGCTGTGCGCGGCGGCAGGCTGTAGAAGCAGGAGTGGCGGCACGCAAAAAGCGTCTATGTCCCACATCACATGGCCGTAATAATAATGATAGTTGGGCCAACTCGCGAGCCCGAACATCGACGTCGCCGAAGGCGAACCGATGTGCGCCGAGCAGTTCATGTAGAAGAAGCCCGCATCGATTACGGACTGGTGCCTTTCGCTCGCGCCGTTCACGACGATACGGCCCCGCCACAGATCCTGCCAGATCGCCTGATTGCGGGCGCGCAGCGTATCGAACCCAGCCTTCGTGCCACGCGCGAGCCGACGGATCGCTTCCTCGTCGGGCCTGACATGGATGACGGAGGGGACAAGGGCGGCGATCTGCCGCAGTTTTACGAGTTGGCCCGCGCGCAGCGCAACATGATATTCCGTGGCGAGCGGGCCATGATGATCTTCCGGTCGCTGATAGCTAATCGCCTCCGCCAGGGCGCATTCGCTATGGTAGGCGACGCCGCAGCGGCTTAAACCGTCCTCCGTTATCCAGACGAGTGAGCCATCGCAGGTACTGCCTTCGCGCTGGCCCTGCACGGCGCGCTTGTCGATCCGTCCACGGACATCCCTGGCATCTATGTATACGCGCAATCTCAAGCCGCAGGCGACGTTCGCGCGTATATCGACCGCCTGCAGCACAAGCGCGGGTTCCTCGCGGCTGGCGAAGGTTACGACCTCGACGTCCAGGATGATCTCGCCGGCCATGAAGCGAAAGCTGCTCGTCAGTTCCGCCGTGGCGAATTCATAGCTTTGCAGCAGATCGCTCACTGACCACGGCTGTTCCGACAGCCAGGCTTCGCCGACCGCGATATCGACACTAAGGGGGTAAGGCACCTGCGCGGCCGCCTCGATCCGCTGCTCCGGATGCAGGCCGACGACGCCGCTGACGATCGCCGACCCGGGCAGCAACGGCACCTCTCTGACGCGCAACCCCACCAGCCCATTGGCGACATAGGCAGGAAGCTGATCGCCGCGTGCGCCCTGTTCGGCTAGCGGACTGAGTGGACCGTTCCGCATGCAGCACCTCGCTGCATCATTAAGCTGCCTCTGGAGCAATGGTTCCGTGCGACCGGCCTGTTGATCTAATTCTTCGTTTGGCGCGTCGGAAATTCACCGAAGATAGAAGCGACTGCTTCCGTCGAAAGCCTTCGTGCGAGTAACGAGCCGGGCACGGCCGCTAAGTCCCACAATGCGGCATTTGCCACCGGCGAAACCGACCCTTCTTTGCCGTTCGGGGGCTAATTTTCGATCCTCAGGTGCGGACGGTCAGCTATCCGAATTAGGGCACTCAAAACCTGCCGCCTGCCGACAGGCCGTTTTCGATTTACCAGTTGCGAGAAGCGGATCTGGTTTAGTTAGCATCTCGGACCGGACAACCAAATTTGTCCGTTGGCGGCAGTCTCGGCACCTCTCAAAGGCAGCAATTCGCTGATGGCGGACAGCTCACAGAGCACAAACTTCGTCGCCAACGCCATCCGGGTTGCCCACTTCGCGTGCCTCCCATGCTGCCAGCACTTCCTCAAAATCGCCACCGTCGAACCGTATGTTCGCCTTGAGCGAACGAATGACGTCATGAGCATCGGCATTGTCAGGCTCCGCCGTCGCAAGGTCGTGGACGCGACGCGCTGTCTTTGCCGGCGAAACGAAGAAGTTGGCAAGCGCATCGAGTGACAGGGTGGAATTAGGACCGTAGAGCTTCCGAACGAAGCGAAGCAGCCAGCCATTATCGTCTGACCTTTCACTGACCAGCGATACCATCTTGTCGCGGTCGCCTGCCTGAGACCAAGCATAGAGCATGTCGGTCGCTCGGTGTTCCATCAGGATCGTGTCGACGCCGCCAGCGGTGTAACGAGCGATCATGATCTGACGGATGATCTCGAAAACGTCGCGCGAGGTGAGCCTGTCGTTGGGGTCGGGGCGGTCGCCATAAAACCCGTGCCCGAAGGTTTCGTCACGCAGCAAATAAGACAAGAAACCGAGCGAGGTGCTGGCTTCGAACATCGCCTTCAGCGCGGCGTCGAACCGATCTCCTGGCAAAGCGGTCCTCAGCTGCCGCAACACAGCTCGAGATAGGTAGAAGATCCGAGGATAGCCCCAGTCGTCCCCGTGCTCATCGCTCGCCAGCGTGTCGGCCGCGTTTGCCATACCCATGATCAGGGTTTCGACCGGCCAGCCTTGCACGACATCCTTTTCGATGTAGCGCAATTGATCGCACAGCCGCTCGGCCTTGGTTGCTCCTGCATCCCCCCGGCTTTGGCCCATCTTCAGGAGGAGGAAAGTGACCGAGTTCACACCATCGCGCGCTGCGGCCAGAAGGTCGGCGATGTCGAGATCGGTGACACTATCGGGCGGGTCGATCAGTGTGAAGTAGACGCGGGCGTGGCTGGGGCTGGCTAGACGTCGGTCCTTCGCGTCATGCATGTGCGATCCACGCCGGGCACCTGAAAATAGCCGCTCGTCCTTCTCCTTGTTGAAGGAGTGGAATTGAATGCCGGGCAGATGCCGCTCGATTTCGAACTGATGCTTTTCCCAATTGAGACCGTCGAGTTCGAGCGCGGCGTCCATATCCTTCGCTATGCTGGCCCGCTCTGCCTCCGAGACATGCGCTCGCCCGCCGGCAAGCGCGACGAAGCTCACAAGATATTCCTCAACCCAGCGATAGAAATTGGGCGACCCGACCGCGATCATCCGCAGCCAGACGAGGTCGGCGAGATCAACCCGATCCTTGAGACTGGGCCAGTAAACGCGCAGGCTGTCGAGTACGCGCACCACGGCCCTCGGCGTCTCCAGCACGCGGCCTCCGGTCTCGTCGATGACATGCTGCAGATAGCCAGCCCGCTCGGGACTACAGGAAGCGAAGGCCTGCAGTTCTGCGGAGAACCAGCGACGCAACGCAAAGGATTCCGGTCGGGGCACTGCGACCTCAGTCTGCACGATCTTCTCGAGATAGGCCGCGCCGCTTGCGACGCCAGTGCCGGTCTCGATTGCTCGCTCCAGCGCTCTGGCATCATAGCAGAGCAAATAGGAGACATTGGGAAAGTCGGCGACGGAGCGGACTAGCCTCAAAAGTTCGGCCACTTCCTTTGGCTCCAACCGGTCGACGTCGTCGATGGCCACGACGATCCGGCAATCGAGTTTGCGCAGCGCCTCTGAAAGCTTCTCTTTCTGCGCGACCAACGTTGGCGCGTCTGCTTGCTCGGACGCGGCTGCAGCGATCTTCTCGAACACGTCCCCTACGATCGTCGCGCCGGGAACGAACATGCCTGCGAGACCAGCCAGCTTACCGACCGGGCCAAGATGACGAGCGAAGCTCTTGACCTGTTCGGCGACGTCCTTCGCCGCCAGTTTCGTCGCCCCGGTCGCGTCGCCAGCAGCGTGCTCCAGACCCGCGATGGCCTTGGCTAGGTCTTCGAACAACGCGAATAGCAATTGTTCGCGGTCGCCGATCAGCCACGGCCGGAACTCCACTGCCGCCACTTTCGTTGCGCCCATCTTGCGCAAGCGCTGCAAGATCAGCGCGAGGAGGCTGGATTTTCCTGAGCCCCATTTGCCTTCGAGACCGAACACGAACCCTTTGTCGGCCGCCTGTAAGGTCGGCGAGTCCGCGATCCGCTCTGCGAGTGCGGCGAAACCGAAGCGATCTTCACTGTCTGATCCGATCGGACGATCGCCATGAAAGGTCGGTTCAGTCATTGCCTCGTCTCTCTCAATGCCACGGCGCCTGATCGTGCTTGGGGATGTGCGTGTAGGCAAGTGCATCTTTCGCGCCCCTGCTTGCCTCTTCATGAGCGCGTTGCTGGCTGGCACATTGATCCGCCCGTGATCATATGCCCCACATTGATGCGGCTCCAGCGTCGCGATAGTCCGGCGCGCGCCGGCAGGGGGCTGCATAGAAAGTGTCCAAATGCGTCAAACTTCTCAATTGCTGCTATCGACAAATGCCGTTAGGCAATGCTTGCCCGCGGCAAGCGACGCATCCAGATCTACGCAGCCGCAATCGACCGCTTAGCACCCATTTTCTTGTCAAGCTGATTGTACACCGTCTATATTTTTGGGCTGGGCTTAGGACCGCTGCCTGCCGACCATCAAATTTAGAGTGGTGTGACGGAGTGTGCTGCTGCTGTGCATAAGTTGAAGTTTTTCTCATATGAGTTATCTACCGTCGATGCAGGGTGAGGCGAAGCCTCGTCATGCCGGGGGGACGATCAATTAATGCTAATGCTTCACATCTCGGACATTCACTTCAAGGCGCCGGACTGCCTCGATCCTTGGATGGATCCTGACGCACCGATCCGAACGCATATGATGCGTGATCTGGCGGACCAAGTTCACAAGCACGGGCAGGTTGCCGCCATTCTGATCGGGGGCGACATCGCTTATAAGGCTGCGCCAGACGAATATAAGGCTGCGCGCGAGTGGATTCAGCAACTCTCCCAGATCTCGGGCTGTCCTAAGGAGCGCATCTTCATGGTGCCTGGGAATCACGACGTGGATCGCAGCATGATCAAGGCCGGCGTGCCGATTCAAAACGTCCAGCACGCGATCGCGGCGACCCCGATTCACCAACGCGAAGGGAAGCTGAGGCAGCAGCTGCGCGACACCGACAGCGGCCAAAACCTGTTCAAGCCACATTCCGCATACAACGAGTTCGCGGCTCCGTTTAATTGTCAGATCTGGCCTGCAAAGCCCTTCTGGCATCAGGATGTGCCGCTTGATGGCGGCGTGAATCTACGCCTGTACGGCCTTACGTCCACGTTGCTCTCTGGGCAGAACGGTGACGACGATGATCCGAAGGATCTGTATCTCAGTCCGCTCCAAACCGTGCTCAATCCAGTGCCCAACACGGTCAATTTGGTGCTTGTCCACCATCCGCTCGACTGGCTGGAGGATGGCGAAACAGTGGATGATGCCCTGACCTCACGCGCCGGCTTCCATCTCTTCGGACATAAGCACAAGCAGCGGGCGGTGATGGAGGCGAACTGGGTTCGGGTGGGGGCAGGTGCGGTGAACCCGTCCCGGAACGAGAAGCCATACGATCCGGGTTACAATCTCATCCGGTTGACCGTGGAAGGAGAAGGCGCGAATCGCCGGCTCAAGGTCGAGCTTCATCAGCGACGCATGCAGGAAAATCCCGAACAGTTTGTCCCCATCCTCAACAATCAGGGTGGCGACGTGTTCTCTTCTGCGATCTCCGTTCCAGTGAAGGCGGATATTCCGTCCATTGGTGGAGCAGCGGCGCATGCTGTGCCATCCGCCGCTAACGTGGTGACGAGCGATCAGGACGAACTGATCGCGGAAGACGCGGAGGCAGCTATGGGTGAGGAGGACAATCGAGACCTACTCTACCGGTTCTGGGCGCTTAGCAGTAGCGATCGTCGCGAGATCGTGACGAGCCTTGGTCTTCTGGACGATGGCGAAATAAGACTTCCAGAGCCCGAACGATACGGTCGCGCACTTATCCGCGCGGGGCAGAGGCATTTGATGGATCAGGTGGCAGCTGAAGTTGCCAAGCGGGAGAAGTGACGATGGCCAAGATTCCCGAGATGAACGCCGACTTCGCCGCCTGGTACACCCGCGTCTTTATGGACGAGGGAACGATCCGCGCAGCCCGGTGGAAAGGCGTCGTCGAGATAGCTGCGGCCGCCGACGTAACGATGATAGAGGTGCTGCTGCGCCTCGCCTTCGCCGCCGGTGCGCCTAGCGGCACCAAGAATGAGAGCCTCGAGGCAAAATACCGCCAAGTGGTGGACACCATCGGCGGAGATGGGACTTCTCTGGATTTGCCAGCGTCGCAGCGGGAGCTACAGGTACTGGCGGCTGCCACGCTGGTGCGTCTCTTCGTCACCATGCCGGACGCTGCGCTCGGAGTCACGACTGCATCGTTTAACGGCGCGCGGAAGCCCGAACTGCCAATGGATATTGTGGGCTTCGCGCAGGGCGCGCTGCACGATCTGTCGCGCCGCAATCACAACCGACCCGAGACTAAGGAGCTGGAGGTTCCAGCGCCGAAGGTCGATTTCGAGGTTTCTGAAGAAGCTACAGCGTCGTTCGACCAAAACACCTGGAAGGGCGAGCTCGAACGGTTACGTGATGCGACTCGAGCCGCAACGCGCTTCATCGTCGATGGCCAAAATCGGGTGGTAAACCGCCTCATGCGTCAGGTCGAGCTCGGCAACGAGGAACTGCAGATGCTGTGGTGGCTGATCGGCGATCACAGTGCGGCGGTAGGGAAGACGTTCTCGAAGGTCGATCCAGCGTTGAGGCCACTAGCTTTTTCTAAGGAGCTAGCCCGCATGACGACCGTTTCTCCTGGACCGGCGTCGGTCGTCGCAATGCTGTCTCGCGCGGGAATAGCGGATAAGTCCATGACCGTTCAGGACGCGGTCAACGCTCCATCGATCGAATGGGCGAAGGCTGCGACGACTTCTACGCGAATTTCACCTATCTCCACGCCCCTGCACTTCGCGTTGGAGAAGCGCACCGAAATCGGCAACGACGATGCTTGGCAATCGCTTTGGGCAGCTATGAGCGGCTTCTCCGCCGATGCGTCGCTTCCCGCGATCCGGCTAGCCGAACTTTTCTACCGCGAGCATCTCTTCCTTCACGTGGCGGGCTAAAGCCATGGCGAGCCAGCCACGAACCTGCGGTAACGGCGACTGCAATTTGGCGACCGATGAAAAGTGCGTCGAGGGATACCCGCTGGAAGAATGTCCGCATGTCGGCCGCATCTCAATCGAAGACATCCAAGAGGTGCGGGATGATGCTGAGCCCATGGTTATCGCGGAAACCACGATCCAACTCGATTCCGGCGAGCCTCTCGACCGTGAAACTGCCGCATCTCTGCAGCGCCGGCGGCTGTCCAGGGCGATAGGCCTGATAGGACCGAACGATTCGGGAAAGACCAGCCTGATCGCCAGTCTCTACGATCTTTTTCAATCCGGGCCGGTTTCGGGTGTGTCGTTCGCCGGTTCAAATACTCTGATCGGGTTCGAGAAGGTGTGTCATTTGGCTCGCGCCGTTTCCCGACGCGTCAAGCCTCACACCCAGCGCACAAGCGTCGGAGCAGACGCGACCTTCTTCCACTTGGACCTGCACCAGGAGGAAAGCGGCCTCGTCTCTTTCTTCATCGGGGACCGCTCGGGAGAGGACTATCTGGCAGCGACCGACGAGCTTGCGCGGGCCGACGAGTTCTTTGAACTTCGCCGAGCCGACTGCGTCACGCTGCTCGTCAATGGCGAGCAGTTGGCCGACGGTGAGAAGCGGCACGACGTGAAAGCGATGACGCCGCAGATCGTGGACGCCTTGGTCGAAGCCAAATCCGTCTGCGAAGGCTGTCGCCTGGCAGTCGTGCTTACGAAGAAGGATGTTGTAATCGCCTCGCCACATGTCGAGCGAGTCACGCGGGAATTCGAGGCTCTCGTCGCCCAGATCAAGGACGCCCATAGCGGCTATCTCGGAGAAATCCGCGCCTTCACCGTTGCCGCTTCGCCCCAAGACTGCGAAGACGTGGCGCGCGGCGAGGGGATTGGGGATCTGCTCCGCTTCTGGATCGAGGTGCCGCCCTCTCCGGCGGTGGAGGAATTTCGTTCACGCGCCGCCATGCCACGCATGATTGATCGGTTCGGTCATGACGGGGAGGGCGACCAATGAGCGACAATAGTGCGAACATTGCCGTCGTCGGAATGCCGGCATCCGGCAAGACAACGTACCTGGCAGCGCTGTGGCACATGGTGCGCGAGGCCGGAGCGGTTACGGCCCTGTCCTTCGAAAGCCTTAGTGATGGCAACTACGAGCACCTGAATGCACTTGCCAAGCTGTGGCGACAGGGCAAGATCCAACAGCGCACCCAGTTGGCGGGAATGCGCACTGTTTCGATGCGGCTTCGGAGCGGAAACGGACAGCCGGTCCAGATCATGTTCCCCGACGTACCAGGTGAAGACTTCAGCCGGATGTGGGAAAAGCGCGATCTGGACAAGGGAATGGTCGAAACCCTTACGGCCCCATTCATCCTGTTGTTGGTGAACGGCGACACGATCCAGCTTCCTGCGTGGGTCGTGGAACGTCAGGCTTTGGCGAAGGCGATGGGCCTTCCATTACAGTCGCCTGCCGCCGGCATAGAATGGAGCGCAGACCTCGCGCCAACCCAAGTAAAGGTCGTCGACCTGCTTCAGATGTTAATGGTGGACGAACTCGACGTCGGTCCCCGTCGTCTGGCTCTGGTCATCTCCGCTTGGGACCGGGTGGCGGACGAGGAACTCACACCGACTGAGCTGCTTTCGACAAAGCTGCCCCTGCTCGACCAATACTTGCGCAGCGGGCGGGATCCATGGACCTGGAGTGTCTGGGGCGTGAGCGCCCAAGGCGGCATCTATGAGGACCCAGAAAAAGGGGAAAAGTTTGCTGCGACGGATGCGCTGCGCGATCTCGATCGGGCTTCGGATCGCATCAAGGTGGTTAGGGATGGCGCTACCAGCAGCGACATCACCAGACCTCTCGACTGGCTGATCAGCTGATGTCCTTCATCACCGTCCATCAGGCCCTTCACGGTTACAACGATGGTCATCGGCTAATCTCCAGCTCGCTGCCTCTAGGCAGCGTCGAAGCTCGCCTGATGCTCGTGATGAGCGATCTTTCCGGCCCGGGCGTGAAGCCGCCGCCCTCTGGTTATCTGACTGGCTACCCGTTGGAAAAGTTCGGCAAGTACGTCTTGGCCCGCACTTGGGCAGCGCCAGAAATGCCTCGTCCAGGCTGCGTGTGGACCCATTCGCTGCTGATCGACAACGCGGATCTCGCCCAGATGACATCGCCGACCGACCTGCTCCGCGCGTTTCACCGCCCGAATGGCCCAACGACGCGTTCCGGCTACACCGATCCTGTGCAGGTCGCATCATCTGGCCCAGCCCTGCAGCCCAGCGACGCCGGGCGCGTCCGGCAGGCCGTGAACGCCTTGTATACGCTACCGGACAAGCCGGTCGTGATGGAAGCAATGGATTCGACCCGCGATGAGCACCTCGTCACTGCAATCTGGCTGCAGCAATGGCCGCGCCTGCGCCGCACGTTCGGCTTTTGCACTCTCGCCGGCGCTGACCGGTCTAAAAAGGGGCTGGAGTTGGACCTGCAGTTCGTCCCGCCAGGTGACCGACAACTCGAGTCCAGGTTTCCCGGCGCAGTGACGCCCGAGCGCGTTCCTCCTGAACGGGAGCTTGACGTGCTAGTGCGAGATCTACTTCAGCCGGCTGTGTCGCAGCTTCGGGAATTTCTGCGCCGAACCGGCGGTGACGTCGATGGTGGGAGGCGGGCCATGCTCCCGTTGTGCCGCCTCTATGAAAGCATGTTCGAGGGTGATCAGCTCGATCTCGGCGCGGCCGTATCGGCGTTTTCCACTCTCGACGGCGGGGGCAAACAGCAGGCGAGATCGGTGCGGTCGTTGGTCGCACGCCATGCAATAAAACGCGCCGACCATGTCGATGACGACGTCTTCGACTTCCTGGTTGAGACTCTAGAGAGCGCGGTCGACGATCACGAACGCCTTGAACTTGGCGATCGACTCGGTGCCGCACTCTGGCGCCGGTCGCCGATGGGCTTCCACGATGCGCTCGAAAGTGATTCCGTCCTAGGACGGATCGCGCAGCACTCCCTAGCCAAGCTTCCTGAGGACGACGTCATCGACGGTCTCAGGCGCTGTCCAGCTCTCGCACCAGACATAGCCGCTCGCAGGCCTGGGATCCTGCTGCACGCAGAGACGTGGCGCATACCGGAGGTCGGTGATGACCTCGTGGAACTCGTCTCGATCAGCGATGCAGGCAAACTGGCCTCGGCCCTCATATCGGCTGGGCGCAGCGGTCCCGCGCGCATCGTGACCCGACACGCGGATCCGCTCGACATCCTAAAAGCGCTCACAAGACCTGAAGTGGACGAGGCGACAACTCTCGAATGGTTGTCGGCCTTCGGCGGCGAGCCGAACAAGGCAGCCACAATGTTAGCGTCCGGCCAAATCGCGCGACTGCCGCTGCTCGTCCAGATCGCCCGGCGCCTGGGTCCAGATGAAGTGCCGAACGACTACGGTGAGGACCCTTGGGTGATCGCTCTCAAAAGCGCATCGGGCGCTATCGACACGCTCGATAAGGATTTTATAGCGACCTATATGCTAGCCCGAGCACTTGGCGGGCGTTCGCGATCGGAAGCCGAACTGCTGCGTTTCGCTTACACGCGTGTACACGAGGCTTTACGCGATCGCCGCTTACCGCCCGACGTGGAAAGCTTGGCCAAGTGGCGCCTCTCCTGGGGTACTTGGCTGGATTGGGACAGTTGCTCGAGGCTGCGGGAGACAGTCGTTCATCGCTTCGTCGACAGGCACCTCGACCCAGAGACATTTGGGCGGCTGACAGATGACGGAACATTGGCGATCGCGCTGATAGATGAAGCGGCACGGTCCGGTCGAGGACGTCGATATCTTGGCGACGTTCGAAAGGCCCTGAGGGATGCAACGGAAAAGGGTATCAAAGCGAGGGCGGACTACATCGCGAAAAAGACGAAATGAGCGATGGCCATTCGCAATCACTTGTTCACCCTAACGGAGGTGGCCGTGGGAAGAAGGAAACGGTGGACCGAGCAGATGCAAGCCCGTTTCGAGATTGGCACCTTCTCGAGAATCGCTGAACACTTGAAACCCGGGGAAGATCGCACAGGGTTTGTCCGGACGGCGGTGGAACGCGAACTAAAGAGACGTGCGGGATCGGAGCAAACAGATTGACCGCAGAGTTCGCAGTTGGCTCAACAGGCGACGGCGGCCACCTCGGCAGCAGGTTCAGCAATTTAATCGCTTACGTCTGCCATTTACAATTTGGCAGCCAAAAGCCGCCGTTCCGCAAAGTCCCCAGGTTACCATGATGGGCGGCCTATTCGGGAAGCCGCACAGGCCGCATCTTGCCCCTTGCCTCGACACATCCCATAGCGCGGTAATGAACGAA
>JGI24739J22299_10000636_pt1 | contig 12631 bp, 9 predicted proteins | sample KBSCornC5_FD_22299 | JGI IMG/M metagenome (IMG submission 22299)
CATAAGGATAGTCAGCAGCGCTGTTGGCAGTAAGCCTTACCGGCGTTCCACCTTCTGCTGGCATGACAAACACGTCGAAATTGCCGTAACGGTCGCTGGCGAAGGCCAGGTGTTTGCCATCATGGCTCCATACCGGCATCATATCCTGCGCCTCATGGATGGTGAGCGGAACGGCCACTCCCCCGTTGGCATCTACCCGGTAAATATCTCCCTTGTAACCAAAGGCAATCGTCTTGCCGTCCGGTGAGATCGCTGGGTACCTGAGCCATAAAGCATTNTCCTGAGCATAGGTAGCTGCGGCCAGGAGACAGGCCGCACAGGCNGTAAATAATCTTTTCATAAAAATGTAAGCGTTCAGATTTTGTTAAAAGCAGCGGGGCTACCGGCTGCACCCTTGTATTGGTTAATTGCAAAATATGAAAAACAGGCATTTAAAGGGGTGCATAATGACAAGTGGCGTTTTCAAAGGATAATCAATAATTTTACCCTATGCCAGACCACCCATACACGATCGTCAACAACGAAAAAGAGATGCAGTTCGAAATTGCACTGGAAGGAGAAAAAGCCTACCTCAGCTACCGTTTCTATAAAAAGGACATCGCCTTTATGCATACCACCGTGCCTAAAGCACTGGAAGGCAGGGGTATTGCCAGCGCACTGGCAAGGGAGGCCTTCGGCTATGCCGCAGCCCATCACAAAAAGGTAATGGTATACTGTCCCTTCGTAGCCAAATTTGTTAAAAACCACCCGGAATACCGGCAGCAGTTAGACCCCGAATATCACCGTCACGGCTAAGTAAAATTTAAAAAAATCAGAATTCCTAAAACGCTATTTATCAACACATGATAGTACATTTTGGCTATCGTCTCCGCCTGTACGCTTTGACGACTGGCATAATTTTCGATATTTGTGGGCTAATCGTAAACACAGAGCAAAAATTTTTACCATGAAAAAGTTATTGATAGCCCTTGCGGCGACTGCGGTATTCGCTTCCTGCCATAATAACGCTGATAACGCAGCTGCTATTGAAAGCGCAAAACAGGCCACCATTGATTCCATGAACATGGCCAATGCCAAAAAAGATCAGATAGAAACCGAAACTAAAGCTGCCAGTCACAAAAAGAGAAGCACTGCCGCTCCTGCTGCCAGCAGCGAAACCAGCACTGCTTCCTCCGGTACTGCCGCTCCTGCAAAGAAGAAAGGATGGAGCCATACCGCTAAAGGCGCTGTAGTAGGCGCTGGTGCGGGCGCGATCACAGGTGCTGTTGTTAACAAGAACGACCGTGTTAAGGGCGCCGCTATCGGCACCATTGTAGGTGCAGGTATGGGCGCAGGCATAGGTGCTATTGTTGACCACGAGAAGAAGAAAAAAGAAGCAGCGAAGCAATAAGCAGTATTAACCGTCTGATATATAAAGAAAAGAGACCGCTTAAAACGGTCTCTTTTTTATTTCAATAACTTAGCTTCCACATACCCTCCATATACCTTCCACATACCCTCCACATACCCCCTGCCCTTTTCCAATACAATTTTACCTGCCTTCTCCTTGCACTATCCTTGCTCTCCCTTGCCCCCTAAGCATTCTGTTAAAATAGTACCATTAATATCACAATACCAGCTGTGTATGCAGCTTTTTCAATGTCTCTTCCGGGTGATCGCTCAGTCCTGAATGGACCTTGGAAGTCTGCAAAATAGTACTCCGCGTAGCAGTCAGCCAGCGAAAGCGTAATGACAGATCCAGTTGTGCAATAGGCCCGCCGTCTTTACTGCCCTGGCAGATCAGCTCAAAGGCGCAGAGGTAAGCCCTTACTTCCGCAAGATCTGTATGCGGACAAAAAGCACGCAGCCGCTCTTCATCCAGCGTGAAGATGCATTGCAGGAATTTCTTGTCCTTACAATAAAGGATCACACCCACATTCAGGAATTCTTCGCGTTCCACGCGGGGTACTATGCGGATAACAGCGTACTCAAATAAGAACTTTCCTTGCATGTTGTGCTTCGTTTACAAAAACTGCGGATGATGCGATCCGTGTTAATAAAAATTGTATGTATACTTCCCTTCCTTCTGCCGGTGTGGCCGCCTGCGAGGCGTCGTTGAACCATTCATCCGGCACCAGTGATACGATCCCGCGGATGCGTTCTTCCGTCAGTATCCCGCGGAACAATGTATCTGCCTGCTCCAGTTCCGATGCTTGCGGCAGCAGCACATGATCCTTTATCTGTACAAAAGGTCTTACCGCATGTTCTTTCCAGTTATGCCAGGTATGATGAAAGTATAGAGATGCGCCATGGTCAATCAGCCATAACGCTTTGTGCCACATCAGCATATTGGTATTGCGCGGCGTGCGGTCTACATTGGTGAGCAGGCAATCCAGCCATACAATGCGCGAAGCCAGCTCCGGATCAATCTTAGTTACTGCGGGATCGTAGGTAATAGATCCCTGCAGGTAATGCACGGCCAGGTTAAGCCCTACACTGGCCTTGAGCAGATCCTGGATCTCTTCATCCGGCTCCGTCCGCCCGAAGGCGGTATCCAGTTGTGCAAATACGATCTCCGGCACTTTCATTCCCAGTGCACGTGCAATCTCTCCTCCTATCAGCTCAGCTGTCAATGCTTTAACGCCCTGCCCCGCCCCGCGGAACTTCAGCACATATAAGAAGCCGTCATCCGCTTCTGCTATGGCAGGCATAGAGCCACCCTCCCGCAATGGCGTTACATAGCGGGTTACATTCACAGACCTTATTTCGGGTTGATGATTTTCCATAAATTCCGGGAAATATAAATCAATTTTTTGTACCTTTCCGTACCATATCTGTGAACCTTTACACTATGAAGAAAAACCTATCTATGAAAAAACCTGTTTTCATTTCCCTTATCTTATTGCTATTCATTCACATTGCTGCGATGGCAGGCGATATTACGCTTCCTCCGGTGGCCGACTGGATAAAGTTCACAACTCCCGTACAATCACTGGGTTTGACTTTAGCAGCCGAAAACAATCCTTCCGGGGAAGGCTATACGCAAACAGCTACCATAGACGGCGTACCATGCAGAAAGATCCCTGCAGGCAAATTTATGTACGTTACCTGTAACCGCAATGCCGTACCCTCCACCGCCAGGCAGCTCATCCTGACCGTTACTTATTATGACAACAGCATGAACTACGTGTGGATGAACTACACTCGCTCTGGTTCAGGCTGGGGAGGAGCAGACTTCAAGAAGACCAATACCAAAAAATGGATCACCCGCATCATCGTACTCAATGATGCAGGACTGGATGGTTCCATGGGTTACGGCGGCGATATCCGCATGGGCTTCGGCAGCGAGGATAACTATATTGCCGATATCTCTGTATACATTGGCACATTAAATCCTGAAGCACAGCCCATTCCTGCAAAGCCTAACAACCCGGGCTCCGAGTTCAAAGGCAAATCATTTGCCGGTTACCAGCTCTGGCATGAGGCCGGCAGCAAGCCGGAAGACTGGCGCCACTGGGCTTACGGCAAACTACCCGCCGCAGGCAGGGGTAATCATAATACAGAAACCTTTCCCTACCTGGCTGACTATCAGAACAAATCCAACGTTACACTCTATCCTACCAATTTCGCAAACCTGGGCAATGGCAGTGCTGCAAAATTGTATAACTCAACTGATAAAGGAGTAATAGATGTACAGATGTCGCTGCTGCAGAAAGCCGGTTTCGATGGTGTAGCCATCCAGCGCAATGCCCCGGTAGGCAGGGATATGAAATATACCTCCACAGATGATTACTATGTGAATATTAAGAACGCCTGCGAAAACAACGGCCGCTATTTCTATGTGATGTATTGCATGCCGGATGTCAACAACGGCTCACAATCACTGGATGACCTGGTAGAAGGCATCAAGCGCGATTGGGTATACCAGATGGAACAGATCTATGCCCTGACTTCCTCTCCCAGTTACGCCACCGTGAACGGCAAACCGGTAGTAGAGCTCTGGGGATTAGGCTACAGCACCATCCTGGTAAACAAACCCCAGGCACTGGAACTGGCTAAGTTCTTCAAGGATCGTGGCTGTTATGTAATAGCAGGTGTACCACGCGACTGGCGCCTGAGGAACGAAGGCTCCCGTACTGATTTTGAAGACGTATACAAAGCTTATAACATGGTTTCTCCCTGGACAGTAGGCGCTTACAGCGATGCTGCCGGAGCAGACAACTACAGGGCCAATTATATGGCGCCTGACAAAACTTACTGTAATCAAAACGGCATCGATTACTATCCTGTGATTTTTCCAGGTAGCGCCTGGTCTCAACATGTTTCCGGGTATCCGAATGATACCAAACGGAACGGCGGACAGTTCCTCTGGAACCAGGCCCGCAACATCAAGAGTATCGGCGCTACCTCTATGTATTTTGCCATGCTGGACGAGTTTGAAGAATCCACCAACATCATCTCTTCCGCGGTAGACTACTTTGACATCCCCACAGATCAGTACTTCGGTACACTGGCGCAGGATGGTATCTGGACCTCTTCCGATTACTATCTCCGCCTGGCTGGCGCCGCCGCCAGGATGCTGACCAGCGCCACCGCTCCTATGGAAATACCGGTGCCTTATTCAAACGGTCCGGTATACTACAGGAACAGCTTTGAAAGCCGTGTAGCCAATTGCGTTATCAACGGTACCCCGCAGGATATTGTAACGCCTATCGACGCCTGCTTCTATCAGAACGCACTGGTATCCAGCCGTGCTGTCAGCAATACCACCACTACCATCGTAAACGGGCAGTCTGCCAAAAGCGGCGCTTACTCCGTTAAGATCGATGGTACTGCTAACGGTGCAGCTGATTATTATTATAAGATAGCCAACACCAGGATACCTGTAAAGACCAACATGCAGCTCAGCTTCTGGAAATATACCGTGAATGAACCCGGCAGGTATACCTCTGTAGATCTTGCTTTCAAATCAGGCAAAGTGCTACACGATCTGAGCGCTTACCGTGACAATAACGGCACCGTAATGCATCCCAACGCAGGCAGAGGCTCCGTTGGTGCATGGCAGAAATTCACCTGCCAGATCGGTAAGGGAGAACTGGTAGGCGATGAGATCAGCGGCATCATGATCGCTTACAGCCGTACTTCCACCAGCGGTAATTTTACTGCCTACTTTGACGATATCATTATTGAAGACGGCATCGATTCCGATACCAGCACTACCACCGTGGCGCCTATCGGCAGCCTGATCTGGCTGACAAACGGCGGCAAATATGTTTGCTCTGAGAATGGCGCCGGCCCTATGAACTGTAACCGCGCTGCCTTAGGCCCCTGGGAACAGTTTGAAGTAGTAGACGCTGGCGACGGATTGATCGCATTGAAAGGCAGCAACGGCTCTTACGTTACTTCCGCCAGCCCCATGTATTGCACCAACGTTACCATCAACAGCAACACAAAGTTCAGGTGGATCAAACTGGGAGAGAACAGCGTAGCATTACAAAGTCCCTCCGGTCAGTATGTTTCCTCTGAGAACGGCGCTGCCGCTATGAACTGCAACCGCACTGCCATCGGTGGCTGGGAAACCTTTAACTGGGGAACCATGAATACTGCCGCTAAAACCACGGAGCCGGTCATGGTGAAAGCAACGGTTACACCGATCCCTTCTTTCAAGCTTTATCCTAATCCCGCTACTGAAAATGTGATCATTGATTATGAGTTGAAAGAACGTGCGCAAGTAAGCATAGATATCTTTAACTTGCAGGGAGCAACGGTAAAAACAATAAAAAAGATTTCCGCTGCAGGCACACAACGCATCAATATTTCTGTAGGAGATCTGCAACCGGGCATGTACCTGGTAAGGATCAGTGCGAATGGGGCATCAGAAACAAAGAAGCTACATATATTCTAGTTACTAACCCAATTTAATAGCCCCCGGAGATTTAAACCTTCGGGGGCTTTTTATTTACTTTTTCAGCAGTTTAAACCCTATCGCGCAGCCAACACACAGCACCACCAATCCGCCCCACAATACATTATATCCAAATTGTGCAGTCACCAAAGCTCCCCCCGCTGGTCCTACTATCTGCGCCACTGAAAAAGCCAATGCAAATGCAGCTGCATATTTCCCCCTGTTATGCTCATCCGCCCGGCTCATGATCACCGTATTAATGAAGGGCAAAGCCAGCATCTCGCCCGATGTAATGAACAGCACAGCGCCCACCGCCATCAGCATAGGATGCATACCCGGCATCACCAGGAAAACATATCCCAGGGCCGTAGCTACCACACCGGAAATGATATAATACATGTTTGACTTACGCCCTTCCCAGTACTTTACCAGCACCATTTCAAACAGCGCGATAATAATACCATTCAGGCCCAGCAGCATGCCGATCATGCTTTCATCGATATGCAGCTCTTCTTTCCAGTAAACAGGCACCAGGCGGAACAGCAAATGAAAGAAAGTACAATAGACAGCTACCAGTATTAAAAAGCGTAAGAGGAATTTGTCTTTCCAGGGAGAGGTTGCAGCGGCTACAGGCGCTGCTACCTTTACGGTCTTTTCCGTTGGCTTCACCGGCGGCAGTAATACAACGATCAGGATTCCCACCAGGATGTATACCAGCCCTTCTGTCCAGAACAACAGGTGATAATTAATCGCGGCCAGTACGCCACCCAATGAACTGCCCAGGGCCCAGCCCAGGTTCATGGCCAGCCTGTTCAGTGAATAAGAACGGGTAAGGTTTTGTGGGGTGGAATAAGAAGAAACAGCAGCGGCGTTGGCGGGTCTGAATGCTTCTGCTACGAAGGCGAGCACCACCATCATCACGCACAGCAGGGTAAAATTGTTGATCTGTCCCATGAGCAGGAACAGTATGCCGCCTGTAATGGAGCTAAAGATCTGGACCGCCCGAAAGCTGATCCTGTCAATAAAATACCCGCTTACGGATGATCCCAGCACAGCGCCTGCGCCAAACAGGGTGATGATCAGCCCTGCATCGGCAATACTACGGTGCATGCGCTGTGTAATGTACATACTCATAAAGGGCACCACCATGGTACCGGCCCGGTTCACCAGCATAACAAGGCTGAGCAGCCAGGTTTCCCGGCTGAGGTCAGAGAAGGATGCCCGGTAAGTATGTGTAATTCTGAGTAGCATATCGGTGTGTTTTACTACTCCAAATTTCCATAGTCACTGGCACCCCTCTATAGTCCAGTTTTGACAAGACAGGTAGACCAGCCCCTAACCTTTTACGGTTCGTCTATCCAGGATCTTCTGTGCATTCTTGTTATAGATCTTCTCCAGTACGGCATCGGGCAGGTACAGTCCATAGATCATCCAGCGGCCCTGCAGGTGGTGGCTGGGGGCCGGGTCGATATATTCATCCTTTGTCTCCAGGAAACGGTAGTACACTTCATAGGCCTTGCTGTCGCAGGGGGTATCAGTACCAAACAGGATGCGGTCCTGGTATTTGATCATGAAATCGCGGCAGGAATAAGGCTGACGTCCCAGCTCACTGATGCGGGCGCCTATCTCTACGTAGAGATTGGGATATTTATCCAGCAGGGCGGCCACACTGCCCAGGTCTTCAGAAAGATTGGCCACATGGGCGCCGATAAAAATGGTATTGGGGTAGCGCTCTATCACCCGGTTACGTTGGGCCAATATAGTGGCTTTAGAAGGGAATTGCGGGCCATAAAATGACCAGTCGGGGTGAGCTCCCAATTCATCATAGCGCTCGTTATAACGGTCTACAGGCGTAAAAAAGGCATTAGGGTCTGATACGTGGATCAGCACGGGGATACCCAGCTCCCCGCATTTGGCCCAGATGGGGCCTATCCGGGGATCGTCAACAGGTACCAGTTTACCGCTTTTATCTTTGTACACCAGCCCCAGCTCTTTAGCGATCTTCACCCCGCGCACACCTTCCTTTACCGCTGCCTCCAGCCGGGCGGCCTCTTTACGCCCGAAATCAGGTTCATCTATCCTGCTGAAATCCGGCCGGAAGAATACCAGGAAACGGTCTTTGGATACCTGTTGTGATGCTTTCAGGTGCTCCTTATATTGATCCCTGGCAGAAAAACCATCCAGGCTTACACATTTTATCACACCCGCCTTATCCATCTCCTGCAGGAATTGCTGCGTATTTTGCAAAGCGCCCAGGTGGTTGTGAATATCTATTACCGGAAATTTAGGCTTGGGCACTGCCGTTGTTTTTACTACCAGCTGGCTCTTAGGCTGCCAGTCCAGCAGGCGAAGGCCTCCCGCAGCCGCTTGCTGCTGTTGTTGCTGCGTATGTACGGTACAGTCATAGATCCTTACATAGTCTATTATGAACTGCGCCGGGAAGGCGGTATAGTCGATTCCCTGCTCTCCTCCCCAGGCCCCGCCAATGGCGAGGTTGATCAGGAGATATTGCGGGGTATCATAAGCCCATTTGCCAGGCGGTACATCTTTCTTATTGTAAGAGAAATAAAGGCTGTCATCAAAGTAAAAGTCGATACGGTCTTTCTGCCATTCAATAGCGTAGATATGAAAATCCTCCCAGGGCTTTTCTACCGTGATCTTGCCGCCACGGCTACCGCCTTCGTAGCCCGGATGGATATTGGCATATACGTTATTGGGATCATGGCCTACAAACTCCATAATATCGATCTCGGAATATATCCAGGATGAATCGTGCTTTCCCCAGTGCAGGTTATTACCAAGGGTCCAGATGGCAGGCCAAACGCCTCTGCCATGGGGCAGTTTGGCCCGTACTTCCACCCGGCCGTTGGTGAATTCGAATATATCTTCCGTATTCAGACAAGCGGAGGTGAACTCGCCTCCGCTGTTAGAAGTAATAAAGCTGGGCCCTCCTTTGATCAGCCGTAACGGCTCTTCCTTAATAGCAGTGATCACCAGGTTATTCCCATCCGCATGGGCATTTTCGTAGCGGTTCTTGGTATAGTATTGCGATTCACGGTGTCTTACAAAACCTTCTTCATAACGCCATTTGGCAGGATCCGGCTGACCGGTGTAGTTGAATTCGTCTGACCAAACCAGCTTCCTGTTCTGGGCAGGCAATGTGAACGGTAATAAAAGCAGTAAACAGGCAATTAGTTTATTCATCATCGTTAGTTATGATTTGCATTTATTCAAAGAGGAGCGTTCCAAATTTTTCATAATCGTGAAAACTGGGACCTGTCAGTTGCCAGGACCATTCCGCTTCCCCGCTGTCATAGTCTACCCGGTAGAAATTAGCCCGCCAACGGGTACCTGGTTGTGGCTGGATATTGTTCAGCGGTCTCAGTAGCGTATAAGGTATATAGCACTCTGCTGTCCAACCGCTTGCTTCTTTGCTGACGGCATGCTGTGTTTTACGATCCGCCTCATAATGAAAGGGCATCCAGCGGTGCAGCGCTCCTTTGTTATTCGAGATGAGGATGGGTAGCTCATAATTTAATGGCGATACCTCGTATTCAAAGTAAGTACTTGACTTTTCATCCGGCCAGAGGAATACTTCTACTACATCCTCCTTCCAAAGGTCCATAAAATCGGCGTTCATGGTGGCCGTTATCTTTGGATCGCTGCATTGAAAAAGCACATAGATACCGCTTTGTGAATACAGCATCTTCACCTTCGTTGCCAGCGGTGTACTGCCGCTGCGCTGTGGAAGTGTGACCCATTCCGTACGGTTCCAGTTAGCATGGCTTCCATCTCCGCTTACCTGGAAGTCGGCTGTCGTTTTTACTTTCAGAACAGCATCGTCATTGATATGCCAGATAGCTGCCCATAACAACAAAAGATATTTCATCGTTGACCGTATTTGTAACACTTATGGATTCTGTTCCAGTTTAGGATTCACACCAATCTCCCTTTCAGGAATAAAATGGATGATCCTGTTGGATGTGGGCAGTATGGTTTGATCGAATTGATTACTGCCATGCACACCGGGATAGGCCCTTACCAAAGGAAGATTATTCCTGTACAGATCATAGGAGCGATGCGCTTCAAAGGCTAGTTCCAGCCTGCGTTCTTCCAGCACTACTTCCAGCACGCTGGCATGCCCTTTCAGGTCGTTCAGCTGGTAGAGTGCTGCTCCACTGAGTCCTGCCCGCCGGCGTATTAAATTTACATCATCCAGTGCAGCCTGCCCATTTCCCAGTTTGGCATTGGCCTCTGCCCTGTTTAGGTATATTTCCGCCAGGCGCAGTATTACCGGGGAACTAAGATTCGCTACGCCTTCCTGCCAGTTATACTTATTGATATAATACTTGGGCGTCTGGTTGCGCATTTGCATATCGCCATTGGCATCCCGCTGCGGTTCAATAAAGCTGTGACGGACATCTTCCGGGTATTTATCCAGCAGCCGCATATAAGCGACAGAAGCGTATACCTCACCCCAGCCGGTAGACTGCGTAAGCGGATCGTTATAGTACATAGACCCGATGGCATCCTTGCCGCGATCATCGGCAACCGTATGCCGGATAGCGAAGATGGTCTCCGGGTTATCTTCGGGCACTCCCCTGAAATAGGTTTTATAAGGGACGGTAGCCATCAGCTGATAGCGTCCGGCGTCTATCAGCTTGTTGGCATATTCCAAGGCTTTTGCATTATCCCCCATATACAGGTAGATACGGCTCAGCAATGCTTCCGCCACTTCCTTAGATGCAAAGCAGGAATTTTTTCGTGCCGTCAATAAACTGGCTGCCTTCTGCAGATCAGCGATCACAAAATCATATACCTGTTTCACCGTGCTGCGGGCAGGCTGATCGTTCTTAGTATTGTCTTTGATCACCACACCGGGATTGTTTCCCTGCCCCTGCGTATAAGGCCTGCCAAAGATGCGTACCAGCTCAAAATGTGCCAGGGCGCGGATGAACAGGTTCTCTCCTTTAATTTGGTCCAGCTGTGCAGACTCGCCGTCTTTAATGCGTTCGATAATGGCATTGGCCGCATAGATGGCTTTATAGGCGCCTTGCCAGAACTGTTCAGTATTCCCTTGTCCGGGAAACTGCGTGTAGGTATAAGTGTAAAATACCTGGTCGCCGGTAGCGCCGCTCAGTGCCACATCATCGCCCATATACTCCCCTATCTGGTTCTCGTTCTTGATATACATGCGGTCTACCAAAGCTGCATAGGTACCATAGGTAGCGGTTTGCAGATCTTCCGGCGTCAACAGGGCCGCTTCATTTGATTTACCGGAATATGGTTCCAGGTTCTTGTTGCACGCGCCTGTTGCCAGCAGTATGCCTGCACTCAATATGATGGATGGTATATTGATCTTTTTCATGATGCCTGTTTTTAGAAACTGATATTGATACCCACTAAGAATTTTCTTGCCAGCGGATATTTGGTGCTACTCTGCTGGAAATTATTGCCTGCATCTCCGTTAAGCGGCGTATAAGGNCGCAGGCCCATCTCCGGGTCCATGCCAGAGAAATCAGTGAGTGTCCAAAGATTGTCTCCGCTGAGGAAGATGCGTACATTGCCCAGGTGCATCCGTTGCAAGATGCCTGCTGGCAGATCATAGGCCAGTGTAACGTTACGCAGGCGTATATAGCTGCCATCTTCCAGGAAGCGGGAGGATTCCAGGTCTGAATTCTTATTGCCGCCATACACCGCTTTAGGATCTGTAGCAATATCTCCGGGCTTTTGCCACCTGCTTCTGCCATTCTTCAGCACACGGGCATTGTAGGCAGGTTCACTGCCGTCGTTGGTGCTTTCTTCATATACCTTATTGCCGCTTACAAAATTGAAAAATGCGCTGAGCGAAATGCCTTTATAGGAAAAGCGGTTAGTAATGCCCCCGGTAAAATCAGGCGAAGCTGTACCTACATATTGCAAAGTAGCATCATCATAAGCATTGGTAGTGGTGATTGTTTCCTTGCCGTTGGCGTCTTTCTCGACCTTCTCCCACAGCGGATCGCCATTAGCGGGATCTACTCCTGCCCATTTACGCATATGCCAGCTGTACAGATCACGTCCTTCGGCGATCCATTGCAGGGAGGAATAGGCGATATCCTGCTTATCATTCAGCTTCAGCACCTTGTTCCTGTTAATAGAAATATTGAAGTTGGTCTCCCATTTAAAATCTTTGCCGTAGAAATTGCGGGTATTCAAAACGATCTCTACCCCTTTATTCTTTACCGAGCCTACGTTACGGGTAACATAAGCATAGCCGCTGGTATAAGGCACCGGCACATCCAGCAACAGTGCGCTGGTGGTTTTATCGTAATAGTCAACAGTAAGGGATATACGTTTGACCAGGTCGATATCCAAACCTATATCCAGCATTTTCGATTTCTCCCAGGTAAGGTCTTTGTTCTCCAATACCTCCGGGATAGAACCCGGGTTGCCTGCATACTGATAAGTATAGCCGTAAATACCCAGCGACTGATAGTCCCCTATCTCCGCATTACCGGTAATACCATAGCTGGCTCGTAGTTTCAGCAGGTCGAATGTGGGGATGCCTTTCATGAAAGCCTCATTGCTCAGCGTCCAGGAACCGCCCAGGGTATANAACCCGGCAGAACGGTGATTAGCGCCAAAGCGGGAAGAGGATTCATAAATAAAAGCGCCGATGATATTATAACGGTCATCATAGGTATAATCCAATTGCAGCAGCTGTTTGCTGAACCAGTTCTCTGATTTACCGCCCGGCCCGAAAGG
>JGI24739J22299_10000637_pt1 | contig 12629 bp, 10 predicted proteins | sample KBSCornC5_FD_22299 | JGI IMG/M metagenome (IMG submission 22299)
AAATCGGCGAGAAAACCCAGTTTGAAAATGCGCGCGACGAACAGCAAGGCGGCGGTCAGCAACGCGACCATCGCGGCGAGCGACGCATATTCCGCGCTCGAAGCCGGCGCCATCGTGGAGAGCCGGCTCGCGAAAATGGTGGCGGTGGCCGAATCGGCGGCCACGACGAGATGCCGCGATGCGCCGAAAAACGCAAACGCCACAAGCGGCAGAAAGACGGTGTAAAGACCCGCGACGGCCGGCATGCCGGCGATGCGCGCGTAGCCGAGCACTTGCGGAATATCCATCGACGCAAGCTGCACACCGGCTAGCGCGTCACGCGCAGCGCCGGCGCGGCTCAACGGAAGCACACCTTTCAACACGCCGACGCGGGCGTTGAGATACCCCAGTAAATCTCGCATGCGCGATGCTGCCCCGTACTTAGGTTATCGCGCATCGTGCCGTGACTCGGCACTTAAAGGCAAGGTCTGGCTGGCGTCGGACTTCGCGGGTTCAACGCCTGAGCTGCCCCGTCAGCGGATCCACATGCCGCGCGAACCCGAACAGCGCGGCGATACAGATTGGACAGGCGATGATAAACACGGTCAACATCTCACACCCCGTAGCAGTAACGTTTTGTTACCGGCAAGTCTAGGTGATCGGCCAGCAAATTAAAGGGAGGAAAACGCAATGCAGTGTTGCCGGTTATTACGCCAGTAAGGAATCTTGGGGCGGCACTTGCCGTGGTCCCGTGTCCAATATTCCTGACGAAGAGGCGGATTGGGTCTGAAATATCGGACGTCGTCGCTTCTCTACTTATAGACCCCGACCGCTCTCGTCGACGCTGTATGTCCGATATTTTTGACAAAATATGAGTGTTTGCCTAATATATCGGACATGCCTCGCACCTTTCCGCGCCCCTTTCCGTCAGTCGAAAGGCAAATCCATTCGCTCGGCGAACGGCTCAAGCTCGCACGTCTGCGGCGTGAACTCCCAACGGCACTGTTCGCCGAACGGCTGGGCATCTCACGCGATACGCTGAACCGCCTTGAGAAAGGCGATCCGAATATCGCGCTCGGCACCTATATGAGAGCGCTTCGCGTGTTGGGCCTCGACAAGGACATTGATGCCGTCGCCCGCGACGACGAACTTGGTCGCAAGCTCCAGGATCTCAAGCTGCCGGGTCAGCGAAAGCCGCGCCCCAAAGCGCCCGGCGCCGTCCAGATCAAGGCGGAGCGTCCAGCAACCCCGAAAACTTCCAAGAAGTCCGATGGTCAGCAATAAGCCCCGTGACACGTACCATGTGTTTCTCGACACGGCCGAACTGGGCAACCTTCAACACGTCGGCACGTTGTATCGCCAGGCTGCGCGCAGCGATTTGCCCGTATCGTTTGCTTATGCGAAGAACTGGGTAGAGAGCCGCCATGCGTTCATGCTCGATCCGCGTCTCGAGTTGTGGACCGACGAGCAATACCCGCCCGCCAAGTCCGCGGCATTCGGCGTTTTCATGGACTCAGCGCCGGATCGTTGGGGCCGTGTCCTCATGGAGCGCCGCGAGGCTGGTGCAGCCGATCGCGAAAACCGGCCAATGCGTAATCTGCGGGAGATCGATTTCCTGCTTGGCGTGCACGATCTGACACGCGTCGGTGCGCTGCGCTTCCAGGACATGGACGGCAATTTTCTCGACAACAGCGCCAATGCCGCTCCACCCGTCACCGATCTTGCGACCCTGGCCTATGTCAGCCTGCGTATCGAAGAAGCCGGTGTCGAAAAACTGCCGGAATACGATCAATGGCTTGCGATGCTGATCGCCCCTGGCACATCGCTCGGCGGCGCTCGTCCCAAGGCCAACTTCAGCAGTCTCGGCGACGCTCTCTGGATCGCGAAATTCCCCGCGAAAGACGATCGCTACGACATCGGCGCGTGGGAGTACATCGTTCATCGCCTGGCAAGGAAAGCGGGTATCGAGGTGCCTGCATCCGAACTCAAGTATGTCGGCGCACGTTATGGCACCTTCTGCGTCGAACGGTTCGATCGCAGCGCGGGCAGCCGGCGCATGTACGCATCCGCCATGACCTTGCTTGAACGTCGGGACGGGGATTCGGATGCAAGCTATCTGGACATCGCCGAGTATCTTGCGAGCAACGGCGCGCAAAGCCATATCGGCGAAGATCTTGCTCAGCTTTTCAAAAGAGTGGCCTTCAATGTCATTGCAGGAAATCGCGACGATCATCCACGCAATCACGGCTTCATCCGCGAAGCGTCGGGCTGGCGGCTGTCGCCAGCGTTCGATATGAATCCAAACCCGGCCAAGCGCGAACATGCACTTACGCTGGACGGCATGAGCGCATTGCCGGATCTCGAAACAGTGATCGAGACCGCCGGGTTTTATCGGCTGGATCACGCGCAAGCGAGCCGCGTCATAGAGGAGGTAAAAGACGCCGTCAGCACGTGGCGACAAGAAGCCTCCGCCCTCGATCTGTCCCGCCCCGAGATACAGCGGATGGAGAACGTGTTTCAGGTTTGACGGGCTATCGCGGTGACCGGGCGCACAGCGGCGCGCAGCATTAAAGGCAAGCCCAGCAGACTCCCTTATAATCCGGCATGACCCGAACCCCGCTCCTCCCGCCGCCCACGCGCGCCCACCCAGCCGCAATACGCCGCCGCGCCGCCCACCGCTTCACGGTGGCCGCATGAAAACCCCTAAACGCCTGCTGCCGCTCGTCGAAGAGGGCCTGATCGACGAGGTCATTTCGCAGTTGATGAGCGGCAAGGAAGCCACCGTCTACGTGGTGCGCAGCGGCGACTCCACGCGCTGCGCGAAGGTCTATAAAGACGCCAAACAGCGCAGTTTCCGCCAGGCCGCGTCCTATCGCGAAGGCCGCAAGGTCAAGAACAGCCGTCAGCAGCGCGCGATGGAAAAAGGCAGCCGCTACGGCCGCGAAGTGCAGGAACAGGCCTGGCAGAACGCCGAAGTGGATGCGCTGTTCCAGCTCGCCAATGCCGGCGTGCGCGTGCCGCAGCCGTTCATCTGCACCGACGGCGTATTGCTGATGGAACTCGTGACCGACGCCGACGGCAACGTCGCGCCGCGTCTAAACGACGTCGACATGACCGAGGAACGCGCGCTCGAATTGCACGCGCTGCTGCTCGATCAGGTGGTGCGCATGCTGTGCGCCGGCGTGATTCACGGCGACCTGTCCGAATACAACATCCTGCTTGCCGCGGACGGCCCGGTGATCATCGACTTGCCGCAAGCCGTGGATGCCGCCGGCAATCTCGAAGCGCCGGCCATGCTGGAGCGCGACGTGAACAACCTCGCCACCTATTTCGGCCGCTTTGCGCCGGCGTTGCTCGACGCCAGCTACGGCAAGGAAATCTGGGCGCTGTTCGAAGCCGGCGCGCTGCATGTCGACGCGAAGCTGACCGGCCGCGTCGAACTGGACACCACGCCGATCGACCTCGAAGCCGTGCTGCAAGAGCTCGAAGATACGCGGCTCGACGAAGAAGCGCGCCTGCGCTACGAACAGTCGCTGCGTAGCGGCACATGAGCCGTTCGCGCGGCGGCATGTGAACGCATGCCTGAATGCCACATCGGCGCCGCGCCGAATCGAGGCTACGACGCGTTACCGCGGCTAGTCACCTCGCCGGAGCCGGAAGAACCCATAACGCCCGGCGCCGGCCCCACCGATTCGCGCATCGTCACGCTCACCGGAAACTCGCGGAATATCTCCCACGTGGTTCGGTAGCATTGATTGACGAGCCAGCGCACCGCGTTCTGGGTCAATTCCGCCGTCGGAATCCGCACCGAGGTGAGTCCCGGCGCGGCGTAGGCCGCCGAGTAATCGTCGTCATAGCCGATCACCGACACTTCGTCCGGCACCGAAATGCCGACCTGATGAAAGCGCGCGAGCACGCTCACCGCCATCGTGTCGTTCGCGCAGAACAGGCCGGTGAAACGCCGCTTCGAATCGAGCAGCCTGATGGCGGCGGCGTAGCCGCCTTCCGGCGAGAAGTCCGATTCGATCAGCGTGACGTCGTGGCGCGCGATGCCCGCCCGCGCCAGTTCGGCGAAGAAGCCTTCGAGCCGGATCATGTTGTCCGACGCGGTGAAAGGCCCGGAAATCACCGCGATGTCCCGATGCCCGTGATCGAGCAGCGTGCGCGCCGCCAGTTCGCCGCCGCGCCGGTGGTCGGCGCAGAACGACGCCTCCGGCAATTGATCGAACGCGCGGTTCAGGAACACCATCTTCGGATGCATCCGGTGCAGCATGATCAGGTCCTCGTCGTGCAGATCGTGGCTGATCACCACCACGCCGTCGCAATCGCGGCCAATCAGAAAACGCACCGCCTCGATGGCCTGTTCGCGCGGCGACACGTCTCCGCAGCCGGTCGCCACCACCACGTGACGGTGCACCGCGCGCAGTTCGGTATCCGTCTGCTTGAGGATCGTGCCGTAGTAAGAGCCGAAGAACGTCGGCACGAAAATGCCGATCATGCCGAGCGATTGCGCCGCCATCGCGCGGCCGATCGACGACGGGCGGAAGTTCAGCGCTTCGATCGCCGCCTGCACGCGCGCGGCGGCGTCGGCCGAGACGGGCCCCTTGCCGGAAATGGCGCGCGAGGCGGTCGACATGCCCACGCCGGCCAGTGCCGCGACATCCTTGAGTGTTGCCACGCGGTTCTCCGTCGAGCGAGGTGGTTTTCGATGTGGCGTTCAGCGCGCCGCGCACCGGCGCTATAAGCGGGTGCCGTCCGCTTCGTCGAACAGCGAAACATGCGCGCCGTCGAATGAAAACGCCGCGGTGTCGCCGACCGCAACCGGCGTTTTGGTCTGGTCGATCGACGCAATCTGCGCTCCATGATAGTCGAGCCAAATCACGCGGTGGTTGCCCATCGGCTCCACGAGCGAAACTTTTGCGCGCTCGCTCGCGGCCTCGCCCATCCGCACCCGCACGTCCTCGGCGCGCACGCCGAGCACGCAAGGCAGAGAATCCGCCGGCGCACTTTTGAACGGATACGCCGACACGTCGAGCCGTAAATGCGCGGAGCGGAAATGCGGCGCGCCGTCGCGCGACTCCAGCGTGCCCTTGAGCAGGTTCATCGCCGGCGATCCCAGGAAGGTCGCGACGAACAGATTGTCGGGCCGCGCGTAGACTTCGGCCGGCGTGCCGAACTGCTGGATCACGCCGCCGCGCATCACCGCCATGCGCGTGGCGAGCGTCATCGCTTCGACCTGATCGTGGGTCACGTAGATCATCGTCGCGCCGAGGCGCTGATGCAGTTGCTTGAGTTCGCGGCGCAGTTCGGTGCGCAGCTTGGCGTCGAGATTCGACAGCGGCTCGTCGAACAGGAATACGTCGGCCTCACGCACGATCGCCCGCCCGATCGCCACGCGCTGCCGCTGCCCGCCCGAGAGCTGCGCGGGTTTGCGCTTGAGCAGCGGCCCGAGTTGCAGCATCTCCGAAGCGCGCGCCACGCGCCGCGCGATTTCCGCTTTCGGCGTGCCGTTGATGCGCAACGCGAACGACAGGTTGCGCTCCACGCTCATGGTCGGATACAACGCGTACGACTGAAACACCAGCGCGATGCGGCGGTCTTTCGGATCGGCCCACGTCATGTCCTCGCCGGCGATCTCGATGCTGCCGTCCGTCACGTCGATCAAGCCGGCAATGCTGTGCAGCAAGGTGGACTTGCCGCAGCCCGACGGTCCGAGCAGCACGACGAACTCGCCCGCGCGCACGTCGAGGTCGAGATTCTCGATCACGGTATTCGCGCCCAACCGGATCGTCAGATTGCGCACCGCCACGTTGGCCGGATGCGTCAGGCCCGCCGCGTCCGCGACTTCAGGGGCGTTCGCCACGCCCGCCGCCTCGGCCACCGCCGTCATATTTGCCAGGTTCGTCATCGCCTTATCCCTTGACCGCGCCGGACGCAATGCCGCGCACGAACCAGCGGCCTGAAATGAAGTAGACCGCGAGCGGCACCATCGAAGTCAGAATCGTCGCCGCCATGTTCACGTTATAGAGCCGCTCGCCGGTCGTCGTGTTGATGATGTTGTTCAGTTGGACGGTCATCGGCAGGTTTTTCGTGCCGGCGAATACGAGGCCCAGAATGAAGTCGTTCCAGATGCCGGTCACCTGCATGATGATCGCGACGACGATGATCGGCGTGGACATGGGCAGCATCAGTTGCACGAAGATGCGCCAGAAACCGCCGCCGTCCACGCGCGCCGCCTTGAACAGCTCCTGCGGAATCGACGCGTAGTAGTTGCGAAACAGCAGCGTCATCACCGGCATGCCGAAGATCGTGTGAATCACGACGATGCCCGGCAGCGAACTGAACAGATGCACGCTCGCCAGCACGCGCACGAGCGGATACACCATCACCTGCACTGGAATGAACGCGCCCATCAGCAGCACGCCGAACAGCAGGCCCGCGCCGCGCGGCCGCCAGAACGACAGCGCATAGCCGTTCACCGCGCCGATCGCGATCGAGAGCACCGTGCTCGGCACGACGATACGCACCGAGTTCCAGAAGCCGACCTGAATGCCGTTGCAATCGAGGCCCGTGCACGCGGATTGCCATGCGGCGCCCCATGCGTCGAGCGTGAAATGCGCGGGGAGAGCCAGAAGATTGCCGAGACGGATCTCGCTCATCGGTTTGACCGACGTGACGAGCATTACGTAAAGCGGCAGCAGAAAGAACAAGGCGGCCGTCAAGAGAAACGCGTAGACGCCGAGACGCGCCGGTGCGAACGTCGACCGGCGGCGACGCTGCGTGCCGCCCTTCAGCGCGGAGCCGAGCGCGTTCATCACACCTCCTTGCGCAACGCCGCGCGGCTGCGGGCATAGAAGAACGGCGCGAGAATCGCCAGCACCGTCGTCAGCAANACGATCGAGGCCGCGGATGCCAGGCCGATATTGGCGCGGCCGAACAGGTAGTCCATGATGAACTTCGCCGGCACTTCGCTCGCCGTGCCGGGGCCGCCTTGCGTCATCGCGACCACCGCGTCGTAAAGCTTCACGACCATCACGAACAGCAGCACGAAAGCGGTGGAGATCGAAGGGCCGAGCATCGGCACGACGATGCTCGCATAAACGCGCCAACGCGGAATGCCGTCGATGCGCGCGGCTTTCCACAGTTCGTCGTCGATGCCGCGCAAGCCCGCGAGCAACAAGGCCATCACCAGACCCGACGCCTGCCACACGGTGGCGATGACGATCGTATAGATCACCCGATCCTGATCGACGATCCAGTCGAAGCGCGAATGCGCGAAGCCGAGCGTGTGCAACACGGCCTGCGCGCCGAGCTGCGGATTCAGAATCCATTGCCAGACGAGGCCCGTCGCCACGAACGACATCGCATACGGATAGAGAAACACCGTGCGCAACGCGCCCTCGCCGACCACCCGCTGATCGATGAAAATCGCCAGCAGCAAACCGATCACCATGCACGCGACGATGAAGCACGCGCCGTAGATCACGATGTTTTGCAGCGACAGCAGCCAGCGGTCGTTGTTGAAGAGCCGCGCGTATTGCGTGAAGCCCGCGAAGTCGCCGGATGGAAAGGTGCGCGAATTGCTGAGCGACACGCGCGCGGTCCAGATCATCGTGCCGAGATAGGCGAACACGACGGTCGCCACCATCGGCAGCAACGCAAGCCACGCCGCGATCGGCCAACGCTTTTTCAGCGGTTTCGTGCGCGGCTTGGCCCGATGCTTCGACCCGGCGGTTTGCAGCTTGAGCGCGTGCATCGCGAGCACCTAGCTCTTCAACGCATTGACAAACGCTTTTTGTGCATCGTCGACCGACTGGTTCTTGTTCCAGAAGTTCGTGACGACGTCGATCAACGCGCCCTGCATGTCGGGCGACAGCAGCATCTCGGGATTCGGCAACTGACGCGACTTGTCCTTCATGATCGCCATGCCCTCCTTCGCGCAGATGTCGAGAGTGCTCGCGTCCGCGTCGGGACGAATCGGAATGGAGCCTTTCCTCGCACTGAATGCAACTTGCGCGGACGGCGAGGTCATGACCGTCGCGAGCAGGTTCTGCGCCTTGATCGCGCTGGCGTTGTCCGTTTTCGGGAACACGAAGACGTCGCCCGCGACCAGATACGGCGAATGCGGACCGAAGCCGGGGAAGCAGCCGAAGTCTTTTCCGGCGCTTTGCTTCGCAGCCGAGAATTCGCCCTTGGCCCAGTCGCCCATGATCTGCACGCCCGCCTTGCCGGAAATCACGAGTGCGGTCGCATCGTTCCAGTTGCGACCCGGCGAACCTGGATCGACGAAATCATGCAGGCGCTTGAACGAAGCGAGCACCTTCCTGAACGCATCGGACTTCACCGCGTTCATGTCGTGATCGCGGTACACCTTCAGATAGAGATCGGGACCGCCCACGTCGGCCAGCACCGCGTCGAAGGTGATTTTTTCCTGCCACGGCTGGCCGCCGAAGGCGAGCGGGATCACGCCCGCGGCTTTCAGCTTGCCCAGATTGGCGATGAATTCATCGAAGCTCTTCGGCTCGGCGGTAATGCCGGCCTTCTGGAACACCGGCTTCGAATAGAAGAACCACGCGGGCATGTGAATATCGACGGGCGCCGCATAGTAATGGCCCTTCACCTTGATGCTGTCGATGATCGACTGCGGGAACACGCCGTTCCAGTTCTCTTTCGCGGCGACGTCGTCGACATTGTTCAGCAGGCCCTGATCGATCAGATCGTGAAACTGCTTCGACGTGTTGAACTGCGCGGCCGTGGGCGGATCGCCGCCGACGATCCGGTTGATCGCCGTGGAGCGCGCCTGGTCGGCGCCGGCCACCGCGTTGTCGACCCATTGGCCGCCGGCCTTGTTGTACGCATCGGCGAACTGGCGGATCGCGGCGGACTCGCCGCCCGAGGTCCACCAGTGAATCACGTTGGCTTTCAGGGGCTCCGCGTGCGCGGCCACGCCATATAACGCCAGCGCCGCCACTACATTCGCCACGGCCATTTTTCTGCTGTTCATTCCGTCTTCTCCTGGCTCGACGCCCAGTTTCGGGTCGACATGCGGACCGGCTTCATCCGCTTTATAGACGCGCTTTATGGACGCGCTTTATAGACCCGCGTTGTTGACGTGCGCTCGCTCCTTCAGGAACCTGGACACCAGCTCGGCGCTGCGTTTAACGGTGCGTTTCTGCGTGGCGTAATCGACGTGCACGATCCCGAAGCGCCGCTCGTAACCGAACGCCCATTCGAAGTTGTCCATCAGCGACCACAGAAAATAGCCGCGAATGTCCACGCCGGCCTTGATCGCTTCATCGACCGCGGCGAGATGGCGCTTGAGGAAGGAGATGCGCTGCGCGTCATCGACGCGGCCGTCGATCACTTTGTCGTCCGAGGCCATGCCGTTTTCGGTGATGTAGATCGGCGGCAGATTCCGATACGTGCGCCTGAAACCGGTCAGCAGATCGCGCAAGCCGTCGGGATACACCTCCCAGCCCATCTGCGTGCGCTCGACGCCTTCGAGCGGCACCTCTTTGAACCCATGCGCGCCGTCGCTCGCGACATTGGTGCGGAAGTAATAGTTGATGCCGAGAAAATCCAGCGGCGCGGCGATGGTCCGCATGTCGCCGTCCAGCACCAGCGGCCCGGTGCCCGGCCACAGCTCGAACAGGTCTTGCGGATATGCGCCCTTGAGCAGCGGATCGAGAATCCAGGCGTTGTGCTGCACTTCGAACAGATGCGCGGCGCGCTGATCGGCGGCGCGCTCGTTGTTGGCCGTGCCTCGTCCGATGTTCGCGACAATGCCCTTTTGCGAGGCCGGATCGTTGGCGCGCAGCACAGGTATCGCAAGACCGTGCGCAAGCAGCAGATGATGCATCGCCTGGGTCGCGAAGCGCGTGTTCGCGAGACCCGGCGCGTGATGGCCGTTGCCGTAGCCGAGATAGGCCGAGCACCACGGCTCGTTGAGCGTTGCCCACGCGTCGACCGTGCCGGCGAGTTCGCGGCTCATCAGGTCGGCGTAATCGGCGAAACGGTAGGCGGTATCGCGATTGAGCCAGCCGCCGCGATCTTCCAGATGCTGCGGCAAGTCCCAGTGATACAGCGTGACGAAGGTCTTGATGCCCTTCTCTTTCAAGCGCCCGAGCAGGCGCTTGTAGAAGTCGAGTCCCTTGCGGTTCGGCGCGCCTGCCGCGTCCATCACGCGCGGCCAGGCAATCGAGAGCCGATAAGCTTCGAGGCCCAGACTCGCCAGCAGGTCGACATCCGCTTCCCAGCGATGATAGTGATCGCAGGCCACGGCGCCGGTGTCGCCCGCGAGCACCTTGCCGGGCGTGGCCGAAAACGTGTCCCAGATCGACGGCAAGCGGCCGTCCTCGTTCACCGCGCCCTCGATCTGATACGACGCGGTGGCGGCGCCGAGCAGAAAATTCTTGCGCCATAGCGACGAGTCCGCGGGCGGCGTAAAGGGATCGGCGAGAGATTGAGGGGAGAGTGCGTCGGATACAGCGAATGCGTCGTTATCCACGAATCCTCCTGATAGGAGTGGAAGCGCTTCCACAAGGACCAGCGAACGATAGCAGCGGCGGATTCCACGCAGCAATCAGGGTTTGTCTGGAGCGATGCTGGCATGCGCGGCGCCGGGATGCGCCGTGCATTGCGAGAGGCTTGAACGACGCGCGAATGCGCGAGCGGAACGTGATTCGCCGCCTAGTCGAAAGGCCGCGCGCCGCGTCAGGCGAGCAGCGTTGCTGATGAAGTTCAGGCCTTTACCGGCAAGTCGAACGCGCCGCGATCGTAGGCTTCGCTATACGTTTTCCAGTCGGCGGCCACCTGCGCCGCGCATTGTGTCGCAAGTTCGATCAGCGGCGCTTGCCAGTCCCGGCGATTGCCGAAGGCGATCAGGTCATCGGCGATCGACGACTTCTGCCGGCCGCCGCTGCGCAGATGCGCCCACGCGCTCAGTTCGGCCATGCTGTTGATCACCGCCTCCAGCCTGGACAACTTGTCGTCCCAGTCGCTCAAGGCAACGCGGTCCTCGGACGGTTGCAGGCTGCGCAACACATACGATCGCTGATTGAAGTCCACCGCGTGCAGGAACGCCTGCGAAACCGCCTGATTGCGCCGCTGAATGTCGACGACGCGTTCCGCCTCGCTCCGCCACTTCGGCTGCGGCGTGCCCACGTGCGGCGCCACCGAGGAAGGCAGCGCCTCCTTCAGATCGATCAGATAGTTGCCGTCCGGCGAGCCCTTGCCCTCGACGAGAATCACGTAGCGATCCACGCCGAGGCTTCCCGTACCCGCGATTCGCCGCGCCACGTCGAGAATGCGATAGAAGTCGGGATTGGCCTCACTCGCCGCGAACCGGTTCATGAACCCGGTGACGGCGGCGCGCCGCTCGTCGCTCACCGGCAGCGCTTTCTTGCCGTCCACTTTCAGCATGCGGGCTTTGCTTTTGAGCGTGGTGCGCCGGTCCAGATGCGCGATGCGCGTGCGGCTTGCCAGCCCGTCGAACAGATCGCGCACCATGCCGACCGCGGTTTCGGTTTCGATCCAGCGAGCTTTGCCGAAGGCGAGCGCCGCGCCGTAAGCATCCACCGCGGTGTGGCAAAGCGCGAGCGCCTGCGCGCGGCTCAGCTTGAGCGCGCTTGCGCCGACCAGCACGCTCGTCAACAGTCGCACCAGTTCGTAAAGGCCCGGCGCGAGGCAGGCTTCGTCGAAATCGTTGTTGTCGAAATAGATCAGGCGGTTGTCGGCCTTGTAACTGCCGAAATTTTCCAGATGCATGTCGCCGCAAATCCAAACCGGCGGCGCGTTGTCGAGCACCTTGTCGCGCGGCAGGCGTTCGTAAAACAGATGACAGGTGCCGCGCAGAAACACGAACGGCGAGCCGCGCATGGCTTTGTATTTCATCGCGAGTCGTTCGGGGTCGCGGCCGGCATTGAAGGCGGAGATGATCTGCGCGACATCTGGCATAAGTTGTTTCCCCAAAAAAAGGCGGCGTATCGGCGCTCAGGGACCGGTCGTCCGATAGTAACGCCCGTGCGCTCACGTTGAAGCCGAAACCGCAAGCCTCACGGGATCATGCGCGAGCGTGTCGAGCGTTTCGGGCGCGCTGAGCCGCGATTCGCGCAGGCGCTTGTCGTCGTGTTTGCAAACGGCGGCGCGCGCCTGCCGCCCGCGTTTGCGACAACGCTTTCTACGCCGGCTCCTGCACGCCGAACTTCTTGCGATATGCGCCGGGGCTCGTCAGCGCGATGCGCCGGAAATGCCGCCGCAGCGATTCCTCGGAACCGAAGCCGGCGAGTTCGGCCACACGCGACATCGCCAACGGCACCGGCGCTTCGAGCAGTTCGCGGGCCATCGCCACGCGCTCGCGCAGCAGCCATTCGTACGGCGCCATGCCGGTGGCGTCGCGAAACTGCCGTTGCAATGTACGCGGGCTCATCGCGGCCCGTTCTGCCANCGAGCGCAGTGTATGCGGCAAGGCGGGATGACTGCGCACCCAGTCCATCAGTTTGGCGAGACGTCCGCTTTCGTCTTGCGGCATCGGCCGCGGCACGAACTGCGCCTGGCCGCCCTCGCGATGCGGCGGCACCACGAGCCGCTGCGCGACCCGGTTCGCCACCGCGCTGCCGTGATCGCGCCGCACCAGATGCAGCAGCATGTCG
>JGI24739J22299_10000645_pt1 | contig 12546 bp, 10 predicted proteins | sample KBSCornC5_FD_22299 | JGI IMG/M metagenome (IMG submission 22299)
ACGAGACTTGCTGTGCACAGCCTCGAACGGCTGCCCGTCGTGGCGGATTCGAAGTCCATGCGTCTTGTTGGCATCGTCTCGCGCAGCGATCTCGTCAAGCCGTCGCTCACTTACTTCGAAGAAGAGCACAAGAAAGAGCGGTTCCGTCGTNTGACGCCGACGCGCGCGAAACGCCGCTTCGCTCCTATCGGCAAGGCCGGCTAAGCGCAACCGGCTAGCGCAACGATTCCGCTTCAATGCGAAGCGGAATCCGCACGATAGATCAGCAGGCCGTCAGGCTGCGCCTGTGCAGCCGGCGTGATGGTTGCGGTGTCAACGTGCTGCGCGCTCAAGATGTGGCACACCGGTTCGCCGTGCATCAGCAGGTAATCGGTAATGATGCGCCGGTGGCAACGCCACCAGACTGCTTCGGAGCACATGATCGCGCAACGTCGGCGATGCCCCAGTTCCCGCAGTTCCGCCAGTCCCTTCTGAAAAGCGTCCGTCATTGCGTAATCGGCGTAGTTACGAAACGCGGGATGCGTCCAGTAGTCGTTCACAGACGGACCTTCGTCCTTGCGGCGGCCGCGCCGCCCACCCAGTTCCTCCAGATGCACGTAGTCGATATGAGCCGGCGCCAGCGACTCCGGCAACGTATCGCGGTTAAACTGCGGGTTCGTTCGCGAACGNGGAATGCTGCGCACGTCGACTAATACTTCGACGTCCGAATTTTCCAGCAGACCGATGAACTCGGAAAGCGCGCGCGTGGAATGCCCGATCGTGAAAAACGGCCGCGTCATGATCACCTCGTGACTTCGCAGTATGCAAAGGATTATATTGCCAGCAAGGCGTTGGCCGATTACCTGACTCGCTGCACATTCAGCACGCATCAGCCATGCCCGAAACCGGCGACGNCAGCGAAACGCGGCACGGACATTGCGCAAAGCCCAGGCTTCTTACTGGCACTTCAGGCCACTCACCGCTCGAGCTTCGTCATGAAAACGTTCCACTGCAACCGCTGCTCGCAACGAGTGTTCTTCGAAAACGTCCGCTGTGAACGCTGCGCGGCACTGCTCGGCTATCTGCCGCAACTGCGTGCAATCAGCGCGTTTGAAGATGCGGGCGAAGCGCGCTGGCGCAGCCTGCATCCCCAAGCAGACGGTGCGCTTTACAAGCAATGCCACAACTACGCGGTGGAAAACGTCTGCAACTGGATGATTCCGGCCGATTCGCCCGACACGCTATGCCGCGCCTGCCAACTGACGCGCACCATTCCGAATCTCAGCACGCCGGATAACCGGCTCTACTGGTATCGTCTGGAAGTGGCGAAACGGCGGCTGCTTTACACGCTCGCCGAACTCGGTCTCGACGTCAAATCGCGCCGGCAAGATCCGCAGCAAGGTCTCGCGTTCGAATTTCTCGAAGACAGTGGCGACGGTTCGCGTGTGATGACCGGCCACGACAACGGGCTTATCACGCTCAACATCGCCGAGGCCGACGACGCGCATCGCGAGAAAGTCCGCACTGCAATGGGCGAACCGTATCGCACGCTGCTCGGCCACTTCCGCCACGAAACCGGGCACTACTATTTCAGCCGGCTGATAGCGAACAATCCGCGCTGGCTCCCAGCGTTCCGCGAGCTTTTCGGCGACGAGCGCGCGAATTACGGCGACGCACTCGACACCTACTATCGTGTCGGCGCGCCGGCCGACTGGCAGGCGTCGTACATCAGTGCGTATGCAACGATGCATCCCTGGGAAGATTGGGCGGAGACATGGGCGCATTATCTGATGATCGTCGACGTGCTCGACACCTCGACCGCGTATGGCATCGCGCTGCTTTCCGACGATCCGCGCGAGCCCACGCTGACTGACCGCACGCCCGTTGAAAACGCGAGCTTCGATACGCTCATGAAGCGCTGGTTTCCGCTCACCTACGCCTTGAACGGCCTGAATCGCAGCCTCGGCATGCCGGACGGCTATCCATTCGCGTTGGCCGCGCCCGTCGTGGACAAACTGCGCTTCGTGCATCGAGTGATCGCGGAAGCGGGGGACAAATCGCCGGCTTCGCCGCCAGCACAGCACTAGCAGCGCCGGAGTCCGCGCTCACAGCCGCGCCGGCCTGCAGGAGTCGTCCAGGAGTTCCGTCTCAAAAATAAGACTGCTCCTAGATACCTGCCCGCTCAAATCTCTGAAAATCGTATTTAGCCGACGAGACATGCGTCGCAGTCTGATCCAGGCTGCCCGCATTTCCGCCGCTCGCGTTTTCCATTGATTACGACGGCCGCGCAGAACACCGCAAGCCGCTCACTACTGACCACGGCCATGAGCACACAATTTTCCCTCGATCGTTTCGAATCCCAGGTCCACGCCGGCGACTACGACGCCGCGCATGAAGAGTTCGCCGCACTGCTGGACACCCTGCGGCAAAATCGCGGCGGGCTCGGTATCGAGCGCTTTGCGAAAAACCGCCCGAATCCCGCCGACGACGAAGCCGCGCGGCAAACGCTGCAGCGCATCGCGGACGCCTTCACTGCGCTGCTCTCGGCACCGGAATACGCGCTTGACGCCGACAGGATCAACGTCATGTTCTGCGGCCGTTCCTGGATCGATATGATTTTCGCGGTGAGTTCGTACGGTTCGACGGACCACATCGTCGAGAAACTGCTCGAGACGTCGCGTGACAGCGACGACGCCGCGGCTCGCGACGTATTGACCCGCAAGCAACTCGTGCTCTACACGTCCGGCTCGAAGTACGACATCGATTTCGAGGAACTTCACAAGTGCGACCCCGTGCTTGCGACGAGTCTCGCCATTTCAATCGTCAGTGCCGCGGTACATATCTCTCCCGCTGCGCACGACAAGCGCGAACGTCTGCTCGAATGGCTTCCGGCAAAGGTCGACTTGGTAGAAGACCTGGACGATCTGCCGGCCAACGCGGTTTTCGGCTCGTATATGCACTGCAGCTATTCCACTTCGCCGAAGCGGCATGAGCTCAAGCGCAGCATCAGTCGTCTGGTACGCAAAAAGCTGGAGACCCTCGAGTTGTTGGGACCTGAATCCAGCGTTGCCCATAGGCCAGTTAAAGGCCGCAAGCCAATCATGCTTGTCGTGCTCGAATGGTTTTCCGGCGGCCATTCTATTTACCGGACGCATTCGCGCACCATGCTCGCGGCACGCGAACATTTCGAAGTCGTCGCGTTCGGCGAAGATCAGCACGTGGACGAAACCGGNCGCGCGGTTTTCGACCGNTTCATCGAGTTCGAGCATCCGGAGTTTATCGGCGACTGCATTCGGCAGATTCAGGAATTCGCCGAGCGNGAACGNCCCGACGTGCTGTATATGCCGAGCGTCGGCATGTTCGCGCACACCATCTTTCTATCGAACTTGCGCGTTGCNCCNTTGCAGATTGCCGGACTCGGCCATCCCGCGACCATGCATTCCGCGCACATCGACTATGTGAGTGTNGAGGACGATTTTGTGGGCGACCCGGCGTGCTTCAGCGAGAAGTTGCTTCGTCTTCCGAAGGATGGACAGCCGTATGTGCCTTCAAAACTGCTGACGCCCATCACGGCATCCGTTCCCGAACGTCGCGACGTCGTGCATATCGGCGTGACGGCAAGCGCCATGAAAATCAACCCGGACTTTCTCGAGACATGTAAAGCGATCGTGCAGACAGCGCGCGTGCCGGTGCACTTCCACTTCATGACCGCCTGGAGCGANAGCATCGATCTGGCCTACGTCAGGAAATCGATTCANGCAACGCTGCCCGAATCCGACGTGGACGTGTACGGCTCGCTCTCCTATCCGAACTATCTGAAAGTACTGAACGGCCTGGACATGTTCGTGAGTCCCTTCCCGTTCGGCAACACCAACGGTATCGTCGATTCATTCACGATGGGTCTGCCGGGCGTCAATCTTTGCGGGCCGGAAGTCTTCGAACATATCGACCGCGGACTTTTCGAGCGCGCGGGTCTGCCAGACTGGCTCACGACCTACTCCAAAGACGAATACGTGAAAGCCGCGGCACGTCTCGCAGAACAGCACGACGAACGGGAAGCGCTGCGCCGGCGGCTGATCGAAGATAAAGCCGTCGAGCGGATCTTTAAGGGCCGCCCGCAGGCATTCGGCAAATCCGTACTCAAGCTGCTACAAGAGTTGGACAAGCAATAAAGAACAGCAGGTCAAACGAGAGCCACACCGGCCTATAAGCCGGTGTGGCTTTTTTTATTGGCCGACTCTCGCAACGGTTCAATACGCGACGTAAGGCCCGACGCCGCTCGGTGTGGCCTGCTGCTCGATGGCGGCGTACACGTTGCGTCCATAGAAGAACGGCAAGCCCCAATCGAAAATCGACGATGTCACGAAANCGGGCCCTGCCAGCAGCGGCAATGCGGAGTCGCCGGCATAGGTNTGCGCAACCGTATTCGCATTGGCCACGCTGAAATTCACCGCGCTCGTCGCGCCGTTCGCGCCTTCGATCATCGCGCTCAACTGCTGTGTCGAAGACGGGCAGTAATACGCGTTGTTCGGACTCGCGCAAACCGGCAACACGCTGCTTCCGAAAANGAGCCCCGTGGCNCGCAGCGAAGCGANCGATGTAAGCGCGCGCTGAAATTTCCGCCGCTTTAAACGAGCAACGACGAGCGCGGCACATGAAAAAGCCGCGAAANGTTCGCCGGATTTCGACGACCTTCCGCGGCCTGGCTTGCGAACGGCATCAGCCGTCCGCGAGCGGCAGACTACTGGGCAATTACGTCTTCTGCTGTTGCTGCTGCAAAAGCGAGCGCAATTCCTGCACGTTTTCTTCGACGCGTTTTGCGATCACCGCATACGACTCCGCTTGCGTCTGATACGCCGCCTGCGCGAGCTGCTGCATGTCCGCGAGCGACTTGTGCAGGCTTTGCTGGATCAGCTCCGCGGTTTTTGGCGAAGGCGTGCTGCCGCTTGCCGATAGTTGCGTCGTCAGCGATTGCAACTCGGCCAGCGTCGTGCGCAACATCTCCGCCTGTTTCTGCGCGAGCGACTGCATGCCTTGAAACGCAGTCTGATTCGCCTGAACCAGTGCTTCGACNTCCTTGCGCCGTGCTTCCATGATGGCGGGCACGTCGAAGCCGGGCAGCTTGAACTGCTCNAGCATTTTGGTGAAATCGCCAAACGGATTGGCGGTATCAGGTCGGTCCATGCGAAATCCTCCTTTACGGTTGAACGATCGCCGGCGGCGCTGCGCCGCATGATTCACGCGACGCAAACACAGACACACACGCAGGCGCTCCCGGTGCGCCGCGCCCCTGCGGCCGCGCTGCGCGGTTGCGGGGTCGGACGGCACATTGCGTCCATCATGCGCCATCCGACGTCATTGCGCCAGCGCATGCGCCGTTCCACGCGCCGTGCGAAGTTCTTCGCGGCGCGTCTCCATCCGCATGCACACGCGCATCGGCAGCAAGAGTTCGTAAGTGTGCGGACACGCGTTCGTAACCCGCGGCGACGGTGTCTCGTCTATCTTTTCGATGAACCGGCGCACTGTCGCGCCGGCATTTGTCGAATGGGAGCGACGTGATGAAAAAACAGATATTGGGCGCGGCGCTGGCCGCCGCGATAAACCTCGCCGCAATCGCGGCAACAACCGCATCGGCAGAAGAAAACGCGCCGCAGCCCGCGCACGCGCAAGGCGATGCGCCGCATGGACCTCATGCCGCGATGGAGCCCGCCGGTCCAATCGGCCCGATGGGTCCCGGCTTCGCAGTCGTCAACGATCTCGAACAGTTGCGCCGTCTCTACGCGCTGAGCGGACGACCGGGCGACATCGTCGCGGTCTATCACGACGTGCTGAACAAAACGCAGGATCCGATGCTGCGCCACTACGTGTACGACTCGCTCGCGCGCGAGCAGTTGAAGCCCGCCAATCCCGAGCAGGCAATCGCCACGTTGCGCACGAGCCTGTCGGAAGACCTCGCGGCAATCGACAAGATGCCGCGGCCGCCATTCGACCGCGCGCCGCAAAGCAAGCCCTAGCAAACACGCATCGGCAACTGGAAGCGCTACCGCAAACACGCTCGCGCCGACGTTCTTCGCGCAGCGTTGGTTCTCCCACATTGCTGTTCACTGGCCGCTTTTTCGTCTTCCCTCTGTTGATTAGGATAAGGACTGTTTAAACGTCAGTGCGGGTGAAGCATGCGCTATCCAGTCGATGTGGCCGTCGCCGCCGGGTTGCTGGTGTTCGTGCTGTGCTGCATCGTCACGCTCGCCTTGCACTGATCGATCGCATGCTCAGTTTCTCTCGCGCCACAGCGTGCGCATCAAGGCGAGCAGCACGTTAGGCGCGGTGCCCTTCTGACAATAGCCGTCGAAATTGTGTCGGCCGCGGCCGGTCTCCCGCACGTGTTCCTCATCGAGCGAAGTGAACGCAACAATGCCGAGGCTCGGCGTGGGCAGATAGCTGCGCAGCGCGCTTGCTGTTTCGTAGCCGTCGCGCCCCGGCATCATGATGTCGAGCACGACCACGTCGGGCACCCAGTCTTTTACGCACGCGAGCGCCTCGTCACAGCCGTTCGCCGAGCGCGCTTCCACACCTTCATACGATAGATACGTCGCGAGCGCTTCGGCCGCATCCTCGTTGTCGTCGACCACGAGGACACGCGGCACCTCGTGTAATACCCGCACTTGGCGGGCGCTCCACCTTTGACAGGTACTCGTTGTTGCTGACATGTAATAGCGATTGGCGAGAGAAAAACCATCGCGATCCAGCAAGTGGCATACCAAATGGCCGTTAGCTCGGTCATGAGCGCCACCATGAACGTGGCCGGTGAAGCGCGAAGCGCTAGCGCGCCGCGGTGGACCCGCGAACCACGAGATCGCCAGGCAGCACGAGCGAACGTGTGGACATGGAAGGATCGGCGAGACGCTGGGTAAGCAATTGCATGGCGATCTTGCCGATCTCATACACCGGCTGCGCGACGACGGTGATGCCCGGCGTGACGAGGTCGGTCCACGCGTCGTTGTCGAAACCGGCGAGCGCGATGTCGGTTCCAGGCGTTACGCCGCGCGCGCGCATCTCGCGATACGCGCCGAGCAGCAACAGCCCGTTGCTCGCGACAATCGCATCGGGCCGCGTATCCGCGTCGCGCGCGAGCCACGCGCCGACATGCTCGAGCGCGCTCGCCGGGTTCGGTTCGACGAATTCCGCCAGCACCGGCAAACCGTGTCGGCCAAGCGCGTGCGCAAAACCATCGTGACGCTCGCGGCCCGTGGTGCTCGCGTTGCCGAATAGCCCGGCGATGCGCCGGTAGCCGCGCCCCACCAGATGCTCGACGAGGCGCGCCGCCGCGTCGCGGTTATCGAGCACGACGGCATCCGCGCTGCCCGCCGGCCCGGCGCGGTCGATCATCACCACGGGAAAGTCATAGGCCTGCGCCTTGAAACGCTGCGCCGCGTCGTGCGTCGGCGAATAGATGCAACCCGTGACGCGCTCCTCTTCCATCAGCCGCAGATACATGGCCTCTTTCTCGGCGTTTTCGTCCGTGTTGCAGAGGATCACGCGCAAGCCCTGCTGATAGGCGGCGTCTTCGACGGCGCGGCTGACTTCGGTGAAAAACGGATTGCGCACGTCCGATACGATCAGGCCGATGGTCGCCGTATCGCCGGAACGCAGACGCCGCGCCGCCGCGTTCGGCCGATAACCCAATTGCTCGATCGCGCCCAGCACGCGCTGACGCACCGCATCGCGCACCGGCCCATTGTTCGACAGCACGCGCGAAACCGTCGTGACCGACACGCCGGCGGCTTGCGCAACATCCTTGATTCGTAGATTCATGAAAGTGGTATCGATTCCTCGAATCGCTCGGTATTTTCCCTGGATTGCCCGACGACCTCGGCATTTGCCCGCTGTCGCCGGACACAGGCTGCTCGGCTCTTTCGAGCCATTCTACCTGCGTTCATGCCATTTCAAGTGAACTATGCCGCTTGCGGGCAACGCTTGACGGACAAAGTGGTATCGATTCCAATAACACCCACTTCAACGATTCGATTTCAGGAGACGCGATGCCGTCGCTGCTTACCGCGGAGCTGGTTCGATTGAACGCACGGGCCAGTTCGAAACACGACGCGATCGTACAGGCGGGCGAACTGCTGGCCGCGGCCGGCTATATCGAGCCCGGCTACGTCGACAGTCTTCACGCTCGCGAAACAGTCTCGAATACGTATCTGGGCAGCGGCGTCGCCATTCCGCACGGCATGCAGGAAGACCGCCATCTGATCCGGCGCACCGGCGTCGCGGTGCTGCAATTGCCCGAGGGCGTCGAGTGGCACGACGGCGAGCGCGCCAACCTGGTCGTCGCGATCGCCGCTCAGTCGGACGAACACATCGCGCTGCTGCAACGCCTCACGCGTCTGATCGGCGACGCGGACAAGCTGCGCGCGCTCATCGACGCACGCGATCCGGGTCTGATCGTCGATGCGCTCAACGGCGCCTCAGTCGATCCGGTGACGAGCGTCGTCGACAGTACGCCCGCCGATTTCGCGCAGCGCGTGGAACTGGTGCTCGACTATCCGCACGGGCTGCACGCGCGGCCGGCAAGCGCATGGGTGGCCACGGCGAAGCGCTATCAGGCCGCCTTGCGCGTGCGCAACGGCAAGCTCGCCGCCGATCCGAAAAATCTCGTCAGCCTGTTGCAGCTCGGCGCGACCGCGAACGCGCAACTGGTGCTGTCGGCGCAAGGCGTGGACGCCGCCGACGCGCTCACGGCCCTCAAGCGCACCATCGAGGCGCTGTCCGCCGAAGAGCACGAGCGCGCCGCCGCGGCGCGCGCACGTCGGCAGAAAGCGCAGCCGGTGTCGTGGGAACCGGCCGATCCGGCGACGGTGTTCGAAGGCGTCAGCGCCGGGCCCGGCTTTTCCATCGGTCCGATCCGCGTGATGCGCACCGCGCAGCTCGACATTCAGGACCAACCGCAAGAAACCGTCGAAGCGACGCATCGGCTCGACACAGCATTGCGCCATACCGCCGGCGAACTCGACGCGCTCACACGCGACACGACCGCACGCCTCGGCGCGGAAGAAGGCGCGATCTTCGCGGCGCACCGCGAACTGCTCAACGACACCGACTTGCTCGCCGAAGCCGCACGCCTGCTGCTCGACGGACACGGCGTTGCGTGGTCGTGGCATCAGGCCGCCGAACGTCAGGCCGCGCGCCTCGCCGCATTGCCCGATCCGCTGCTTGCGTCGCGCGCGACCGATCTGCGCGACGTCGCGCGGCGCGTGCTCAAGCACCTCGGCGAAAACGTCGCGGCAGACACGCGCTTCGACACGCCCGCCATCCTGATCGCCGAAGATCTCACGCCATCGGACACGGCGATGCTCGACCCCGCCGTCACGCTCGGCTTCTGCACGGTGTCGGGCGGCCCGACCTCGCACACCGCGATTCTCGCGCGCACGCTCGGCGTGCCGGCGGCGGTCGCGTGCGGCGCAGCGTTGATGAACATCCAGGACGGCAGCGCCGCCGTGCTCGACGGCACGAGCGGCCGTCTGTATGCCGGCGTGTCGGCGCGCGACCTCGAGCGAGCGCGTCAAACGCAAGCCGAACTCGCGGAGCAGGCTCGACGCGCCGCGGCAAATCGCGCGCTTCCCGCCGCGACGCTCGACGGCCACGTGCTCGAAATCGGCGCGAACATCACGCGTCCGGATCAGGTGCGCGACGCGATCGCGAACGGCGCGGACGGCGTCGGCCTGATGCGCACGGAGTTCCTGTTTCTCGAACGTCACGATGCGCCGAGCGAGGACGAACAGTACGACTGCTATCGGCGCATGGTCGAAGCAAGCGGCGGACGTCATCTGATCATTCGCACGCTCGACATCGGCGGCGACAAGCAGGTGCCGTATCTGAATCTGCCGCACGAATCGAATCCGTTTCTCGGCGTGCGCGGGCTGCGTCTGTGCCTGCGCCGTCCCGATCTGTTCGTGCCGCAGTTGCGCGCGCTCTATCGCGCGGCCAAAACAGGCCCGCTGTGGATCATGTTCCCGATGGTCTCCACGCTGGACGAAGCGCGCCAGGCGCTCGCGCTCGCGGAAACCGTGCGCGCCGAACTCGACGCGCCGAAGGTGCCGCTCGGCATCATGGTCGAGACGCCGTCGGCGGCCGCGTTTGCCGATCACTTCGCCGCGCTCGTCGACTTCTTTTCGATCGGCACGAACGATCTGACGCAATACGTGCTCGCCGTCGACCGCGAACATCCCGAACTCGCGCGCATGGCCGAGAGCCTGCATCCCGCCGTGCTGCGCATGATCAAGCAGACCGTCGACGGCGCGCGGCGTCATCGCAAGTGGGTCGGTGTATGCGGCGGCCTCGCGGGCGATCCGCTCGGCGCGTCGATTCTTGCGGGCCTCGGCGTCGATGAACTGTCGATGAGCTCGCGCGACATTCCCGCCGTCAAGTCGCGGCTGCGCGCGTCGCGTCTCGACGCATTGCAGGCGCTCGCGCGCCGCGCGCTGGATTGCGAGGACGTCGACGCGGTTCGCGCGCTCGAAGCCACCGAGATCAAGGCGGCCGCATGAACACGGTCGTCACCGTCACGCCGAACCCGGCGCTCGATCAGACCGTGCGCGTCGCGAATCTCGCGCTCGGCGAGGTCAATCTCGCGGCATCGCTCGAATTCAACGCGGGCGGCAAGGGCGTGAATGTCGCGGGCTGTCTCGCCGACTACGGCATTGCGACGATCGTCACGGGCCTGCTCGGTCGCGACGACGCAACCGCGTTCGACGCGATGTTCGCCGACAAGCAGATCGTCGACCGCTTCGTGCGAATCGCGGGGCGTCCGCGCATTAACGTGAAGCTGGTCGATACCGCACGCGATCAAACCACCGACATCAATCTCGCGACCTCGCTGCCGAACGCGGCCGACGTCGACGCACTGGAACGGCGCGTGATCGAACTCGCCGCGCCGGGCCGCTGGTTCGTGCTGGCGGGCAGCTTGCCGCCGGGCGTGGACGTGTCGTTCTATCGGCGGCTCACGCGCGCATTGCATGCGGCGGGCGCGCAGGTCGCACTCGACACGAGCGGCGCGCCGCTCGCCGACGCGCTCGCGGCGAACGAGCCCGGCGCGCTGCCGGATCTCGTCAAGCCGAATCGCGCGGAACTGGAAGCCGCGCTCGACCGTTCGCTCGCCGACGACGACGCGTTGATCGAGGCCGCGTGCGAGCTGGCCGAACGCGGCGTCAAGTACGTGGTGGTTTCGCTGGGCGAGCGCGGCGCGCTCGGCGTGACGCGCTTGCATTCCGAAGCGCATTCTTCCCAAGCAGCGGCGAGTGCCGGAGCCTATGAAGGCTGGCGCGCCGCGCCGCTGCGCGTGCCGGTGGCAAGCACCGTCGGTGCCGGCGACGCGCTCGTCGCAGGGCTCGTCGCGAGTCTCGCGGAAAAGCGTCCGTGGCACGAGGTCGGCCGGCGCGCCACCGCGTTCGCCGCGGGCAAGCTCGCGCGCGTCGGTCCGCATCTGCCGGATCGCGCGACGCTCGACGCGCTCGCCGCGCAAGTCGAATTGCGCACCTTCAGCGTCGCCGCGAACCCGCTGCGCGTGACCCAACATCAAGCCGTGTAAGCCAGGAAGAGCAATGGACAAGCTGATTGGACTGGTATCGTCCCCGCAACAAAGCGCCTCGCCGATGGTCGCGGCGCAGGCCTTGAACCGCGCGGCGCAAAGACGCGGCGCTTCGCTCGCCGTCGAAACGCGCAGTGCGCTCGGCGTTCAGCATCCGTTGAATGCGGCGCAGATCGACGCGGCGCAAGCGGTACTGATCGCAGCGGACGCCGATGAGCGCATCGACGAAACGCCGTTTGCCGGCAAAACGATTCACCGCGTGTCGCTCGACGACGCGATCCGCGAAGCCGATGCGGTGCTCGCACGCGTCGCCGCGGGCGCGAGCACGGGCGCGGCTTCGAATACGGCGCAAGGCGCAGGCAATGCACGCGCCGCGCAAGGCGCGCAAGCCTCGCCACGCGCGCTGAAAATCGTTGCGATCACATCGTGCCCGACCGGCATCGCGCACACCTTCATGGCCGCCGAAGGATTGGCGCAAGGCGCGAAGTCGCTCGGTCACGAGATTCACGTCGAAACGCAGGGCTCGGTCGGCGCGCAAAACACGCTGAGCGACGAACAGATCGCCGCAGCCGACCTCGTCGTGATCGCCGCCGATACGCAAGTCGACAAAAGCCGCTTTCGCGGCAAGCCCATCTACGAAACCGGCACGAAGGGCGCGATCGGCAAAGGCGCGGCGTTGATCGAACGAGCGATTGCCGAAGCGTCCGTCGATGGCAACGCGCCCGCTTCGCAAGCAAACGCAAGCGCAAACGGTCAATCGGCGGCGGGCGGCGCGCTCGCCGATCAGGTCGCCGCAGCGAAGAAGCAGCGCTCGGCGAAAGCGTCGGGACCGTACCGGCATCTGATGACCGGCGTGTCGTTCATGCTGCCGTTCGTGGTGGCGGGCGGCCTGCTGATTGCGATTTCGTTCGCGCTCGGCGGCATCTACGCATTCGACGACGCGCACAAAGGCACGCTGGCGTGGGCGCTGTTCCAGATCG
>JGI24739J22299_10000647_pt1 | contig 12506 bp, 9 predicted proteins | sample KBSCornC5_FD_22299 | JGI IMG/M metagenome (IMG submission 22299)
GATCACNTCGATCACCTTGCTGTTGCGCAGATCGGGCACATCCTCCTTGAAGGTGATGCCGAGGACGAGGACGCTGCCGGTCCTGCTGTTGCGGCGGGTGTGGATGGTGTCAGCGACCCAGCTGCCCATGCCGTCGTTGATCGACCGCCCGGCGAGGATCACGCGGGGCAGGTGTCCGAGGCTCTGGGCGCAGTGGCTGAGATAATAGGGATCGACGCCGATGCAGTGGCCGCCAACGAGGCCGGGCTGGAAGCGCAGGAAATTCCACTTGGTGCCCGCAGCTTCCAGCACATCCCACACCGACAGGTCGAGCTTGGCGAAGATCTGGGTGATCTCGTTCATGAAGGCGATGTTGATGTCGCGCTGGGCGTTCTCGATCACCTTGGCCGCCTCCGCCGTCTTGATCGAGGCGGCGCGGAACACGCCCGCGCTCGTCACCGCGCCATAGATCGCCGAGATGCGCTCGAGAACCTCCGGATTTTCACCCGCGACCACCTTGATGATGCGGTCGACGGTATGCTCCCGATCGCCGGGATTGATACGTTCGGGGCTGTAGCCAAGGAAGAAATCCTCGCCGCGCTTCAGGCCGGAGACCCGCTCCAGTTCGGGACCACAGATATCCTCTGTCACGCCGGGATAGACCGTGCTTTCATAGACGACGATGCTGCCGATGCCGCGCTTCAGCAGCGATCCCACCGTCCGCGTCGCGGCGCAGACGGGGCCGAGGTCCGGACGGTTGGCGCTGTCGACAGGCGTCGGCACGGTGACGATATAGATGTCGCGGCCGGCCGCTTCCTCGGTCGAGGAGGTCAGCGCGAGGGAAGATGCCAGCAGTCGATCCGACGCTATTTCGCGGGTGCGGTCAGTGCCCGCCTTCAGTTCCCCGATCCGGCCCGCGTCGATATCGAAGCCGATCGTCGGGAAATGATCGGCCAGCGCAACGGCCAGCGGCAATCCCACATAGCCAAGCCCGACAACGACCACCCGTACACTATCCTGCGCCACTAACGCCCTCATTCTCACTAGATCGTTCTCCAGCGATAGCTGGAGTACGAGAAGCGCAGGCTCAGCCTGCTTCGGCGGCGCACCATGAGGCCTTGCGATTGCATTTCGATTAACGGCACATTCAGGGCGTTTCGACGTTATGCTGTCAGTCAAGACATCGAGAGGAGAAGCCGATATGCGCCGTTTCGCTTTGATATGCTTGCTGGGGCTCTCCAGTGCCGCCACCATGGCCGCGGGAGGAACTGGCAAGATGGCTACCGTCGAGCTCAAGAGCGCCGACGGCAAGACCGTCGGAACCGCGCATCTGATGTCCGCGAAGGACGGCGTCAGCGTGAACGTGTCGGTCAAGGGTCTCGCGGCGGGCACGCATGGCATTCATCTGCACACGGTCGGCTCGTGCCAGGCACCCGATTTCGCCTCAGCGGGCGCGCACTGGAATCCGGGCCACAAGATGCACGGAACCGAGAACCCCCAGGGTTCGCATATGGGCGACCTGCCGAATCTGGTCGTCAAAGCCGATGGCACGGGTGAGCTGACGGCGACCGTCAAGGGCGCACATCTCGATGCCACTCCCATGGGTCTGCTCGATTCGGATGGTTCCGCCTTGGTGATTCACGCGGCCCCGGACGACTATAAGACCGACCCGTCCGGAAATAGTGGCGGCCGCATTGCCTGCGGTGTCGTTACGGAAAGCTAGAGTTCGGAAACCGCTCCTGCCCGGCGCTTCGAAGGGGGGTTGCCCTGCCCCTTGTTTTGGAGAAGGGACCCCCTAGTTTCATGAGGAAACGGGCAGGAGACGGACATGGCCGAGGCCTATATCTACGATGCCGTGCGCACGCCGCGCGGCAAGGGACGATCCACCGGAACGCTCCATGAAGTGACCGCGCTGTCGCTTGCGACGCAGACGCTGCAGGCGATCCGCGATCGTAACGGACTCGATACGGCGAAGGTCGATGACGTCTATTTCGGCTGCGTCACGCCGGTCGGCGAACAAGGCAGCGACATCACCCGCATCGCCGTGCTCAACGCAGGCTATGACGAGAGTGTCGCGGGCGTGCAGATCGATCGGTTCTGCGCCTCCGGGCTCGAGGCTTGCAACATCGCAGCCGCCAAGGTGAAATCAGGCGAGGCCGATCTCTGCATCGGCGGGGGCATCGAGGCGATGAGCCGGGTGCCGATGGGATCGAACGGCGGCGCTTGGGCGAGCGATCCGTCCTTCGTGCTCAAGAGCTATTTCGTGCCGCAGGGCATCAGTGCCGACGTGATCGCAACCAAGCATGGCTTCAGCCGCGACGATTGCGATGCCTATGCGGTCCAGAGCCAGCAGCGCGCAGCGAAGGCCTGGGCCGAGGGCCGGTTCAAGAAATCGATCGTGCCGGTGAAGGACCAGATCGGCATGACCCTGCTCGATCATGACGAGCATATGCGCCCCGAGACAACGATGCAGTCGCTGGCCGCGCTCGACCCCAGCTTCACCATTCAGGGTGAGACGATGCCGGGCTTCGACGCGGTCGCCAAGCAGCGCTATCCCGAGATCGAGAAGGTCAATCACGTTCACCATGCAGGCAACAGCTCCGGCATCGTCGACGGGTCTGCGGCGGTGCTGATCGGCACCAAGGAGATCGGCGAAGCGCTTGGCCTGAAGCCGCGCGCTCGGATCATGGGCGGGGCGTCGATCGGGTCCGAGCCTTCCATCATGCTGACCGGCCCTGAGTTCGTGACGCAGAAGCTCATGAAGCGGCTCAACTTGACCAAGCAGGACATCGATCTGTGGGAGCTGAACGAAGCTTTCGCGGCGGTCGTGCTGCGGTGGGTGCAGGCGCTCGATCTCGACATGGACAAGGTCAACGTCAATGGCGGCGCGATCGCGATGGGCCATCCGCTCGGCGCTACGGGCGCGATGATCCTCGGCACGATGGTCGACGAGCTCGAACGTGCCGACAAGGAGCGCGCGTTGATCACGCTCTGCATCGGCGCGGGCATGGGCACCGCCGCCGTCATCGAGCGCGTCTGAACCACCGATCGAGGGGATAAAGCCATGGAAAATTTCAAGATCGATGTGGACGGCGACGGCATCGCGCTGATCACCTTCGATGTGCCGGGCAAGTCGATGAACACGATCGGCGCGTCTGTGATGAGCGAGCTTGAGGAGCTGATCGCACGCCTCAAGAGCGATGCGGCGATCACCGGGGCGATCATCGCTTCGGGCAAGGCGAACGGTTTTTGCGCGGGCTTCGACCTCAACGAGGTCGATACGCTGATCGGGACCGATGGTCCCCCCGCAACCGAAGCCGATCGCAAGGCGATGTTCGATCGCGCCTATCGCCTGAGCGGCATTTATCGCGCACTGGAAACCTGCGGAAAGCCGGTCGCTTGCGCGATCGAGGGGCTGGCCATGGGCGGTGGCCTGGAACTGGCGCTGGCTTGCCACTATCGTGTCGCGGCCGACAATCCGAAGATCAAGCTGAGCCTNCCCGAAGGCAAAGTCGGGCTGCTGCCCGGCGCGGGCGGCACGCAACGTCTGCCGCGCCTGATCGGCGTGCAGAATGCCGCGATGATGATTCTGCAAGGGCAGGACAAGTCGCCGCAGGAGGCCAAGACGCTCGGCTTCGTCAACGAGGTGGTGGCACCGGGCGGCACGATCGAGGCGGCACGGGCTTGGCTCAAGACCAAGCCCAGCGCGATCGCGCCCTGGGACAACAAGGGCTACCGGGTGAAGGACGGGCCCTATACGCCGGCCGGCGCGATGATCGCCATCGGCGGCAATGCCATGGTCTCGGGCCAGACCAACCTCAATTATCCGGCGCAGCAGCATATCCTGTCGTGCTTCTACGAAGGGCTGCAGGTGCCGATGGATGCGGCGCTCCGGATCGAGGTGCGCTATTTCGTCAAGACGCTGATGATGCCGCAGGCGAAGGGCATGGTGCGATCGCTGTTCGTGTCGATGCAGGCGCTGTCCAAGGGGGCCAATCGGCCTGCGGGCGTGGCACCTTACGAGGTGAAGAAGGTTGCGGTGATCGGCGCCGGGCTGATGGGTGCGGGCATCACCTATGTCCAGGCCAAGGCCGGCATCCCGACCCTGCTGATAGACGTCTCTCAGGAGGCCGCGGAGAAGGGCAAGGCCTATTCCAAGCGTCTCGTCGACAAGGATGTGAGCCGGGGCAAGCTGACGGCGGAGAAGGGCGAGGCCCTGCTCGCGCTGATCACGCCGACCACCGATTATGCGGGGATCGCCGACGTCGATCTGGTGATCGAGGCGGTGTACGAAAATCCGGAGCTCAAGGCCGAGATCATCAAGAAGGTCGAGGCACTGCTCCGTCCCGACGCTGTGTTCGGATCGAACACATCGACCTTGCCGATCACCAGCCTGGCGGAAGCCAGCGTGCGGCCGGCCAACTTCATCGGCACCCATTTCTTCTCGCCGGTCGAGCGGATGAACCTCGTCGAGGTCATCAAGGGCAAGGAAACGAGCGAGGAAACGCTTGCCAAGGCGTTCGACTACACGATGAAGATTCGCAAGACGCCGGTGGCGGTGAACGACAGCCGGGGCTTCTATACCTCGCGCTGCTTCGCGACCTATCCCGAGGAAGGCATGCACATGCTGGTCGAGGGGATCGCCCCGGCCATCATCGAAAATGTCGGGCGCCAGAGCGGCATGCCGATGGGGCCGCTCGAGGTTTCGGATTCGGTCGGCACCGACACGATGCTCAAGATTGGCCGGCAATATGAGGCCATTGCACAGCGCAATTATACGGAGGAGCCTGAGGGCAAGATCATTTCCTGGCTGGTCGAGGGACAGGGGCGCGTGGGTCGCAAGGCCGGCAAGGGCTTCTATGACTATGACGACAAGGGCAAACCGGCCCGCATCTGGCCGGAGGTCGCTGCCTTTACCGGCGTGAAGACAGTGGAATGTCCGCCGGCGCTCAAGGAAGAGCTGACCAAACGCTTCCTGATCCGTCAGTGTATCGAGGTGGCGCGCTGTTTCGAGGAGGGCGTGATCACTGATCCGCGCGACGCGGATGTGGGCTCAATCCTCGCCTGGGGCTTTGCCCCCTATACCGGCGGATGCATTTCCTACATCGACCTGTTCTGGGGGGTGCCGGCGTTCGTGGCGGAGGCCGACCGGCTCGCGGATGCCTATGGCGAGCGGTTCCGGCCGGGCGCGTTGCTCCGCGACATGGCGTCGAAGAAGGAAAGCTTCTATGGCCGCTTCGGGGAAAAACTGAAAGCCGCCGCCTGACGTCGATGTCGTTCGATATTGCCGCCTATCTCGCCCGGATCGGGCTTCACGACGCGCCCGCGCCGAACGCCGAGGGGCTGTTCGCGGTACAGCGCGCGCATCGGCTAGCGATTCCTTTCGAAAATCTCGATATCCTACTGGGTCGCGGAATCAGCCTCGATCCCGCGCACCTGTTCGACAAGCTCGTCCTGCGCCGCAGGGGCGGCTATTGTTTCGAGCAGAACGGCGTTTTCCTCCTGGCCTTGCGGACGCTCGGTTTCGAAGCACGAGCGTTGCTGGCGCGTGTCTGGCTGTTTGCCGAGGAGACGCCGCCCAAGACCCACATGCTTCTTCTCGTGACGCTGGAAAGCGGATTGTGGATTGCTGACGTGGGCTTCGGCCGCGCGTATGCGCATCCGATGCCGCTTGCCGAGGGCGAGGTGCTTGGACCGGACGGAGCCTGGCATCGTCTGGTCCGGGATGACATGTTTGGCTGGATATTGGAGCGGCGAGGCGGCGACGAGAGCGAATGGAGCCGACAGTACAGCTTCACGATAGCGCCGGTCTGGCCTTCGGACATCCGGCTTGCCAATCACTTTACCGCCACTGCGCCCGGCGGCCGCTTCACCAGCAACGTTATCGCCAGCATCATCCTGCCCAACGGCCTCGCCGCGCTGACCAATCGCGATTATTCACGATACAGCGCGAGCGGGGTCGAGCGGGCCGAGATATCCTCCGCGAAGATGCTGCAGTTGCGATTGAGCCTCGTGTTCGGGATCGACCTCTCCAGCGAAGAGATCGCGGCGCTGGATTTGTTCTGAAGGGGTATCCCGGAATTACCGTCACCCGGACTTGATCCGGGGTCCCCCTGTCTTCAGGTCCGTGAGTAAGCGGGATGCCGGATCAAGTCCGGCATGACGAATAAGGTATCATCCCCCTTCGTCGTCGCTTCCGCTGCTCCGATCTTCATCGCTGCGATGGCCCATCCGGTCCACCGGCACGATCGGGATATCCCACGCCTCGCCGGCTTCCAGCGTCCGGAACCGATCCGCCCCGACATGCGCGGTGGCGAGCGCGGCGCGCAGCGCGGCGGGTGGATCGTCGATGCGTTCGGCGGAAAGCTGGAAGGTGCCCCAGTGGATGCCCACCGCGTACATCGCCCCCAGCCGCTCGAACACCGTGACCGCTTCGGGCGGATCGATATGGTTGGGGGCCATCATCCTGCGCGGCTCGTACGATCCGATCGGGATCAGCGCGAAGCGGACCGGGCCGTGGGCGGCCGCCTCATAGGGCCAGTGGCCGTCGCCGAATCCGGTATCCCCCGCGAAATAGAGATTGCCGCCCGGCAGCGTCACCGTGAAGGCGGACCAGAGCATCCGGTTGTGATCCTTCGCGGAGCGCGTGCCCCAATGGTGGACGCGATCGATGTGGATCTGCACGCCCGGCCGCACCGTCACGCTCTGCCCCCAGTCGCGTGCCACCGCCTCGATGCTGTTGCCCTTGAGGATCGCGTCGTTGCCGAGCGAGGTGACGATCAGCGGCTTGTCCCTGTTCCACAGCTTCCACAGCGTCGGAATGTCCATATGATCGTAATGCGCGTGGCTGAGCAGCACGAGGTCGATCTTGGGCAGGTCGTCGAAGTCGATGCCGGGCGCGCGGTGACGCTTCGGCCCCAGCCCCGGCAGCGGCGAAGCCCGGTTCGACCAGATCGGGTCGGTCAGGATGTTGAGACCCTGAGTCTGCACCAGCGCGGTGGCATGGCCGATCCAGGTGACCCGCATCGCTTCACCCTCGACCCGAGCCGGCGGCTTCGAAGGCGTGACGGGTATTTCGGGCCAATCCGGCCGCCCATCGGCGAAGAAGAACCGGAGTATGCGCTTGGTGGTGAAATAGCGGTTGGGACCGGTCAGCGGCAGATCGCCCCCGTCTGGGTTGAAAAAGCGCGCGCCGTCGAAATGATTAGTGGCGGGACCGCGGTAATAGACCCGGTCGAGGAAATGCGGGACGACGATGATCGCTGCGAGCAGCAGCATGATCGCCAGATAGAGCCGCCGGAATATCGTCCTCAGCATGGCAGTGCCGGCCTAGTCGCGCACCAGCGTCACGAAATCGATGTCAGGCCCGCCCATCTCACGCGCGGACACGCGCCAGCCCTGCCCAAGCGGCGGCATCTTCACATCGCCTTCGGGTGAACGGTGGACCTCCGTCAGTTCGATCCGGCGCGCGAGCGGCAGGAACATGCGGAAAATATCCGCGCCGCCGATCACCGCGATCTCGGGCACGTCGCCGGCACGCGCGATGGCGGACTCAGCGTCATGCGCCACCTCGGCGCCGTCCGCGCTCCACGCCATGTTGCGCGTCACCACGATATGCCGTCGCCCCGGCAGCAGGCCGGGCAGGCTTTCGAAGGTCTTGCGTCCCATCACCATGGGCTTGCCCATGGTGCGCTTCTTGAAATGCTTGAGATCCTCGGGGATGTGCCAGGGCAAGCCGCCCTTGTCGCCGATCACGCCATTGTCGGCGCGTGCCACGATCAGCACGATTTCAGGCGTCACCATGTCAAATCACTCGTCATCCCAGCAAAAGCTGGGATCTCAGTTTTCTTTGTTACAACGCCAAAAAGAAGGGGGATTCCAGCTTTTGCTGGAATGACGGACAGGGAAGGCATCACACCGCCACCGGCGCGGGGATGTGCGCGTCCGCTTCATAGCCGACGATCTCGAAATCGGCATATTCATACTGGTCGATTGAAGGCGGATAGCGCTTGATCACCAGCTTCGGCAGCGGCTTCGGCGTGCGGGTCAGCTGGAGCCGGGCCTGTTCGAGATGGTTGGAATAGAGGTGGCAATCGCCGCCGGTCCACACGAAATCGCCGACCTCCAGGCCGCATTGCTGCGCAAGGATATGGGTCAGCAGCGCGTATGAGGCGATGTTGAAGGGTACGCCGAGAAACACGTCGCAGCTGCGCTGGTAAAGCTGCAGGCTAAGCTTGCCGTTGGCGACATAGGTCTGAAACAGCAGGTGGCAGGGCGGGAGCGCCATCTTCGGCACATCCGAGGGGTTCCAGGCCGACACGATCTGCCGCCGCGATTCCGGCTTCTTCCTGATCATCGCGATCAGCTGTTCGATCTGGTCGATATGGCTGCCGTCCGGCCCGATCCAGTCGCGCCACTGCTTGCCGTAGACGGGGCCGAGATCGCCATTCTCGTCAGCCCATTCGTCCCAGATGCTGACCTTGTTCTCCTTGAGCCAGGCGATGTTGGTGTCGCCCTTCAGGAACCACAGCAGCTCGATGATGATCGAGCGCAGATGCAGCTTCTTGGTGGTCAGCGCCGGGAAGCCCTTCGACAGATCGAAGCGCATCTGGTGGCCGAACACCGACAGCGTGCCGGTGCCGGTACGGTCCTCCTGCGCCACCCCGTCGTCGAGGATGCGGCGGATCAGTTCGAGGTAAGGCTGCATCGCGAAACGCTATGCCGTGGCGCCTTCCGGGTGCCAAGCGTCAATGCGTCCGGACGTTCAATCCGATGTGGATCATTTGACGGTTAATGCCGAGCGAAACGGAGCGAGTCGCGCGTGCCTGCTTGGCCGGGCTTGTCCACATCAATGGATATGAGCCATCCCGATGCTATCGTCGAAGAATGCGGCCGCGCCTGCTGACAGCCGCCGATGCCGCCGCGCTGCTGGGGCAAGAAATGCGCAGCGCGTCCCGGGAGTATCTGCGCATCGCTCATCTCGACCGGCATGGCGGGGTGCTGGCCTTGAGCAGCCAGAGCGGCGGACATCATGCGCTGCCCATCGCCCTGCAGCATATCGCCCGCGAGGCGATCCTCCACGATAGCCGCCGCCTGCTCATCGCGCACAACCATCCCAGCGGCGATCCCACCCCCAGCATGGCAGACCGCACGGTGACGCGGCGGCTGGCGGAGGCAATGCGGCTGATCGGGGTCGAGCTGGTCGATCACCTCGTTTTTGCGCGCCGCGGTGTGACGAGTTTCCGTCAGATCGGCCTGCTATAACCGATAATTATTTCTACGTAGCCGTTGAAATCAGACAATTTTTACACTCTCGCGGTATTTCGACGGCATGGGATTATTGGATAACCGTCTGTTAGGAGCCGTCCAGCTGACGCTCGCCGTGGGCTGCCTGGCGCTGGGGTATCTGTGGCCTCGTACTGGCGAGCAGATACTCGTCGTGCCGCTGCTTCCCCATTCCGAAGCAAGAAGCATGGCGATCGCGCTCGGCCATGGCGCCTTGCTGGTCCAGGCAGGACGTGTGCCGGGATCCTTCGTCATCGATGGTCTGAGGCCGGGATTGACGAGCGCCGTCGCAGCCTCGGGCGCGCTTCTGGTCCGGACGGGCCGGAGCGGATGCCAGGGACGTAAACCGGCGTAGAGGGCAGCCAATGGACGCAGTTGAACTGATCGAAATTCGTCGCAAGGGCATTCGCTTGCTGGCTGCGGGCGGCTGGGTCAGCGCGGCGGTTATCGGCCTGCTGTCGTGGATGATGCGGCTGCCGGACGGCATCGCCGTTTTCGCGATGGCAGCGACGATCAACTTCCTGCCGACGCTCATGGCGTGGACGGGCCGCAGCGATGCCAATGCGCGCATCGTGACCGGGGTGATGGCCGCGACTCATCCGGCCCTGTTCGTCTATCTCCTCCAGGGCCATCCCTGGCAGATGGACTTGCACATGTATTTCTTCGTCGCGCTCTCGGCGCTGGCGATCCTGTGCGATTGGGTGCCGATCGCGGTGGCGGCCGGCCTGATCGCGGTCCATCATCTTCTGCTGGAGATGATCGCCCCGGCATGGGTGTTCGACGGCGACAGCAATCTGGATCGGGTCATGATCCACGCGCTGGCGGTGGTGCTGCAGTTCAGCGTGCTGACCATCCTAACACGGCAGCTCAGCGCTCTGGTGATCCACCATGCGCAATCCAAAATGCTGAGCGACGAACTGGCCGCCTGCGCGGAGGAAGAGCAGGCGAAGGCCGAGTACGCGCGCCACGAAGCCGAGATCGCGCTGGCCGCGGTCAAAGCGGCCGAGCAGCGTGCGTCGGAGGAACGGCTGATCCGTGCGCGCGCGGAGGCTGATCTTGCCGAAGCCAAGCAGCGCGAGCTGATGATGATCGCATCCGAATTCGAGCGGTCGGTCTCGTCGATGATCGACACGATCGTGCTGGCGGCCGCGCAGCTGGACGATACCTCACAGGAGCTGAACAGCCTTTCCGAGGAGACCGGGCGCAAGGTCGGCATGATCGTCACGACCGCCGCCGATGCATTTCAGGGTGCCGAAGGCGTCAACGATGGCATTTCCGCACTATCGGAAGCGACCAGCCGGATCGCGCTCAATGCCGACGATCAGGCCAAGCTCACCGCCGAAGTGCAGAGGAAATCCACATCCGGAAACGAGATGATCGGCATCCTGGCCGGCCAGACATCGAAGGTCGACAGCTTCGTCGGGCTGATTCAGCAGATCGCTTCGCGCACCGACCTGCTCGCGCTCAACGCTGCAATTGAAGCCTCGCGCGCAGGCGATGCCGGAAAGGGGTTCGCTGTCGTCGCGACCGAGGTGAAGAGCCTCTCCGCACAGGTTGCTGCCGCGGCCGCCCAGATTTCCGACCTGATCGCCGTCATCCAGTCGGGCGCCGACATGGCAGGGACGGCGGTTGGGGACGTGTCGGTTTCGATCGATCAGCTCGCCCACGCCGCCGGCCGGATCGCCACCGTCACCGCCGAACAGGATGGCGCCGTCATCCGGATGCGAACCGGCATCGCGGATATGGCGCGGCATGTGAAATCGGTCTCCGAGGGCCTGGGCAACGTCGCCCAGGCCGTCGACGCCACCGACATGGCCTCTGACCGCGTGCGCCTGGAGGCCGGCCGGTTGCGGCAGGGCGCCGAACTGCTCAAATCGGTGTCGGACGCCTTCGTGGGAAAGCTGCGCGCGGCCTGAGCCGCAGTTGGGCCGTGCTCCAGCAAACGCTGGAGCCCAGTTCCGCTGGTTAACCGGACTCCAGCTTTCGCGAGGCTTTTGCGTAAGCGGAATGCGTCCATCACTTCGTCATCCCCGCGAAGGCAGGGATCCATAAACGCACCGTTTCCGATGGAACCGGGGGGCTGGAGAATATGGATTCCCGCCTTCGCGGGAATGACGGACAGTTATGCAAAGCTCCCGCTGTCGCTGCCGAACGGACGAAGTTCATGCAGACCGGCTCTTGACACTCCTCGTCATGCTGAAACCTTCGACTTTGCTCAGGACAGGCTTGTTTCAGAATTCACCCTGCCAATTGCGGCCAGCGCTTGTTTGATAGTGGATGCTCAAACAAGTCAGAATGACGCTGGAAATCTACGGACTTCCTCGAGACCCCAATGCTGGCTGATGACACGCCCAGGTCCGGCATGACACGGTAGGCAAAAGAAAAGGGCCCCGCCTGATGATCGGTGGAGCCCGTTTCCTTTTCTTGTACGGCGGACGTCAGGCGCCTTGGGGTGCCGGATCGCCTGACCAGCCGCCCTTCGGGCGCTTGCTCTTCGGGATCGAGGAGCCGCCGGTTCCGAGCGCGAGCGGGGACTTGGCACCGCTATCGCCGCGGCCGATATCTTCGCCCGCGATCACGCGCTTGGATTCTTCGCCGGTCAGCGTCTCGAACTCGAGCAGGGCGCCAGCCAGGCGATGCAGCTCGTCCAAATTCTCAGTCAGCACTTGACGTGCAGTCGCCTCGGCTTCCTCGATCAGGCGGCGGACCTCCATATCGATCATCCGCGCGGTCTCCTCGGAGACGGTCTGCGAGCGCGCGACCGAATGGCCGAGGAATACCTCGTCCTGATTATCGCGATAACGCAGCCAGCCGAGCTTCTCGCTCATGCCATATTCCATCACCATTGAACGGGCCATGTCAGTGGCCTGCTGGATGTCGTTGGAAGCACCCGTGTTCAGTTCGTCAGCGCCGTAGATCAGCTGTTCCGCGATGCGGCCACCGAAGCAGAGCGCGAGCCGCGCTTTCATCTGCTTCATCGTCATCGAATAGCGGTCGCGCTCGGGCAGGTTCCAGGTCACGCCAAGCGCGCGGCCGCGCGGAATGATCGTCACCTTGTGCAGCGGATCGCAGCCGGGGACGTGGAGCGAGACGAGGGCGTGGCCGGCCTCATGATAGGCGGTCGCCTTCTTCTCTTCCTCGGTCATGACCATGGACTTGCGCTCGGCGCCCATCATGACCTTGTCCTTGGCTTCCTCGAACTCCTTCATCGCAACGAGACGCTTGCCCTTGCGCGCGGCGAG
>JGI24739J22299_10000648_pt1 | contig 12506 bp, 8 predicted proteins | sample KBSCornC5_FD_22299 | JGI IMG/M metagenome (IMG submission 22299)
GCCAGGGGCATTGTCTTCGACCTCAAGCTGACCCTCATGCATCGCCACGATCGCCGCGACCAGATTGAGGCCCAGTCCATGACCAGCAACAGTCCTGCCGCGGTCCAGCCGCATGAAACGTCGGAAAATGGCCTGATGCGCCTCTACCGGCACGCCCGGTCCGTTATCGGATATCGTGAGGCGCACCCTGTCGTCGAAGGTTTCGAGACACAATCGGATCGCCGTGCCGCANGGCGTATGAAGCTGCGCATTGTCCAGCAGGTTCACGATCGCCTGGGCGAGCAGTTCCGGGTCTCCCTGCACCAAGGCNCCGGCCGGGACTTCGGCGCGGAGGGTCCGACCGCCTTCCTCGACCGCCGGGACATAGCTGTCGCCAATGTCGCGCGCGATCTCAGCCAGATCGATGATTTGAAAGCTCGCCTTGCGTCGGCCGCCTTCTATTTCGCTGATGCGCAATATCGCCGCGAACAGAGCCAGAAGCCGGTCGGCTTGCTCCAGCGCGGACGAAAGCCGTTCCCGCTGCTCGGCGGCATCGCCTCCACATTCCAGACTTTCCTCCAGATGGCCGCGCAGCCGGGCNAGCGGGGTGCGCAGATCATGGGCGATATCGCCCGACAACTGACGCAGATTTTCCAACAGTGCCGTGATGCGCTCCAGCATCTGGTTGAGCGAACGAGCCAGGGCGTCGAATTCGTCGCCTGTTCCGCTTTCGGGCACGCGGCGATTGATGTCGCCTGCCATGATTCGGTCGGCCGCCCCGCTGATGCCAGCCAGGCGGCGGCGCAGATAAGCGCCCAGCAGCAGCGCGCCGGTGAGGCTGAGCAGCAGGACTATGGCGAAGGCGGCCAGGAAGATGCCGCCCAATGTCCGATCGACGCGCCCGACCACGGAACGGTCCGCGCCGACGACCAGGCGTGAGCCATCATCAAGGTCGACGGCCCAGGCGCGGGCGACATCGGGTCCTTCGAGTGTGTCGTGAAAATCAAGGTCGCTCCATCCATTGGGCGGCCGGCGGGCATGCAGCCCGCCGGCTATGCGCCGCCCGTCCAGCGCAAACACGGCATAGAGCAGTTCGTTGGTCGTATTGCCCGCCTCACGCTCGCCAATGGCGAAGTTCAGGCCCTCATGCCCTTCCAGCCGATATTCGGCGACGAGCGCGCCGCTATCCTCGACAATCTGCGCCTCCAACTGATGCATGAAGGCCGCATGGGCAAAGAGGACGACCGCAAGCCCGAGCAACGCCGTCGCCACGGCAAAGCCGAGGGCATAGACCAGTGCGATGCGATAGGCAGCGCTGCGCAGTAACCTAGCCATGGATGACAAGCCGGTATCCGATGCCACGTACGGCTTCGATGCTGGCAGGCACTCCGCTGTCACCGAGCTTGGAGCGCAATCGGCTGATGTGGGTTTCAACGATGCTGGTCTGCGGGTTGAAGGTGAACCCCCAGACCCGTTCCAGCAGCATCGCACGCGTCACCGATGCGCCCGAATGGCGCATCAGCTCCTCCAGCAGCCGCATCTCGCGCGGTTGGAGCGCAACCTGCCGCCCCTTGTAGCGCAGTTCGCGGCGCAGAAGGTCCAGCACCAACTCGCCCTCCTCAATTCGCGAATCCGGTCCTGGGGCATGGGCGCGGCGGGTGATCGCCTGGAGCCTGGAGAGCAATTCGTTCAAAGCGAAAGGCTTGCCGACATGATCGTCGGCACCGGCGTCCAGCCCCTCGACCCGGTCGTCAATGCCATCAAGCGCGGTCAGCAGCAGAACCGGCACATGATTGCCCTGTTTGCGCCATTGGCGCAGCAGATCCAGTCCCGTCATGCCCGGCAGCATCCGGTCGAGGATCACGGCATCGAAGGGTTGCTTCCCCAGATCCTCGGCGGCATGCTCGGCGCTCGCCACGCCATACGGCACATGCCCGGCACGCCGCAGGCCGTTTTCGATGAACAGGCGCAGGTCGGGATCATCTTCCACCACCAGGATCTGCAACGCTACACACTCCCTGCCCGATCGGCATCGCAGATGTAGAGCCCCGGTGGCGGTGCTGCAAAGCTTACATTTTCCCACACTTTAAACTGTTATCAAAGCGTCACCGATCCGTCATGACGTCTCCCTAGCCGATCCCGCGACGCCAAAATGGCTGAAAGGGGACGAATTTCATGACCATGACCACGTTTCGCCGGGCACTGCTGCTTGGCACCATAGCGACTGCTTCATTGATTGCCGGTCAGGCCGCTCTGGCGGCCGAGGCTTCCGCCGCCGAAGCCGGCGCCGCGGATCAAGGCATTGCTGAAGGCTCCAACATTCTGGTGACCGCGACCAGGGTCAATGAGATCGCGCCCGCCACCGCCTCGCTCCAGACAACCCAGCCGCAAGCGATCATCTCGCGCTCCTTCATCGAGGATTCGCTACCGGCCACCGCCGACTTCAACCAGATCGCCCTGATTTCACCCAGCGTCTCCAATTTCGGCGGCGTCAACGGTGNTGGCCTGTCGGAATCCAAGGCGCAGATCCGCGGCTTCCAGGACGGCGAATATAATGTCACCTATGACGGCGTTCCATTCGGCGACACCAACGATCCTTCGCACCACAGCAACACTTTCTTCCCGTCCAACACGATCGAAACGCTGGTTGTGGATCGCGGACCGGGCAACGCCTCGAACCTGGGCATCGCGACCTTTGGCGGCAGCATGAACCTCTTTTCCCGCGCCACACGTGAAGATGCGAGCGCTGAGTTGAAGGGGAGCTATGGCACCTGGAACACCTGGCTGGCCCGCGCCGTGCTTCAGAGCGGCGCGATCGACAGGCTGGGCGGTACCGAAATCATGCTGTCGGGACAGCATGTCGAATCAGACGGCGCGCGCACATTCAGCCCGTTCAGGTCGAACAACATATTCGGCAAGGTGATGATCCCGATCAGCCCCGACGTGAAGCTGACGCTACTTGGCACCTACAACGAAAACCGCTTCAANCAGCCGGACAAGGATGGCGCGACGCGCAGCCAGATCGCGCTCTATGGCAAGAATTTCAGCCTGAACAACGATCCCAACAGCCAGACCTATTATGGCTACAACCACACCCACAAGACGACCGATTTCGAGATCGCAACGTTGGAAGCGAATATCGCGCCCGGATCGACCTTCGAGAATCGCGCCTATACCTACAGCTATGACAATGATACGCTGAGCGGTAATGACGTGACGCTGTTCGCCACGGCGACCCCCGCGCAGATCGCGGCCGCCAACACGGTCAAGCTGACGCCGGGCGGCGCCTCTGTATCCGGCGTTCCGGGCTATACGAAGACCAACAAGTATCGCGTCTATGGCGATATCGCCAAGGCGAAGATCAAGCTTACCGATTTCGCCACGATCACCGGCGGCCTGTGGATCGAATGGGTGAACACCTATCGCCAGCAGCGCGACGTGAACCTCGTCACNCTGGCACCCAACTATGTCGAGAAGGCGGTGAAAAATCCGGTCACCGGCGCGGCCACGCCTGCAAACATCAAGTTCGATCAGGACAGCCACACCAGTCATTATGAGCTTTTCACGGAAGTGGAACTGCGCCCGTTGCCCGGCCTGACGATCACGCCCGGCTTCAAGCATGTCGACTTCGAGCGTGAAATCGATGCAAACTATAACCAGACCACCCGCTACGCCCAGAATATCAGCCATGATTATCAGGCGGACCTGCCATTCCTGACCGCCAATTATGCGGTCACTGACCAGTGGGCGGTCTATGGCCAGTTCGCCAAGGGCTTCCTCGCTCCCCCATTGAGCGTCCTCTATGTCGCCAATCCGCGGTTTTCGAGCGCGACGCCGCAAAAGTCGACCAATTATCAGGCTGGTTTCGTCTATCATGGCGCCCATCTCAGCCTGGATGGCGACGTCTACTATATCGACTTCAGCAACAAGATCGTCACCGATCCCTCAGCCCCCGCCAGCGAAGGCACAGTCTTCATCAACGCGGGCAGTGCTGTATATAAAGGCGTGGAGGGTCAGTTGACCTACGCGTTCGACAACGGCTTTGCCATCTTCGCCAATGCTTCGCGCAACTATGCCAAGACCGATAACGCCGGCACCGCACACCTCCAGCTCGCCAATGCGCCAACATGGACGGCGGCCGGCGGCCTACTGTTCAAGAGCGGACCGATCCGCTTCTCGCTGATCGACAAATATACCGGCCCGCAATCGGCCACTGGTGACGGCGATCCGCGCTACCGCATCGGTGGCTATAACAATGCGATCCTGTCGGCACGTTATGATTTCGGACCGGTACGCGTGGGCATCGAGGTGAACGACCTCTTCAACTCCACCAGCCTCACCAACATCAATGCGGGCAAGACGACACAGGTCGACCAGCTCTTCTATCAGCCGGGCCGGTCGGTCACGGGCGACATCACGATCACCTTCTGAATCGGAGCAGGACCGGCGCTATGATGAAATGGATGCTCGCCGCCGGTCTTGTCTCAGCAAGCATGACCGGGGCGGCGGCGGCGGATCAGCCGTCGCCGCTTTCGGCCTATGTCGTGATGACAGGCAATGGGCCGATCGCCCGCGCGGTGATGGCCGCCACGGACGCCTGCCCGGTGGCGAGGGTCGATGGACGCGGCATGGTCATGAGCGTTCGTGCACAGCCCGCTGACCTGTCGCTGCGTCCCACCAAATCGAGCATCGATAACAGCAAGCCCTCGCATTTTCCGGTGCGCGTCTGCGAAGCGCCGATCCCATCGGGTGCGCGAAGCATCCATATCGGCAGATCCACCCTACCTGTGCCGCATCCGTCCATCCGCCGGATCGTCGTGATCGGAGACACTGGCTGCCGTCTCAAGGCGTCGGACAATGCCTATCAGCCATGCAACGATCCAGCCGCATGGCCCTTTGCCCGGATTGCGCAACAGGCAGCGGCATGGAAGCCCGAGCTCGTCCTCCATGTCGGCGACTATCTTTACCGCGAAAATCCCTGTGCCGGTCATCCGGGCTGCGCGGGAACACCGTGGGGCTATGGCTGGGACGCGTGGGATACCGACTTCTTCACCCCCGCCGCACCCCTGCTGGCGGCTGCGCCCTGGCTGATGGTGCGCGGCAATCATGAAAGCTGTCTGCGCGCAGGACAGGGCTGGTGGCGGCTCCTCGCCACGCAGCCCTTCGTCGCCGGGCAAGACTGCAACGAAGCAGCCGACGACATCCGAGGCAACGAAAGCCCGCCCTTCGCCGTATCTCTGGGCGGCGGTGCGCAGATCATCGCCATGGATCTCTCCATCATGGGCGAGGATGCGATTACGCCGGACGATCCGCGCTTCGACCAGATACGTCGGACGCAGCAGGCGGTGATGGCGATGACGAAGGGCCACGGCTTCACCTTCGCCGCCGATCACTATCCGCTGCTCGGCCTCACCGCTTCGTCCAGGAAGGGGATCAAGCCCGGCTATGACGCGGTGCGCTCGACCTTCGGCAGCATCGACCCTGCCTTGAACCTGCCCGGCGTCGATATGCTGATCGCGGGCCATGTCCATGAATGGCAGCTGGTGGACTTCGGCCCCGACCATCCCGGCCAGCTCATTTCCGGCATGGCAGGGACGCAGGAGGATGTGACGCAGGTGCCTGCAGCCAAGGCCATTGGTCAGGAACCCGCACCGGGCGCGAAGGTCCAGCGGTTCGACAGCTGGGCCGGCCATTTCGGCTTCATGACGCTGGAGCGCATGGGCAAGCGACACTGGCGCCTGGAGGTTCATGATCTTGCCGGAAAGGTCGTGCGCCGCTGCGCCATCACCGGGCGCCGCTCAAGCTGCGCCGCCTAACCTTACCATATTGCAATTAGGCGCCTCTCCAGCGCGAGCCTAAAGCCCTGAACCATGAACCGCAGGCCTCTCTCCTTCCTGTTTCCGGCCCTGATTGCCCTTCCGCTGAGCGCCTGTCAGTCCTATCGGCCTATGCCTATCGATCCAGCGGCGCTGGTGAGGGCGCGGCAACGGGGGCCGGTCGATGCCCTTGCCGTTCAGGCCGAACAGGCGCGGATTGCGCCTGCCTCACCCTATGAGGCTGCGCATTGGACCCGGCTTTCGCTGCTCGCGGCGGTGCTGGCCGGCAATCCCGACGTCGCCGCCGCGCGGGCAGCGATACGCTCCGCCCAGGCGCAGGAGGCTGCGGCGCGTCAGGCTCCCGGCGCGACGCTGACGCTGACCAGCGAATATGCGAACGACCCGGCGACCCGTTCACCCTGGCTCCTGGGTGGTACCATTGATGTGCCGCTCGACATCGGCGGGCGGCGCGACGCTCGAATGACCAGCGCTGCCATCGCCGTGACCATCGCCCGCTATGACTTTGCGGATGCAGTCTGGGCGGCACGGATGCAGGCGCGGCGGGCACTGGCCGACCTGCTGATCGCCACGCGCCAGATCGACGTGGCCGCGCAACTGCTCGCCTTCCGCAGCCAGCAGCAGACGGCGATGGAAAGACGGCTGAAGGCAGGCGAAGCGTCGCGCGCCGATCTGGAACGGGTGCGCGCCGACGTCGCCATCGCCAGAGCGTCGGCGGATGATGCACACGGCCGCGCCGGTGCGGCGCGACAGGCGCTTGCGGCGGCGGTCGGCCTCAGCGCTGAGGTTTTAGCGCCTATTTCCTTTGATTGGGCCGGATTTACGGACCTCACGCGGGACCCGACCCAAGACATTACGGACCGTATCGGAGCGACCGTGGCGCGGGCCGATGTACTCAAAGCGCTCGCCGCCTACGATCAGGCGGAAAGCGATCTGCGCGGCGAGATAGCCAAGCAATATCCCGCGGTTTCCATATCGCCCGGCTATAGTTGGGAGCGGGGTCTCACCAAATTGCCGCTGTCGGTAGGTCTCGCACTGCCGCCGCTCGACCTCAACCGCCATGCCATCGCCGCCGCGCAGGCGAGGCGGGCCGAAGCTGGACGGCGGCTGGAAGCCGTGGTCGCTGCCGCCGATGCAGCCCTTGACTCTGCGATCAGCGAATGCCGCTTTGCCCGGATTGCGCTGGCGGGCGTGCGGGAAAGAGACCTGCCCGTCGCCCGGCGCCTCGCCACGCAAGCCGATGCCCAGTTCCATCTGGGACAGATCGACCGTATCGACTGGGCCGCCGCCCAAGGCGGGGTGCCGCAGGCCGAGTTTGCCGAACTGACCGCGATCGCCCGCGTTCATGCCGCCGACGCCGCGCTGGAAGATGCGCTGCGTCGTCCTCTCGAAGGGCCTGAGTTGATGATGAAAACTGGCGCGCTGGAGACTGTCCCGTGAAATCGCTGTTCGTCGCCGCTGGCTCCGCTCTGGCGGGCGCCGCGCTCGCCGCCGCGCTGTTCATCGCCGCGCCCTCCCTGATTTCGGGAATGGACAAGGATGACGCGACACCAACCGCCGCCGCACCGGCAGCGCCTGAAGGCGTGGTCACGATCACTCCTGCGCAGGCGGCCCGCGCGGGCATCCATATCGTGGCGCTCGCCCCCGCCCAGGCCATCGGGGTGCGCCCTGGCTTCGCGCGCGCGCTCGACATCGGCACCTTGTCCGCGATCCAGAGCGAGATCGTCAGCGCCCGCGCCGCCCTTACCGCCTCGCAGGCCGATTATGCGCGGCAGCGCGCGCTTGCCGCCGCCGATCAGAGCGCCTCGACCCGGTCGGTGGAACAGGCCCGCGCGCAGGCGGTGGCGGATCAGGCGCGGCTTGCCGCCGCGACGCAACGCGTGGGGCTGGAATATGGCCCAGGTCTTGCGCGGCTTTCCCCGGCCGCGTTGGGCAATCTGGTCCACGCAGCCGCTGCGGGACAGGCGAGCCTTATCCGCGTGGATTTCGCCGATGGGGCCGCGCCGGGCAGCGGACAGATCCGGATCCATGACACCATGGTGCCGTTGCTTGGATCCGCTGCCGCCGCCGACCCGCATCTGCAAAGCGTCGGGTCGCTGGCGATCGTGCGCGGAGTGCTGGCACGGGAATTGAGCGCGGGCCGGGTGCTGCCAGCAACCATGGCGGCGACGAGCGGCCGCGAAAGCGGCGTAATCGTTCCGCGCGGGGCGCTATTGCGATATCAAGGAGGCCTGTGGGCTTATCGCGCCGAGCCGGTCGGCGGTTATCGACGCATCGAATTGACCGACGCCCGCGCAGAATCCGGCGGCTGGTTCGTGCGCGACGGTTTGAAGCCCGGCGACCGGGTGGCGGCCGACGGGATTGCGGTGCTGCTCTCGATCGAGCATGGCGGNGAACCCGTGGGTGAGGCCGACTGAAGCCATGCTCGCCCAGATCGTCCGCCAGAGCGTACGCCATCCCTGGACGGTGCTGACCGCCGCTATGCTTTTGCTGCTGATTGGCGGCCTGTCGCTGCGCAGCGCGCCCTATGATGTTTTCCCCGACTTCGTACCGCCGCAGGCCACGATCCAGACCGAAGCTCCCGGCTATGTGCCCGAGCAGGTCGAAGCGCTGGTCACCCGTCCGCTCGAAACCGTTGTCAATGGCGCGAACGGCGTGAAATCAGTGCGGTCGGAGTCGATTCAGGGGCTGTCCGTCATCACCGTCACCTTCAAGGAAGGCTCAGACCCCTATCGCGCCCGGCAGGTGGTGGCCGAAGCATTGGGCGATGCCGCCGCCCATTTGCCCGCGGGCGTGGGCACGCCGCAGCTGACGCCGCTCACCTCTTCCACCATGGACCTGCTCAAGATCGGCTTCACCTCGACGCGCCTCAGTCCGCTGGCCCTGCGCGATCTGGTGCAATGGACCGTGCGACCACGCCTGTTGAGCGTCGCGGGCGTGGCGCGCGCCAATGTCTTTGGCGGAGAGCAGCGGCGCATCGAAATCCGCGTGCGACCTGCCGATCTCGTCGCGCGCAACCTTTCTGTCAACGATCTGTCCAGTGCCATTCAGGCGGGCGCGGCCGTTCGTGGCGGCGGCTTTGCCGACACGCCCAACCAACGCATTCTGGTCCAGCCCGACAATGACGCGGTAACGGCGCGCAGCCTTGCCCGATCGGTGCTGACGCCCATCAGTGGCGGATCCGTGCGGCTGGGTGATGTCGCCGACGTGGTCGATGCGCCCGCGCCGCAATTTGGCGACGCGCTCATCATGGGGCAGCCCGGCGTGCTGCTTGCCTTGTCAAGCCAATATGGCGCCAACACCCTCGACACCACGCTGGCGGTCGAACGGGCGCTGGAGGACATGCGCCCGGCGCTGACCGCCGAAGGGGTGACGCTTTACCCTTCGCTCCACCGCCCGGCCAATTTCATCGAGACGGCTCTGGCCGGCATCCGCCATGACCTGGCGGTCGGCGCGCTGTTGATCGGTTTCGTGCTGATTGCGTTCATGCGCAGCCTGCGGGTCGCGCTGATCGCCTTTCTCTCCATACCGCTCTCGCTGCTGGCGGCCATTCTGGTGCTGAATCATTTCGGGCAGAGCATCAACACCATGACGCTGGGCGGTCTTGCCGTGGCGCTCGGCGTGGTGATCGACGATGCCATCGTCGACATAGAGAATATCGCCCGCCGCCTGCGCCTGGCTCCCCCAGACATGCCACGGTCCGCCGTGGTGGAAGCCGCCTCGGTCGAGGTGCGCGCGCCAGTGGTCTATGCGACCTATGTGCTGCTGCTCACCATGGCGCCCATCCTGATGCTGACCGGCCTGCACGGCGCCTTTTTCCGGCCGCTGGCGATGGCCTTCGCGCTGGCCGTGCTCGCCTCGCTGGTGACCGCGGTCAGCGTCACGCCCGCGCTCGCCTTCCTGCTGCTGGGCAAGGCGTCCCATGCCGATGAATCGCGCTTCATCGCCCGCATCAAGTCGGCGCATGAGGGGGCGGTACGCAGGCTTTGCGCCCATCCCGGTCCCATTGCGTTCGCCGCCGCCGTCACCGGCCTTGTCGGCGGCCTGCTGTTCCTTTCGCTGGGCAATGAGTTGCTTCCCGCCTTTCGCGAGCGCCATTATGTGTTGCAGGTGATAGGCCCAACCGGCGCGTCGATGGACTGGATGCGCCAGACGGGCGCGCGCATCTCCCGCGACCTGCTCGCGCTGCCGCAGGTCGCCACGGTGGAACAGCAGATCGGCCGCGCCGAAGCGGGCGAGGATGTATTCCTTCCCAATCACAGCGAGATCCACGTGAAGCTGAAATCGGTCAACGGCATGGGGGAGGAAGCCGCGCAATCGGGCATCCGCACCGTGCTGGCCCGTTATCCCGGCCTCCAGACCGAAGTGCTGACCTTCCTGGGCGACCGGATCGGCGAAAGCCTGTCGGGCGAAACGGCCGCAGTCGCCATCAGCGTCTATGGCGCCGACCTGGACACGCTCGACCGGATCGCCACACAGATCGCGCATCTTGTCGGCCAGGTTCCTGGAGCCGCCGATGTTCAGGTAAAGGCGCCCGCCGGAACGCCGGTGCTGCGCATCCGGCTCGACCATGACCGCATGGCGCTGCGCGGCATCGCCGCGACCGACGCCTATGACGCGATCGAGATCGCGTTTCAGGGCCATGTGGTCGCGCAGACCAGCGACGCCAACCGCACCGTGGACATCGCGCTCGCGCTACCGCCCGCATTGAGGCAAGATCCGGAAAGCATCGGCGATACGCTGGTTCGCGCCGCCGACGGCACCGGGACGCCTCTGGGCGCCATTGCGTCCATCCGGGAGGAGGAAGGCCGTTCCAGCATCGTGCATGAAGGCGGCCAGCGGCGGCAGGTCGTCACAGTCAACCCCAGCCGATCGGACATCGGCGGCTTCGTCCGCGACGTCCGCGCCCGCATCGCGAGCCAGATTAAGCTGCCGGTCGGTGTCTATGTCGATTATGCCGGCGCCGCGGAGGGTCAGGCGGCGGCGGCGCACCAGATATGGATGAATGTCGGCTTTGCCGCCATTGCCATGGTCGTCCTGCTGGCGCTGGCCTTTGGCGGAGCGCGGCCGACCGCGCTGATCCTGTCGAGCGCGCCATTCGCATTGGCGGGCGGGGTCGTGGCGATGCTGCTGACCGGAGGCACGCTGTCGCTGGGCGCCCTTGTCGGCTTCGTCACCCTGTTCGGCATCGCCGCGCGCAACGCCATATTGCTGCTGTCCCATGCCGACCATCTGGTCGAGGCAGAGGGCGCGGCCTGGTCGATCGACACGGTGCTGCGCGCAACGCGGGAACGCGTCACGCCGATCCTGATGACCGCACTTGTCACGGCGCTGGGCCTTGCGCCGCTCGCCGTCGATTCGGGACAGGCCGGGCGCGAGATCCAGGGGCCGATGGCGGTGGTGATCCTCGGCGGGCTCATCAGCTCGACGGTGATGAGCCTGATATTCCTGCCGGTCCTCATTCTGCGCTGGCGCCTGCCACAGCCCAGGGTTGAAGCCGGTGGGGGCGGTGAGGACCAGCGACCAACTTTCGCCTGTTGACGCCCCGCGAGAGATGATCCGCATCTTCCCGACTCATTCGACGCCGGGATCAGCGGTGATGCTCCGGGCGAAGGCTCAGGCGACGATCAGGGGCATGGCGATCAGGGCGATCGCGGAATTGCGGAAGCGCGGGTCATCGGTCACTTCCTCACCCGCCCAAGGGGGAAGGAGCACCTCGTCATCGATGCCTGCGAGTTCCACCTCAGCCATGACCAGCCCCTGCGCTTGGCAGACGCGATTGGAAGCTGGCTCCCCGCATGGGCAAGGAGCCAGCCGACTTCAAATTTCTGTTCCTTCTGCCAGCGTCAGGGCATCCTCCACATCGACGCCGAGGTACCTGACCGTGCTCTCGATCTTCGTATGGCCCAGTAGGATCTGGACCGCGCGGAGATTACCGGTCGCTTTGTAGATGATCGACGCCTTCGTTCGCCTCAGAGAGTGCGTGCCATAATCTTCGCTTGGCAAGCCGATGCCCGTCACCCACTCATCCGCGAGGCGAGCGTACTGGCGGGTGCTCATATGAGCCGAATGATCGGTGCGGCTTGGGAAGGCATAATCCTTCAGGGATCCGCCCCGCAACTCCAACCGCCGGAGCAGGCTAGCGCGAGCATCGTCCATCAGTTCGAACTGGACCGGTCGCCCGATCTTTTGCTCAACGACAATCGCCCGCGTCCGAACTTTCCGGTCACAAACGATGTCGCCAATCTTGATCTTCACCGGGTCGCAGCCACGAAGCTTGCTGTCGATCGCAAGGTCGAAAAGCGCCCGATCCCGGGTCCGCCCATGCTGATCAAGAAAGAAGCGGATTGCCCAGATCTGACGGGGCTTAGCGCGCGCGCTTCGCGCCGACTTTGCGCCCCGCGTTCCACGATACTCGCTCGCGAGCGGCGGGATCAAATTCCGATAATCCCATGACACTTCTCCTCGGGCCCCGATGGCCCGGAGGAATAACGCTCGAAGGGAGGTCGACCCATCACAGACGTCCAGGGGGCGGTTTATCATTGCCAGGTGCGGTCAGTCTGGTTTCCCGTCTCCCGCTAAGTGGATCGAGAGCCGGATGGTCTGCTGCACGGGCCATCCCATCCAGCCTCGATATACCGACGTTCAGATCTGGACCTGCCCGCCATCGACGAACAGTTCGACGCCGTTGAC
>JGI24739J22299_10000650_pt1 | contig 12489 bp, 17 predicted proteins | sample KBSCornC5_FD_22299 | JGI IMG/M metagenome (IMG submission 22299)
GCCATATCGTTTTCGCCACGGTGCAGTGGTCCGAAGAGGATCGCATGGGCATCCGCTTTCCCTATGAGCTGACGGACGGACCGCTGTTCGACCGGCTGGAGATTGCACGGGCGGCGCGGCTTGCCCCGACGGCCTTTGCGCCGCGGTCGCCGGCACCGCGACCGGCGGGCGGTTTTGGCCGTCGCTTCAGCTGAATTCCGCGCTTTTCAGGTTTCCCTTTTGTTCCTGTTGTCCTAAGCGGGACGGGTGATCGATCCCGCCGCCCTGCCCGCCCTGCATGCCAGCCATGGCGGCATCTGGATCAGGGAGGGGGATCGGACCGCGGCCGTTCCCAAGGGCACGGCCATTGCGCGGACGGCCGAGACGCCGACGCTGCTGCTGAACGCGCCGCTGACCGGACAACGGCTGGGTTATCCCGATCTCAATGGCCTGGACCTGCTGGAACTATGGGCCTTCATCCATCCCGCGCGCTTTCTGGTGCCGACGCCCAAGGGGCTGGCGGAAGCGTTGAACCTGCCTCGTCCGGCCAGTGAATCGGATATTCCCGCATTGTTGCAGGCGGCGACCGGCGCGCTGCTGGCGATGCTGGAATCCCCGGCATGGATCGAGCGCGAGGGCGGCTGGACGGCGGCGCAATCGCTGCACCGGCTGCGCTGGCCCTGGGCGCCGCTGGTGGCGCCGCGCATTGCCCGGCCGAAGGAAGCGGAGCGCTGGCTCTTTTCCAAGCTGCCCGAATGGGAGGAAAGCCCGCCCCGCCCCGCCCCGCGCACCATATCGCTGCAATCCGATGCAGTGGTGGCGCGGTTGCAGCAATTGACCGGCACTGGCGCCGAGGCGCGGCCGGGGCAACAGGCCTATGCCGCCGCAGCGGCGGAGGTGTTCCACCCCAGGGCGCATCGCGACCAGCCCAACATGCTGCTGGCGGAAGCCGGAACGGGGATCGGCAAGACGCTGGGCTATCTCGCCCCTGCGTCGCTCTGGGCCGGGGAAGCACAGGGCACGGTATGGATTTCGACCTATACCAAGGCTTTGCAGCGGCAACTGGACCGGGAAAGCCTGCGCCTGTTCCCCGATCCCGCCGTGGCGGCGAAGCGGGTGGTGGTGCGCAAGGGGCGGGAAAATTATCTTTGCCTGCTGAACCTGGAGGATGCGCTGCAGGGCGGCTTTGCGGGGAGAGCGGCGATATTGGCGCATCTGGTCGCGCGCTGGGCGGCGTTCACCAAGGATGGCGACATGATCGGCGGCGACCTGCCGGGATGGTTGCCGACGCTGTTCCGGCGCAACGGATCGACGGCGCTGACCGACCGGCGCGGCGAGTGCATCTATGCGGGCTGCCCCCATTATCGGAAATGCTTCATCGAGCGATCGGCGCGGGCATCGGCGGATGCGGACATCGTGATCGCCAATCATGCGCTGGTGATGATCAATGCGGCGCGAGGGCGCGAGACCGGACAGGCGCCGCAGCGCATCGTGTTCGACGAGGGCCATCACCTGTTCGATGCGGCTGATTCGACCTTCTCCGTCGCGCTTTCCGGGCAGGAGGCGATCGAACTGCGCCGCTGGGTCATGGGGCCGGAGGGTAATTCGCGCGGGCGGCGGCGCGGACTGGCGGCGCGCCTGTCCGACCTTGCCAGCTATGACGAACAGGGCGGCGAGGCGATCAGGGCGGCGGCGGACGCGGCACGGGCGCTCCCGGCCGATGAATGGCTGAAGCGGGTCGTCGCCGGGGAACCCTTCGGGCCGGTCGAGGCGCTGCTCGCTGCGGTGCGCGGCACTGTCTATGCGCGGGCGGCCGACGGCGGCGAGGCGGATGCCGGCTATGGGCTGGAGACGGAACTGGCCGAACCGGACGGGACGCTGGTCGAAGGCGCGCAGGAGGCGGCTCGGGCGCTCGACAGTCTGCTGCGCCCCCTGACCCATCTGGGCAAGCGGATGGAGGCGGTGATCGAGGAAGCGCCCGACTGGCTGGACGGCGCGGCGCGGGCGCGGGTCGAGGGGGCGATCGCCTCGCTTGGGTGGCGGCGCGATCTGGTGACGGCCTGGCTGGCGCTGCTGGCGCGGATCGGTGGACCGGCGGACGCGGATTATGTCGACTGGCTGGCGGTGGAGCGGATCGAGGGTCGCGAATATGACATCGGCATCCATCGCCACTGGCTGGACCCGACCCGCCCGCTGGCGCAGACGGTGCTGAAGCCGGCGCAGGGCGTGCTGATCACCTCGGCCACGCTGAAGGGCGGCGGCGACTGGGACAATGCGATGAGCCGGAGCGGCGCCAACCACCTGCCGCGGGGGGCCGGGCGGTTCGAGGCGAACAGCCCCTTCGATTATCCGGGCCGGTCGGAAGTGCTGATCGTCACCGATATCAAGCGCGGCGACATTGCGGCGCTGTCCGGCGCCTATGCCCGGCTGATCGAGGCGGCGGGCGGCGGAACGCTTGGCCTGTTCACCGCGATCCGGCGGCTGCGCGCCGTGCATGCGCGGATCGCGGACCGGCTGGCGCGGGCGGGGTTGCCGCTTTACGCGCAGCATGTGGACCCGATGGATACGGGCACGCTGATCGACATCTTCCGCGACGATCCCCGCGCCTCCCTGCTTGGTACCGACGCGCTGCGCGACGGCGTGGACGTGCCCGGCCATTCGCTGCGGCTGGTGGTGATGGAGGGGGTGCCCTGGTCCAAGCCGACCGTCCTGCATGCCGCGCGCAAGCTGGCCGCCGGCAATCAGGGAGGAGGAGGCAGTGCCTATGACGATCGGTTGATCCGCGCGCGGATGGCGCAGGCCTTCGGCCGGCTGATCCGGCGGGCGGAGGATCGGGGGAGCTTCGTCATCCTGTCCGCAGCCATGCCCAGCCGATTGCTGAGCGCCTTCCCCCCCGGCACGCCGATCCGCCGCCTGACGCTGGACGAGGCCATCATATCGGTCAGCGGCCAATCCCGCGCTGGTCTTGACGGGAATGCAACGCTAGGGCTTCAGGGACTCGACGCCGGCACCCACGACCTGGAGCAAAAATGAAGCGGTTGATCCTGTTCCGTCACGCCAAGTCCGATTGGGACGATCCGGTTGCGCGGGATTTCGACCGGCCGCTGAACAGCCGGGGGGAAAAGGCGGCCCTGGTGATGGGCGAATTCGCCAGGGCGCAGAATATCCGTTTCGACATGGTGGTCGCTTCCCCGGCGGTGCGGGTGGTGGAAACGCTCAATGTCTTCTTCACCGGCTATGGCGAGGTGATCGATCCGCATTGGGACCGGCGCATCTATCTTGCCTCCACCCCCACCCTGTTCGACGTGATCCGCGACCTGCCGGACGATGTCGACAGCGTGCTGATGTCGGGGCATAATCCGGGGCTGGAGGAACTGGTCCTCGACCTTGTCCCCGATGATGGCGCCAGCCCGCTGCGCGAGGATGTGGAGGTGAAGTTCCCGACCGCCTCCATCGCCGTCATGGACCTGCCCATCGCGCATTGGAGCGAGGCAAAGCCCAACATCGCCACCCTGGCCCGCTTCACGCGGCCGCGCGACCTGGACCCGGCACTGGGGCCGGGGTCGCGCTGAGCAGCGCCGATGACGCCGATCCACTGGCGACGGGCGGAGCCGCGCGATGCCGCGGCACTGTCGCTGCTGGGCGGCGCAACCTTCCTCGCCAGCTTTGCCTATGATCATCCGGGCGACGCCCTGATGCCCATGTCCGGACCGCCCATGGGGAGGATTTCTATGCCGCGGCGCTGGCCGATGTGGGCCAGGTGGTGCTGATTGGGGAAACCCCGCTGGGCGCGCCGGTGGGCTATGCGCTGCTGGCGCCGCCCAGACTGCCGATCGAAACGCGGCAGGACGATCTCGAACTCAAGCGCATCTATCTCCTCTCCGGCTGGCAGGGCGGCGGCAATGGCGATGCTCTTCTGGCGCTGGTGATGAAGGAAGCGCGGCAACGCGGCGCAAGGCGCATGTTGCTCGCGGTCTATGCCGACAATGCGCGGGCGCGGCGCTTCTACGCCCGGCATGGATTCGTGGAGATCGGCGAGACCGTCTTCATGGTCGGCAACGTGCCGTTTCGCGACCTGATCTACGCAGCGCCGGTGGTCTGATCGCCACCGGCATAGAGCTATTCGCCTATCGCCCTGGCCAGCGTTGCGCGGATGGCCTCCAGCCGGGGAAGCAGATCGGCGCCGCGTGTCGATTCGGCATGCCCTGGCGGGGGCGGCGCGGATGATGTCCGCACCGGGTCGCCGCCGCCTTCGCCCAGCGCCTTTTGCGCGCCCTTCACGGTGAAGCCCTCGACATTCAGCAGATGGTTGATGCGCCGCACCAAGCGCCACGTCGGCTGGCCGATAATAGCGGCGATTGCCCGATCGCTGGAGCGGGCGCAACTGGGTGAAGCGGGTTTCCCAATAGCGCAATATATGCTGCGGCAGATCAAGTTCGCTCGCCAGCTCGCTGATCGTCAGAAATGCGCCCTCTGCCTTTTCCATGGTCATGATGTTGCACCCTTAGCGGCGCAAAGGTCAACCTTCGGGAAAATAGCCGTTTTGGCGGGCCGTTTTCAGGCCGAGGCGACGCGGTCCCGCATCGTCTGGCTGGCGCGGAAGGTCAGCACCCGGCGCGGTTCGATCGGCACTTCGACGCCCGTCTTCGGGTTGCGGCCCATGCGTTGCGTCTTGTCGCGCAGGACAAAGGTGCCGAAGCTGGAAATCTTCACATTTTCCCCGCGTTCCAGCGCGGCGGACATATGCTCCAAAATGGATTCGATCAGGGTTGCCGCTTCTGCCCGCGAAAGGCCAATATGACGGTTCACGCTCTCCGCGAGATCCGCGCGCGTCAGAGTTCCGTTACCGCTCATCCTATGTCCCCACCATGACACCCGTCGAGCCTAAACGCGGGTGATCATTCGATAATGTGCGCGATTCCTAATGATTCGGCAAGATGATCGATCGCCGAAATCCTTAAAAAACCGTGAAAAATCGACATGGTAACGGTCCCAAAAGGGAGCTTGGCGGAATGGGGGACGCAGATGCGGTCCATCGGGGGCAGAATCAGGCATGTGGCGGTCGTTGCGGGAGTGATCGGCAGGTGGATCGGGACAAAGGAACGAAGCTTTTCCACCCCCTTATCCGCGACATGGCAACGCGGTGCCAGGCGGCCCTTTATACCCGCAGGACGCAGGCGCCCCAGGTGAAGCCGCCGCCCATCGCCTCCAGCACCAGCAGCTGGCCGGGCCGAATGCGGCCATCGCGCATGGCAAGGTCCAGCGCCAGGGGTACCGACGCGGCGGAGGTGTTCGCATGGCGGTCGACCGTCATCACCACCCTTTCCGGCGAGAGCTTCAGCTTGCGCGCAGTCGCGTCAAGGATGCGGGCATTGGCCTGATGCGGCACCAGCCAGTCGATCTCCGACGTTGCAAGGCCAGCGGCCTCCATCACTTCGGTCAGGACAGAGGCGAGATTGGTGACGGCGTGGCGGAACACCTCCTGCCCCTTCATCCGCAGCTTGCCGACGGTCTGCGTCGTCGAGGGGCCGCCATCGACATAGAGAAGCTGGTTGTGCCGGCCATCGGCATGGAGTTTCGAGGCTAGGATGCCGCGCTTGCCGTCGGCGCTTTCCTCCGCGCCCAGCACCACCGCCCCCGCTCCGTCGCCGAAGAGCACGCAGGTGGTGCGGTCTTCCCAGTCCAGGATGCGACTGAAGGTTTCCGAGCCGATGACGATCGCATTCCGGGCCGCGCCCGACCGGATCATGCTGTCCGCGACGGTGATGGCATAGAGGAAGCCGGAGCAGACCGCCGCCACGTCGAACGCGACGCAGTCATCGATGCCGAGCGCCGCCTGCACAATGGTGGCCGTGGCCGGGAAGGTCTGATCGGGCGTGGCCGTCGCCAGGACGATGAGGTCGATGTCCTGCGCCGACAGGCGGGCAGCCTCCAGCGCCGCCTTCGCCGCATCGGTGGCAAGGCTGGCGGTGGTTTCGCCCTCTCCCGCGATGTAGCGCGTGCGGATGCCGGTGCGCTCCACGATCCATTCGTCGCTCGTGTCCACAGTCCTGGCCAGTTCGGCATTGCTGACGGAGCGGACCGGCAGGGCGGAACCCGTGCCCAGGAGAACGGATCGGCGGATCACTTTGCGGGCAGCTCCATCCTGGATGCGGGGGCAGTCAACCCCTCGATCCCGTGCATGTCGGCGGCGATGCGCCGGGTGATGTCTTCCTCCAGCAGCCGGGCGGCGACATGGACGGCATTGGCGACGCCCTTGTCATTGGCGCTGCCATGGCTTTTCACGACCACGCCATTGAGGCCGAGGAAAACCGCGCCATTATGGTTGTTCGGGTCGAGATGATGGCGCAGCAGGTGCATTGCGGGCTTGGAAATCAGGAAGCCGAGCTTCGAACGGATCGAACTGGTGAAGGCCGTGCGCAGCAGGTCGGTGACGAAGCGGGCGGTGCCCTCCGCCGTCTTGAGCGCCACATTGCCGGAAAAGCCGTCCGACACGATGACGTCGACATCGCCCCGGCCGATCTTGTCGCCTTCGGTGAAGCCCTCGAATGACAGCGGCAGGCTGGTCGCGGCGCGCAGGATCGCGGCGGCGTCGCGGATCTCCTCCGTGCCCTTCATCTCTTCCGTGCCGATGTTCATCAGGCGAACGCGAGGACGCTCAAGGTCGAGGGCGATGCGGGCGTAGGCGGCGCCCATCACCGCGAACTGGACGAGATTGCGGGCGTCGCATTCGGTGTTGGCGCCCAGGTCCAGCATGACCACGTCATTGTCGCCCAGCGTCGGCAGCATGGCGGCCAGCGCGGGCCGGTCCACGCCCTTCATGGTACGGAGCGCCAGCTTCGCCATCGCCATCAGCGCGCCGGTATTGCCCGAAGAGACGGCCGCGCCGCAGGTTCCCGCCTTCACCGCCGCGATCGCCATGCTCATGGAGCTGGTCTTCTTGCGGATGGCGACGCTGGGCTTGTCCCCTGCATCCACGACATCGGGCGCGTGGACGATTTCCGACGCGGCGCGCAGATTGGGATGACTGTCGAGCGCGGACTTGATCCGCGCCTCGTCTCCGAAAAGGGTGAAGCGCAGCCCTTCGTGACGGCGACGGGCGAGCGCCACGCCCGCCATCATCACGCGCACGCCTTCATCCCCGCCCATCGCGTCTATTGCGATTCGCGGTTGGCTGGACAAGTTAACGCACCCTTTTCAGGAGAAATGCTTGAGCGTCAGGCCCCGACCGCGACGACTTCACGGCCGTTATAATGGCCGCAGGCGTCGCAGAGATTGTGCGGGCGCTTGAGTTCGCCGCAGTTCGAGCATTCCTGATAGGCCTCGACGCGCAGCGAGTCATGGCTGCGGCGCATGCCGCGGCGGGACGGGGACGTTTTCCTCTTGGGGACAGCCATGTCGGCACCTTATTCCATAAATTGATCTGTTAGTGCGACTGGCCGTATCCGATGGATGTCGACGCCAACGGCGCCGCAGACCCATGCGGCCCGGATGATCGCGAAGCCCTGCGCCTATAGCGTTTTTTGGCCCATGCGCAAGTCCTTCTTGCCCCGGCGGGCCGCCGCCCTATTCTTGCGGGCGTCTCGACAAAAGGGGGGTAAATCCGATGTTGCTGCCGATAACGCTGACGCTGGCCGCGGCCTGCGCGCTGCTCAACATGTGGCTGGGCGTGCGCTGCGCGCGAATCCGGATTTCCGACCGGGTGATGCATGGCGACGGCGGCAGTGGGCTGCTGGCCAAGCGGATGCGGGCGCATGCCAATTTCATCGAATATGTGCCGGTGACGCTGATCCTCTTCGGCCTGGTGGAACTGGCGGTCGGGGCGTCGATCTGGCTCTGGATCGCGGCGCTGGTGCTGGTGCTGGCGCGAATCGCCCATGGATTCGGGATGGATGCGGACAAGCCCACCGTCTGGCGCGCGGGCGGGGCGCTGCTGACCTGGGCGGTGATGGTCGGCATGGCGGTGACGGCGCTCTATGTCGCCTATGGCGCGACCCGCGCAATGCCGGCGCCGCCCGCCATGGCGATGATCCGGTAGGGATCAGGCCAGCACGGCATCCCCGACAAAGGGGTTGGTGCGCCGTTCATGGGCGAAGTTGCTCATCGGCCCATGTCCGGGGACGAAAGCCGTGTCGTTGCCCAGCGGCCATAGCTTGCCCGTGATCGCGTCGATCAGATCCTGATGATTGCCCATCGGAAAGTCCGTGCGGCCGATCGAACCCTGGAACAGCACGTCGCCGACGATGGCGAGCTTGCTGGGGGCGTGGTGGAAGACGACGTGCCCCGGCGTATGGCCGGGACAGTGATAGACGTCGAGCGTGAGATTGCCGACCGTGACGCGGTCGCCATCCTTCAGCCAGCGATCAGGTTCGAAACTCTCGCCATTGATGCCATATTTGCGACCGTCCTCATCGAGCCGGTCGATCCAGAAACGGTCGGCCTCATGCGGACCTTCGATCGGCACGCCCAGGTCGCGAGCCAGCATGCCCGCCTGACCGCAATGGTCGATATGGCCATGGGTGACGAGGATCTTCTCTATGGTGACGCCTTGCTGCTCGGCCGCCCTCTTGAGCACCGGCAGGTCGCCGCCAGGATCGACGAAGGCGCCGCGATTGGTCGCCGTGCACCAAAACAGCGTGCAATTCTGCTGGAGCGGAGTGACCGGGATCAGGGTGGCTTTGAGGGGTGGAGTCGTCATGGCGTTGATGTGGCGAAGCTGCGCGTCCGGCGCAAGGCTTTGGGCAGGAGCCGGGCATTCGCATCCGGCGGGAGGAACGGAAATGGCTCGGATCGAGCCTCTTACCCCATTTCCTCCGTCGCGAAGGGTTCGGCCAGGCTGATGCTGTCCAGCACCTTGGCGGTCTCGTCGCGTACGCGAAGCATCACGCGGTGCAGGCGGCATTCCGATTCGGGCAGGCAGTTGGTGCAGGTTTCATGCGCGAAGCGGCTGGCGCAGGGCGTGAGCGCGAGCGACCCGCGCGTCAGCCGGACGATGTCGCCATAGCTGATGTCGACCGGGGCCAGCGCCAGCCAGTAGCCGCCATCGCGCCCCCGCTGCGTGGCGACCAACCCTTCGCGCGACAGTTCCGACAGGATCACGGTCAGGAATTTGGAGGGGATATTCTGGCGCGTGGCAATCTCGCCCAGGGGCACCGGACCCTGGCGATAGCGGTCTGCGAGATGTTGGAGAGCGCGGATAGCGTAACGGGTCTTCTGCGAAAGCATAAGGCTGTTATTCGCTTCCGCCGCGGGTTTGACAAGTCATCAGCGAGAATGAACCATCATGGCGCGGGCTTCAGCGCCTCGCGCGCCTGCCTGGGAAAATCGCTGAACATCCCGTCGACGCCCGTGCCGGCGACTGCCCTTGCATAGCCGGCAAAATCGCCCCGGCCCTGCGGATCGTCGGGACGCTGGAAGGCCGTGGGCAGGAAGCTGTTTTCCATGCGCAGCGTCCACACGTGGACCTGCAGCCCGGCCTGGTGGGCGCGATCGACAAGGCCGGTCGGCCCCTCCGGCGCCAGCACCATGGCTGTCGGCGGGCCGATGCCGTCGGCATAGTCGGCGATCTGCTCCAGCCCCCTGGTCGTCATCATGTCGGCATAGGTCGTGCCCGGCGCATCGGCCGGACCACCCTCCCCATCCACAAGCTGGATCAGGCGCAGGCGGGTCACTGCGCGCAGGGCCTTGAGATTCCCGACCTCAAAGGACTGGATGAAGACCGGATCGGCCTCCGTCTGATAGCCATATTGGCTGAGCAGAGCGAGCAAGGGCGCTGATGGGGCAGACCGATGCCGGCGAAATAGCTCGGATGCTTGGTTTCGGGATAGATGCCGATGCGGCGGCCGGTCTCCGCCTCCTTGGCCCGCACCAGCTTCAATATCTCCTCGAAGGTCGGTATCGGATAGAGGTCATTGAAGCGGCTGTTGGCGGGACGGAGCGCGGCCAGGCGCTCGCGAGCGCGCAGCGTGCGCAATTCCGCCAGCGTGAAATCCTCGGTGAACCAGCCGGTCACCTGTTGCCCGTCGATCGTCCTGGTGGCCTTGCGGGCGGCGAATTCCGGATGGTCCGCGACGTCGGTCGTGCCGCCTATCTCATTTTCATGCCGGGCGACGAGGACGCCATCCCGCGTCAGCACCAGGTCCGGCTCGATATAGTCGGCGCCCTGATCGATCGCGCGCTCATAGGCGGCGAGCGTATGTTCGGGCCGCTCGCCGCTGGCGCCGCGATGGGCGATGATGAGGGGTTCTGCCCCGGTCTCTGCCATCACAGGCGCCGCCATCAACAGGGTGAGGAGGAGGATGGCGGTCCGATGGATGACCGGCCGCAGCATCCTCCCCAGGATCATGCCTTCACGCCCTCCAGCGCATCCTCATAGGTGGTCGCCTTGAAGCCGACGATGGTGCGGTCGCCCAGGTCCAGGATCGGTCGCTTGATCATCGAGGGGTTGCTCATCATCAGCAGCACCGCCTTTTCCGCGTCGATATGCGCCTTGTCGCCCGCATCCAGCGCCTTGAAGGTGGTGCCGGAACGGTTGAGGATGGTTTCCCATCCATGCTCCATCACCCATTCCTCCAGCTTTGCCTTGTCGACGCCCGACACCTTGTAGTCGTGGAAACCGTAGGCCTTGCCGCTATTGTCGAGGAAATTGCGCGCCTTCTTGATCGTGTCGCAATTCTTGATGCCGTACATGGTCAGCATGGCCATTATCCCCCAAATTACCCGCGATATGCGGTGACTTCGATCTCGATCTTCATCTCCGGCTTGATGAGGCCGGTGACGATGCAGCTCGCGGCGGGGCGGAGGTCGCCGAAGACCGGCGCGGTCGCTTCCCCCAGCACGTCCCAATAGGCAGGGTCCGTGATGTAATAGGTGACGCGTACCACGTCCGCGAAGGAAAAGCCCGCCTCCTCCAGCGCCCGGCCGATGACCTTCAACGCGTTCCGGCCCTGGTCGACGACGGATTCGGGCATGGCCCTGGTTTCGGGATCGGTGCCGGTGGTGCCGGCGACGAAGCACCAGTCGCCCTGTACGACGGCGCGCGAATAGCCGACCTGCGCCTCGAAAGGCGAGCCGGAGGAAATGAGCTGGCGGGGCATGGAAGTTCCTTGTGCAGAACGAGGCGAAAAGGATCGTGGCGGCTCTTGCCCCGTTCGCAGGATGCTGTCCAGCGCCTTTTGCCGGGCGGGAACGGGGCGGGCCGCCGGCCGTTGGAGCGGGGAAGGAGACAGAGCATGAACCGACCCGACAACAGCCCCTTCCCCGATACGGGCGAGGAGAATGGCGAACAGGACGAAGCGGGTTCGCAGGCGCAGGACGTGGCCGATGAGGCGCGGGCGCGATCGACGGATCTGGCCGAGGACAGCGAGCGCGGCGGCCGGCCCAATCCGGCCCAGATCCTGCCCGACGACACGCCCGATCTGGTCGAGAGGATGGAGGAGATGAACCGATCCGGCCGGATCGACAATGACGCCTTCGCCGGCGAACCGCAGATGGACGATGAGGAGGATATATTGGGGCCAACCGAAGACGAGGATTAAGGTTCGGTTCGGGATGCGGCATAGGCTGGGTCAGCAAGGGTCCTGCTGATCAGGCCAACGGTTTGCGCGAATGATCTTTGATCCCGGTCGGATCGGACGATTTTCGCACGAGACGGGAAGCGCGCCGCCCGTTATGGGCGCGTCATGGGTAAAAGGTCGGGGAAGGCGCGCGGGGAGCGAATCTGGCTGGCGGAGGCTGGCCGCGCTGGTCGAGGGCGCCTGCGACCCAGGAAGCGGGGATATCCGTCCATTGCCGTCCTGGTCGTCGGCGGGGTGCTGGTCGGCGCGGCGCTGGGCTGGTTCGGGCCGGATCTGCTACAACGCCTCCAGCAGCATTGGCGTGAACCCGCCTCGTCTGCCTCAAGGGACAGCCTGTCGGCGCAATTCGGTTTCTGCCATGTCGGCGGCGGCGTCAATTGCGTTGTCGATGGGGACACCTTCTGGTTCCATGGCGAAAAGGTGCGGGTCATGGACATCGATGCGCCGGAAACGCACGGGCCGCGCTGTGCCGAGGAAGCCGCGCTGGGTGCGCGGGCGACGCAGAGACTGCAACAGTTGATGAATGCCGGCCCTTTTTCTCTGGAGAGTGGAGACCGGGAGACCGACCGCTATGGGCGCGCATTGCGGGTAGTGACGCGGGGCGGTCAATCGATCGGCGAGATGCTGGTGGCCGAAGGGCTGGCGCGCGAATGGGACGGAGCGCGGCATCCATGGTGTTGAGGGCCTGATTTCGGGCGGTTCGTTGAGGGAGGGCCTTCGCCCTCCCCCGCGGTTTAGCGGCAGTTCAGATTGCCGCGATCGACTTCCCGACCCAGCAGCGCGCCAGCGCCTGCACCGATCAGGATGCCTGCCGTGTTCGAACGGCCGCGGTCGAGCTGACCACCAGCAGGCCGCCCAGCGCCGCGCCGACGATCAGGCCGGTGGTGCCGTCCGAACGGCGGCAATAATAGCGGTCGTCATAGCCGCGATAGAT
>JGI24739J22299_10000652_pt1 | contig 12449 bp, 8 predicted proteins | sample KBSCornC5_FD_22299 | JGI IMG/M metagenome (IMG submission 22299)
ACGGTTGAAGAGTTGGGCAAAGGGAATGCGATAAAGATCGCTCTTGTTGAGCACGTGGCCGGGACAAGCAAGATTGTACATGTCGCGTTCGCGGATGACACGGTGCGCCGGCACAAAGGCATTGTCGACCACGATGTCGTTGCTGCCGGTGGGGCAAAGACCCATGGTGTGCCAGGTATCGATGATCGCATAATCGCTGCGCGGCAACAGGAAGTTGTAGGGTTCGGGCTGCCCGTCGCCATCCTCGGCAACCATGTTGCCGCCCAATATCACCCATTGGCAATGTTCGGAACCGCTTGAGAAGGCCCAGCGGCCGCTGAAACGATATCCGCCTTCAACCTTGGTGGCCTTACCCGTCGGCATGTAGGATGAACTGATCAGCACCGAAGGATCGTCGCCCCAGACATCCTCCGCCGCTTGCGGATCGAACAAAGCCAGCTGCCAGTTATGAACGGCGACCACGCCGTAAACCCAGGCCGTCCCCATGCAGCCTTCGGCAAGCGTCCGGGCGATTTCGCAATAGACCGCCGGAGACATCTCATAGCCGCCGTGACGTTTGGGCTGGAGCACCTTGAAGAACCCCGCCTCCTGCAGATCGGCAATGGTTTCTCGAGATATTTGACGGGCCGCAACAGCTGCCGCTTCGCGCTCGCGCAGGATCTGAACCATCGCGCGCGCGCGCGCGGCCAACTCATGAGGCGTCACGAGGGATAGAGCGCCTGTGGAGCGGGGAAAGGAAACCGGGTTCGCAATCTCAGACATCAATTCTCCCTTTGTTCTCGCGAATCAGCCAACGGGCGCCCGGCCAATTTATCTTTCTCACGAAAACTAAACAATGCTGCCATTTAAGGCATATCTGTTTTGCATACGTCCACAAATGTGGATAGCGACCCTTCTATATTAGTATTTTTTATCAATGCCTTGATGGACAAAATCATCACTGGGCCGGGCTGCAATTCACGCTGCTCCACGTTGTAGAGACTGTTGTTATTTAGCAACAATATAGCAATATTGTCAATCACTGTAAACTGTGAGATAACCCGCTGACAAGTGCTCCTGCGGGATATCGAACGGGGAGCGCAATAGGGGGTCTCACGGTTTGGGGAGTTACAAAAATGCGAGTCGGTTACCGCGCGATGGGGCATATTGGCTTGTTGCTCGCCACAACGGCGATCAGCTTTCCTGCGCTGGGTGCTGTGCAGGAGGCCGAACCTGCCGCTACAGGACAGCCGGCTGACGAAGCTCCGCTCGGGGAAATTGTAGTCACCGCCAACAAGCGTAACGAAAGCCTGCAGAAGGTACCGATTTCCATGACTGCCTTCAGCGGCGAACAAATCGACCGCCTCGGCATCACCGATACGACCCAGATCACGCAGCAAATCCCGTCCTTGCGGGTCAATGCCTGGTCGCCCAATCTGACCATCTTCAGCCTGCGCGGCATTTCGCAGAGCAACTTCACCGATAACCTGGAAGCACCCGTCGCTGTCTATCAGGACAACGCCTATGTCGCTTCGATGAACGCCATTTCCGGGCAGCTCTTCGACATCAAGCGGGTCGAGGTGCTGCGCGGTCCGCAAGGCACGTTGTTCGGCCGGAACGCGACCGGCGGCCTTATTCATTATCTGAGCGAGGACGCCAGCAAGGACGAGTTTAACGGATATGCGCAGGGCGAATATGGCCGCTTCAACGACTGGTCGCTCGAAGGCGCGCTCGGCGGGCAGTTGGCCGAAGGCATCCGCTTCCGCGCCGCCGCGCGGGTGGAGAAGGCTGACGGATATATCAAGTCGCGCGATACCGATGCGACAGCGCTGGGCTTCGGCATCCTACCAGGGAGCGGGCAAGACCTTGGCGGCAAGAATGGCTGGGCCGCGCGCCTCAACCTGCAGGCAGACCTCTCGACCGAAGCGACGCTCAGCCTCTGGTACAAGCATTCCGAAGACAACCATGTCGCAACCGGCGGCTATGTGTTCGAGAACTGCAATTTCCTCGCCAATGGCTTCTGCGACACCAACGCAGCGGGTTTGAGCGACGCTCAGAACGGCGTGATCAACGGAATTACCGGCGCGGCGGCTTCGCCCTGGGAGCACTTCGGCGAACGGCGCGGCAATCTCGATCGCGTGATGAATAGTTACCAGGGCCAGCTGGACTGGAATCTGGGTGTGGCCAAACTGACGGCGATCACCAATTATCTGACGATGGACAAGTCCTATTCCGAGGACGGCGACGCCCTGCCCTTGCTGATCGTCAACGTCGATACCGGAGTCAAATTCCATCAATTCTCCCAGGAGCTTCGGCTGTCCGGCGAGACGGACAAACTCAAATGGCAGGCCGGGGCATATTATCTCGACATGAAATATGATGGTCATCACGCCGTTACCGGGGCGCCAATCGTTGATCTGGCCATTGCCGGCAACGGCGGCTTCTCCGTGCCGACCGTGGATCAGCTCTACAAGATCAAGTCCAAGAACTGGTCGGTTTTCGCTCAGGGCGACGTGCAGCTTACCGACAGGCTCTCGCTGACGCTTGGCGGGCGTTATTCCAAGGACAACAAGTCGATCGACTATGTAAACGTGCTGAGCGATCCCACCTTTGCGCCGCAACCCGACCCGGTAGTCTTATTCACCGACAAGGATCTTGCCGCAGTGGTTCCAGGTGTGAACCGGGAACATTATGGCGACTGGGCCGCCCGCGTTTCCCTCAATTATCAGGCCACTCCCGATACGCTGCTGTTCGCTTCGTGGAATCGTGGCATCAAAGGCGGCAACTGGTCACTGTCGTCGAACATCGATCCACGGGACTTCCAGCACCGGCCGGAAACGCTCAACAGCTTCGAGGCGGGCTTCAAGAGCACCCTGCTCGGCCGTAGCTTGCGGCTCAACGGCACGGTATTTCACTATATCTACGACGATTATCAGGCGTTTTCGCTGGCCGGCGGGGTTCCGCACGTGTTCAACAGCAACGCCACCTCGACCGGAGCGGAACTGGAAGCATTCTGGTCGCCCTCGAAGAACTTTGACTCTGTTTTCGGCGCTACGTGGCAGACTTCGAAGGTCGACAGCATCCCCGCCACATTGCAGCAGACGGCGCCAGAAGTGTTCCCGGGCGCACCGGACTCCCAATATTGTCAGAACAATGGGGGCGTGTTCACCTGCACCTTCCCGCAGACCACGATCAAAAACGCAAAGTTCCCCAATGCGCCGCGGTTCAGCTTCAACTACCTGCTGCGCTACAATTTCGACATCGGCGGCGGCAACGTCGCAGCGCAGGTCGATGGCGTCTGGTATGATGACCAGTTCCTCGAAGTAACCAATGGACTGGGCTCCCTCCAGAAAGCCTATAACGTAACCAACACATCGCTGACTTACCGTCACGAAGCGACCGGGATTTCGCTGACCGCCTGGGGACGCAATGTGTTCAACAAAGCGTACCGCGCCTATGCCCTGAACCTTGGCATCCTCGGCGTGACTTCAATCTACGGCCCGCCTGCGACCTACGGACTAACCCTGCGCGTGCCNGTCGGTGGCCGCTAAAATCCCNGCCCACAATAGCCCGGAACGCGCAAGGTTTCCGGGTCGTTGTTCAATANTGGCCTGCCGACGCTTCACTTCGACGATGCGGCCTTCCTTCACCACATCGACTGCGTATTCTGGAGTCTTTTTACGGACGCTTTCCACCTAAAGGAGATGTTAAATCTGATCCGCCCAACGCCAACGACGGCATCATGCCCGAAACGCGCGGCGTTTATATGCGCCGACATTGAAATTGTTTGAGTTCATCTGCAGCCAGGGCATGGGCCATCAATGACCAGCGGAAATCCAGACCCGTTTTCTCGCCAGGGTGGGGCGGGAGACCTGCCCCCCTTTTTCAGACATGATTTCGACGCAGATCGGCGCCGGCTTCACATCCGTTACACCGGTTTTTGGAGCGAGCAAATCGCGCGCGAGGGTCTGAAAGCCTTTCGTTCGGCACTGGAAAGCGCCAGCGTGGGAGGGCCGTTTACGTTGCTCGATGACTGCGCTGATTGGCCAACTCAATCACAAGAGGTAGCGGAGATTGCCAACCAGTTTGTGACTATCTGTCGCGATTTTCCAATAAGGCGGAACGCAATGATCATTCTCAGTGCGCTACTTCGTATGCAGGTTCGCAGAACGCTAGTTGACTTCGATGTCTGCGAGATTTTCGGTACCTATGAAGAGGCAGATCGGTGGCTCGCTGAAGTGGAATCCGTGTAAATCCCTGCGCATTTTATAGAACGCTGAGAACCTGTTTGAAAAAGCGCTCTATCGCGCTTTTTTTCAAAGGCGGGGGAGCGGGCCGATGCCGCCTCTTTCAAGCAGGCTCTGACGCCTGCGTCAGCATCCAGCCGGACGACGGCTTCGCGAGCCAATCATGTGCTGTCGAGCCCCTGGCGAGAATGGTCAGTTAGCAGGGCGCGGGGAGTTGGGATACCAGAAAGTGACATGGCACCCCTCGCACGTCGCGTCGATGTCGCCGCCAATTTTGAACAGCGTCTTGGCGTCCTTGCGGTCGATCGCCTGGAGAGCTTGGAGCGCATTATCCCGCACCCCTCCTGCGAACGAATAGAATTCGGTCCGATTGGCAGCTATCTTTGCGTCGATTTGTGCAGGCGTAAGCTCGCCCAGCCCGGCCTTGGTGCCAGGCGGCGCGGCATGACGACCATCCATGATCACGAGATTCATCGCCTCAACCAAAGTGATGGCATGGCGGCGAACAACGCGCCATTCCTCGTCCGTGCGTGGTTCGCGTTTGTCGACACCGGCATAGGTGACGGTCGTGCTGACCGCATCCCAGAGACCGTCGGCTGCCGGATCGACCGTCGAATCCATTAATTCCCTGATGCTCGCCACCGGTTTAAACGGGGGGCTGGCTATATCGGGAGAGATATTGGCGGCTGGTGTGGGGTTGGAGCCGCAGCCCTGGAGTGATATCGCAATCAACGCAAAAAGGCTTGCCGCAAACAGGCGGCGCCCGGCGCTTGCAGCGACGATGGCTACGGCCCTTTTCATGAGAATACCGACAAGGTGAAGCCGATCCAGCGGCCCAGAAAGATCACCAACATCCATAACCCCAATGATGTCAGACCGGCAATGCGGGCGGCCAGCGGCGGAGGGAGCGCGTCGTCCCAATCGACAATCCGGCGGTAGGCCGTCAGGTGGAAAAACGCCATGTTGGCCCCAGCCGCAACGATCGCAAGCATTTTCCACTGAAACTGGCTGTTGTGCGAATAGGCCACAGCATTGGATGCGAACAGCAAGCTGCCGGTCACGACGGCCATCGCGAAGGCGGCCCAGGTGAAAGGCAGAAGGTCTATGATGAGCTGCCGGGCGCCGCGCCGATGCGAGGGGTAGCCGATCAGGCGAAGGTCGACGATGCTGATCGTGCCGAAGACGAGCGTAAGCGCGAGAACGTGCAAGGACTCGATCCATGGAAACGCCTCATTATTCTCACGGATCGAGGCAGAAAACGGGGAGTCATAAAGTTGCTGAAACAGGGTTTCCAAAGACATGGCAGTCCCCCTTTTTGAGGATTGAGCGATCGAAACAAACGGTCGATTAGGAATAGGCGATCCAGCGGCCGCAGAAGATGACCGCAACCCAGACCGCCAGAGAAATCCAGGCAGCGGGCTTCGTCGCTGCCCACCACCTCGCGTGCTCCGCCCGGAAATGCGGACTCAACAACGGTTTCCTGAAGAATAAGGTGAGTGCAAACGCCGTCAGAACCAGGCTCATCTTGGTCCAGAAGACAGCGTTGGCGATCGTGCGGTCCGGCTCCGCCAACACCAGGACGAGGCCTGTGAGCAGAAGTACGACCAGCGCGGCCCACATCCATGGCAAATAACGACGAACGACCGTGGCCGGAGTTTCTTCGATTGCGAGCACGCCCGCAAGGCGCAGATCGGAGACGAGCGCCGATCCGACCACCACCGCGATCGCAAGAATGTGGATGCTCTGAACTGCCGGAATGAGCCAGGTGACATCGCGAATGAACGTACTGAGCGGGGTTTCGTAAAGCCAGTTGCCGAAGTCTTGGACGGACATCCTACTGTTCCTCCTGTTGGATTGGCACACCACTAATAATCTGCCGATGCCGGCGCGAATGTGGTGCTCGGGCGAACATCGATGGTAGTTGACCCTCAGACCGTGACAGCGGACAAAACAATCCGCGACGACCGCATAGTTTGAAACCGTTCGCTAAGGCGACAGCGGAGCGTGCGCATGGATTTAACGTGGTGGCTGACTGNGACGATGCGTCGGCCAACAGCGAACGGAAAAGTGGACCGAGGATCATATCTTTGAATCCTGTAGCGGTGACGGGCAAATCGGGATGAGAGCGGATGCCATGGTCTGTCGGATCTGTGTCTAGAAGCTGTATTTCATGCCCGCCCGCAACGTCCGTGGCTCGACAACCCTGCTGAGGCGTCCCTCAACCGGCGAGGCATCAAATGCCGGGATGTAGGATTCGTAATAATAGGTCATGTCTTTATCCCGGCTGTCGAAGAGATTGAGCATCTCGGCATAAAGCTCGAAGGGCTTGGGTTTCCACGCCGCGCGGACGTTGACGATGTTGCTGCCTTTATCGCGCTGGCTATTGTCCTCTATCAGCGGATAGGGGCCCAGATGCCGGAAGCGGACGCTACCCTCGAATTCCGGAAAGACGGCGGAAATCCCGATCTGACCGGCATTCTCGAAGGCATTCGGAATATGGTCTCCATTGTCATAGCGTGCGTGGCTCGTCGTATAATTGGCATCGACGGCGAGCCACCGCAGCGGCCGCCAGAAAGCAACGAATTCATAGCCGCGCCGCCGCGACGCGCCGGTCGGCTCGACCGCATTGGAATCACCGACGAACTTGAGCTCGCTGCCAAGACCGAGCCACCAATGGGTGACCGTGAAGGTTAAACCCGGCCGCTGGAAGCGCACCCCCAGTTCCTTGCCCTCTCCGCGCACGAGTACAGGCACCGGCGTGGCGGTGACAGCGCCTCGGACGTCATTGGAATGGAAGCCTCTGCCCCAGTTTCCGTACACTTCAAACGCTGGGGACAGCCGGTAGGCCACTGCCGCCTTCGGTGACAGGATCGCGTCGTGGCCCTGGCCTTCGCCCAAGGCCGCAGCTTGGACGTCCTTCGCCACGACGTCATAGCTATAATAGTCGCCGCGCAATCCGCCGGTCAGGCGAAGCCCTTGCACGGGCTCCAGCGATGCCTCCCCATAGAGCGAGGCCGATGCTTCCTTGACGGCATAGGCGCCGAAGCTGCTCACAAATACGCGATCTTCGGTGTGATAAACGCCGACGTCGCCAATATCGTCATAGCGATTCTCGGTGCCGAGGGTCAGCTTCAATGCATCGCCCAGCTTCCAGTTCTTCTCGCCTTTCAAGCCGAAGATCCAACGCTTGTCGAACTGACGGATCTGCGCGCTCCTGCCATAGCTCGCCGGATCGGCACTGGCGTAGGCCGGGTTCGAATACATCCACCAATTATAATATTGCGCGTAGGCATTGGCCCTGTAGCCGTCGCCGCTGAGCCGGACATTGCCGATGAACCGGGCGGTCTTGCCGCGTGCGCTGGGATCGGGTGAGCAGAAAACATTCGGGCAGACCGCGGAGCCGATGATCCGCTCCGGAATCTGTTCGGTAGGACGCCACGTGCCGTAGTAACCGTGCAGCGTCAGCTCCAATTCACCCGGGCCGGTGGGAACCGCATATTTCGCAAAGCCGGAGAGGTGACGGAGATGTTCGGCTTCCTGCCAGGGGCCATCATAGACCTTGCCTTGGCCGACCAGGGTCAGCTCGCCTACCCCTAGCTTCGCCGATCCGCCGGCCGCGAGCCGTCGCGAACCATAAGAGCCGATCTCAGCCGATACCCAGGGCGTATCGAATCGCTCGATCGTCCGCATATAGGCCGCGCCCGCCAGCGCAAAGTCGCCGCCATCGGCGCGATAAGGCCCCTTGCGAAAATCCTCCCGTCCGACGATTTCCGGGATCAAGCCATTGAGGTCCAGATAACCCTGGCCGTGNCCATGGGTGCGGAAGTTCATCTGCACATCATCGATATAGCTTGTGAAGTCCGATCCGTGATCCAGGTTGAACCCGCGCAGGAAATATTGATTGGCCTTGCCGCTGCCGGAATGTTGGGCGGCGATCATGCCCGGCACTGCCTCCAGAAGCTCTGCCACCCGCAGTAGCGGCCGCACCAGGAGGTCCGCTCCGGTAACAGTCCCTTCGCTCGCCGCGACAGCGGTGCCGATCTTGGCTTCGCCCCTGCCGAACACGAGGATATCCTGCGGTGACGCCGTGTCCGCGGCGAAGCGCGCTTCCGGCGGCCTGGCTTCTTCCGTATGCCCAGCGACCGCCGTGGCGCATAACAAGGCTGCAACCGCCCTCCGGAAATATCGCATGAACCGTTTGCTCTTCCCAAATATCCATTCCCCGCAGATCGGGTCTGGGCAGGCTTGTTGGAGATAAGCTTCGCCGACAAGTAACGGACGGTTCGGTAGCTATCCGCCGGGGTTACGCAACCGTAACCGGGTTGGCGTGAACGGCTGCNCCAGCGAACGGTCAAGACGCAGCCGTCAAATCCTCGATCACGCGTCGAGCAATGATCCGCACCGCACTGTGATTGGCTAGCGTCCACAACATTGGCCAGAAGTTCAAAGCCTTGCGCTTTCGAACTCGCTATGGCGGGTAACATCTGCGTATTTTCCTCAGTTATTGAATTCGCCCTGCAAAACCTGATCGAAGCTGTGGATCAGAAGATCGACATCAGCAGGTGTGATCGGCAGGGGGGGACGCACCTTGAGTGCGGCGTTGCCACGCCCTGCACCGCCGATCAGGACGCCAGCCCTGCGCAGGCCGTTGATGATGCGCCCCGCGATCTCGCCTGAACGCGTCTGGACACCCTGGAACAGGCCGGCACCACGAAGGCCGGTAAGGACGTCGTAGCGATCGACCAGCGACTGCAGGCGTTCGCTGAGATAAGCCCCGGTCTTCGCGGCGTTCTCGATGAGGCCCTCTCGTTCGATCACGTCCAGTGTCGCCAGCGCAGCCGCGCAGGAAACCGTGCTCCCGCCGAACGTATTGAAATATCGCTGGCGACGCGCGAACGCCTCCGCGATCTCCCGCCGGGTGACAAGCGAAGCGACGGGATAGCCGTTCCCCATTGGCTTACCCATTGTTACGAAATCAGGAACGATGCCGTGCCGCTGAAAGCCCCACATGCCGGCACCCGTGCGGCCGAACCCAGGCTGCACCTCATCAGCGATGAACAAGCCGCCTTCGCGATGGATTGCCGCGATGGCGCCCTTGAGGAAGCCAGCTGGCTCGGCGATCGCGCCATCGCTGCCGAAAATAGTATCGNCCAGCAACGCCGCCGGTTTGACGCCCTCTTCGCGCATCCGATCGAGCGCGCCTTCTACAATGGCGGCGAACTCTCCAGCATCGCGCATGACGAGCGGTACCTCAATGGTGAATATATCCGGGCCGGTCGGCAGGCCGGTGACGGGCGACATGCCTTGCAGGAGGTCCGACGTGCCATGATACGCGCAATCAGTGACGATAACACCGGTGCCCCCCGTCACCATCCGGCTGATGCGAACGGCGAGATCATTGGCTTCGCTGCCTGAATTTGTGAGAATGACCGAGCCCATAGCCGAAGGCATGGTCGCCAGCAGGCGCTCGGCAAGCTCCACNGGGCGTTCGTTCAGATAGCGCGTATGCGTGTTAAGGAGCATCGCCTGCTTGGCAAGCTCCTCGACGATATATGGGTGGCAATGGCCTGCCACAGGGATATTGTTGTAAGCGTCGAGATAACNGCGGCCGTCAGCGTCATAGATCCACACGCCCTCGGCGCGAACGATGTGCAGCGGCTCTTCGTAGAACAATCGATAGCTTGGCGAGAGAACACGGTCGCGGCGCGCGAGCAGTGCTTGGTAATTTTCGGTAACGCCCATTATAATCCGCTTTCCTGCATTTGATTATCCCGCGCCGCGGCACGCATTTACATCGCCATCCCGGAGGCGAGGCCTCGCGCGAAATCGATGCGCCATTCGAAATATTCAGGATCGAAGGCGGCGAAATGCCCGTCTGAAGGCTGCCGCGACCTATACCACGATGTCATCACCACATTCTGCACGATCCGGGCAGCAACCAGCGAAGGAAGCAACGCGCGTTCCTCGCCGCTCAAAGGTGATACCGTCGCATATGCTTCGACAAATTCACCCATTGCAAGCTCGGCCGCTCCGTAGGTAGACAGCTGGCCGATGATGCCGACCGCGACATCGATCACGCGGGCAGTGTGGACTGCATCCCCGAAGTCGATGATGCCTGCAATGCGCGAAGGGTCATCCGCATTGACGATGATATTGCGGGCATTGAAATCGTTATGAACGAACTGGTGCGGTACGCGCGCCAGGTGGTTCATCACACCTCTCTCGAACGCGTTCAGGAAGCGCTGCACGAATTCGCGAAACGGCAGGTCGACGATCTGCGGCACCAACATCTGCAAGCTGGGAAGATGCCGCAGATCCCAGATCAGGGTTCGGTACATTGCCGGGTGCGAGAAATTTGCCAGTGTGATCGCCAGCTCGGCCAACATCGTGCCGCACTGGCAATACTGCGATATGGTTCGCTCAACCCCCGACAACGACAGGCCCGGCAGAAATGTGTAGGCGATCGCGCGCCGCTCATTGCCCAAATGATCCATGAACGTGATGACGCTTCGTCCGTCGCGGCTCGGCACGAGCCGCGGAACAGGCAAACCGGAAGCGCTGCACTCGAGGAACGCCAATGTCGCGGCCAGCAACTCGGCTTCGTCGGCCGGCTGCGACAGCCCCCATACCTTGAATATGAAGCCATCGCGTCCCGCCGCCGCCAACCGGAAATTCTGATCGCGCTCGCCGGTCAAGAGGCTGAGCGAGCCAGTCAAGCCGTATAATTCCTCCAGTACGCCGGCAGCCAGGTTTTCGCTGATGGCGACGCCCGGCTCCGCATCCAATATAGCGACATTCGCCTTTTTAGCGCGAAAAGGTTTCATGCGGTAAATCCGATTAATTGGAAAATATGTACCCATATCCGACAATTACAAATCGTCGAGCGAACCACGAGTGATATTGTCTTCACAGTAGATGCTTACACCCAATTTAGCTCTATATTGCAGATCAATTCAGGATTGTTTTCCAAGATGGGCTTCCTGGGGATCGGAATCCGGAAACTGCTGGTTCAATTCTTCCCCCATTCCAGATATTTGTCGCTCTCAAGGGGCGTGCAATAAGTAGCGAACCATTGAGGTTCGTATTCCCAATCGAACGCACCTGAAACAAGGCCTCGAAATATCCGCCCCTGGAAACACGACGGGATAGCGCCGCGACCTGCGCTGGGTCCGAAACCATCTCGGCCATCTGCGCTACAGCTGCATCGCGAGTTCCCGCAATGACAAGCACGCGATTTCCTGCCGGCCCGGGCAAACTCGCGATATAGCCAAAGTCGCTTTGCGACGTGTTGTCGCCGTCGAACATTCCTCTGCTGGCGAGGTAATGTCGGCCGGATGTCCGATCGATCAACTCGTCATAGCTGGAACCGACCGAGAAACCGGACGCCTGGAATAGCGGTTCACGCAATAGCCCGAGCCCGCTAAGGAAACCGACATAGACGATGTTCGACTTCCTGAGCGCATCGGGCGTCAAGCGGGACATGGTGACCAGCGTTGAAGGATGCGGCTTATTTGCATTCGTTGAATTCGTGATAGGCATGACCGCAGCTAACGCGGCCGCCGTGCTGATCGGCAAGTATGAAAGGTCGACGTCCACATATCGGCCCAAGTCTTCCGGATGGTTCATGAGATAAAGTTCGAGATCATCCCTTGAATTGATCGCGAAGTCCCTGACCAGGTGCGTCACCTCCTTGCCGTCGGGCGCGCTCCCGATGAGATAATAATCTCCGGTCACGATGAGAATCGACCGCGTATCTTTCGCAAATGGCTGCCAGAGGAACGTGCCGGCGCCTTCCGGCATCGCGCGTTTTCCATTCCCCGGCGCAACCAGCGCCCAAATCGAGATATTGAGCATAGCGAAGCCGGTCACGGCGAGGATCAACAAAGCGAACCGATGGGTCCGCTCCGGCGATCCCACAATCTCAGCTTCTCCGCCTTGGCAGTCCTCATTCTCGGGAGCGTCAACCAGGATGACGCGGTATTCACCCTTCGGGATCGACAACCGAGCGCCGGCATGCCCGGCATAAAAGTCGCTGAGCTTCTTGCGTAATCGATGAATATAGACTCGAACCGTAGAATCCTGGCCCGCCGCATCATGGCAAGGCCCAGCGAATATCGCGTGGAATATCTCGATTTCCTTGGGGGCATAGCCGAGGGAAGAGGCTTCGAGGAGATAGTCGAACAGCCGCAACATCGTATCGGAACGACCCCAATCGATCTCCTC
>JGI24739J22299_10000654_pt1 | contig 12430 bp, 9 predicted proteins | sample KBSCornC5_FD_22299 | JGI IMG/M metagenome (IMG submission 22299)
CGAGCAGTACTTCGCCCCGCGCCCGCCCGCCAAGCCGGTGCCGGCCGGCGCGCTCGGCTTCGAGAAACCCGAGTGGGGCGGCCACAAGCCCGCCATCACGCCCAACCTCGCGCGCCCGGTGGAACAGGCGCCGTTCGAGAACACGCTGCGCACCGACGTGCTGGTGATCGGCGCAGGCGTGCTCGGCTCCTGCCTCGGCTACTACCTGTCGAAGGCCGGCCAGGACGTGACGGTGGCCGACCGCGATGACATCAACCTGCAGGCCTCGGGCGCCAACGCCGGCAGCCTGCACGTGCAGCTTCTCTCATTCGACTTCGGCGCCAAGGCGCAGGAAGGCGGCGGCCCGGCCGCGGCCACGCTGCCGCTCGGGCCGATGTCGGTGCGCCTGTGGCAGGAGATCGAGGCCGACTGCGGCGAAGACCTCGAAATCAAGATCACCGGCGGCCTCATGGTGGCCGACAGCGAAGCCGGCATGCGTTTTCTCGAAGCCAAGGCCGCGCTGGAGCGCAGCCACGGCATCGATGCGCAGGTGATCGACGGCGCCGAGCTGCGGCGCCTTTCGCCCGCGCTGTCCGAGCAGCTGCTGGGCGCCGAGCTCTGCCCCATGGAAGGCAAGATCAATCCGTTGCGCGCCACCTACGCCGTCGCCCGGCGTGCGCAGCAGCAGGGTGCGCGCATGCTGCGCGGCTGCGACGTGCAGTCCATCGAAGCGCTGCCGGGCGAAGGCGGCGGCTTCGTCGTGCGCACATCGCGCGGCAGCATCCACGCAGGGCGCGTCGTGAACGCGAGCGGCGCATGGTCGAGCGCCGTCGGCCGCATGCTGGGCGTGAACATCCCGGTCAAGGGCGCGCCGCTGCAGATGATCGTGACGGAGCCTGCGCCGCCGCTGGTCAACCACCTCGTCGCGCATGCCGACCGGCACCTGAGCCTNAAGCAGGCCGCCAGCGGCGGCCTCATCGTCGGCGGCGGCTGGACGGCCGCATTCAGCGAGGACATGCGCCTGAACCGCGCCGAGCGCGAGAGCATCGAAGGCAATCTCTGGGTGGCCGGCCATGTGCTGCCGGCCGTGCGCGGGCTGCACATGGTGCGCTGCTGGGCCGGCATGAACGTGAACATCGACGGCGCGCCCATCCTCGGCGAAGTGCCGGGCCGCCCCGGCTTCTACAACGCCGTGACCTCCAACGGCTACACGCTCGCTCCCATCACCGCGCGGCTGGTCACCGACCTCATCGTGCGCGGCCGCACCGACATCGACATCAGCCCCTTCCTCATCGACCGCTTTCTCTGATCGCCATGACCGATACCACCTCCCCGCGCGACACGCTGCGCGACTTCATCGATGCGCACTTCGACGAACAGGTCCGCACCCTCGCCGAGCTGGTGCGATGCCCTTCCGACAACCCGCCCGGCGATTGCGGCCCGCACGCCGAGCTCACCGCCCGCCTGCTCGAGGCGATGGGCTTCACCGTGGAGCGCCACGAAGTACCCGCCGAATTCGCGGCCGCGCACGGCATGCGCAGCGTGACCAACCTGATCGTGCGCGAACGCTTCGGCGACGGCCCGGTGGTGGCGCTGAACGCGCACGGCGACGTGGTCCCGCCCGGCGCGGGCTGGAGCGTCGATCCCTACGGCGGCGAGGTGCGCGACGGCTGGCTCTATGGGCGCGGCGCCGCCGTGTCGAAGTCGGACTTCACCACCTACGCCTTCGCGATGCGCGCGCTCAAGCAGCTCGCGGCCTCGGGCACGCCGCTGGCCGGCAGCGTCGAGCTGCACCTGACCTACGACGAGGAAACCGGCGGCATGACGGGGCCCGAATGGATACTCTCCAAGGGCCTGAGCCGGCCCGACTTCGTGCTCTCCGCCGCCTTCTCGCACCATGTCGTCGTGGCGCACAACGGCTGCCTGCACCTCGAAGTCGTCGTGCGCGGCACCTCGGCGCATGCCGCGCGGCCCGACACCGGCCACGACGCGATCGAAGCCGCGGCCACCCTGCTGCCCGCGCTCTACCGCTACCGCGACAGCCTCGCCGGCCGCCCCTCGCTCACGCCGGGCATCACCCATCCCACGATGGTGGTGGGCCTGATCGACGGCGGCATCAACACCAACGTGGTGTCCGACGTGCTGACCCTGCGCATCGACCGGCGCATCGTGCCCGAGGAATCGCCCGAAGCCGTCGAGGCCGAACTGCGCGAGGTGATCGAGTCGGCCTGCCGCCCGCTGCCCGGCATCTCGGTGGAAATCCGCCAGATCCTGCTGGCCCGCCCTTTCGCGCCAGCGCCCGGCGCCGACGAGTTCGCCGCGCTGGTGTGCCGCGAGGCCAGCGAAGTCATGGGCAAGCCGGTCACGCCGATCGGCGTGCCGCTGTACACCGATGCGCGTCTCTACAGCGAGGCCGGCATTCCCACCGTGATGTACGGTGCCGGCCCCGAATCGCTGCTCGAAGCCAACGGGCACCGCGCCGACGAGCGCGTTCCGCTGGACGAACTGCGCAAGGCCACGCGCGTGGTCGCCAATACCCTGCACCGGCTGCTGACGCGCTGAACCGGACTGCACCGGAGAAGAAAAGAGGAAGACGCAACATGATCGAAATCAGCCACGTCGACAAGAGTTATGGCGCCTTCCAGGTGCTGACCGACTGCACCACCCAGGTCCGCAAGGGCGAGGTCGTGGTGGTCTGCGGGCCTTCGGGCTCGGGCAAGTCCACCCTCATCAAGTGCGTCAACGCGCTGGAGCCCTTCCAGCGCGGCAGCATCAGCGTCGACGGCGTGTCGGTGGGCGACCCGAAGACCGATCTCAACAAGCTGCGCGCCCGCGTGGGCATGGTGTTCCAGCACTTCGAGCTGTTTCCGCACCTCTCGATCGAGGACAACCTGTCGATCGCGCAGCTCAAGGTGCTCAAGCGCTCCGTCTCCGAAGCCCGCACCGCGTCGATGGCGCTGCTGCAGCGCGTGGGCATGCGCGCCCATGCGCACAAGTTTCCCAGTCAGCTCTCCGGCGGCCAGCAGCAGCGCGTGGCCATCGCCCGCGCGCTGGCGATGAACCCCGTCGCCATGCTGTTCGACGAGCCCACCTCCGCGCTCGACCCCGAGATGGTCAACGAGGTGCTCGACGTGATGGTCGAGCTTGCGCGCGAAGGCATGACGATGATGTGCGTCACCCACGAGATGGGCTTCGCGCGCAAGGTGGCGAATCGCGTGATCTTCATGGACCGCGGCAACATCGTCGAAGACTGCGCGAAGGAGGAGTTCTTCGGCAACCCCGCGGGCCGCTCGGACCGCGCGCGGCAGTTTCTTTCGAAGATCCTGCAGCACTGAGGCAGACACTCCAGCGGAGCGCGGCCCCAGGGCCCGGAAGAATCTGTCGGAAGACACGAAAAGTGAAAAACGCAGCGTTGATTTCAAACGCGTTTTTCAGTTTCCGTGTCGCAACGTTCTCGGAACGCGCCACCATTATTGAAAAAATCCCGCAGTCTCGCCACGAAAAGTGAAAAATTCGTGCAGCTCACGAGTGATCGTCAGGGGCGATTCCGCGCGTGGCTCGCTCAAGGCTGGCGGCAATGGCTTGCTCGTAAGTCATTCGTCCTTCGACGACCGCGTCGCAATCCGCTATGAACTCGGGTGTTGGCGCATGACCCGAGATCCGCGTGTTCGCCAACGCTTGTTCAATCGCAAGCTGCCGAGATAGCGGACCCGGAGCCATAGGTGCGCTCATCAAAATATCTCACGTCCGTAAGGAGCGAACGCCATGGCCTCTCCGCCATGCAAGGTGGGATCGAAGCGCGCCAGGAGTTCTGCTAGGGAGTCCTTCGAACGATCGACTCGCCGAACCATCACACCTCCACGGACCGCTTCAACGGTGATACGCATACCAGCAGCGAGGCCGACCGTCTCAGCAAACGGTGCGGTCAGGCGAATGGCGAGGTCGTCGTCCAGCTGTTCGACGATGCAGTTCATCTGTGCGTGGATCATAGGTTTCATGCTCCTTGAGACATTGTCGACGACCACCCTCACTGCTATCAGCTCCCTAAAGAAACCCTAGGCGCTGTGCACATACCGCGAGTGGATGATGGATCAGCTTGGGCTGGTACACCGACTTCTGGTGCTTACAGTTCTCGAGCGCGGATCGTATTCGCTGGCCAGAAAGACTTGGCGATGCTTTTGCTGATCCGAGTCTTCCTAGGTCAAGTGATCTAAAAACTTCGAACGCAGCAACACGTTCTCGCGATGAAATTCCAGAAAGTGTCGCTGGCCGGTGGAGAGGCTGCCCACGTTTTGGGGGGCGCTTGGGGTCGATCCCCATTCTTACGAGCGATTCGCCGTGCGCGACCGGCGACACGAGCACTTGCTCCCTAGGGTCAGGGATCTGTGGAATTCAACAGCCAGGATCTGTTGTTAATTGTTAATTTCATTTAACTCACTCTCAAGTGTGCGCCTTATCGGAAAAATACGTTGCCATGGGTGCAACTAATTGGCATTTCATTCAGATGAAATACCGATTTCAAGAAGGAGCTGAACATAATCTCCTATGCTTTGCAGATGCATGAAGGCACTACGAATCACGAGCGCACCGAGGTGAAGCAACGCAGCTTTTCCAACGCCGACTACAGGATGAAAAAGAAACGTGCGTATCGAGAAAGTTCTCGGTGGAAATGGGGCTCGTCGATCGGTGGATGCGTTTGATCGCCGTCAACGAGGCGCTTCTTCTATGCGCGGGCACGTTGAATGGCAGCCGACAGATATGCTCAGAATGCCTCATATTTTTAGCCCGCAACAGTGATTCGCTTTGAGCTATGAAACTTCAGATAACGCGTTGCACGACGGGCGGTCGCTGTGCGACTGCGTATACGTCATGCGCGCCCGCATCCGATACCGTGAGGTTCGGCGGAGCTTCTGTTGGGCAAAGCCTTACCCTAATCGATGGAAGCTTTAAACCGCTTCCATACTCCAAAGAATGACCTCGCCATGAATAACCGCGATGTTCCGACAGATCCCGATAAGCAGGCCTCAGGGCAGATGAAGGCTGCGTTCCTCGGCCATCAAAGCTGGCTTCTGACGACAGAAACAACCGGAATACTGTTGGATCCCATTCTGGCGGACGGCTTCGGAAGCGATGATCAGATCGAGATCTATCCACCGCGTCGCATCCGCGTGAAGGACTTGCCTCGCATTCAAGCAGTCATTCTGTCTCACGAGCACTCGGATCACTTTCACCTGCCATCTTTGAATCTGCTGTCAAGAGACATCGAAGTACTTGTAGGCGTCAACATGCCCCGATTTGTTCAACAAACCATTGAGTTTCTTGGATTCAAGGTTCGCCGAATCTGCAGCGGTCAGAAATTTCAAGTTGGTGATCTGGCGTTAACTCTATTTGGCGTGTCCCCTCAGACCGCCTTCTGGGAATCTCGAGTCAATCAGCTCCTGATTCATTCCTTGAAAAATTCCTCTGAATCCTTATTCATTGCGGTCGATGCTCTCATATCCATGGACTTTGTTAACGGCATACGAAATGGGGAGATCGACCCTCCTTCAGTTGTGGTGCTCTCAAACAATGCTCAGATCACGCCGCCAGGAGTATTCGGGTCTTTGGACAATCTCACCGATCCCGATGGGGAGAAAGCAAAGACAGGCCTTCACGGCTTGAAGATCCTTGCCTCCCTGTTGAATGGCTACCTTCAGGGCATCCCGGCGCCCCGGGAAGTCATCATCTGCGGCGGCGGGTTCATGAAGGGCTATCACGAGCTAGGCCCTTTTCCGTTCTCAGATCAGAAGGAACTGGCAGCGATTGCCACGGGCCTCGCGATCAATTTCCCCGTCCATGGCCCGTATCCCGGAGATGCCTATGAGCTTGCTCCGGGATCTCTGGTGGAAAGCCGCGCTCACTATGTCGAGCTGGATCACGACCGCTTTTCACAGCTTTCGTCCCAAAGTGCATCGTTCGTGGCGGCCCGCCGAACGATTCCACCGCGGGCCTGTTGCGCTCCCTCCATCGATCGCGACAACTCACGGCAGCTGATCGAACGTTTACTCGAGGATATGGTTTTGCCAATGATGTTGTCGCCCTTCGGTGAGAACATGATCGATCTGAGGGAGTACCTGACCGGCGCCCTGGGTCCGAAACGCCTTGTCGTCTTGTGCCTGGATGAACAGGGACAGCCTTGCCGCCAATGGGCGCTCGACGTCGCAAGGGCAGCCTTTCTTCAGGAGGAACCCTTGCCGACGGAGGAACTGACGATCCTCTATCCGTACGGGATGGTTCTTTTCGAATCCGATCTTCAGGCTCTGGCTGAAGGACAAGTACAGATCTGGGACTTGGCCGGAGTCTCAATGCGCGCCTGGTACGTTGGGCAAGCCGAGACATCTCCAGTCGCATTCCTTTATACGTGGCTTGGAGAACACGCGTCGCCGCGGTTCTATCGGGATAACTATGGGCACAGAGTCGCCCAACTCGGCGTCAGCGCCAGTGGACAGTGACCATGGACGCAATTTTCCTAGGCCAACAGAGCTGGGCCTTTCATGCGGGCGGAACAAACATACTCGTAGACCCAGTGCTTAGCGAGTCCTTCGGCACAAGCGAGGAGTTGCAGTTTCGAATTTATCCCTACCGCCGGATCAATCTATCGGCCATGCCGCCGCCAGACGCGGTCGTGATCACGAATGAACATCTTGATCACTTTCACCTCCAGTCTCTGATGTTGCTCCGCCCGGGGACACGTATTCTTGTCGGCGATCTCTTCCCCGATGTATGCCGCCGCGCGATTGAAGAGTGTGGGCACGTCGTTCAGACACTACCTGATGAGCGACCTGTAAAGGTCAAGGACCTGGCCGTCTCCCTTTACCGCTGCGCGCCCGCTTCCAAATTCTGGGAAAAGCGTGTCTGTCACGCAGTGATCTCCAGCATTCACCTCGGCTCCGTCATCATCCAGTCCGACGGGCTGGTATCGGAATCGCTGATCCGTGATGCCAGGATGGGCGTGCTGGGAGATATCTCTCTTTTCATCGCAACCAACAACGCACAGGTGCCCCCACAAGGCGCGGCAGGAACCTATGAGAACCTGCTGCCACTCAATGCGGGAAGACCACCCGCGCTTGGCGTGGACATCTTTCACGAGGTACTTTGCGCGATACCGGAGCAGGTCGGCTCGATCCCTCACTTGGCGGTTTGCGGCGGGGGATACGTACAGTTCCCTGCAAAACACGGTCACTTCAGGTGGTCCGATGCACGTGCTCTGCAGCGATATCTGGCGCCGCTGTCTCTTGCGCAAATGGTGCACATCCCAGAACCCGGGCAGTGCCTGAGACTGAGACGCTGCGGAGATGAAATCGAGTGCGACGTGACCCAATCGCATTGGGTAGAGAGGCTAGATACTGCATCAAGCGAGTCTTTCGTCCATATGGAATCCGAGTGGTTCCAGAGATCGGTCTTTGGAGAGGTTTCCAACTCCGAGATCAAGGATGCGCTTGAGCAAGCTCTTGCTTCGCTCAATTTCCTGGCTCCGATTCTGGTGTCGACTCCTTTTGGGCAAGGGGTGGCAGCGTGCCATCAGTACGTCGGGGGTCCTGTCGGGGGGATTCGTTTCGCGGTCCGGCTCTTTAACGACTCGCCTAGCATGATGACGTCTTTCGGGCTGGATATTACCGATGCGAAGTTTTTCCCCCTGGAGATGACTGAAGAAGAGGTTCTTACGAGTGTTCCGTTTGGCATCGATGTACACATAGCCGACTGGAACGCGCTAAACGAAGGACGACTACAGATCTGGGAGTTGGCCACCGCCCGCATGCGTCAGTGGTACATGGGAATGGACCCTCTTTTCTCCCCGATCGCCTTCTTCTATTGCTTGTTCAGCGAACAGGTGCGACCAAGCTTGGCCGCGCGAATGTATCAACATATTCGCAGCTCGAAGCTGCCGGGTATTTAGCGTGCGGGCCGGATTCATTGCCACGATCGCGCCGTTTCTGCTCCGGCCATCCGGAGCAGCCGAGCGAGCCCTTTTTCTTCGACAGGTCAGACGTCGCAGGAACGATTCGGACCTCCCAGCTTTGCTGCGGTCATCGACGCTTCTAGGGTTCGTCTGGAAACGTTACACAGTCAAGGCCGTGCTCCGACTCGCGCTACTGCTGGCGTCGCAGTTCTGTGCGATAGCCCTAGGCGCTACCTTGGGCCTTTGGACATTCATGGACGGCAACAACGCCCGCTCCTTCGCGTTGGAGCACGCCGCAGCCCTGAGTTCGGCCCTCCTGGTGGGGCAAATGGTCTTGGCCGCCTTGCTGTTGACGTCCGAACTGGGGCTGAGGCGAGCCTTCATTGTCGATTGCGCAGTCCTGCTGTCATCCACTCGACCGCAGGAGGCGGACGCGGCAGCCTTTGATCGTGCCTGCGGCAGAGACGTGCTTGCATTGGCGGACAGTCTCTCGTCGACGATCAACATCGTCGCCACGGTCATTTCTGTCGTGGCAAGCGCTGCTTTATTTCTCACGCTGTGGCCTGGAGCACTGCTCGTTTCTGCCATCGCATTCTCGGCTGTTCTAGCCGCAAGCCTGTTGCTCGCAAGATGGGGCAGCGACCTGGCGGGCAAGAGCGTGGAAATCGGTCGCTCACGACTATCGGCCAGCTCTCCGTGGATAGCCTTCGGGCGCCATCTGCTGAACTGGCGACTCGATCAGCCTTCCTTGAGCCGGCTACGCATACTTGCCAAACTCGAGGTCGCGGTGATGAATCGGGAAAGCCTGGTTCGCGCGGCAGAGAGCTTCCTCTCGTATTTCGCACTTTGCGTGCCGCTGGTAGCATTGGGACTTGCTGCCTGGATCGCAGCGCGCCCCGCTGACAACTCACTGACATTGGCCTGGGCCCTGGTGCCAGTTCTAGGCGCTTTGCTCGGGTATCCGCTTGCCCTGTCCGAATGCAGACGTGGTGATAGCCACTTCGCCAGTTTCAAGACCGGAGTGTCGTCCGATCCAGATGCACTCGACGAAACGCTGACGGAATTCGGCGACGTCTGGCGTCCGTTTGCAGGATCGCTTCATCGTAACGTGGATCCCACCAACCTGAATCCGCCGCTGGCGCGCCAGATCTTGGAAAAACTGAGGCTCAACGATGAGTTGAACTCGAATCAGGTGCCGTACACGGTTTCGGCTGGAGGAGAAAACCTCTCAGCAGGCCAGCTTTCCCGTCTGATGCTCGCTCGAGCGATGCATTACGCCGTGACGACGCGTCAGACTTTAAAGGTCACGGCGAGCCTGGCATCTCTGGACACGGACGCCTTGGCACGCGCAGTGCAAGCCGCTGCGGCGTTGGACATTCAAGTGGAATGGAGTGACTCTGTCGTTTCCCGACAAGGAAATGGAACGGAGTCACCCGTCATCGGCGAGCCGACCGCGCCAGAGCCAAGTTCCTGCGACAAGCAGGCTTCTCGAACTGCGGGGAACAATGGAACGAACGGCTCCCCAAAGAAGCACAGGTTTGGACGGTCGATCACTCGCGTCCTGCTCTTCATCCCGGCAGCGCTGGGCAGTGCGTCTGTGGCTTGGGTCGCGGCACAGAATTCGGATAGTGCCACCATGCTGGCGGCCAGCATTTTTCTGCTGGGCGCAGCAGGCATCGCATCTGGAGTCTTTGCTTCGTATCTTATCGAGCGGAGTTCGAGGGTGCAGGCACTGAGCGACCATGAGGGATTGATGAAAGCGGTCGAGCAACTACCCTCGAGCGATCTCCTCCAGCGCGTCAGTCGAGACTATCCGACGGTCATCGGGCGCATCACGTGGTATCGCGCCGACATCGCCTGGATCAGCGCGCTTGCCCTGGTCAGTGCCGTCGCTGTCATCTCAAAAGCACTCCTTCTCGGCGCGGCGTTGATTGCGATCTGGGGCGTGCTGTGCACGCTCCTTTGGAGGCGGACAGCACCCAACGTGATTCGTTCCAGGCAACTGAGCGTTGCCGGCGTCAATGAATTCCTCGACCGGATTGGCAACCTCAAAGTGCTGCAAGGTATGCGGGAGGAGGCTGCGCGCACGCTTCGACGAAATTTCTCGACCCAGGGCTTCGCTGTTTTCTGGCAGTCGCAAAGCCAGGCTCTTACCGCAAAGGCCGGCCTGGCCCTTTGCATGTCGTACTTCTCGAGCATCGTCCTATGCGGGGTGTTTGCCTACTCGCATGTCGTTGGGTTGAATGGAACGATGGTCATTGTGGTGGCCGCGCTTCTTGCGGTTTCCTCCTCATCCTCACAACTCACGTTGGCACTCGTGGGCTATGCCGCCCAGAAGCTGTCACTGGATCGGGTTCGATGCGACGTTTTGAAAGCAAGCCGCAGTAGCTTGTCAATACATGACAAGGCGTTCGAGATAGACGCCTTCACCGACAAGCTCTCGGGCATCAAGTTCCGACCCACAAGCTGGTCTCGTTCCGAACTCTATGAAATCCGCGGTTCTTCAGGCAGCGGAAAGAGTCGATTCCTCGAGTCGCTGTGTGCCGAATCGAAGCCGGATGGCGAATGCAATTTCGAGGTCCTCTACTTTCCGCGATCGAGCGCGAGCATCCTGAAAAAGGTTTCGGGTCCTGGCTGGTGGACACAGTTGCTCCAAGTCACCTCCCGAAGCACCCTGCAGCGGCCCACGGTTGTGCTTGCAGATGAGGTTCTGAGCGAAGTCCCCGTCGAAGAGGCGATACGTCGACTTCGCGATCTTCACGAGCTGGTTGTCTCTTCAAACGGCTTGCTCATCTATGTCGATCATCGCTTCAGCATGGGGAAACAGGTGCTGGTGGAAGAGATCGCTGAAGGAGGCCTCCTTTGAACCGCAAGCGGCGTCGCAGCGAGGTGATCCTGATCGGCCCTCCTGCCGCGGGGAAGTCCACCATTGCGGGCGAGCTGTGCAAGAGCTTGTCAGCTCCGGTGGTTTCGTTGGATGAGCTTGCCAAAGCATTCCTGCCGGAACTTGGCTTCGATGTGACGGAAGCCGAGGCACGTTTTGCGCAGGGGTTCTCGCACTGGCGGGCCTACGTGGCGAAGTTCGAGGTGCAGCTGCTTTCGATCTCAATGAAGATGTTTGAGGACTGCATTTTCGACATTGGGGCCGGATTCGTTGTTGCCGACCACGATGCTGCGATCACCTCCCTACCTTCACAGGCATTGAAGGGTTTCTCCAACGTGGTGCATGTCACCCCAGCTCTTGAGTCACAACTCGCCTTGACGATTTGCTACGAGCGACTCTGTCAGAGAAACCTTCCAGATGTCTCGCATGCGCAGTGCATGGAGATCGCGAGGTATTTTTCCGCTCGAAGCGAAGACTTCGAGCGACTCGCCACGGTGTCCGTGGTTACACAGAACGAGTCCCCGGCCCAGTCCGTGATTCGGATACTGAAATGCATCTCATGAGTCGGTAGCCAAGATCTACGCGCGGGGGGCTACCGATCCTATGTTTTCGCGCGTTCTGATGGAGAACTTTATGGCCAAATTGACCCAGGAACAACTCGCCAAATTGAAGGAGCTTGGGCAGAAGCTACCGCCGCTCAACGCCGGCCTCATCGGCGGTCCGAACAAGGGTTTCTCTCCCGGCGGTGGCTTCTACTACGTGCGCTGAGGCGGTGACTGTTAAGCATCCGAAATTCGGGTGCGAGTGATGAACGAGGCCTCAGAGCCGCATGCCGGCTCTGAGGCCCACTATCGCTGGCCTGGTTCATGCCCTTCCCCTTGATGGTGTGGAATGGAATGTCTAAACGGCCCACTCAAATTGATGGATTGCTAGCTCGCACCGACACGAGCACCTCGCTTCATGTTGAAGAGAAATTTTTCGTTGATCTGCTGCTTCTTGGCGGCCTGTTTGGGTGTGAGGTTTCGCTTTCTCATCACTTTTAGGTAAAAGTCAAACTCCCATTGGTTGATCCACTGCTTTTCCAGCGCGTGTGATAGCCCCGCAAGTCAAGCGCGCGGCTGTCGCCATCATGATCGGGGAATGCGATCTGAGCGAACGACGCGCCTGCAGGCTTGTGGGGCTCTCCCGCGACAGCTACCGCAACCCACCCCAGGCCGATGCCATGACGCAAGAGCTCAGCAACAAGATCGTCGAGATCGCGCATGCACGTCGGCGTTTCGGCTATCGGCGCATCCACGACATGCTGCGCCCGCACTTCCCGGGCGTGAACCACAAACGCGTCTACCGCCTGTACAGCGCCGCCAACCTGGCGGTGCGCAAGCGCAAGAAGGTCAAACGCCCCGCCAACGAACGCGTGCCGCTGCAACTGGCCACGACGGTCAATGAGGTGTGGAGCATGGACTTCGTCAGTGACAGCCTGAGCACGGGACGGCGCATCAAGTGTTTGACCGTGGCCGATGACTTCAGCGTAAGCAGTCAATAAACCACGCCCTTGCGCGTGATGTTGGAACCGATCGGCGCAGGACGGCCTACGCGCCGCCGAGTTCAAGGTTCCAGGGCAGCAGCGC